>Ga0213869_10000033_pt1 | contig 103444 bp, 76 predicted proteins | sample PICome_10_FD_160083 | JGI IMG/M metagenome (GOLD analysis project Ga0213869, IMG submission 160083) | Coastal seawater microbial communities near Pivers Island, North Carolina, United States - PICO132 | ecosystem: Environmental > Aquatic > Marine > Coastal | place: USA: North Carolina... | reverse complement strand
TACATGGACTGGATCATTACCGTTCCATTGATGGCCCTCAAATTCCCGACACTTATCGGCAAAGATGCAATCACTGACAAAAAGGTCGCTGGCCTTGGATTCACTGGTATCTGTTTCACAGGTGCACTTATCATGATTGGATTTGGCTACGCTGGAGAAGCAGGCCTCATGAACGCTATCCCAGCACTCTTGCTTGGTGGAATGGGTTGGGCAATGATTGTCGTTGCAACTGGAACTCCTTGGTCCGACGGTCTTGGTGTCGACAACAGCAAGATTGCGCCAGAACTCATGTGGAGTGCAAACGCTCTTCGCTGGTTCATCGTCGTCGGCTGGATCATCTACCCTCTTGGCTACCTCTTCAGCCCTGAAGTCGCATTGATTGAAGTTGATAACGGTGCAGAATACATGGCCGTTGCTTACAACATTGCAGATATCATCAACAAGATCGGATTCGGTGTTGTTGCATGGATGGGTGCCAAGAAAGCAACCGAAGCACTTGCTGCTTCAGAGTGATTTTCGAATCGCCCGCAGAACGTTCTCCGCACTAGCCCTTGGGTAGCGGCGCAACCAAAGTGTTGCGACTGGAATCCAAGCCAAAGTGTACAGGAGTACTGCTAAAGTCGATGTTTGTAATCCCCACTGGTGCGTGACCTCAAAGTCACGCATCAGTGTTAGGGGCACGAAATGAATGAGGTATATTGTCAATGACAACTTACCCGTACTGTTCAGGAAAAAGAATCCAAAACGCTGGATGAGCAACCACAACAGTACGACGCCCGTCATTCCTGCAATTAGAAATGGAGGATTTGCTGGAAAAAAGGTAAGGGTTGCATCTGCTGTAGGATGAGCCCAAAGCAAATCGTTCATTTGTGAGTGCAAAAGGGTAGCTATACAGAACAGCACCCCAATTGAGACTGAATAACCAACCCGTGGCGTGTAGGGCAATGATTGGCCTTCAGAGAATGTTTGTTGAGAGACAACAGCCCCTAAAAGGGCGAAGAGAAACCATGGAAACACGGGGTAAGTGCCTGTGAAAAAGAGATTTGAGACGATCGTTGACGGGGCCTCATCTGAAATGTGATCCGACCAAACACCCGTCCCTTGAAGTTCTGGAATCAACATCTGTAGGGCAAATGTGATTCCTACAGTCATTGAAAAAAAACGTGCATCGGATAAATTCACTCTCTCGATAAGAGGTGGGAGTATCAGCGTTAAGATGGCCATAAGCGACAGAATACCTGGTGTCAAGAAATGAAACAGATGTGGAGAGGTTATGTTGACTCCAATTTGTGCAATCAAAAGAAACACGGCTTGGAACAAGCGTTGTTTGGCCGTCATTCTCCCTCTTGCAATACCCCACCCAAAGAGAGTAACGAAAAGAGGGGCTGCCAGCCCGCCTAGCCCCGAGACAATGTAGGCTAATGGAGTCAGTTGAACTTGATCAAATGGATTCCATGTCGCTGCCGCATGGACCATCACCATAAGAAGTACTGCGAGGCCTCGGAGGGAATCAATGTGTGGGATTCGCAGCGTTTGTGACATTGTATCAGCGCTTCGATAGGACGTATTCTACAGCGTTGCGGAACATTTGCAACCCTTCACCTTCCCATTCACCTAATGCTTCACTCAAGGTAGGGCCAGGGGCTGAACCTCTGGTGTGATGGGGGTGCAGCCACTTGGCGTAGACTGCTTCAGGGTGAGGCATAAGCCCGAACACAAGACCCGTGGAATCGCACACGCCTGCAATGTTTCTCATGCTTCCATTTGGTGAAATTGGGAAGGGGAGAAGTTCGTCGGTCGCCCCTTGGCCAACTGGTGTATTAGGATCGACATATCGAACAGCGAGTTGGTGGTTCGCCGCTAGTGAATCAAAATCTGTTGTTGAGGGCATAACGAACTTCCCTTCACCGTGCCGCACTGGACAATCAATCCGTTGAAGGCCTTTGGTCCAAATACATGGGCTCTCAGAATCAAACTCAAGTGTAACCCAACGGTCTTCATATCGGCCAGAATCATTGAGGGTCAAACTGGCTCTTTGAACGAAGTCCGGCAATGGATTTGAAGCGTTTGGACCCGGAAGTAATCCGGTTTTCACGAGCACTTGGAAACCGTTACAAATCCCAATAATTGGCTTACCGGCAGCAACGAAAGCGTGGAGCTGCTCACGCAGAGCAAAACGCATCCGATTCCCCATCAAACGGCCGCTGCCAAGGTGGTCGCCGAAAGAAAAACCGCCCGGGACAGCTAAAATATCAAAATCTTCGAGAACCCGATTCCCTTGAACAAAATTATTCACGTGAATACGTTCGGATTTTCCTCCGACTAAATCAAACACGGCAGCCGTCTCTCGGTCACAATTAATTCCAAATCCGAACAAGACTGCTACTTTAGGAGCAGACATTATGCAACACCTCCTGTCATGTCCAAAGCATTCTGCCAAGCATCAACCATAGCAGGGACTTCAAGGTTGACAAGAGCGTCGTAGCCATCAGAAATTATGAGTTCTTGAGAATCGGTTACTGTTCCAAGGAAAGTGAGAGGGTGCCCTGACATCCATTCGACAAAGTCCGCTTCATGCTCGGGTTGAACACCGATGATGAATCGTCCAAGTGATTCGCCCCAAAGACGAGACCAAACGCTTGAGTGACCGGTTCCATCAATATCTAATTCTGCCCCAACTCTCCCACCGATACACATCTCGGCTGCAGCAACTGCCAATCCGCCTTCGGAACAATCGTGAGCAGTTTGGACAAGCCCGGCATGAATAGCCGTAGAAAGGGCGCGATATGTGGTAATGTTTTGCTCGGGGTTTGGCAGTAAAGGAACTTGCCCGCCAATGCCTTCTGAATGGCCGCTTTCTTTGAGCATGAACGCAAGTTCGGAAGCCCCGAGTTCTTCTTTGGAGACGCCAACAAGGTAAACGCGTTCGCCTGCGCCCTTGAAGTCGCTTGTAGCGGTAAAACGTACATCAGGTTGATCGCCGAAGACCGAATAAAGCAGGGTTGGTGGAATTGAAATCTTATTCTCTCCACTCCCGTAGTCGTTTTTCATAGAGTCTTTACCTGAAATACAGGGGAGTCTGTACGCTCGGCATACCCGTTCCAATTCTCTGTTTGCTCGAACGAGTTGGGCGAGTTTGAATTTACCGTCTGGGGTTTTGGCCGATTCAATTGAATCTGGCCAGCAGAAATTATCCAATCCTGCCATTTTGTCGACATCAACACCCGCACATACTGCGTTTCGAACGGCTTCGTCAATGGAAGCTGCTGCCATAGCGCCGGCATCGAGGTCTGAATAACGAGGCGCAATACCGCATGAAATTACCAATCCGTGTGGGTCGCCGTGAATCGGGGCAATGACGCCTGCGTCACCAGGGCCATCTCGTTCAATACCAACGAACGGTTTGACCGCAGTTTGAGCGATGACCTCATGGTCGTATTGGCGAACCCATGACTCTTTGGAGGCAATGTTTGGTCGTGCAAGCATCTTCAAGAGAAGGGGAGAGTGGTTTTCATCTTCATCTAAAACAATGGTTGAGGGGTTGAATAATGCTGGTTGTGGGGTATGCCATTCGGATTCGAGTTGGAGTTGAGGGACACCGTCATGAAGGAATTCAATGGGGAGGTAGGCTACTGTATCGTCGTTGTATTTGACATGAAACATTCCACTGCTGGTGAATGTTGCAACCGGTGTGGCTTCAACTTCATGGAGGTCCGCCATGGCTTCAAATGCAGAACAATCTGATGGTTTTACTGCAATTGTCATTCGCTCTTGACTTTCGGAAACAAGTATTTCCCATGCAGACAAACCTGGCTGTTTAAGCGGGACTTTTGCCAAATCAATTTCGCAACCGTTGGTGTATTCTGCCATTTCTCCAATCGAAGAAGAAAGTCCTCCTGCACCGTTATCGGTAATGCAAGTAATCAGTCCTGCATCACGGGCTTCAAGAACCATGTCGAGCATTTTCTTTTGGGTAATCGGATCGCCGATTTGAACGGCGCTTGAAGGCGATTCTTCAGTCAGTTCAAGCGATGAAAACGTCGCTCCGTGAATGCCATCGTAGCCGACTCTTCCGCCGACCATGTAGACAATATCACCTGCTGTAGGGGTCTTGATGTGAGATTCACGGCCATCGGGGAGCAAACGTGGCATGATGCCGACCGTGCCGCAATAAACGAGCGGTTTACCGATGTAACGGTCATCGAACACTATTGCTCCGTTCACAGTAGGGATGCCGGACTCGTTTCCACCAACGCGAACACCTGCGTGAACGCCTCGGAGAACCCGTGAAGGGTGGAAGAGATTGTCTGGTAAATCGCCTTCCCAATTCGGTGGGCCGAAGCAAAACACATCGGTATTCGCTATTGGTCGTGCGCCAAGACCCGTTCCCAAAATATCGCGATTAACTCCGACAATTCCCGTCATTGCGCCCCCGTAAGGGTCCAGTGCAGATGGTGAGTTGTGGGTTTCTGCCTTCATGCAAACACTCCAATTTTCATCCCAAGCGATGACGCCAGAGTTATCATGGAATACGGAAAGAAGCCAGTCGACTTCTTTTTGCATATCGTGGGTTGGTTTCATGATGTGGGTTTTGAAAATTGAATCGATGATGCTGTCTTCGCCAGTCTCGGAATCGATGTGATGAATCTTTGATGCGAAAATTTTGTGTTTGCAGTGTTCGCTCCACGTTTGGGCAAGACACTCAAGTTCGACATCTGTTGGGGCGTTTCCAACAATCCCTACTGCTGCTCGAGACGATTGTACGGCAGCATCTCGATAATGCCCTTGGATTGTTTGCATCTCTTCGAGATTAAGCGCAAGAAGGCCTGATTCAGACATGTCGATGAGGGCTTCATCTGATATTTCCAAATCCATGGCTTGGGGTGGAGTAAACGTCTGAGGTGGTTTTTCAGGATAGTCAATTGCAGGCCACTGTGACTGAGTACATGCGCCGATATCAGAAACGACTGCTCGTTGAATGAGATTATTGTGAAGGGTCGATGCAAGCCATTCTGCGGTGGTTCCATCGGGGAGCCCGTAGAAAATATACGTTTGATAGGTCGAAACCGAGGCATCTTCCAATGGTTCTGGTTGAGGGAAGAGGGTTCGAAAGCCGTCGTAAGCCGCACTACCTGGGTTATCAGTCACTCCGGGTTTGAAACCAACAGTGATTGCAGCGTCAGGAACAGTTGGAAAATGATGAGGTGAGGTGAGAAAGAGGGTGTCTGTTACGGCATCTTCGATAATCGGGTCGGAAAACAAATCGTCAACTCGTGCGGAAATATCTGAAGATGGTACGGATGATTTAATCAGAAAGCCGGTTATGCTTCGCACTTCGGTAACATCAATTCCGTGGTCTGCTTTGAGTTGTCGCCGCACAACATCGCCACGGACATCACGCATTCCAGCCCCTTGTTTTGGCGTCACTTCTACACGTGTTATTGTCATTGAGTTACACCCGCCCCCGTAGGGGGCGTAGAGAATGCCGTAGACTACGCTCTTTGAACAATACGGCGAAATCAATTGAGAAGTTTCGCGAGATATTGGCCGGTAAAGCTGTCTCCGTGTGCCGCAATGTCTTCGGGTGTACCTTGTGCAAGTATGGTTCCGCCACGCTCTCCGCCTTCAGGCCCGAGGTCAAGAACCCAGTCTGAAGATTTGACGACATCCAAGTGGTGCTCGATGACGATAACGCTATGGCCTTTTTCTCGTAATTCAAGGAGGACGTTGATGAGCAATTCAACGTCGGAGAACGAGAGGCCGGTCGTGGGTTCATCAAGGATGTAAACCGTGTGTTTGTTTGGAGGGCGCCTCAATTCACTGGCGAGTTTCACCCGTTGGGCTTCCCCACCTGACAGTGTTGTTGCAGGCTGGCCTAGCCGAACATAGGAGAGTCCGACGGCTCGTAACGTGTCGAGGGTTCGGAAAATCTTCCTGTGGTTTTCAAAGAAAACAACGGCTTCACCGATTGGCATCTGCAGGATATCGTTGATGTTCTTACCTTTCCAAGTGACTTCTAAACATTCACGGGTATACCGCAAACCTTGACAAATATCGCACGTAATCCAAACATCAGGGAGGAAGTTCATTTCCAGTTTAATAGATCCTGCTCCCTTGCATGATTCGCATCGTCCACCTTTTACATTGAAACTGAAATGGCCGGGTTTGTACCCACGTTCCTTAGCAAGCGTTGTTTTGGAAAAGAGAATACGGATTTCGTCGAAAACTTTGGTGTATGTGGCAGGGTTTGAACGTGGTGTTCGACCGATAGGGGATTGATCGATAATGATGGCTTTATCCACGTGTTCCAAGCCTTTCAAGGATTTATGTTTGCCAGCTACGCTGTCTGAATTGTGAAGATAACGTTGGAGGGCAGGGGCTAAAATTCCCGAGACAAGTGAGGATTTACCTGAACCTGAAACGCCCGTAACTGCAGTCATGCACCCGATTGGGAATTTGGCATTGATGGATTGTAGGTTGTTGTGTTGAGCTCCTTTAATTTCAATCCATTTTTTGCTTGGTTTACGTCTCTTCGCCGGCACTTCAATGGAGCGTTTACCGCTCAAAAACGCGCCGGTAACGGATTCTTTACTTTTCATAGCAACTTCAGGTGGACCGTTTGCTACGACCATTCCACCTTCCAGGCCGGCCCCCGGACCGAGGTCGCACAGCCAATCGGCTTGGCGTAGTGTGTCCTCGTCGTGTTCAACGACGATGAGTGTATTTCCTAAGTCGCTTAATTCTCGCAGTGTAGCAAGAAGTCGGGCGTTATCGCGTTGATGGAGGCCGATTGAGGGTTCATCAAGCACGTACATAACGCCAGTTAGGCGACTGCCTATTTGAGTTGCTAAACGGATGCGTTGACTTTCGCCACCTGAAAGGGTGTTTGCTTTACGGTCTAAGGTGAGATAATCAAGCCCAACGCTGTCGAGAAATCCAAGTCGGTTTTCAATTTCCTTCAAAATATCTTTTCCAATAAACAGGCTTCGTTCATCGAGTGTCTCAAGAACATCGGCAAAACTCTCCGGAGCCCCCTCCCCATCTGGGCGCCAGGCGCGAACGAGTGCGAGTGAGTCGTGAACTGAACAACGGCTTACTTCAGGAAGTCGAATTCCTCCAACAGACACATACCGAGCAGCAGCGTTGAGTTTCTCTCCCCCGCATGAAGAACAATCGAGGTCAGTCATGCAACTTACCAGGCGGCTACGTGTACGTTCTGAAGTGGTCTCAGTGTAGGTTTTTTGCAGCCGTGCGATGATGCCTTCCCAAGGTCTGTTCATCTTGTAAACTGAACCATTATCCGATTCAAAGTGGAAGTTGATTACCGTCGAACCTGAGCCGTTTAACAGGATGTCTTTGTCGTCATCATCAAGCAATTCAAAAGGTGTGTTTCTAGATATGCCATAATGTTGGCAAACCTGTTCGAGTAAACGCCTGTACCATGACGGTGACATTGATTGGCGCCAAGGGCGGACGCATCCGTTGGATACGGTTAGTGTTCCATCAACGATGAGGTCGATGTTGAATTGGCGTTCGACACCAAGACCCTGACAGACCCCGCAAGCACCCAGAGGGGAATTGAAAGAGAACACTCGCGGAGAGAGTTCGGGCATGAATGCGCCGTGATCTGGGCATGCAAAGTCTTCTGACCAAGCAACTGTATCGCCTTGCTTGGTAAAATGTGAACGCGTTCCTTCAGAGAGTTCCGCATCTTCTGGTGGCGCTTCAAGGCTTTCAATAGCGACTGTGCCGCCCCCAATTTTCAACGCCCCTTCAACTGATTCTGTGAGGCGTTGGCGGCGTTCTCGCGTACATCGCAATCGGTCAATTCGAACATCGATATCGTGACGGAAATTCTTGTCAAGTTCTGGGGGGTTTTCAAATTCGACTTCGTGACCGTTTACCTTGCCGTGCAAGTAACCTTGTTCAACCAGTTGGCGGAAGAGGTCTTGGTGGGTTCCTTTACGTGCTCGGACTGCAGGAGACCAAAGAACAACAGCATGGCCTTCCATGTGCCAAACGATGTCATCGACGATTTCTTGCACCGTTCTACGAGCGACTTCTCTACCGCAGGTTGGACAGTGTGGTTTACCGATTCGAGCCCAAAGCAGTCGTAAATAGTCCTGGATCTCAGTCACAGTGGCTACAGTAGAGCGGGGGTTATGTGAGCCTTGTTTTTGGTCGATAGAAATGGCAGGGGACAGGCCCTCAATACCATCACAGTCGGCCTTTTTCATCTGCCCAATGAATTGACGAGCATACGAAGAGAGACTCTCGACATACCGCCGTTGGCCTTCAGCATACAATGTGTCAAATGCGAGACTGGATTTTCCGGAGCCTGAGACTCCTGAAACAACTACAAATTGCCCTCTGGGAAGTTTAACTGTCACGTCTTGTAGATTGTGAGTTCGCGCGCCGCGAACTTCAATCCAGCCTTCATCACCTGGTTGACTCATGGACGCCCCTCACCCTTGACGGGTCGTCAACGGTTCTTCAAGTCCTGCTTTTCCAACTGTTGAAATTAAAACAAGAGGATGAGGTTGTAGAGAATGGGTGGTTCTCAATTCTTTCAAGTGTTGGATTGGAACGTTTATCCTGTTGCACATTGGGTGATTTTAATGTTAAGCAGGGTGAAACCCTCGGGGAAGTGGAACTTCAAAACGAACTGGTTCGTCGCTCTCTGGGTGTAGAAATTCAAGGGCAGAAGCGTGCAGACAAACCCGTTTCAACGGATTTGTTTCAGCCCCGTGCAATTCATCTCCAACAACTGGGCAGCCAAGCGATCTCATTGCCATTCGAATTTGGTGACGGCGACCCGTCTCGATGCTGACTTGAATGAGTGAAATTTGGTTATCAGTTTCTGTGACACTCCAATGCGTAATGGCTTCTTTGGCCCCATGAAAACTCGATTTCACTCGCTTGACGTGGAGTTGTTTGTCTTCTACGAGCCATTCCCTTGTCGAACCGGTGTTGTTTTTGGGACGGCCTTCGACCAATGCATGGTATGTGCGATGAACGGCGCGTTCAGCAAATTGAGATTGGATGTATTCCTTATGACGTTCGTGCCGTGCAAAAACCATGACTCCGGAAGTATCTCGATCGAGTCGATGAACGATATGGCACCAGTTTCGTTCATCTTCGAGCCTCACATAATCCACGCATCGGGAATGGAGTGTGTCAACTTCGAGTTTATCGGTTGCAATCGAGAGGAGACCTGCTGGTTTTTCAACAACGAGTATCGCATCATCTTCCCAGATTACATTGAGGTTGATTCGTTTATGCTTCGGAGTCGGAGGTGGAGTGATTTCTTGGGCTTTGACGCGACTTAAAATTTCAATTTGCATACCAACTTCGACTTGGAACTTGGCTTTGTGTTGGATGGTTCCATCCACTTGGATCCGGCCTTCAGTAAGCATCTTACGTAATTTCCCACGGGAGGTTTCTTTCATGAAACCCGATAATGCCTCGAGAAGGGTTTGTTGTTGAGATGATGTAAATTTCATGTTTCCACCTACAATATGAGTGCGTCACACCACGTGCCTTTTTCACCGCTATGGCCCGGTTCAAGCAACGTTAAACCGTCTGCCAAAACCAAACTGTTGAGATTTCCTGAGCCCTGATATCCTGTCGAATAGGCGAGCATGTTTTCCCCTGATGTATCGATGACTATTCTGCGAAGAATGAGGTCGGTAGGGGATGTTTTGAACCGTTCAGCCAACTGCACTCGAATTCGCTTTTCTTCCACTCCACCTTCTGAAGTTGAGGCCCGCAAAAACGGTGCAACAAGCATTCGAAAAACGACATGGCTGCTTGCAGGGTTCCCGGGAAGCCCGAACAAGGGGGTGCCTTTCCAGTATCCAAACAGAGGGGGGGAGCCAGGTCGTATTTTCACGCGCCAGAATTTAATGTCGCCCTCTTCTTCCATGATCCTACGCACCAAATCCCATTCCCCCATCGATACACCACCTGAAGTGAGGATGAAATCGCATTCTGCTGCTGCCGCATCCAGTTGTTGCCGTAAAGCGTCCATAGAATCCGAAACTGAAGTGTATCGAATTGGGTTGTGTCCAGTCATGCGAACAAGTGAGGTTAGGCCAAAAGAATTGGATTCATAAATTGAGTTGTCAGATAATTCCTCACCGGGTAACTGCAATTCATCACCAGTAGGGAGAATACCGATGGTTGCTTTCTTGAATACTTTCGCAGAAGCGTGCCCCATTGTAGCACAAAGACCGACAGATGACGGTGAGAAAAGTGTGCCTTTGGTAAGTGCGGTTTGGCCGCGTTTGAGGTTCTCCCCTTGCTTTCGGATGAAGTGCTTTTTCCCCTCGTCATGCAGTGTAACTTCTGAACCGTCATCGCTGATTGAACAACGTTCGATGGGAAGGATGGCGTCTGCGCCGTTTGGGATTGGTGCACCGGTCATGATTCGAACAGCTTGGCCTGGTTCAATGGTTGTGAGTTGTTCATCGGTACCTGCTTGTAGAGTTTGTTTGATGGATAAAACGGCAGGAGGTTGGGTGGAATCGCTGTATTGAAATGCAAAACCATCCATTGCTGAATTATCGAATCGGGGGTCGTCAACGGTCGATTGAATGTCTTCGGCGAGAATTCTGTTGTAGAGATGGTCCAAGGCAATGGTTTCGGTTCCAATGTTGAGTGTATGTTGTCGAAGAATGGTCAAAGCCTCATCATACGAAACAAAGTATGGGACCTCGGACATGGACATTCCAAGTGGTTGGTGTGTTTGACTTTCACGGTAATGAAATTAAACAAAAAGTTCTGTTATTCGCTTCACAGAAGCAATGAGTAACACTGCAATCAGTATGTTTTGTACGGTTTTCGGTCTCGCCCGTTGTGAACCATACTTTGAGCCAAGCAACCCACCGATGCCTACGGCGAAGAGAAACGGTAGGAGGGTGGACATCTCAAGGGTGAGTTGCCCAGAGGCTGTAGCCCCAAGAAGTCCCGCTGCAGAATTCACCCAGATAAACAAGGCTGCTGTTGCAGCAGCAGATTTCGGTGTAGCCCATTTTTTCAAGAGTAATATTGGAGAGAGGAAAATTCCCCCGCCGACACCGATGATCCCACTCAAAAATCCAATTCCCCCACCAAAAGAATACGCTTGAATCGGTTTTGGTTCGAAGACTTGAGTTGTGGAGTTTTCTTCATTGAGCAGTAGGCGTAACGCAGCATAAAGAAGGGTGAGGGAAAGGAGGGTGTCGTAGACTGCTCCATCAACCTTGAGATATCCTCCGATGAAAGCAAAGGGAATACTGGCTACAATGAACGGTAAAGATTTGGAGACTGTGTGGTGACCTGATTGAGAATAGTGGTAGAATGCTATGCCGGCCACAGCGAGGTTGAGGACCCAGGCGTGTTGTTTCAACCATGCGCTGTCCATTTGGCTGTACGTCGTCAGTGAAAGAACAGCAAGATAGCCAGAAGCTCCACCGTGACCAACGCTCGAATACAGTAGAGAAATGAAGAAAAGGCCGATGCAAAGAGCAAGGAGGGCAAAACCCTGTTCCATCCTCTGGCCTCAGTCGAAGTTCATTGTGTGGCCGCACTCTGCGTATGCACAAGTTACGGTGTAACGAGATTTCTTTGGTTTTGGAATTTTTAGCATTGAACCGCACATGTCGCATTGGACTTTGAGCGTTTCAGGTGCAGCAGCTTTCGGTGCATCACCAAGAGTGCGCCCAACATCTTGAGACCATCCAAGAGAATCTGTGTATTTGTCAGCCTTGACGTTCATTTTCTTTTGTTTCAAAGAGAGGCGCATTCTCCGCTTTCTCTTCTTGGGCTGGGAGCCTTTAGGTGCCTTTGCCGCCATGGGTATCAACTACCGCTTGGCATCGTTGTATTCAATTACTTCGGCTAAATTCTTCACCGAGATATTCGGAAATCCCGTTCACGGGATTGTGAACGATATGTCCGTTCTTTTCCAGTTCTTCAACAAGTGGAGGGCGAGCATGTGATGGGTCAGTGTGGTACACAACCACTTCCTTCGCCTCACAAGCTGCAGCGAAATCTACAATTTCCTTTTGTCCAGCATGGGTGGAAAAGGAATAGGATTCCCATTCAAGTGAAATATCGGTCTCGTTTCCAAAAATATTTATTTTTCCTTCGTTTTGTAATTTACGACCACCGGTATTTGACGCTTGATAACCCGTGAATAAAATCGCATTTTTACTGTCCTGGCGTAAACGATTGAGATACCATATCGAAGGGCCACCCTGAAGCATGCCGGATGTTGAAACAATAACGTCTGCCTCAAGTGCTTTCTTCCGATCCGATTTACTTGAAACTCTCCGACACCACGACCATGCTGTCTTCATTGCTTCAGGATCACGGAGGGTTTCAGGATGATTCATTTGCATTTTAGCGATTCGTTTTCCCATACCATCAACGTGAACATTGAGGTGGGGTAGGTGTTTGTACAGGCGCATGACAACGTCTTGGGTTCGTCCGTTTGCAAAAGCCGGTATCAACACTTTACCTCCGCGGTCGATGACGCGTTGAACGTGATTGATGAATCGTAGCTCTTCTTCCTGAAGAGGTGGGTGGTTACGGCCACCGTATGTACCTTCTACGAACAGTGTATCGGTCTTGACGGGTTTGGCGCCGCTTGTAAGAGGTGAATCTCGAGTATCAAAATCACCGGACAACAGTATTTTTCGTTCTGGAGTTTCGATATGAAGCATCGCTGCACCCGGTATATGTCCTGCTTTGTGCAGTTCTAATTTCCATTCCTCTTTCATCCAAGGTTCGTTAAAAGCATGTATATTCCATGAATCTAATGCCGTGTCAATATCGCGTTTATCCCAAGCAAGCGGATATTTTTCAATTGAACTTACTTTATGACAGTCATACCACATTAATTCAGAAATTTGTGCAGTTAATGCGGTACCGTGCAAACGAGTTCTATGGTTGGCACACAACCAAGGAGCCATTCCGAGGTGATCAACGTGGGAATGGGTGATGACAGCGTCCCGAACTTCTGGAGCTTCTGAAGGATATCGAGGTGGAGTGGTCGGGGCTAAACCGTAGTCCAAGAGTAATCGTGTTTGTTTTGAATCTTCAAGCATAATTCCAACGTTACCGACTTCATCACCGCCACCAAGATAATGATAGCGTATTCCTTTTTCTGGATGCTCTGTTGGGTAGGAACTCGTCCGACCTGGTGAATAGAAGACCATGTGAATCATACTTCGGTCTACGCTACATGACTTGAAGTTGATTCTATTTTGTACACCCACCCCTCAGTTTCCATTGGAATCAGTTCGGAAGGGTTCGTTCAAAATTTCATAGGTTGTTAAGGGGTTAGGTTAAGTGCTTGTCGCGACCATATTCTACGGGGCATACTCTCGTTTTCTTCCATCTCCTTCTACGTCATACTCACATCTGTCAATCTTTATCACTCCACCGGAAACGAAGGGGTGTTAGGATACAACTCTTTTTCATCGTTCATTTTATCAATTTCATTTCCTATCCAAATTTTATCTTGTAAAATAAAGAAGAATACACTTCTCTCTTTTTCAAAAAAATCTTTCTCGGAAGAACCCTAAATCCACTGGAACTTGTAATTCCTTTCGATTCAAGCGAAGAAGACATGAACCAGACCGCCATCCAAACATCATGACAAGACAACTTCATCACAACTTTGTTGTCGATGAAGACCGATGTTTTGGATGTGCAGCATGCATTGCATTATGCCCAGTTAATGTCCTTACTCTCATTGATCGCCTTGCGGTTGTTGATGAAGAGAACTGTACTCATTGTGAACTCTGCATACCATCATGCCCTGTTTTCGCCCTCGATATTGTATCTCAAAAGGTGGAAAAATGAAATCGGTCGTTTTTGTTGGTGGAACGATATCAAACATGATATCAGCCATAGAAATGAGCAGTGAATATGTTGTTACCGTCATTGAATTAAACGCTGAGATAGGGTTGCCATGCACAGCACCTGGACACATTCAAAATCTCGATTTACTCAAATCATACCTTGATTCGAGCCAAATGGAATTTTTACAACCATACCCTCTCACAAGAGGATATACACTTCGTTCAGAATGGGTCTTGAAACACCTTGGCTCGATAGCAGCTCACAAAGACGTCAACATTCTTACCCGAACCCGAATCACTGAATGCTTCGTTTTGGGTGACACGGTCACTGTAGAATACATCGGGGCTGGTTCCAAAGATTCGGGGCAAATCGAATGCAACTATGTTGTCGACGATCGTCAATGGACGTACAGTGCACCAGGTTGTAAAAGTCATAATCTCGGCACCTTAGACGTAATTCACACTCCTGATTTTGGGGAATTTATACACATGCACGGAGGTACATCACTTCTCAGTGATTGTTCGAACCTCCCAGAAAACATCTATTCTCTACAACGGCATGAAGGTCTCACCGAAGTTTGGCAAGAATCACCCGTTTGGTTTCCAAAGAGAGGCTGGATTGAAACCATCACCTGTTTTCTTCCTAAATCAATCGAAAACCGCACTATTGACGCCCAGATTCTCGAAGGCCGTCGCGTGGTGAACCGAATAAACAACAGTGATTAGGTGTTACCAAACACACCACCTTAAAACCCCCCGCCCCCGCCACAAGACTGCAGAGCACTGCTCAGGGGGTATCAAAATGGCAGAACATCCAATGGCTGATTTACGAAAAAAACTGAAAGAAGCAAATCTTCTCGTTAAACCAACAATGAAGTCTTGGTTCAAAGCAATCCTTCTACTGGTTGTAGTTTGTTCGCTGTACAGCGCCCATATTTACCTCCCGTTGAAGTTCGGTTTAATGCTTATACCGATTACAGCTCTCTTTTCAACAACGTTGGCAATGACTGGACATGAAGGCGTTCACTCCTCTGCTTGCCAATCCAAGGCCGGGAACACATCACTTGCAGCCATTATCTTCCCTCTTTTTGCAGGATTCTCTATGGAATATTGGCGAGAGAAACACAACGTCAAACACCACGCGCACCCTAACGTTGTCAATGTTGATCCAGATATTCACTCATGGCCCTTTACTTTCAGCCAAGAAGAATACAAAACAAGCGGTCCAATACGAAGGTTCTTCCAACGCCACCTCCAAGGTTGGACGTTCTGGCCGATATCACTACTTGTTGGACACCTCATGCGTTTTGATGGATTGAAATACATCGCTACCAAACCTTTCAAATCCAAGAAAAAGAGAATTACGAAAATTTGGCTTCTTGATACCGCACTCATCCTTGTCCACTTTACTTTGTGGTTGGCTTTACCAATATTACTTGGGCTATCGTGGCAAGTTACTTTCGGATTTTATGTTCTGTTGTGGAGTTTGGTTGGTACATGCCTTACAGCAATTTTCATTGTGGGTCACGCTGGACGACCAATCATTACGGAGTACGACCAAAACTGGCGCTTACAAATTGAAACAGCGCGTCGAATTAAACTCGGACGTATCGGGTCGTTCTTCTTCGTTGGCCTTGATTATCAAATTGAACATCACCTCCTTCCGGCTATGTCGCATTTTAACCTACCAAAAGCAGCACCGCTCGTGAAAGAATATGCGGAAGAACGAGGATGGAAGTATGAAGAACTCGGTTTCTTCCGAGCTTTATGGCAATCAACCGTATCTCTCCACCATGCATGGAAAACCCCCTCCCTTATCTTGGATGAAAAAGGAGAACTAAACGACCCGCTCGAAGCCTGAAAACCTCTTCAAAGGCAAACCCCCAGGCACGTCCATGGCGGCGACTGAACGATTGTATCTCAACAGCATTGAATCGGGGTACTTTACCGAGTTTAATGCAGAAGTAACAGCCGTAATGGACGATAAAATTGCTCTTGACCGAACACTTTTCTATCCTCTTGGAGGTGGCCAAAATTGGGATACTGGCACCATAAACGGTCCAAACGGGGCAGTTGCTGTCCAAGAGGTTCGCGGCCGAGATGAAATATACCATTCTGTTGGAAAGGATCACCAATTTTCAGTAGGTGATGAAATCCATGGCTCTGTTGACTGGCAAAGAAGGCATGCTCACATGCGCATGCACACCGCACAACACCTCGTATCAGGCGTCGTTTACGAATGTTTTAACGGCGCTCGGACCGTTGGAAATCAAATCCACGATGACCGCTCTCGAATCGATTTTAACCCGATTTCATTTACACCTGAGATGCTTGAAGAAATCACCACACAAGTCAACCTCCTCATCGATGCAAACCATCCTGTAACGGATTCTACGATGACCAGGTCAGAAGTCAATTCTGAGATGCCACCCGAACGGACAAACATGGACCTCCTTCCTTCATCTGTGAAAGAACTGAGGGTTGTAAAAATCGGTGATAACCTCGACTTATGCCCTTGTGCAGGCACGCACGTAGGACAACTTGGAGAAATTGGCCATATTGAAATCACTGGTAAAAAATCCAAGGGTAAAGGCACACAGAGAATAACCTATGAACTGCACATTCCAGAACTTACCGCCAATCCAAGCAGTAAATTACTTTGACAAAAAGCAGCAAACAAGGTAATAATATTTTTATATTTTTTACAACTCGTAAAATAATTAAATATTATTCATTAATTATCATCATCAAGCAAATCGTCGACTTCAGAAAGAACCTTTTTCCACTCCTTTCTTTGGTTTTGCAATTCCTCGAAAATTTCCTTTTCGACGGTCTCTTTTGACAGGAGAGGCGCTTTTTGGGCGTTTTTAGCAGCCTCTAAACGGTCCGTTAACGCAACATCTTCCCCGATACGTTCACTTCGGTCGACTTGTACAATTGATTTTGACGGAATGGTTCGCGCCCCGTAATCAGAATGATCTTCATCACCAAACACCTCGAGAATTTCTTCTCGTTGTTCAAGGGTCGGCGGACGGTCCTTCCATTCGTTTTGATTTGCCACGTCCCTCAAAACATTTGCTTTCCTACGTTCTTTTTGGTTATCGAATATTGAAACAACCTCGTCCAATGTCCGTTGTCGTACGGGTGTTGATAATCCTGCAGCAAGTTTCTGTTGTTCAATGAGCACCGTTCCATGGACCTCATCATGGTCGTATCGGTGAGGTTCACTCGCCATCATCAACATCTCCTTGGCAAACTGGGAAAACGGGTCGTCATGAGAGGTATTCGCCAACGTATCGCGTATTACAGCATGCTTGGAGATACATTTCTTACATCGGTTTGAAGCCACAACATCTTCAGCATCACAACGAAGACAACAGGCTTGGAACCCCATTTCTTTCATCGCGCGACGGGGCATTGACATGGCAGACTCAAGCCTGCTGGTGCATCCATTGGGCATCAAACTTCGGATGCGAGGCTTCAAATCCATCTGTCGAGAGAAGAGGACATGGCAGGGAGGGATTCACGAGCTGATATTCTGGAAGACGACCCCTTCCGCCGCCAAAATCCACGTATACATCGCGTTCACGCACGCCGCTCCCATGACGGCACCATTCACTTTGATACCGGCTCGACTGCGAAAGCAAACCCCCTTTTCGCGCAACTCATGGGCATGTCCCAAAGTCAACCTGCGAAGTTACACGAAGGCGGAATATGGCACTTCAGCAGTGAAGAAAAACGACATCTTGGACTTGCAATGGCAGCATTCACCATTGCGTTGGGGTTTATGTCGGTTGGCGGGATTTGGGGCACTGGTACGCTAGGGACTTCCACTTGGACCGTCCAATTCCTTCTTTCTATGCCAGTTCTTCTTCTCGCCATCGGTCCTGCCTTCCTCTTTCATGAAATTGGACATAAAATCGTAGCGAAGAAAAACGGCTGTTGGGCTGAATTTCGTGCCGATCCCAAGGGCTTAAGATTCGGTATTCTTCTTTCCTTTTTTATTGGGATTTTGTTCATGGCTCCAGGCGCAGTCATGGTGGCAGGACTCGTTACCCGCCGTCAAAACGGACACATCGCTTTGGCCGGCCCCGCCGTTAATTTCGGTCTTTTCCTGATTGGAATACCGATTTGGGGCATCATACTCGGTCTAACCGGGGCCTTTGAAGCTGATATTTCAGGATCCCTCTATTTGGTTGGTGGGCAACTGGTTTGGCAGAAAATGCTCATTGATGCTGGCAGATACTGGATTGGTGCAAATCTTGCATTAGGATTGTTTAACATGATTCCATGGGGCCCTCTCGATGGTTTGAAAGTGAAGGATTGGAGTGAGAACGCCTTTTACATAACCATCTCTATTTTTGCAATTCTTGCCCTTTCCGCCTTCCCGCTTGGACTTTGGTCCCCGACCGCACTCCTCAAGACAATCGCACTGCTGTTCTAGTCTCATTTCCTTCTCTTTTTATATAACGTCAAAGCGAACACGTTTACAGGCAGTACTGCTTTATGCGGTGAGGTGAGATTATGGATTCTGACATCTTTACTAAGATTTCTCAAAAACTCTCTCAAGAAGGAAACCTCATCCCACGCATAGACCGGTTTCTTGCCAACGGGTCTATTGTGACAAGTAATTTTCAAAACTACATCGGGAAACGTATTCTGAAAGATCTTTCGAAATCATCCCCAGGTCATACCCTCAACCTCATGCTCTACGGACATCCATCCTTAGGTAAGACCACAGAATTACGTAATCTCACCCGACTTCTGTGTGGGATGAAGAAATTTAAACAACACTTCCAACTGATGTATTCTGAGTTTCAACGTGCCGAATCTTCCCAAGACCAGTCAATGTGGGAAAATATACGTACGGGGTCGCTGCTTTACGAAGACGCACCCGAACACGAAAACGCACTCGAAAACTTTGCCAAATCTGCACAGGAGGCAGGCAGAACACCACTCATTGTGCTTGACACACTTGACATTCTTCTTTTGGATGAGGCTGCGGGTACGGCGAACACCATGGATAAATGGAATGAATTTCTCATCGAAGCCTCAACACAGGGCGTCTCTGTATTTTGGACGTGCAGGCCTTATGAGTGGAATTATTTCAAAGAAAAATTACCCACGAAAATTTTGAAGAGGACAATGGATATCGAACTCCCTCCACTTGAAAGCACCCATTGTACCCCGTTTCCAAACCCCAGTCAACTGGACGATGAACGATGGAGGAATTGGACCACTCATCTCCAAGCATACATGCCGCTTTTCGCAAGCAGGTGGACCGTAAAAAGCACCCAAGACATCGAACTCTCACACGAGTTCTTTCAACAACTTGGCGAGCATATGGATTTGGTTTGGACAAGTCCACTCGGAACGCAGACCCTTGAACTCCCTTCAACCCTTTACTACCGCTCTTTATGGTCTAAGATTCAGATTCATCTTCTAGCAAATTCAACGATGAACACATCAGGAGTAACAAAGCTTCAAACTCATTTCGAGAAACACATCATGGGGCTTACTCGAAGGTCGCGAACACACCGACTACGCTTTTCAGCATCTGATTATACCACCTCCTTTAGCGGAGATTCTAAGGATTCACTGGAAGCATTCATTTCAGAGTTTGTTATGAACTGTTCAACTCAACTCAAGAAAAGTGCAACCCAACTCAAAAAATATCGAAATGAGTTATCTGAAGAAATTACTAAACTGGGCGCTTCATCAACCATCGATCCAAACAGTGCTTACACTGAAGAACTCCAAACCTTCTTACCATTACGCGACGAAGTACTATCGAAACGATCTTTAAACAACGAAAACGTAACCCTTTTCTTCGACGCCTGTATGCGTTTCGGCCTCTTAAAAAGCACAGACGAGTGGTTTGAATTTTCACATCAGTTGTTGTTTGAGGAAACACTTTTCAGTCAAACTTCCAATCAAGTAACAACCTTCCAATTCCCATCGGTTGCGCTCCGTAAACTTCCACCAGGAAGTGGAAAAGACCTCCTACGCAGAGAGGCTGAGAAAGCCCGTGTTCATTGGACAGGGGCCGCTTTGAGCTATCACCCAGAGATTGGTGGTGCAGAAAATGCAGATTGGAATCTTTGGATTGAAGAAGCCTACAAACTGAATATTCTTTCCGATACCGAAGAGAATGAAATGAACGAGAAAAACATCATTCTTCGCGATTACATGGATTCCGACAACGACGCTGCACTCTTTTTACGCGGGGCACCAGGGACTGGGAAAACATACTTCTGTCTCAACTTCATCGTCGAACACCTCAAGACGACTTCGAAGAAGATGCTGTGGCGTTATGTTACCCTTAACAAACCACTCGTTGACAGCGTCGTCGCTCAATGGTCTGACCGAGCAAGCCGCCCTCAAAACAGCGGAATTATGGGTATGGAGAAAACTGGTTCTGGTGCACGAAGCGTTGCCAACATCATTTTGGGGGTGTTGCGAGAATCGGAAGATTCGATGCTTCACTCCGTCAAACTTCTCGACTATTCTCGATTCAAACAAGCACTTGATCTCTGGTTTGAAAAGAAGGGCCAAGGTACAACGCCACCTCCATCCTACACAGATGCATGGTCTGATTTCACCACCCTTTTTCACCATTCAAGTGGTGCTGTGAACAAGACAATTGATGATGAAACAGCTTACGAAGAACACGAAGGCCGCTCGGTCACAGGAACCAGAACTCAACGAGAACTCTTCGCTCAATTTTGTTTTTACACGCTTGACAGCAAGTGGAAGATTTACCCCCACGCGTCGTTCCTCGCTCGAAAACAACTGACGCGTAACCGTGGGAAGTCTGAGCACCGGTTTGACATGTTGATGATCGACGAAGTTCAAGACATAACCCCTTCAACGATGGCGCTGCTTCTCCTCCTTCTCAAACCAGGGTTTTCTTCTCAATCGATTTTGGTTGCCGGAGACGATTTGCAAACGGTGAACAGGAGCGGTTTTGCATGGTTTGATTTCTGCCAAAAAACCATTGAGATTTTGACATGGACTGAAGAGCGAGCCCACTCCGAACTCGACCGCCTCCTTTCTTTCGGGATCTCTCAAAACATTGATTCAGATTTACAGACGCTGAAACAAGTTTACCGCAATGCCCCGAACATTGCAGTACTTAACGACACTTTCCGTAGCACTTTTGCAGATCAATACCCAACAGAAACGATGCCAAATTACCCACGCGACTTCCTCAAAATTAGCGATATGGCAAATGAAAAGAACGCCGATTGTAAAATATCAATCATATCTGCACCTACCGATGAGCATGTTCGACATGTTATTGACTCACTTCACCGCAACGCCCGAGAAATATCTGTCACTTCTAAGACTTCCATCATTACTCCTTACGAATCAACTCTTGGAAAGGATTTAGAATCGGTTGGAAATTTTACAACTTACAACGGCGAGACGGTCAAAGGGCTGGAATTTTCCGGTGTTGTCATCTTCAACCCCTATGAGATGTTTTATTCCGATGCGGAAGGGAATTTAAACAAAGGATTGAACAAATCCAGTATTGAAGAACGAATTCGCACATGGATGAAAAGAGATTCCGAACCGTCCAAACAATCGGTGAAGAACTTTCTACAATTGTATCAAAACATCATGACTCGAATGAATGTGCTCCTTTCTCGCCCTGAATTCCGCCTCCTTCTTGTTACTCGCGAACCTTTTCCACAAACAGCAAAGGCTGAGCATGCGTTGAGAATTAACACCTATTTTGACGCACCTGAATCCATTGTCTTCAGCTTACCAACCCTTTCTGAGCAAACAGTTTCAGAACTCGAAATTCAAATGCTTGATATGAGCCAGGCAAAGATAAATCTCGACCAATTTATCTCAGACGCTCTGCGTAGGGAAAGCAACGTTGAAGGATACAGCATCAACGATTATCTCCGATGGGTTCTTGATGAGTCGCAAATCAACAACTTTGCAAACGAAAGGCAATCGTGGAGCAACTTACTTGCAGTAAAAAACAGTGATTTGATCAAATCTCAATCAGCGCCAATACCCGTATTTTCAACCCTCCTTCTTTCAGGAACCAGCAATGCAGAGGCGGACACATTCATCGGCAATCAAGTTCGACTCCCAACCGCCCTCACAGCCTTTAGAAAACAGTACAGCACCACTCCAGGGTGGGGTGAGCTTTCCGACCAGTCGTCGTCCGGAGTCATTGAGGTATTTTTGACATCCTTGTCGAAAGGGTGTTTTGACGGAACCCTTCCTATTGAGACCTATTATTCACTTGGAGATTTACTTGAACCCTTCCTTGAATATGTGTTACAAGACGCATCGATGTGCGCTGAACACCATCCATATATTCTCCATCTCATCGGTAAAGACATTCTCGGAATACATTTTGATGAATACAAACTGAAAAAAGGAGAAGGCGTCATCATCGATGACAATCTTTCATTCAATGCTCAATTCAAACCTCGCTTTACCAAACCCTCACTTGTTCAAACTGTAGAGCGAATGAGTGGTAAAAATGTCATTTTAGATGCTAAAGCCCACACCCTCGACAAAATTTTACTGCATATCTTTGAACAGATAGACCATTCGGTGTTCGAACATATACTTTCACCAGACACCTTTTCTCTAGCACCTTCATCACGTGACGAGATAGAAAAAATCCTTAATGCTCCGAATCAATCCCCATTCTGGGTTGAGATGGCGCATTCCTATCCAGGTTGGGAATCAATTGTTGAGGCTCCTGGCGCCATAAACGATCTACTGAGTGCATCGATAAAACGCCAAGAATTGAGGCACACAATCCAGATGATTTGGGCACTGTCTACAGAAAATACACCGGCCATGAGATGGCCCGAGGAGACCAGTTTAGCGATGGTGAAGAATTTCTTTTTCCATGCTGAGAAACCGCATCTCCTCAAACATTTTGCGAAGAAAAGCCACCCGTCTCTTGAAGAGTTTTTTGTGGATATCCTTGATGTCCAATTTATTGAGTTCGGGGGTGAAGACCCGGAACTTCCTATGCGTCGGTTGTTTAACAATGCGAAATTCTGGTCCGCAGTTGTCTCAAACACCCTTGACGGCTTGGCTTCAAGTCCACCAAAATCCCTTTCGAACGATGGCAAATCCCTTTGGTTGACATGGTATTTCAATGTTGAAGGAATCCGACCACCATCCTTCTCATCCGCCTTTTTCGATTATCTCTCTCTGATTGGCAAATCCCTCTCAAAGGTACAAACTTGGCGCAAATCGAAACAACTCGCCATCGACCTCATGCTGTTCATGAATTTCCCATCCCAGGCACTTGTCCAAAATTCAGGTCTTATGAACGACCTTCTTGACGAGTTTGACCAAGGAGGGGTTTTACGACGAAGTAAACGCGCTGAACAAATGTTTAGTACCCTAATGATCGATCTAATAGCAGGTCCGAGGCTAACCCTCAAAGCTGAACAACACCATGTCGATTCGGGGCAAGCGAGTAAACTTGGCGAGGTATTCACGACCAATGCCCGAGATATGTCGTATCGACTCGACCCACAATTCATCGAAGAACGACTTTATTTCTTATTCCAAATTGTTCTTCAATACACGGCATCAAATACAGACGGTGAGCGAATACTCACGAGTGAGCGTGGTTTTTACAATCGAATTTACCAAAGCGTCAATGACGTTGCACCGAAGATATTTGCAGAATTAAGCGGCAGAACTGATGAGGAAAAGAAGCGGAAAAAGAATTTTTCCGAACATTTCGCGCATCTTACCGAAGATTTAACCAACGCCGACAATGTTCTCACGACACGCATACCTTTCACCAACGAAGAGCGAGTCGATGAAGCGTGGTCAGCATGGTTGGCGATTTTGCTGTATGGAGCATTAGAACACCAATTCTCTCTGGGTGGTAACGCAGCATCTGTAGAAGTTGAACACGAGACATTCGTTTCACCTCAAGGGGGAAAAAAGGTGGCTGACTCCCTGAAAAATTATTTCGAACACCACTTCCGAAAGTGCTCCCCGCTTAGGTTTTTACAAATATTCTTCTCCATGGTGAATTGTGGAGAGTACATTCCTCCGAACGATTGGACTCCTGAAAAAGGCGAAGAACTGCAAAAAATAGGAATTTTAACCAGTGTCGAGTCGCATTTCAACATCAATTCCAGAACCGCCTTCTTTATCGGAGCTTTGACAGGACTTGTCGATGGATTAGATGTCACGCCTGAAGGCTTTGAAGAAGCGAGAAATGTGAACCCTATGCGCTTTCATCCTGCTTATCGATTCCAAAAACACAGAGGCATTTCTGGTCGAGACGCCGAGTTAATTTCCTCGAGTGGACGCACTACAAAGCAACTTGCTGAACAGTTTGGATTACCGGAAAAGACAATTCAAAGAATTCGCACATCTGTTAATTTTGTACCGTTTTACTATCGTTCTTCAATCGAGACGACAAATGAAGACGGTACAACAACCGTTCGCCAATTACCAGACCAGAACTCTGGCATACACCAACCACGCATGTCAGCATTCGACATCGCATATCCACCTGCACTTTCATCAAGAGGCGCCGAAGATCCACGTAAAAAATGGATTATCAACAATCTCAACGGCCTATCAAAAGCGATTGGTGGAGCAAACAGTCGAAACAGGAAGCGAATTATCCATCATATCTGTTATGCTATGGCGAACCGCTTTGATAGCAAAACATCCCCAGTACCCCACACTTCAATGAAATCCTCACCCGGGCGAACACTTGCTCTTTCGATACTTCGTACACCCGGAATTACAAAGGAAACACGCTTAGAAGATCATCAACTGGATTGGCGGGTGTTGTTTGAAATGATGAAAATCGGAAATGAACAAACGAATTCTTTTGATGAATTCATGGATACCCTCGTCGAAGATATCGAACAGAACGGCGATTCTACCCTTACGCTAAGCTCTCTAATGTCAAACAACGAACAACTCCGTGATTTCTTCCGCCTACTGATGGACCCAGTCGATTATTTATTCAAAGAAAAGAACATATTCTCCCCCGCAGATTTTAGCAATCCACCGAACAACTTTTCCAAAGACCACTTCTATTTCCTTGGCCGGAAACAAATTGGTGGAGGCCTTACGCCCGAACAAAAGAAATACGCACTCCAAGTTGCTTGGGGCTTCATTCGCTATACAATGCATCGAGCCGGCTATGATCGCAGCGAAGACATCGATGAAACAATACCAATTGATCAGAGAGAATTCACCCGCAGGGATTAGAGGTAGGCGTTGCGAACCGGTGTTTCATCAAGGTGGAAAAACGAGTAGGTCGCCCACCAAGTAATCGTATCAAGTGCATCAACAAGGTTACTTGTTCCAGATTGTTCATCTCCGTAGTCTTTACCCGTGGTGTCCATCCAATCGACCATCTCATCAACCGTATCACACGTTTGGTGATAACACCAATATCCATCGACAAGGCCTCCAAAGCCCATTGTAACCGTTCCTAAATTATCTTGGAAAGTTGCGTGGTCAGAACGTGCAGTTGTATCCTCGTAGACGATGATTTCAGGTCGGTCTTTTGCCATCCAATCATCAACCTTCCAAGTTTCTGCATCGTATCCTTCGCCAACAAGTGGGGCCATTTGCTCTTCAACACCAATAGCATCAGAACCAATCCACATCGCGAGACCAACCATACCAGGTTGATTCATCACATCGTGGTCAAGACTTGGGCCAATATACACACGCATTGGCCATACTTCAGAATCTTTTGGATATCCATCTGGGTCGACTTCTGGCTCAGGGTCGCATCCTGCAGCACCGCCGCCGTGTCCGTTGCCACAAGGTGCGCCACCGCCACCAGGCCAGTTCACGCCAGCCATATCCAAATTCACATAATTGGTAACTTCAACATTCGGGTTCTCTTCCTTTACCCAGTAATCAGTCCAAAAATCACTGCCGCGCTTTCCACCTTCTTCTCCCGACCATAAACAGAACACCATTGTGTTACGAGTATTGTACCCAGCCATTGCTTCAGCCACAGTCAAAACCATACTTGTTCCAGCAGTATTGTCGTAGGCCCCAACCCGTGTTCCATATGTTCGCCCGAAGAAGTGTGGGTCCAACATACCACCATTAACTGGCGGTGCAATATCGAAGTGTGCCCCAAACACCATCCACTTGTCTGGATCAACGTCGCCAAATCTGTAGCCACAAATATTGTATGCTTCAGGATTTTGAGCGCCCGTCATCAATGAATCATAGGTGAATCTCTGAGTGATGACTTCTAAACCAAAACTTTCGAGTGTTTGAATGAGATATTGTGCAGCGTCTTCGTATGCAGCGTTTCCTTGCCCCGCCCACCGGTCGAGGTAACCAATAGCGCCGTCAGCAGCATCTGTGGGGTCCGAAGACTCATCAGATAACATCGAGAGGTAGTTAAACGTCGTTCGACCATCAACGATTCCAGTGGAATGCCGCCCACCATCAGCTTCACTGTATGCTGCAGCCATTTGCCTCTTCACTTCAAGAGTGATTGCAATTGCTGAATCAGCGCTACCGTTGAGGTTTTCCACCGTATCAAGGGAACCATTTACTCCCGCCACCCTCACAATCCCAGGGTTGTTATTCGATTGGTGGCCGCCGCGCTCATACCACGTTTTCCACGACTCATCAATGGACCGAATTGGCCATGTGTCGCGCCCAAAATCTCCAATCAAAACAACAGCAGTATCGGTTCTCGGTGGAGCCAACACATTCAGTAATATTGATTCCCCTGCCTCTAAATCGATAACGGTCGAATTTTGAACATAACCAGAATCCTCATTTAAGATCAGGTAAGGAATAAATGCTGAGAGGTCTTTTTCAGCAGCAATGGTCATCCCTTGGAAGACTCCACCCGAAAGCGTTTCAGGCGTCACAACAACATCACTCTCAGAGTTCACGCGAGAACTCATATTTTCTCCAAAACACCCAGAGAGAGGTGCAAGACTCATTATCAGAACGAGGAGCAAAGCCTGCGCTCCATTTGACCCGGCCATGTCTATGGCTTAGGGCATACCCTTCTCAAACCTACGCATACCTGCGGTTAATAGCAACAAAACAACATATCTTTTTTACCACTCCAAAAACCGATTTTATGAAGTGATTATACGCATTTAAGAAAACATTTACCGCATTACGGAAATAAACAATCTTTTCCCAAAGGATATAGGCCATTGTTTGATATAGGTAGCATGGCAATAGTCACTTGATAACATGACGAGAGATGAAACGTATTCATTCGATGTGAATTTCATCACGAAGATGAAGAAACATTGGCCGATAAAGACACCTGTACGAACCACTTACTTGTGGGCCAACATCATCATCATTGACGACGAAGATGAACGCTGTCCAACAATCGAGGGTTAGTTACTCCGATTCTAAAAACTCGGATTCAGCCACAAGCCGCTCTTTACGGATGCTAAGGATGAGCATGACGGCACCGACAGCAGCGAAGATCATGACAGCAATCAATATATTTTCTGTGCCATTATCGGATTCACTACTCGTATCAGCCGAAACATCTTCATCACAGTCCGCTCCAAAACAGTCTCCGATTGATGGTTGTCCTGGCTCGGTATGAACGTCAGGGTGCACAGTAATGGCGTACTGCCAAGTTTCAACCAGCGTCTCATTTATTCTTCGCTCAACTTGATAATGATACGTTCCTTGTGATGTCGTGTTGAACGTGCGCTCATACGATACTGCACAGGCCTCATCGACGAGACTTCCGTTCTCATCAAGCTGACAAGTGCGCGTCAACCAACTGGAAACATTGTCGCCGGGACTTGAGAAATTACCATCTTGATTGTTGTCAATAGAAATACGCATTGAAACGTTTTCAGTGTTGTCTCGCATTCGGAACACGATGTTATTTCCTTCAACGAAAGCAGAATCAGTGACGTTTCCAGGACGGGCTTCATCATCGACGATAATAACGTTCAACGTTTCCTGTTCATGGCCAACAGCGGTCGGCGAGAGGAGCAATAGGCTGAGAAACGCCATGAGCAACCTGAACCACCCTCCTCGCGTCATATCGGTCGCTTCACAACCTTACATAAAGACAAAACGGAGTAGTGTATCGCCCTAACCATGGCAGAGGGCAATGGCATCGGGATGAAAGAGGTCGGACTCGGCGTTTTCATCGTTCTTCTTCTTGGATCAGCATCGTTGTTGACGTTTGGTTCTTCAATTTCCACAGATAATTCTCCAGAGCGTATCTCAATTTCAGACGACCCACTTTTCCAAGGCGAAGGTCACGACCACTCCAATGCGTCGCAACACATTGCGGGGACCGATAACATGGCACTGATGGACTACAATTCACTTACGACCACAGGGAATGCCGAAATTCAAGTGGCTACAACCCCTGACGGTGAAACATACGCATACCTTGCTGGATGGAACGATATGCACATCGTCGACGTCACCGACCCAAACAACACGACGGTGACTGGAGTCTACAACGACCCGAACACGCAAGTGCTCGATGTAAAATACCTCGAATACAATGGCCGTGAGTACATCTTACAGCAAAATCAACTCATTGACCCCGGAAATGCAGACCCTAATGTAGGCCAGTGGAGTGACCCGGCCCAAGTTTCAGTCACCCTCATCGATGTAACTGACAAAACAAACCCAACCTGGATTGATTCGTGGTACGATGTTGACCATCCAAGCGGCCCACACAACATATACACGCAGATGATTGATGGCGAGTGGTATGTGTTTATCGCCAACCCGGATTATGAGCAATGCAACGACGCTATTGGTGAGGCATGTGGTGGAGTAACCATTGCCCATCTCAATCTCGATGGTTCTGCATCTCGAAACCTTCCAGGCGTTCCAGCATCGGGTATTGGTCATACGATTATTAAAGTTGGAGAATACGAAGTTGCTTGGGAAGCAACCAACGGAGGTTGGATTTACATTCATGATATGACTGTGCAATTATGGCCAGGAGAAGATCCAAACGACCCACGTTACGGTCACACGTTCATTTATGGAAGCTATTGGGAAGCAGGCCTACGAATTGCAGATGTCACCGATGTACCTCACCCGGTGAATTCTCCCGAAGAATACACCCTTCACGCAACCCTTTGCAAGGCTGGCGTTGGCAACCCTCTCCAATGTCGTTGGAGGGCCGAAGAAGTTGGCCAGTGGATGGAATTCCTTGATTTAGATGAAGATGGAAAACCCGACAGTGGAACCAACGGCAATGAAAACGGAGGCCGTGTGTCTTACATCCATTATGCTGAACCGTTCCCGAACATGGTTGATCTTTCTCACGTCGGATATTCTGACGAACCCGTCCATCTTGTGACCGCTGCTGTTGAAGTTTTGTCTACCAATGTGGGAACCGGTATCATCTACCTTATTGACACCACAGACTATACCATGGTCGATGGGCAACTTAAATTCCAACCAAAACTGATTCGAGATTGGGAGATACCATGGGCAAGCGAGCACTGTTACGGTGCAGACTGTGAAGCCCACCCGAACGACGAGGAATGGCTCCTCTTCTCACCACACAATCTCGATAGTGCGTATTTTGAGACCGATGAATCCACCGACCAGAGCCATGGAGGTGGCTGGGACGGGCGCCTCTACATTTCACATTACCATGCAGGATTGTGGGTTATTGATGTTGAAACATTGGTCTCTCCAACGAATCCAGATGACCGTATAGCGACTCATTTCGAGGCAACGGTTGGATGGTATTTACCCCATGGTGAAGATGGAACGCCTCTTGATTCCAGTTTCTATGATTTCGGGTGGGTTCCGTTCTTGTGGGCCGTTGAGCACCATAACGGGCTGACCTACGCATCATGCATCTCCACGGGACTGTATATTGTTCAACTCGAGACCGACATTGCTTACCTTGGCCAACCTATTTGAGGTGTTTATTTGAATTCGAAACAAGTATTAGCACCATTGATTGCGAGCATACTTCTCATGGCTGGATGTACGGGAACAGGAAGTGATGTTTCAAATTTCCATGGAGAAGATATTACACCAAATGTATTGGTTGAAGATTTCACGTTAGTGAATGGAGATGGTGAAGTATGGAATTTTGCCAATGAGACCGAAGACAAAGTCGTTGTCATTGCTTTTTTATTCACCAACTGCATTGATATTTGTCCAATTGTTACCGAGAATTTACGCTGGGTTCATTCCCAACTTTCACCCGATGAACACAACAATACCCAGTTTTTGACCATCACTGTTGACCCATGGAGAGACGACGTACCCGCTCTGTTTGAATGGCAGTATTATCGAAACGTCTCTTGGCCCCATGTTACAGCCAATTCAACCGAAGAGAACGCTCCACAATTCCAAACGATTCAATCGGTTTGGAAAAACTTCGCCGTAGGACTTTCCATTGAAGAACAGGAGTTGGAGCAGACCGGAAATAATTCTACAACTGCGCGCCATCATCCCGACGCTTACAGCGTTAACCATTCGACCGGGACGGTTCTGGTCGATTCAAACGGCATGCAGAGAATTTGGTGGGGGGACAACGATTGGATTACCGACCTTGTCCTTGCTGATGTTCGAACACTCCTAGCAGAAGCCGACTGAACTCACAATTCATTCGGAACTGGCGTTTGGTCCATGTGCAAGAAGGCGTATACGGCCCACCATGTTACGATGTCCCACGAGTGAACAAGGTTCGCTTCACCCGTTGCATTCTCAGTAGTCATGTATTCTTCCATTTCAGGCAACTTATCACAGATTTTGTGGTAACAAGGATATCCATCGACAACACCGTTCCATCCAAGTGTAGCGACGCCTATGTCTTGGAAAGGCTGATGGTCACTTCGAGCAGTTGGACTTTCGTAAATCGCAACAACATCCTGGTAATTGTTCTGCCAAAGTGGCTCCTCGCCTCCAGCAGCCCATTCAGCCCGACCCCGCTCCATTTGGTATGAGAGGTCAAAAGCATCAGCGCCAATCCATTCTGCAAGGTGGTACATGCCCGATTGATCGATGACATCTCCAGTTCCGTCTGGACCAAGGTACACTGAAAGTGCGAAATCACCGGGATAATTTATTCCAGCCATATCGAGATTGAGGTAATTGCTGACGGTGACTCCATCAGGTAGGTCGCCTGCAAATGCGCTTGAACCCCACAACCCTTCTTCTTCAGAGGACCACAAGCAAAACACCATTGTTCTACGTGCATCGAAATCAGCCAAAACACTCGCTGTGGTAAGCACCATGGATGTACCAGCAGAGTTGTCGTATGCACCCGTTCTTGTCCCATATCCTGTCTGCTCAAGGCCCGGTACGAAAGAGGTCGGTGTTGCGATTGGAGCAATGTCAAAGTGAGCACCAAAAACCAACCATTCGTCAGGATAGACGGTTCCAGTTTTGTATCCGCAAATGTTCACAGCCCACAATGTGCCGGACTGAAATCTGTGAACCTTGACATCAAGACCGTATCCAATCATAACTCCTTCAAAGTACGTGATAGCGTCTTCATAGGCGGGGTTTCCGTTACCAATCCATCGGTCAAGATAACCAACCGCACCATCAGCTAAGTCGAGAGGATCTGGGGTTTCATCCGTGATGAAATCAACCCATTCGTACACGTCTCTACCATTCAACCATCCACCGCTCGCACCTACACCGTTTTCCTCGGTAAGGTCTGCACGCTGTGGGCGTTCTGTTGACAATTGCAATACTGAAACATCACCACCGGAGGAAACCCCTGGAACGACCCATGGCCACATCCCACCATCATCTTCATTCGGAACGATTGTTATGCTGGAACCCTTTGAATCGTCGAGCATCCAATCCATCCAGGATTCGTCAGCCGCTCGTATTGGCCAGTCCGAACGAGCGTACTCTCCAATGAGCAGTACGATGTCAGGATTACGGGGGGGGAACAAAACATTGACTGTTTGGGATTGTCCAGCCTGAATATCGAACACCGTTCCATTTTGCGCCCTCATTGACCCCATATCTTGAATGAAGTAAGGGATGAAGACAGAGAGGTCAACTTCAGCTCGTAGCGTGATGGATTGCCACGCCCCTCCTTGGAGCGCATCGGCCTCTTCAACGACAAGGTCTGATGCTCCAGGCATTCGATTTTCGTTTTCTCCAAAACAACCGGAAAAGGTTGCAGAAAAAATCAACAGAATCAGCAATGTTGCCCGCGAATAGCCCGAGTGCATGAACTGCCCAACCCGCTGGTGTTGTTGAATCCAACGGTTCCCGCAACCAAACTTCCGTACTCCGGAAACCCGCTTCCAATAAAGGGCGAAGCGTTAAGTGCGGTTGAGCGGCCGATTTACACATGGCAACGGTTCGGTTGGACCAGAAAAGCCGGGCGCTTACCCGAGCAATTCCTATCACGTTTGACCGTGCTTTATCCAACTTCTTTGGAACCGGTCCGACCGATATCGAGCTCGCAAAGAAGCAACATAGAGCCTACAGGCAAGCATTGCTCGATGAAGGAATTGAAGTAACCACCCTCCCTTCGGATGCAAACCATCCAGACTGCACATTCGTTGAAGATCAAGCAGTCGTCATCGACGGCCATGTCCTTCTCCCAGTTCCAGGACACCCCTCACGTGTCAATGAACAACCGCCGATTGCAGAATTCATTACCCGACAACTATCCGGTACGAAAATTTGCAGAATGCACGGGGATGCACGCATGGATGGAGGGGACATTTTACGCCTTGGCGACCTTTTCTTTGTTGGACGGTCATCCCGTACAAACGATGCAGGAATCGAAGAGTTGCGCGACTTGCTGACCCACTTAGGCCACGAACTTCGAGTCATTGATATTCCAGAGCATGCACTGCACCTCACCAGTATCAGTTCAACACCAACCGACTCGGTGATCCTCGCTCCAGAAGGATTCCTTCCGAAAGACGCTTTCGGTGAATTACCAGCGGGTTGTGAAGTGTTATGGATGCCAGCAGAGGAAGTCTACGGCTGCAATACCATCGGCCTTCCGAACGGCAAAGTGTTGCTCGCTGAAGGATACCCTCATGTATTGCAGGCGATTGTTGACCTTGGGCTTGAGCCTGTGGTTCTTGACATGAGCGAAATCCGTGAAGCAGACGGTTCTTTGACGTGCTGTTCCCTGTTTTTCTGATTATTTAAATCGGGCATCAGGAGAATGGACCAACGAAAACCACCGCTCGAGTTGTTCTGCGGTTTTTTCTTCGTCAGTACAACGGTAGAGGTTTTCTGAAAACGCACCAGTTGCTGAATGATCAGCGAAAACAAGCTCTTTTTGTGAGGGAAATACGTCAAAAGTCTTAGTATGGTCCACATATAGCCCTATTTCAAACCCAATCCAGACTTCTCCTTGACGGGTTAAACCATTGAACATTTCAGAATGGAGAAAACTCGCCAAATCTCCTGAACTATGAAACGAACACAACATCGAAAGCGTGTTCAAAAGGCCTTGCGACTTTTCGGATAGGTCCGCCGGAACATCACCAATTTCTTGCGACTTCACCATGGTGAACTTCGGAGAATCCTCTGCCATGCCTTTGGCAGTTCACACTTGGACATAACCCTAACCAAATCTTCACCAAGGTAGAATCTGACCATCGTATTGAACAAATTCACCCGTGTTGTCCAGTGTACGGGATTCCAATACGCGACGCATTCCGGAAACACTATCTGGAATTTCGACAGGTGCTCTATCGCCGCCCATGTCTGTTTTTACCCACCCTGGATGGAGAATGACAAAGGCAATGTTGTCCTCAACCGCTTCCTTTTTCATGGAAACGGTGAACATATTAAGTGCAGTTTTACTTGCTCTGTATGCATATGAACGCCCCATATGGCAATCATCGATTGAGGCCATGAGGCTACTGATCATCGCGATGTTGGTTAGTGAGCCATGCTGCATTTTCCCATACAATGATTTGACAACCCGTACCGGCCCCAGAGCGTTAATGTCGATGACTTCTAAAGCCCACTTATCGTCGATTTCAGCCAGGTTCCTCCAACGCCCATCGGCTACTCCGGCATTGTTGATGAGGAGGTCAATCTTTTGAGGAGCGTTGTGAGCGAATAATTCAACGGATTCATTGGATTGTACATCCAGCACATGCGTTGTAAGTTTTTCATTAGTAAAGGTGGCTAAGCGCCCAAGTTCATTCCGATAACCGGCGTATACTTGCCAACCCTCTTCCAGGAGTTGACTGACCCATTCTGCACCTAATCCTCTGTTTGCTCCCGTTACTACTGCGACGCCCATGTCAAATGCATTACCAATTCACACAAGAACCTTTCAAACATAGATGCATGGATTGCAGCACGATTCAGCCCCTCCCAATTCGAAGAATCAGTCCATATTGTAGGTGGAGTTCTTGAGGGGGCGGCCTCTGGAGACATATGATACGATGTCCGAAACACCTGACAACAAATCCTTCCTTCGCAAGTGGGTCATGCGTCAATACTGGCGTATGCAGCAGTCACAAGCAGTCGTCAGTTTGATTCTTTGGGGGACCACAATAACGCTCCTTGTTTGGCCGTTGATCGATTGGCGATTTACATCTTCATGCAACTCAGGCGTCTGTTTTCCAGTAGAATTTGGCCCTATTTCAAGCACATACATAGCCCTCATAGCGATTTTCTTTTCCGTTATGTTCGGCGTCCTTGCCGTTGGTTTTCTTTACGACCAGGTGTTTTCACTGTGGACAGAATGGCGCAGCGTTGACATGGAAAGAAACCCATACGCCACATACGCACTTGCTCCAGTATGGGTCATGACGTTTGCTCTACAGGCTGAAATTCTGAAAAGAACTTCTCCAGATGATGAAGATATGGTTAAGCAAGCAGACTGGTATCTCAAATGGTGCGAATCATACACGGAAGGAGAAATGTTCGCTCGAGCAGTCCAACAATGGGACAAAGATTTAGGTGAAACTCCGACGTTCTGGTTCACAACCGATGAAGCCATGCAACGTGCACGAGAAATCAAGATCGAAGATGAAGGCTGAGGCGGATTTCATCGGCCTCTACGGCCGCCACCACTTCGTCGCCCACCACCGCCACCGCGGCTTGAACCACCACCACGGCTTGAACCACCACCACGGCTTGAACCACCACCACGGCTTGAACCACCACCACGGCTTGAACCACCACCACGGCTTGAACCACCGCCACCGCGGCTTGAACCACTGCTTCCGCTTGGAGGTGGACTGTTTGAATTGGAGTTGCTACCGCCCATGTAGTAGTTGTTTTGCTGATAACCACCTTGGCCGCCTGGGTAGTAGCCGTTGTTGTTGTTGTTCCATCCACGGTTATTTCCGTAGTTTTGCCTCATACCAACTCCAGACGATCCACCGCCTGAACCTCGAACAATGAAAAATCCAACCGCACCGAAAACACCGAGGCATCCAAGACAACCAACGATTCCAACAAGGCTATCGCCAAGGTCAGAAGAAGCCTCTCCACCCCCATCGCTCCCATCAAGAGTTGGTGTGCTCTGCCAATCATCACCGAAGGGTTCAATTCCGGGATTTTCGAACCAGAACTCTTCGACATCGTCGGACAGCGAAGTAACCATCGGCATTATTGCGCTGGACCAGTTGGAATTATTGAGGTCCGTAAAAACCGAATCGGGTAAGTCTTCATCCCACTCTTCGAGAACATACCAGTACTCCATCCAATGATCGCCACCGGTATATGCCCAGTCATAACCGTCTCCTGACTGGTTGGTTGCAATCACCAGTAACAAACCGTCGCGATAATCTTGATCTCCTATTTTCCATTCGTCAAATAAGCCTTCACTGAATTCACCCAGTGACATGTTTGAGTCGTTTCCAGAAGTGTAGTCGGTTGTTGAATTGATAATTATGGCCACGAGTACCGTCCCAGTATCGTATTCAAGGTCGTCACATACTTGGTTTATGTCGCGTTTTTCATCCAAGGTAAGTGCGTCAACATCATCGACAATGAAGATGTTCGAATCTTCAGGATATGTAACCTCAGAACGGGCCTCAGGCGCAAGTACACTTGCACTTAGGAGTGCGACAATCAGTAAAGGTAAGGAATATCTCCACGCGTTCAGCATATGTTCACCAAACCGTCCTATGCCGCTTAATGGTTTAATGTTGGGTCGTTTTTTCCGATGAAATCTTCTTTTTCATATATCAAAAAGTCGTTCACATCGCTTTGAATGGTGCAGAGGGCAGGATTCGAACCTGCGAACTCATAGAGACTGGGACCTCATCCCAGCGCCGTTGACCAAGCTTGGCAACCCCTGCTTGAACCGACCGTTAGAACGCGCGTATATCAATTCCGCGACTTAACCCAAAGCAAGCGAGGTGTGATTACGGTGTTTGATTCCGAGAACCGCCCGTACAAGCCATACCCCCAACGAGAAATCATAACGGCGTACAAACCGATTTGGATAACAGCTACTGGGGCATTCGCCCACGCATCCGCAACCATGTTTCGCTGCCAAACATCAGTGCGTACAATGAGGCGAGCCACAGCGTAGGGCGCCCCCATTGGTCCGCAGTATCGGCAGGAATTGTCCCCTGCTCCAAGATCAGCAACATGCACAACCAAAGCATCGTAATGCCGTGAAGACCCCATCGAACCCCGGACATTATTTGCGACGAATTGGCCTTCATTTCAGTAATTTGTACTTCGGTTAGAACAGCAGTCATTCCCTTGAGTTTGTCTAATGCCGACCCTCCGTTCCATCGTATGCGCCCGAGTCTGAATCGGTGTGCGACCTCGATAAGAGTGAACGTAGTAACCCATACGACGACAATTTCGAGTAAAGGCCCTGCACCTCGTAAATCGAGCGTTCCGAACGAACTCCACACCAGTAAGCCCCACAACCATCCAATCAGTACGATTTGAAATGTACGTGCAAACCGAGTGAGACGATGCAAAAGTTCGGCATCATGTGACAAGAGCGTTTCCAAAGTAATGACCAGCCCGGTTACCCCGGAAAGCCCCATGCTGAGCAACAACCACCACCAATCAATACTCCCGTCTCTCCAAGCAAACATCAGGGCGACCATAGTCCACGCTAGGACGACCACTGAAGCCATATTCGCTGCCGCTTGCATCGTATACAATGGGTCTCGACCGTCTTTCAATACCGCAAATCCACCCATGAGGCGGATTTCAAATGCAGAGTCATCGATGAGGCCGTGCGCAGCGGCCGTCATACCGCCAACGGCTTTGATTCGAGCATTTTCAACGATACTCTCCGCTTTCCCAACCGCCCATTCATCATCGAGGCCTTGGGTGTTCCATGATGAGCCTCGGCTGGCTGCATGTGCCGCTCCAGCACCCCTGTTTTTCGTATTCCCGGACGACCTTGTTTTTGCCCAAGCGCGTATTTCATCTGAAATGATATCTTCCACTTGATCCTCATTCAACGGCGCTCCGTGGTCGGTGTAGAGCCATCTGCACTGTATTGGGACCGGTGCAGGGTCAACATCCGGCGCTACCATTTGGAATTGCCCTGGGCCAAGTGTAGGAAGTTGTGCGACCAAATCTTGGTCGCCACCGCTTTCTTTGAGCAGGTGACGAACCTTCTCTACATCTTGCGGTTGCGTAAACCTACCAATGAATGTGGTGTTTGCTTGCGCGAGGATTTTGTAATCCACATCGCTGACGTTTTGTGTTGCTAAAACACACGCTACACCGTATTTTCGAGCCTGTTTGAAAATCAATTTAATCAAATCTTTAGCCGGAGGGTTGCGTGGATGAGGTGGCAGATAAGGAGCAACTTCATCCATGAAAAACAACAGTTTGATTTCTCCATCCGCAGGTTGTTGCGTTAACATCCAGTCGTACAACTCTCGAGACAGTTCTTGTACGAAATACTGCTTTTGCGCCTCATCCTGAATGGTATTGAGATAGACGATGTTGAGCGGAATCTTCCCAGGAATTGCCGGCTCTACGAAAGCATCGATATCGATTGGTACGCCGTTGGAAAAAAGCAACTGATTGACTCCAGAGGAATAAGCAGACAATCTTCTTGCAAGGTCATTGCGAGTCGTCTTTGGTAACCGCTCTTCAAAATCAGTAAGACGGTGTTCCATCATCACTTCGTCCCAAGTCGGAACATCGGGCTTTTCTTCACCCTCTTCAACTTCATAGAAACATTCGGGGTACAGTTGACGAGTAAACTCTTGATTTGGTTCGCGAACAACCCGCGCCAAAGCCTGAAAGTCACCAACATTGAGCCCATGCTTCGTCCCCTCAACGAGTATTTCGTACAGGAAAGGCTTGACGACTTTCCCTTGAGCTTTCTCAACATCATAGCCGGCGAGGCTCGTGAATCCCGCAGCAACCATATCCCATGCGGTAATCGCTTCTTCTGCATCAAGGTCGGCAGGGGGAGCTCGAAACGGGTCGATACAGAGCGGCAGCCCCTTGCTCCTCAACGGCGTCCAAATTCTCACCTCACACATATCGAGTAATTTTTTTGCACGAGCCACATCCCCGTCTTGCGCTTCCAATTCACTGGGCTCAATGCCAAGAGCGAGTCGTGCCAAATCCCCCTGAGGGTCAATAATGAGCGACGGAATTTTTGCCAAAGCAGCTTCTTCAATGAGCGCCTTGGCCATCACCGTTTTCCCTGAACCCGTTGAACCAAGCATGGCAGCGTGCCGTGCAAGCACCATTGGTTTGATGTCTATGGGCTCTCCAGTATCTCTTCGGTTACCCAAGTACATTCCCCGGGGCTTGAATCTTTTTTTGCGGGGTTGAATCGATTCAGAGACCTCGACATTCTCAACAACGTCTGGAGAAAGAATATCTCCAACCAACTCAGCCAAACTGCGTTCTTCTGAAGACTCGGGGCCTTCATCGAACCCGTTGTTCTCAGACACCATGAGAGGGGCAAACCAGTTGCAGGTCTTGAAGGGCGCGCTCCTTGTGGCGTTTGAGAAGCAGACTCAAGGGGGTCGGCGGATTGGCCGAAGCATGGAGCGCATACCGATGGCCCGCCCAACTTGGGACAGTGACATGCGTTCTGCAGCGTTAGCGACGCTTGATTCGAAGCAATGGGTCAAAGGAGCCCAAGGTTCAGCATTTGGGACGGAGTTTGCAGAACATTGTGGAGCATTAACGGCAATGCCGTGTCAAAACGGTTCATCTGCGTTGTGGGCAGCGTTACGGATCGCTGAAATTGGCCCAGGTGACGAAGTAATAGTCCCTTCTTTCACGTTTATTTCATCAACCACATGCGTTCTACTGGTTGGTGCAACGCCCGTTTTCGTTGATATCGAGCCGGACTACTATTGCCTTGATGTTGAGCAAGTCCGGCAAGCAATAACACCGAAGACAAAAGCGGTCATCGGCGTTCATTTATTTGGCCAAGTTTATGGTTCAGAATTGGTTGAATTATGCAGAAAAGAAAATCTAATATTGATTGAGGATGCTGCGCAGGCGCACGGTGCTGCCCAAACATATGCAGATGGAAGCACACATACGGCGGGAGCGATGGGCGATATTGGCTGCTTCTCTTTTTTCCCTTCAAAAAACATGGCCGTAGGGGGAGAAGGGGGAATGCTCACCACAACACAAACTCAATTCCAAGACCGAATAATTGGCATTACCAATCACGGTAGAAGCCCAGACCTCGAGGCGATTCAACTTGGAAGCAATCTTCGGATGTCGGAAGTATCTGCTGCAATTGGGAGGGCCCAACTGCGTCATCTTGACCGCTGGGTTGCCCGTCGTAGGCAACATGCCGAACGGTATTCAGAGGCATTGGTAAATCAACCTCTCATCAACGCCCCCAGAGTTCGCTCGGGTTCTCAACACGCCTGGCACCAGTATTGTGTTCAAACAGAAAACCCTGCCCAACTGATTGCTCATTTGGATGAACGAGGCATCGACGCCCGACGCTATTACACAGTACCCTGTCATCGACAACAAGTGTACAACACCCATCATCAATTCAACACTGAACTCCACATCACCGAGCGCGCCGCCGCCTCACTGGTAGCCATACCTGTCATGCATGAATTGACTGCAGATGAGCAACAACATATCATTGAAGCATTATTGGATTACCGGTGAATCACGGCCAGCCATTACGAGCAAGACTCGAGTTCGACCATTGATGATGGCCCGTTATTTCTTCACCAATCCATGAAGGGATGGCCACTGGGAACTCTTCGCTTGGCAATTCTACTTCCGCTATAATGAGGTTGAGCAACTCGCCCTCAAATACGTCAATCTCCCACACGAGGCCGTCACTCCCCGTCCACAGATATCTGGTTTTGATCACGGCCGGACACTCCATTTGCTCGAGGAGGTGTTCAGCAACAGCAACATCGATTGCCCATTCGAGTTCAACGGCAGATGAATGCGTCCTCTTGCCTTTCAATGTGAGCGTTGCATGCTCATCCCGAAACCGAATCCGCGAGGTCCAATCATTGGCTGCTTCGAAGATGTTTTTTTGTTCAGGAGTGATGTTGCTTAGCAGTTTGTGACTTTTATAGAAGAGGGAGAATTCTTCCAAACTGATATCCGGACTGTGGAGATAGTATTGGCGTATTTTGGATGCGGCAGCATCCATTTTCCACGGCTTTGTGGCACCCTCGTCCAAGAAGAATCGTCGTTCAATCTCTAAATGGCTCGCCACATAAACCCCTCTCGACCGTCGTATACGCTAATGTCCGACCGGTCTTAGTCTCACCGAACGTCAAATGAACGCCTTTTTTGTCAAATCAATGAACCAAGTTCTTGAAAAGCCCGCGGTGGATGCAAGCGTATGAACGGGAGTTGGGTTGTACGTTTCTTCCTCATTGCCGCCATCGCTTCGTTGATGTTCGGAATTTCAATGGACGAACCATCTGCTCTTTCCGATGGCTTAACCGGAGATGCGGAACCGTATCCAGAAGCAAGTTTCGAAGAAGCGGCAGATTCCACCTCTGAGGATGACTTTGAACAAAGGGACAGCGAAAGACAGGACGAACGGGGGAGTGAGTCAAGCCTTTTCATTGGTTTAGGGAGTGGGATTCTCGCTGTTTTGTTCCTAGGGACGGGCATCATTGAGGTCGTAAAAGTCGCCGTATTGATGGCTTTATTTACACCACTCATTAGTAAAAAAACAAGGAATGATGAACTCAATAAGGGAAGAATTCTCGGTTTTGTTGAAGGTAACGCAGGCATTCATTTTTCAGCGTTGCGTGATGGGTTACGGCTGGCGAATGGAGTAACTGCACATCATTTGCAAATGTTGGAAGCACAAAACAAAATTATTTCATGGCGCGACGGTAAACTCCGACGATACGCTGCAGCACATCTTTCGAACGAGCAAAGAGCAGCGGTGGCCCACCCAGTCATTGGCACCCGCCTCGCTATATTGGAAACGCTTTCTCAAGCAGGACAACTCGGACTTTCCAATGCTCAAATAGCTGAGCAACTTCAATTATCCCGTCAACTCCTGTCGTACCATATCAAATCTCTAAGTGAAGAATCGTTCATCGAGAAGGTTCTGCCGAAAAGACGATCGCCTTGGGTATTAACAACGAATGGCCAAGAGATTCTCGTTCAACGAAACATCGCTTAATGTAAAACCAGTTTACCAATTCCTTCATAGGCAAGCGTTCCATAGTATCTCCATGAAAGGACATAAAGCACTTGCTCTCTCTTTAGTTTCCCTGTTTCTTTTTTCAGGATGCTTGGGTATGGTCAATCCCGAGGCAGAGGTCGAAGTACCTGATGTGACGCTGCCCGATGATTGGTCGACAGTTGTTCAAAGAACTGCTGCAAGCCCAACCCTTTCACACTATGACAGCTGCGAGGATTTGGAAGACTCAATTAAATCATCAATAGCAGAAGAGTATAGAGTTCAACTTCTTCAAGCGGTTAAAGATGAATACTACTATGGCGGCGGCATGTGGATGGGTGATGACATGGTCATGGCCGAATCGGCTGACGGAGGTGGAAACTCGGCACCTACAAAGCGTCGCACAGAAGGTACCGATTATTCCGGTACAAACAATCAGGAGCAAGGTGTAGATGAAGCAGACTTTGTAAAAACAGACGGTTATTACATCTATTTCTTGAACGGTAAAAATCTCGAAATTTTTGGTGTGCCGGAATTTGGTGAATTGACTCACCTTTCGACTACTCCGATTGAAGGGCAACCTCAGGCAATGATGCTTGACGCTGATAGGCTGGTTGTCATTTCCACAGTGTCAACATGGAATCTGCCGGATACAGACCCTCTTTCCCAAGCCATGGGATGGGATGACGGATACGGGTCTTGGAGAACAACCTCTCTCACCAAATTTACAGTATTCGATATCACGAACCGTTCATCTCCGGATGAAGGCAAGGAATTGTATCTTGAAGGATACTACATGACGGCCCGAGAAGTGAACGCAACCGTCCGAACGGTAACACATACCTGGCTTGATATTCCAGGGGTGAGCAACTGGTTGGATTTGCCGTCCGGATATTGGAATCTCGATTACTACGACCCAATTCGCCGTGAAGTGCGCGAGAAAGTGGCGTATCAAACCATGTTGGATAACGTCGAAGCACTCGAATCAATGGCACTCGAAGACCTCCTGCCAAAGGTGTATGAGCGCGTCAATGGCGCACTGCTCACCCATACCATGAGCGATGACGAATGTACGGATTTTGCAGCGCCAGAAGACGGTTTTAATCGAGGATTTAACAGTATATTCACCTTTGACTTGTCAACTGAAAACCTTGACTTTCAAGCAGACCACATTGTTGGCAACTACCCGATGGTTTACGCTTCACAAGATGTTCTCATCCTCACAGAAAATGCGTGGGATTGGTGGTGGTTTTGGGGCAACGATGGAATGACAGAAGCAACCAATATTCACAGTTTTGATATTTCCAACCCTGGAGATACCTTGTACACAGGATCGGGCCGCGTGAACGGCACAGTTCTCAATCAATTTTCTGTTTCAGAATACGAAGGAATTGTTCGGATCGCAACCACCTCAGGTCAATGGGCCCGATGGTGGATGGAAAACCCTGAACCGATGAGTTCCAGCGTCGTTACATTTACTCGAAACGCCGATACAAATACCGACCAGCAGACTCTTGTCGAAGTTGGCAGAGTTGACAACATCGCTCCAGAAGAACGAATTTGGAGCGCTCGTTTTGATGGCGACCGCTGTTATTTGGTTACTTTCCGGCAAATTGACCCGCTCTGGGTCATCGACATGTCGGACCACACCAACCCGACAATCCTTGGCGAGCTCGAGATACCCGGCGTCTCAACCTACATTCACCCACTATCCCGAGATCACTTACTCACCATTGGAATGGGTCCTGGAGAGGATGGAATCGGTCTAGATTGGTCCAGTACCCGGCTTTCTCTGTTCAATATCAGCGACCCTTCCGCACCTGCAGTTGATGACACGCTCACGCTCATACCCGTTACTGACCCGTCAGACAATGCTTGGGTTTGGTCGTATTCTGAAGCATCGTATGAACACAAAGCCTTCCAATATTGGGCTCCAAAGGATTTACTCGCCATCCCTCTTTCAACATACAGATACAACAGTTGGACCGACGTGAACGGCGGCTATCATTGGAGTTATCAGTATGTTTCAAAATTGATTTTGGTGAATGTATCTGAAGAGACAGGAAATCTATCGGTCCATGGAACAGTCGACCATTCTAGCCTTTACGACCGTGGCGATAATACGAACTGGTGGAACGAGTATAATATTCGTCGCTCAATCTTCATGGGCGACTACGTGTACGCTGTATCGTCCTCTGGAGTCACTTCTACGAACCTCACGACAATGGAACAATCCGCCAGCATCGAACTGGCTTACACAAATCCTTACCAATCGTACTACACATATGATGAATCCACTTCGACCGACTCCGAGGAAGGCGAATCCACCTCCTCCAGTGATGGCGGCGGAGGCCAATCAACAGAACCCACCGAATCTTCTGGCAGCAGTCCCAATCAAGCGTGATGCAATCCACCTCAACGGTTGATTGATATTCAAGGACAAGTTGTTCACAACATGAGCCGATTGCAGTTCAACACCTCACATGCATCGGGCCATCTTGTCTGCGTTCCAAACCGCACTTTGAAGCTAACTTTCTATCGCTGAGGATTTGTCATGACCTACACCGTCGGCGTTGTTGGTTGCGGCCGATGGGGCCTTGCTCACATCCGAACGCTGTTGAAACTCAAGGCATCAGGCTTTGTGAAAGAGATTTACGCGTGCGATGCGGATGAAAAACGACTCTATGAACTACCTGATAGCATTGACGGCTGTTTTACTGCATGGATGGAAATGTGTGACACGGTTCATTTCGACCTCATTGCGCTGGTTACACCGAACAGAACACATGTTTCTCTGGGCAAAGCCATGTTGTCGCGAGGTCTCAACGTTCTCATTGAGAAACCCATAGCAATCTCACCTGAAGGTGTCAAGGAACTCATCCACCAAGCCAATGCCAGCAACGGAACGCTTCACTCCGGGTATCTGTTGCGCTATCATCCAAGTATTCTTGCTGCGAAAGAGATTATTGAACAAGGGCAGATCGGTTTGCTGAAGTCAATACGGTACGTCAAGTATTCTTCTCGTAACAAAAACTCAACTGCCAACGTCATCGATGGACTTGCATCCCACGCCCTTGACACAATACCGTTCTTAGTAGGAGTTCGCCCGAAGCCTTTTTTCAACAACATCGCCGTATTTAATCAGCAGAAACCAACCTATCTTGCCGATGCTTCTGAATGCCATCTCAATATGCGGTATCCTCGCAATGACAATACGGGCGGTGTAACCGCTGAAATTCGTGTTGGATGGGAGCAAACAGACCGTTCGTTGATTACCGTTGAAGGCTCAAGGAATTGCCTCCGCCTTGATTTTAGACGCTCGAATGCACTTGAAATTGGTTCGCTGGAAGGGGGATTCAAACCCGTTTCATTGGCTGAAGCTAAAACTCCTCTCGAATCCCAATATGAGCAGATACTCACTCGTTCGGAACAGTCGATTTTGCATTCTCAAACTCACTTACAAACAGCAGAGGTTCTCCATTATACAATGTCCCGTGCTGAAAAGTGGAGCGGCAAATACGCAGAAAATTGAACCTCGTTCTTGCGAGTCTTCAAGAATCATTGACGCTTCGCTAAAATCATGGGCCTTTCTTTCGCCGCCGTTCAACGCATGTTCCTCGGTAGTTTTATTGTCGCTGCTCTGACTTGGTTCTTGCAAGACAGCGCCATGGACGCCGCAATGACATTCATTGGCCTTTCATCCTTAGTGGCTGTCGTTTGGGGTCTCTCAGAAAAAGACCTTACATTCAGTACCCTGAGTTTGAATGCTGAAGGGGTCTTGGTCATGTTCAGCTTCATTGCATCAATCGCTATTTTTGCTGAGATTTGTATTCGAGTTTTCGACTTCCCGACCGTTGGCTCTTACGCTCTTTCACTGTGTTTCATCGGTTCATTTTGGTGGACCGGCGCACTCATTCAACCAAAGAACAACTGAATGAAGTGCAATTTTGAGGCGAAGGGTGAAAGGCCCCCCTCCTCGACCCTGTCTGATTGCAATGGCGAAGTTTGGAGACCACCCCGCGTTACCTCAAGCACTGGAAGACCTGCTCATGGACCAGGTTCACACGGTGTTTCTCAAGGCCGATTGCCCCCCGAGGGTTAAACAGGGCTCCATTGGAGAACTCAGGCTCGTCGAAGTTGAATCGGAACAAAATTGGGATACGCTACGACTTGAGGCCTTCCAAGAAGAATTGGTTGAACTGGTCGAAGATAACCGCAGTCGCAGCGATTGCTTTTTGGAAATTGATCGAAAAGGTTGCCAAGTAATTCAGTTGGGTGACTTGCGTATTTCCTGTGCTTGGCCTCCTTTTGCCGATGCTCGGGAAATCACGATTGTTCGTCCCGTTGCAAAACTTTCTTTGGAGGACTATGAACTCGATTCTCGGCTAATTGACCGGCTTTCGGACCACCACAGAGGCGTGTTTATTTGTGGCCGCCCGGGTTCCGGAAAGACCACTTTAGCACAAGCGATAGCAGAGTACCTCGACACGGACATCGGGGCCATGGTTAAGACAATGGAAGCGCCTCGAGATTTGCAATTAGCAGACCGAATTACCCAGTATGCACCGCTGGAAGGCGACCTTGAAAAAACTGCAGAAATCATTTTCCTTGTGCGTCCAGATTTCGTTATTTTCGATGAAGTTCGGCGAGCAAGAGACTTTGAAATTTTTGCCGATGTTCGACTTGCTGGCGTCGGTTTACTTGGCGTCACACACGCAAATTCTGCTCTTGAAGCGATTCAAAGATTGATTGGGAAAGTTGAACTCGGATTGGTAAGCCAGGTTCTTGACACCATCATTCATGTCGAATCGGGGCAGATTCAACAGGTTCTCGAACTGCGCATGACGGTCAAACCTCCAACTGGGATGCAGGAAGAGCTTGCACGCCCCGTGATCGAGGTGGTCGAATTTCCAAGTGGTAAAACCACCCACGAAATGTTTGCTTTTGGTTCAGAAATCGCTGTCGTCCCGGTTGAAGGGCGCAAAGCAGGCGCAATTTCTCCTGTAAAGATGCTCGCCAGAGACCAATTGACTCACATCATTCAACAATGGGTTGGTGTTCAGTGCCAAGTCCAATTCAAAGGAGAATCCAGTGCGACAATTTACGCACCCCAAAATATGATTTCAACCTTAATCGGCAAAGGTGGCGAAAACGTTCGTCAACTTCAAGACGAACTTGGAGGGATGCAACTCAATATCGAATCCTTTGACGAAATGCCAGAATCTCTATCCATGCCTAAAAACAAACACTGGCAAGATGTTTCCGAGCAACGCAGCCGTGATAGCCGAGCTTGGGAATACAGCAATCGGGGCAACAAAGGCCGCAAGAACAAATCGAAGAAAAACCGCAAGTAGAAATTGGTTCTGTAAAGGACCGTTACCCGTTATCTACTGGGTCTTTTTTTTAAGTAGAAGTGGTTTAGGATTACTATGACCGATGGCAATAAGTCGACATCAAGCGACCAAAGGGCGCTGATTAAGTTCCTTTTAGAAAACCGTGCTATGGTGAACTGGATTTCAATACTCATGATTGTTTATGCAGTCTGGGCAACAATCGAAGTTCTAACCAATGCTTCAGGTGCAACATGGTGGCCTCCTGAAACCGGAATCCCAGCATCTGAATTGTTCAACAGCGATAACAGTACACAAAACATCAACAACGGCTGGGTCATTGGTCTAGGCGCTATTTTCGGCACGGTCGGTACTATGATTCAGTACTTCTACAGGGCGGCACCATATGTCGACGCATCCATGCAAGCAACAGCTGCATTGATTATTTCAGCGGTTAAGGAAGAAGAAATCCAAGAATCTGCAGAAAAACTCGCCATCGAAATGGTTGCTGAGGCGGAAGAAGAAGCAGCGGCAGAAGAAGCTGCAGAAGCAGCAGAAGCAGCAGAAGCAGCAGAAGCAGCAGCAGAAGAAACCGAAACACAAGAAGGCACAGAAGAAACTGCAATCGAGGCCGTCGACACTCCATCGTCGACAGAAGAAGACGAACAACGAAAGAAATTCTAAGGTGAAAAATATGTGGGAACATCGATCAGTATCAAATAAAGCGTACGTAGAAACCAAGCAAATGCGACCAAGCGAAACATATGTTCGCTTGATGGACATTGTCGAAGAAGCAGTCTCAAAGGCTCAAGTCGACGAATTTGACCATGAAGCATTCCTCAAGTATGTCCCACGAAGAGGGCCTTGGGAAGAACTTCCACATTCCGACACTACAAAATCAGACCCACGAGTCCGTTACATTGGCCCTGCAAGAGCACGTTTGCTCAATACAAACCTCATTCTTGGCTCAACATGGATTGAAGCTGAACGCTTCAAGTTCGAACGACGGATTTCGAACGTTTCAGAGTTTCTCAAACAGAAGACAATCATCAACGCGAACATGTGGACTCCTAAACAATTGTCGACAACTCAGACGCTCATCTTCTGTTCCACTGGAGATGAAGAACGCATGGGGGGCTCTTTCCTAACTGGAGACGGGCCTGGTGTTGACCACCCATTCCTCGGGGCAAAAGAGGGTGAAGTAGCTGAATGGGAACCAATTCTTTGGGGCTTAGGTCACCGAGGTGTAGTGCCTGACTCCGACCCGTTGGACCAATGTTACTATCCTTCACTGATGCACAGAGGCGTATCGTTCAACAACAGACTTGGATGGACACGTTACTCTCCTGCCGGTTTCGGCAAGGACGCCAGCGGTTACATCATGACTCGACCTGGAACTTGGATTTGGCCAGCTGTCAATGGCAACCGGGAATCTCCAACAGCATTCAATTTGCTTGTCAATCTTCCAGACCGCCGACTCTCATTCGGGGAAGAAGGAATTACCGATGTCTTCATGACGACAGGAAAGACCTCTCTTTACAGTTTGATGGGCATGATGAGCTCTTCAACCGTTCGCCAAATGTTTGGTGCAGGATCTGAGATGGTCCCACTTGAATTCCATTGCATCGAACCTGGATTGGACGAATGGATTGCAAGTGCTAGCGATGAAGACAAATATGCTCGTTTGTTTGAGGTCTGTGCCTCCTTTGGATACATGTTGACCGACCCATGGGTTGGTGGACTTGGTGGCGGAGCAAAGCGACGACGTCTTCTTGTTTATCCTCGTGACCAAGGGAACCTGTTGACCTGCGTTAACGCAAGCCAAGTTGCAGACCACGCCCTCAAATCGAACTATGAATCGACCGTGTTCACGAAACTGGATCAGGCTGACTTCATGAACAGAGTCACTCGCCGGTTCAAGGCGTATGCAGACCTCGTTGCTGCAAGCGATGTCGCTCAAGGTTCTCGCTGGATCAGTCAAGCCGACTTCCATGACGGTGAGAAGAAGCAAGTTGGACCAAACGTTCACTCGATTCTTTCAGTCCGCGGTTATGATGTTATGAGTATGGATGAGTACATACAGACCTTCAACGATATTTCCGCAGCACCTGACCGCTTGATGCGTCGCTGCGTTCAATCGATTGCGACCAATGCTCTCAAGACAATTTACCCACTCTCTGAACTCGGAGAAACGGCGGACGCTGCACCATATTCGCACATCTTTGCATCAAAGGACGACAACCCAATGGTCTACTACACAGACATCCGTTTCATCGTACCTACATCGATTGACAAGCTACGAAACATTACCGGCGCACGAGGAGCAGACCGAGGACGTATGCGTGAGGCATTCAGTGCATTGACCAACGCCGACCCAATGACCAGCCTATCGATTCAGGATGTCTGTCTACCGTTCCTTGCTGATATGGGTGAAGACTCATGGCAAACCGGTACAGGCCTCAACGAAAACGAAATCATCGTTGAAGTGACAATGGCCGTGAACCCAGCCCTCGTCTGGCGCTCTCTGCTTGAACCCGCAACGAAGGAAGTATTCGACTTACCGAAAGGTAATCAAGGAACTGCAGCAAACCTTTGGGGAGATATTTTCATCGAAAACGAAACACTCCATTCACGCATGGAAAAAGATGGACTTGGACACTACTTGCGATTGTTGAAACTCGCATTCCATTGGGCAAATGATGAATCCCGTAAGATTCACGGATTGAAGAAGTAACCTCGTTGATTGTAGAGTTGATGACACGTGTCGGCCGCCCTCAATCTTACAGAGATACTTTCATCGCTGCAAGATGAAATCACTGTTGATGGCGCTATTTCAACCGAGCACCGTTCATTCTATACATCGTTCCGAGCGCAATTGGATGCCCATCCAGGGGCGTTTATGGCCCCTGATATCCAGCGCTTGATGGAGGTTGCTCGCACAGAGATGGCCGGAGAGATTACGGATGAAGAATTTGAATTGTTTTCAAAGGCGGTCTTGTCTAAGATAAGCACGAAAGAACTTCTCGAAATCGAGACCAAAGAGCAAGAAGAGAAGCGATCTGCGGAAAAAGTTGCTGAAATGGTTCGTGTTGCTGAGGAAGAAGCTCGTGCGAAAGTCGAAGAGGAATATCGTCTCAAAGCAGAAGCAGAAGCGCGTGAAAAAGCAGCAGCAGTTGTCGTAGAAGAACCAACCCCGGTTGACATCGACTCGCTGTTGGAAGAAAAAGCACAATCAGCTGCCGAAGAAGCCAAAGCGACCGTCGAGCAAGCAGCCAAAGAGGCTGAAGCGGCAGCGCATAAAGCCGAAGAAGAGACTCGTGCACAACTCCGCAAAGACGAACATGACAAGGCGCTGGCTGAGATTGAAGCGGCAAAAGTCGCGGCACAGGAAGAAACCGCACGTATCAAAGCAGAGACAGCTGCACAAATTCAAGAAGCTAAAGAAGCCACTGAACGAGCCACTGCAGAAGCAGCGGCACGAACGGCGGAAGAAGCAGCCCGTAGGCAAGCAGAGCAAGAGCTTGAAGACGCCAAGCGACAGGCTGAGCAGGAACTTGAAGACGCCAAGCGACAGGCTGAGCAGGAACTTGAAGACGCCAAGCGACAGGCTGAACAAGAACTCGTTGCCGCTCAAGAAGCAGCCCAACAAGCACAAGCGGAGATTGAGAGGGAAGAAGCCTCTCGAAAGCAAGCTCAAGCCGAACTTGATGAAGCGAGGCGCCTTGCAGAGGCTGAACTTGAAGATGCCAAACGTCAGGCTGAAGCGGAACTTGAACAGGCAAAACGAGAAGCTGAAATTGAACGCTTGAAACTCGAGGCCCTCACCACTCCTGAGCCTGAGCCTGAGCCTGAGATTGATGATTCGGGCGGAAAACTGGTGCCTGACCTTCCACCGCTTCAAGATGCATCATCACTCCCTCCTCCTGTTGTGGAAGAATCGAATAACATGGCTCGAATCCTTATCGCTGTTGGACTGGTTGTTGTTGTCGGGCTCGCTGCCGTATTCTTGTTGTGAATTTGGTTGAAAATCTCCTTCCATTCCCACTCAGTTTGGTGAAGAAAGGGTTCATCTATACGCTTCACTCCGGTTAAAACAATGGCTCAACCGAACGACGGTTCTGGACGCGCACCCGTTGCTATTGTCCGCCCAACCACTTCCATCACCAGCGGTCCAGCAGTCACGCAAAAATTAGTCAGCGCTTCGGTTGCATTTGGAGATCTACTCAAGGGAACTTTCGGCCCAAACGGTCTTGACAAGATGATGTACAAGACCAGTGGCGAAACAGCAGTCACAAACGATGGTGCAAAAATTGTTGCAGAACTCCTGGTTAAACACCCAGCGGCAAAAGCATTTGTCCAACTCGCAGAATCTCAAGAAAACGCATGTGGAGATGGCGTTACTGGCTGCCTCATTCTTGCCAGTGAACTTATGCGTGAGGCTGGGCGGTTGCTTGAGAAAGGCCTTCACCCACTTCTTTTGGTTGAAGGTTATCAAGCGGCTTTGCAAACAACCCTCGGTGTTTTGGATGCACGCGTTCAACGCCTCAACCCAACCGATGTCGACCAATTAATTCTCGTCGCTCAAACCGCAATGACTGGGACTTCTGCTGAATCAGGAGGTCAACAGTTGGCTCGTTGTATTGTCGACGCTGCTCAAACTGTGGCTGGCGAGATGAACGGCGTGCTGCACGTACGCACTCAAGATGTTCGCATGACGAAGCGAGGCGTAGGTAGTATTGCAGATACCGAAATGGTTCGCGGCCTCATTCTTGAGCGCCGATTCGACTTGGATCGAATGCCGCGGCACCTCCCCTCCGGCAGCGTCGCAGTGCTTTCTTGCCCCATCGCTGTAGAGCAGAGCAGCAGAGACTCCGAGATTGAAATCTCATCTCCCGACCAATGGGTCGCCTTCATGGATGCTGAAGAAGCACTTTTGCATAAAAAAGCAGAAATGGTTCTCTCAACAGGTGCATCCATCGTTATTTGCGCTGAAGAAATTGACCCCAGAATCTTGCACAAGTTCGTTGATTCGGGCTTGTTTGCCTTAGGTGGCTTGGAACGGTCCGGTGCCGAAGATGTGGCCAAAGCCTCTGGAGCCCAACTTATTGACCATCTTGAGGACCTTGATGCTCAATCGCTTGGAACGTTCGAATCCATGCGTGTTGAAACCTTTGAGGGTGATGAAACTCGGAGAGAACGCCTCCATCTTGACTTCGGCCTCAACGCAGGCCTTGCCACTGTGGATGTTGGCGGTGGCGATGGTGTGGCCAGTGAAGAGATTATTCGCGGTCTTTACGATGCCTTGTGTTCCGTGACCAGTGCTATGGAAACAGGCGAGGTACTGCTTGGCGGCGGTAGCCTGCACATCGCAGCAAGTTTAGCCGTCAAGGATGCAGCAGAGGAACGCGGTGGGAGAGAGCGACTCGCAATGGAAGCGTTCGCTCGCGCTTTGGAATCTATCCCTTCGACACTGATTTCTAATTCCGGCAACGATCAATTGGACCGGCTCTTGGAACTCCGTTCACAGCATCGCCAAGGCAACAGTGACTACGGCGTGACACACTCTGGTCTATGTGGGTCTGTGACTGAGGCTTGGGCGAGTGCAGAAACACTTGCGCATGCGTTTGAAGCGGCCTGTGAAACCGCTTGTGGGCTGCTTCGTGTGGACCAGGTGATTTCGTCTCGTGGCGATTGAAGCCTTCGAATTTCCAACATTCTTCGTCGCTATGTTCAATATCATCGGACCGATGGATTCGATAACGGGAATCTCGATGAGCAGCACCTCAAATCCAACACCCCGAGCCCTCCTCAGCGTTTTTGATAAAACAGGAATCGTTGACTTCGCAACATCACTTTCCCAACTTGGGTTTCAAATTGTTTCTACTGGAGGAACCGCTCGTACATTACGTGACGCTGGACTTGAAGTGATTGGAGTTTCAGAAGTTACCGGCCATCCGGAAATTTTTGACGGCAGAGTGAAATCACTCCATCCAGCGATTCACGGCCCACTTCTCGCTCGACTTGAGTCCGAAGAAGATCAAAAAGGATTGGAAGAACTCGGCTATCCTCCGATTCAAATCGTCGCATGTAACCTCTACCCTTTCTCAGCCGCCGCAGCCCAACAACCCCCACTGGAAGATTCAGACCTTTTGGAAATGATTGACATTGGCGGACCGACGATGGTTCGCGCTTCAGCCAAAAATCATCGCAACGTCATTATTGCATGCAACCCGCAAAGGTACAATGAGATTGTATCCGCACTGCAAACTTCCGGTTCAGCAGATGGAGTTTCCATCGACATGCGCCGCAGCCTTGCACTTGATGCATACGAACACACCGCTGCATATGATTCAGCCATTGCAGATGAACTTCATGCCCGATGGATTGGGAGGCCTGAGCTCAGCGATGAGACCGATGTCCAGACCTTGCGCCTTCCAACAACTCTCCTTGCTTCAGCGGTCAAAACGCATGCGCTCCGTTACGGTGAAAACAGCCATCAAGCAGCTGCAATGTATACTGACCCGCGTGAATTTGGCAGCCACACCACCCTCGTTACAGCGCACGTTGAGGGTGAAAAGGACATGTCGTACAACAATTATTCTGATGCGGATGCCACCCTCCGATTATGCCGTGCACTGTCGACCGATGAGTGGCCCAAGACCCCCCACGCCTGCGTTATCGTCAAGCACAACAACCCCTGCGGTGCAGCCCTTGGAGCAACCCAAAAAGAAGCGTATGAGGCAGCATTAGCCAGCGACCCCGAATCTGCTTTTGGCTCAATAATTTGTTTTAACGAACCTCTTGAAGCCGATACGGCGGAAGCCATGTCTGGGCTATTCATTGAAGTTCTTATGGCCCCTGCCTACGACCAAGAAGCAAAACAAATCGTGATGCAGAAGAAGAACCGTCGTATATTGACCATCGATTCTCCAAACAACCGTCTTGCTTCCTTGGAGCGAGTATTGGTTCGTAAGCCCATTGAGGGCGGATGGTTGGTTCAGACTGAGGAAGCACCGGTCATCGATTGGGAAAAAGCGAGGGTCGTCACTCAAAAGGCTCCGAGTGAATCTGAAATTGCAAGTATGAAATTCGCAGTCCGAATCTGTGAACAAGTTAAATCGAATGCTATTGTAATGGTTCAAGGCACAGCAACTGTAGGCATTGGCCCGGGCCAAACCAGTCGAGTTGAGGCTGTTCGAATTGCTGCACGTAGAGCCGGAGATAGGGCCCAAGGATGCGTGCTTGCGTCAGACGCCTTCTTCCCCTTCAAAGACGGATTAGAACAAGCAGCGAATGCAGGAGCATCTTCTATTGTACAACCAGGAGGCTCAATTCGAGACCAAGAAGTCATTGATGCTGCAGATGAGAAAGGCATTTCTATGCTGTTTACAGGACATCGCCTTTTCCGGCATTAAACCCCACTCAGTTAAGGAGGGGGTACGAGCCCCTTAGAACATGGGCCATCTTAAGGACTTGAATATTTCTTATTTTCAGCATCTCCTCCAAGCTTGGAAGATGGCTTTTTGGTTCGGATTGGGGGCTTTTCGTCTTATCCTTCACGGAATCATACCCGGCTTTGACATTCAAGCCGGCTATTCAACTGTGCAGAAATATACGGGCACGCCCAAGGAAGATTAAGCGGTGGTTGGAACTTTCCAACCGACCCACCAAATTCCAATAATGGCGACGACGGCAATCAAAGCCTGACCAAACCCCGGGTCGCCTGCTTTTGTGATGATGTAAATTGAACCGGTTGAGGCGATACAAATGATGCCGCCAATGACGACCTTTGAATGAAATGGCAAAGACCTTCCAGTTCTGTAATATTCCAGTAAACCCGCACCAAACAGTCGGTTTGTAAGCAACCATTTGAACATTTTTTTACTCGACCGGGCGTAGCAGTAGGCTGAGAGCACGAGCCAAGAGGTCGTTGGCCACCCTGGCACGAAGATTCCAATAACGGCGAAGAGAACACCTATGCTTCCGACCGTAATCCATAGACCTCGCACAAATGGGTTACGAGATGGCTTGTGTTCATCCAAGACCGCTCTAATTATTGCTTCTTCAGATAAACCCTCGAAGGGATTTACTTTGAGGGCCTCTAAATCGTCAGTAGATTGGGAATGAGGAACCTCCACCATGTGCCATTCCCCCTCAACTGCGCCTGCGGGCCAACCCACAAAAAAGCATGGGCGATATATCCGAAGACCTCAAGTTGTTCTCGCTCCACCGCAAGGCATGGGCAGTAGCCAGTGGGCGTTACGACAAGGCTCAGCACAGGAGCCGATACGGTGTGCGATTTTCATCTCGGGCTCAGGTTCTGGTATGGAGGCCATGATTCGTCATCAGCAAGTAAATTCTGCTTGCGGCCATGAAACGGTCCTGGTCATTTCCGATCGCCCAGGCGTCAGGGGACTTGAACGTGCAGAAGCATTGGGCGTTAAATCAACCTGCATCCCCCTCCCTCAAGACAAAACTGACGCAAATCAAAGGCGGTTGACCCATGAAGAAAACATTCAACAACTTCTCGATGCTTCTAATATTGAACTGATTCTCTTGAGCGGCTATATGCGATTAGTATCGCCTCGTTTTGTGGAGAAATGGTCCCCTTATCTGATTAATATCCATCCATCACTTCTTCCAGCATTCCCCGGGGCACATGCGCATCGCGATGTCCTCAATTCGGGAGTTCATGTTTCAGGCTGCACGGTCCATCATGTCGATGCAGGAATGGACACCGGCGAGATACTCGGCCAGTGCAGAGTGCCGGTATTTTCTGATGATGACGAGCACTCGCTTGCAGAACGGGTGAAGTATGAAGAACACCGACTCTATCCAAAAATCATCGACCAACTTGTGAAGTAACAATTCAATCGTTTGGACTGTTGAAGTTTTTCATTTGACGGGCTAAAGGGCCCAAGTCAAGGCTTGGTAGATGGGCAAATAAAGAGGAGACAGAACCGTCGTTCTCTGCAGCAGACCAATCAGCTGGGCAATTGGCCAACAACGGCTGCCGCAGCCCACATTCGTCCAGAGGAACGCAGCCTTTGCTTGCAAGCAAGAGATCAAGGCCATCTTTTTCGAGATTAAAAGCATCGCAACATATGAGCTGAACAGCCCCTTCAATTGAACAAAGCGCCCATTCCAATACCTCGCTCAATACGTTACAAGACACGGGGTCTGTCCAAACTTCACCTTCAAACATATGTTCACGCTCTTTACCTCCACACAACGTGATAACCCGTTTAGCATTGCATTGAACCGCCAATTGACGTAATCTTGCAATTCCTCCACGCATGTGAGCTTTGTCTGCGCCCATGCGCTGACTTTTCCCACCAGCGAGCAGTAACACCGTCACCATCTGACAACCTCAAGTGAGTGTTTCAAGCCCATCGAGGGCCGACTCTAATTCTGCTAAGAGGCTTCGAACCCTGTCCAGCAATGCCTTTCTTTCACGGCTTGAGCGCGCCTCTGGTAACCATTCAAGCAATCTGCGAACATCTTGAGCATCTCGAGCTACTGTCCATTGCAGAACCGCTTCAAGGACCGGGTCTTCGGTAGGGAGAAACCGTTCACTCATGCAACAATCCTAAACGAGGAAGGGCTTCAATTCTCCTGTGAAAGCAAACGGTTACGAATCCTTTCGAACAGTTCACCTCCGCCCGGAGCGGTCGTTACCACTCCTCGGACAGAACCGAGTTTTTCTGCTCGTAATGAAAGGAACAAGACCGCCACTTGGTGCCATAGCTTGCTTTGACCGGCCATAGCCATAATCCATTCATCGTCGGGTATTTCATGGCCTCCTCGCAGCATTTCCTCTCCGATTTCAAGCAAGGCACCGAGGGGTTCACTTTCTCCGAGCATATGGATGAGGGCAATCCATGGTGAATCGCCTAATTCTTCTTCAGACATATTTGCCAACAGAAGTCCCACCATGACCAAATCCTCCTGACCGTGTCGTTTCCACAGCGCCGGGATGAGTTTGGCCACGCGACGATGTTGCCCCTCGCCACTTGTAAGGACCCAAGAGGCGATATCTCGTAATTCTGGATTTGGGCAGCCATAGTGGAAAGCGTAACCACCAGTATTAGCGAGCAAGTCCGTCGAGGGTTTGGCCATCATTCCCGGTACGCCTGCAGCGTACGCCCCTCTCAAAAATTTGAGTAATTTCCGTTTTGAGCGAAGAAGTTTTGGTTGCGGCTCACCGAGGTACAGCGCTACCTTTTCATTCACTTCGACCACCATCAGTGGTCTTTTTCCTTACCGTATCAAAGATATCGCCAACCAAGCCTACCGAATCGCGGAGTGTGTGGAGCATCTTGTCAACAACGCCGGGGTCCTCGAATTTTTCTTTGACGATTTCCCGGAGAGTGGTTTCGATTGTCTCGTGTTCCTCATCATCGATCTCAAAGGCTGAACGTAGATGGGCCAAGACTCGAAACTCGTCTCTTGAAAGGGATGCGTTGACGATAGCGACTTCGAAGACTTTGGTATAGACTTCTCGTGCTTCTTCAATGGTCACAAGTTCGCCAGGCTCGGACTCTTCGCCGTTTTGAATCGCTTTGTAGATTTCAGCAGGCTGATGTTCGGTGAGTCCTAACGCACTTGCTAATTTGATGGTTAGCCTTTTTTCTTCTCGAGTGAGACGTCCGTCTCCGAGCATCACTTCCACGGTGCTGCGGAAGACATCTAAATTCCGAGAATTCGAGGTCGTCACGCGTTAAGGGAGAACCCTCCTCTTCTTGAATCTCTTGTATGGTAAAAATTTCATTTTTTGACGAAATATGTAAGAGCATTGAAAAGGAGTCGGCCCGTGGAGCAACCATCAACCTCCCTTTCACGCATTGTGACTTCGTCGCATATGCAGCAAATATGTGATGGGCTTCGGCCCATCTTTTTTGGAACGGGGTGTCGATAGAAGGAGAAATACATATGGCTCGAAAACACAACTCAGGAGGCCGTTCAGGCGGTCAAAAGCAAGGCAAGGCAATGAAATATCAAATCCGCGCCGATATCAAAGTAAACGGAACTGTCCAGCGCAAGGACATTATTGGCGCCATCATGGGTCAAACAGAAGGCCTTCTTGGCGACGAACTTGAATTGCGTAAACTGCAACGAACTGCACGAATAGGACACGTCGATGTCGAAACAGAATCCAAAGGTGGAAAAGTCCACGGACTCATCTTGATTCCGAGCAGCCTCGACAATGTTGAAACAGCAATCATTGCTTCAGCACTTGAAACAATTGACCGAATTGGCCCATGCAACGCTATTATCAAAGTTGTCGAAATACAAGATATTCGAGCAACTAAGAGAACCGCTGTCGTTGACAGAGCAAAGGAACTGTTGCTCAACCTCGTGAATTCAGGCGAAGCAGCCTCCAAGACAATTATTGAAGAAGTTCGTTCAGTAATGACGACTGGAACGGCGACCAATTTCCACGGACTAACCTGTGGACCAAACATTGAATCTTCATCTTCACTGATTATTGTCGAAGGTCGAAACGATGTTCGCAACCTCCTCAACTGCGGCGTTAAGAACGCCATTAGTGCAGACGGTGCAGGAACCATGAAGCAAGAACTGATCGATTTGGCAAACGGTAAGGAAACCGTCATACTTGCCATCGACGGTGACCGTGGTGGCGAGATGTTATTCAGCCAACTCATGGACACTATGAAAGTTGACTTTGTCGCTCAAGCCCCAGTTGGGCAAGAATGGGAATTACTTCCTCAAAAGACCGTTACAAAGTGCCTCTCTATGAAAGTGGAAGCCAAGAAATTCGCTCATTCACTCAGCAAGAAACAAGCTGAAGATGATGAGAAAGCGGGTGTACCGGACAAGAACTGGGCCGAAGACATGGGCGAAGTCTACGAAGTAGCTGAAGCCCCTGCTGAAGTTCAAGAAATGTTCGATCACCTCGATGCTCTTGACAAGAACAAAGCCGTTTTCGTTATGGTTGACGGTACCGTTTCAGAACCGGTCGGCCCATCGACTCTATCGAAGGCTGCTGGCAGTGCAGACGGCGCTGTTGCCATCGTGTTCAACGGGCCAGTGAGCGAACGCACTCTGGAGATTGCTTCCGAATCTGCTATTGAAACTGTTATCGGTACGAAAGCGGGTAAAGGATACGCTGAGCGTGAAGACGTTAAGTCTTGGTTGGCAGAAATTCATCGCTGAGAACTGCTACCTTCATCTAATGCGTTAACTCTCGTCCATGCATGGGCGAGGACGCGGCAACCGAGTGGCCTGATGATGCAGACCCGTTTGATGCCAAGACATCGAACGAGGAAGCGACCGAACAATCGAGTGCAGCAGTTGAGGAGCCCCTTGCTTCGATTGAGGCTGAAGACTCCGGCGATGAATTAACACCTGTTCCCTTGGAAGGAGCGCCTTCGCCAGAAGGCATGCAATGGACACTCCCCGTTCGCGCTGCACCCTTACTCGAACAGTTTCATAACGAGTCAGTCACCGAATACCCACTCCTGCAAACTTCAGATGGAATGAAATCTACCTCATTGGTTCTCGATGAGGATCTTCTGCGGATTATCGAAACGCGTTTAGATGCCGATGGACAACGTCGAATGAACGTTTCACTTTCAATGAAGAGAGAGTTGACAGGTTTCAAACACCATCATAATGAATTGATGCACAAGCACCAGTACCTGTGGTTGGGATCGGCTTTCCTTGGAGCCGTGCTCTTACTGTCAAACATCCTCGTTTTCACTCTATTGGGCCTTGTTTTTGTCAGTGCTGGCTTATGGAATTGGACGAAGATGCACCTTGAGACACATCGGTTGGAATTCGCCAATTCCGGCGGTGTTCTCACCCATACACTTCGTGGCTACGGTACAGACCGCCCCTTTTTCCGGGCAAGCATGGCTTACCTTGGTTCAGAGATGGCGGGTCTTTTGAGAACAGGGATTCTTGAAACTTCAGCGGTTGAGGAACTCCATGCAAGCCTTGCAACCCCCCCTCCACCGCCTCCTGCGCCAGTCGCCTTGCCCGCACCCCATCCTGCAGCACCTTTGGCAATCCCCGAACCAGCAGCACAGCAGCAACTCGGTCAGCCGCTGGCCCCGTCACCTCTTGTAGCCACAGTTCCCGAGCCTTTACCCGTGCCCGCAACTCCACAAATAATTCCGGGCCCACCTATAGCGCCACCTCTTCCAAGCGCCCCTATACCGCCGCCGCAGAACATTCCACCGCCGCCAATCGCAGGCCCTCCAGTGGCTGCAACACTCCCAACTGCGCCCCTCCCGCCGCCAGCGCCGCTTCCTCAGATAGTAGGGGGTATGCCAATGCCACCGCCACTCGGTATACCTGGCGCGCCAATTCCACTCGATGCACCTATGCCAAACGCTCCAGAAGTAGCCGTAACGGCATCTCCAGTTGAGGACACACTGAGTGAAGAAGAACAAAACAGTCTTCTCAATGAACTCTCTTGATTATGCTTTGATTCCGCCCGCCGTAGGGAGATTCAAGTGATCAATAAGTTGCTTCACTTCGGATTCTAAGGCTTTGATGTCGTTTGCATTAGGGAGGTCGTAATCATCTGCACTCAACGGAACAGGGTAGCCCGGCCCAGGTATGCGCTTGAGAGCAACCCCAAGTTGACGGGCATCCTCGAGAAAATGGTCACCGGAGCCGGAGTGCCGATGTTCCAGTCGAGACCGCATCCACCGTTGCATTGTTTTCAAATTTCCAGCCATCAGGGCCAAAAGTTCGGATTTCTTTTCGTCGAATTCGTTGTTCTGCGGCAGTAGGCGAAGGGCGAGTCTGAGCATCCGGTCAACCCGTGTGTCGCGCGGAGTGACACCAACATGTTTTGCCAAGCCTCGGCGAACATTCGGTAGAGAATCCCCGCCATTCAATTCCATATCGTCTGCATAATCATCTAAATTTATGGCATGTAAGAACTGAACGATGTTCTTGTAAACGCCGAGCGGCACGGGGGAATCGGAGGATTTGGGTTCAACCTTTACCGCCAATTCAGCGGACGGATTCTCAATACGAGACTCATGTTTAACGATAGGTCGTTCCGCGATTTTTTCTGTTGTCGCTTGAACATCTGTTGCGCTTGGTTCTGCAACTGGAGTTGCGACTTCCGCTTCTTGTTCGATGGACCCTGAATCTTCCGATGCATCGCTGTTATGTTTTTCATCGGAAGCGGGTTGAACTGGAGCCGAATCACTCATCGCCTCTTCTTCCCCCTGTTCACCTTCCTCTGAAGTCTTGTCTTCCATTGCCTCAAGTATCGCTTCGTAAGCATCACCTAAAGCGTCCTTTGGAACCATTGTTTGGAGGGCTGTGTGTTCAGGAACTGGAACAAGAGTTTGTCGAATGGGTTGAGGCGTCCAAGCATCAAAGACGAATTTTCCATCTTCACTTTTACGAGATGCGAGGTGTTGTGCGAATGAAGCAATACTGCCGAAGATCGAGTTCAATTGAGTGGGATCTCGTAGTTGCTGTTGTACTTCCAATGCAAGCGCCACATCTCGATGCCATGGAAGATGCTTGAGTCGTCGAGATTGGCGAGAGTACGTTTCGATGTAGGTTCTGAAAGCATTCAATTTTTGAGCGACATCAACCGGGTTGTCCTCAACATCGATCAGCAATTGATGAACGTTCCACCCAGCAGATTGCAACACAGCAAGCTCTTGCTGCGTTCTCCGAATAAGACGCTGGTGGACTTCACCTGCCACAATTGACCCACCCGTTCTTGAAGCCGAACTCGAAGTGCCAAACCGTCGGGCATGACCTATTTCACTTTCAAATTCTGCAAGCGAGAGACTCGAAGTAGCCAATGAATCCTGTGCTTTTCCTTCTGTAACAAGTTGTCTCCAATCTTGCTCCAGCATTCTTCGATGCCGAGCACCTCTTCGAGCCATTCTTTCAATCAACTCTTTGGTATGTTCAAGAATTTCAAGGTCGACATCCATTTCTTTCAGCAATTCAATACGTGCTTCAATCTCCATTTTCCCTTCGAATGAAGTGTCAATACTTGCTAATTTCTCAATGCACTCAAATCGGATGTCGAACCGATGTTGGTTCTTTTTCAGTTGTTGGACAGCGCCCCGAGGGTCTCGTTGAATCTCATCGCTCCAATCGCCCATCGCCAGTCCCATTTGCTCGTATTTTTCAACAAACATGAGCGCTTCAAGCTCATACTGTTTCCATTTTTGGTCAAGATGGTCGACATGATCGATAAATTGCTCAGTTTGCTCCAAAACCCCGGCATATTGTGCTCCGGAACTGCTTTCATCTTGCCAAGCATGCGTGATAGTTTCCCATCGGCTTAACGCTTGGAGGTGGAGTTCCAAAGTTGCTTCAATCTCTGGCAGGTTTGTTTCCCATTCAAGTAATTCTGGGGGCCGGACACTGTCGCCGTGAGGGAATACAATTCCGCGTTCACGCCATTCATTGAGTAAGTCATTCAGCCGAGCCAACCGTTGGTGTAAATTATCAGCAATTGAATCCATTTGTAATCTGAAGTTCCGCAATTCAGGATGGGAGTTTTCACGAAGCAATCCCCTTCTACGCGCTTCGTGATGCTGGGCCAGCCCCGGGTCAAACACTCCAATTTGTTCAAGAATTAACAGCCGCAACTCTTCATGCACATCATGAAACTCATGCAACTGTGTAATCCAATCCAATCCTTCGATGATGGACATCTTCTCAACATGGCCGACGTTGAAACCGGCATCAGCGAGCATCTCTGCCGCGTTGGAAATCGCCGTTCTCTGTCGCCGTTCGTCTTCTTCCAACCCGCTTAAAACGCGGTGAATTTCTTCAGTCTCCTCGGGTTCAGACAACAGCGGAGCTAGAATCCGAGCCGAAGGGAGAGATGAAGCATCTAAAGCGTCAAACCGGGCTAGATAAGAAGCGTAATCTTCCTCCATTTCAGCATCTCGCCAGGCGATAAGCCCTCGGTTAAGTTCCAATTCCCATGGACGCCATTCTTTTGCCCACGCACTGTATTCTTCAAGAACGCGTTCAGCGTTCATAGGGTCTCGTAGTTCTTGTTCCCACACATCGCTTTGTTCCATTGAACGGAGATTCACCGATTCTCCAAGGTACCCTGTTCTTTCAAGCAGTTCTTGGGCCAAGTCCACTGCAAAATCGACGTATACGATACGTTCGCTTGCAAGTTCGATATCTTCTTCGAGATACGCTTCGATGGAATCAACAACCCATCCTTCAAGACTCAAATCCTGAATTCGTTGGGCATACCAAGGGCCTTCGAATTCGTCATCAACATTGTCCACGACTTCGACCCCAACACTCCAAGAACTACGAGAGCCTTTGAATGTGAGCAAAGAAACAACCGAATTCGCTACCTTTTGAATCAGTTTCATTGCCGGCCAAGTTCGACAATCACTCTTTCTGGATAATTTTTAGGGGTGCGCAAATCATCGTTTGAACCCCCAATTCCTCCGCAGACCATAAAGGGGCAAAGTGCGGGTGAAGGCCAATGGACCCCATAACTGCAGTATTTGGCCTCGCTTGTCTTGGTGCCGGCGGTGGAGCAGGATTTTGGCTGAAGAAGGCAGACGCACGCCTTGATTCACTCACCGATTCCTCTCTTGTTCTTCAACAGGCACAAGCAGCTCACTTTTCTCACCTCAACTCCGAAGTGAACGCTTTGAGGGGCCAGTTATCGCAGATGACCGACTTAGTCCAGGCATTACGCGCTACCCATCCTGAAATTGATGGGGCTCTTCTCGTGCATTCTGTATTGCATCAATATGAATCCCAATCCGAGTTTGATTTGGAAACCACTCATGAAGAAGCACTTGCGGCATTAGAGGCGTTAATTTCTGCTATTTCTCCAGAGACCGCCGTTGGCGGGGAAGGCCTGCTCGCATCAACGACCGAAAGCCTCCTCTCGCGATTACTCGATGTTTTTGCTGTTCGGAATGTTTCTGCGGAGATGCTCGGACTTAGCCCTGTAGCCGCTCATCGCTTTGGCCACGCTTGCCTTCATCTACGACGGTACGATTGGGCAGAGTCATGCTTTGGAATTGCATACAGATCGTCTCCAGGAAACAAGAACATTCTCGAAGCACTCGAACACATCGCTCTATTACGGGGCGATGAAGAATTGCGTAGGCACTGGCTTGAAGCTCGCATGACGGTATCTCCCGACCAACCAGATCTGCTTCGCGCACACGCTCACTTACTCGCCAAACTTGGGGATGCAGGTGCTGAGCGAGACGTTCGACGGCTTGAAGCATTGGGCGTTGAAACCGCTGCAGACCGCTCCCTCCTTTCGGGCCTACGGGCGCGGGCTGGTTCCCGCTCCGAAGCGCTTGAAGCCATTGAATTGGCTTTAGCTGAAAACCCAAGCCGCTCTGATGATTGGTGCAGTTATGCCCAACTTTTGTTTGCTGACGACGAACTTGGCAAAGCTCAGCAGGCTGTTGAAAGGTGTTTGGAACTCGACCGACAGAACGGTGAGGCTTGGGGATTGCTTGCTCAACTTCTTGCTCCTATGTCGAACAAACTCGATGAAGCCCTCAAGGCAGCTGTGCACGCAGTGGCCCTATCTGCTGGCGGAACAAAACTCATTTTCCTTAAGTCCGACCTGTTGATGGCCAGCGGCAAGATTACTGAGTCAGAAGAGGCCCTAAACCGTGCTTTACTTGAGTCTCCAGATAATGCAGAACTTCGCGCACGAATGGCGAGCCGGAAACTCATCAACGGACATATCGACGAAGCGCAGAAACTGCTTGATGAAACTCCCTTGGGCATTGACCATTCTCTCCTTCATGTCATCGAAGGTCGCCTTCATTTGGCTCGCGCAGACCGTCAAAGAGACGGCACTGGAGAAACAGATCAAAACCTTCTCTCCGAAGCCATCAGCGCTTTCAATGACGCATTGCGACTTGACCGAGAATCCGGTGTTGCTTGGTTGGGCCTTGCTCGAACGAAGCGCTTGGTTTCAGATTACGAAGGCGCCCAAGAAGACATTGCTCGCGCTCTTCGGTTGTTGCCAAGTGAAGACCCATCCGCCGCTTCCGAAGCAGCACTCCTTGCTTTAGATTTGCAAGACCCGTCCGCAGCGAGTAAGCACATCGAGGCCGCCGCAGTCCACGGGCATACTGCAACCGTTCACTATGTACGTGGCAATATTGCTGCACAAACCGGTTCACTGGATAAGGCACTCATGCATTATGACGAGGCGCTTACGTCAGACCCTTCTCACATCCGCGCCCGAATAAACCGCAGCGGCATATTACTGGCCCTCAATGAAGGCCGAAAAGTTCTCGATGATTGTGAAATTCTCCTTGACCTCGCTCCATCTCTTGTTCTGGCACGCTTCCGTAGGGCGGAAGGATACATGCATTTGTCGGAATGGGAGAATGCACGTGACGACCTCAAAATGGTTCTCGAATCAGCGCCACATCACTATCAAGCTTTGACAAAGCTCGGCTCATGTTATCTTTCATTGAAACGACCTGAGCGCGCAGAAGGTCCATTGAATGAAGCAATCCGTCTCAATCCAAACCACGCACCTGCATGGCACCAACGCGGACTTTTGTATCTTGACCTCAAGGAGTCAGATGCTGCCTTTGACGACTTCCAGGCTGCCGTAAAGTGTGATGGCAACCATCTTGATTCACGCCTTCACATCGCGGCTACACTTCATCAACAAGAACGCCATGTCGAGGCTGCTGCCGCATGGAGAGCAGTTCTTGCTATTGATCCGGATCACCGGGTGGCTCGAACGCGCCTCGGGCATTGCGAAGTGAATCTTGTATGACGGCGTAACATCATTATATCAGTGAAAAGGAGTGTCGAATATGCAGGGCCAGGAACCGAACAACCAATCCCCCCCGCCTCAACAAGTCATTGCTAGTGTTTGGGATTCGCAACAGCCTCAACAGCAACAGCAACAGTACCAGCAGCCGTTTCAACAACAGTACCAGCAGCCGTTTCCTCAACAAGGGATTCCAATGGGTGGATTCTACCCAAAAACAAGTGCATCCACAGCACTCGGGTTGTCAATCGCAGGGCTGGCTTTAGGGCTACTTTGTTTTCCGTTGTGTGGTGTTCTTGCAATACCCGGGGTGTTCATGGCCCGCTCATCCGCCGCTGTTACCGGTTCAATGCCCGGCCATCCGGATGCGAACACAGCCAAAATAGCAGAAATTCTTGGTTGGATAACACTCGGACTTATGCTGCTGGCACTCATGGCTTTCGTGGCACTCGTGATGCTAGATGAGAGTGTAGTACTTTAACGAAGAGGGAAAAAATATGCAACCTGGACAGCAACCACGACATATGCAGCCTTCGGGCGTAGCATCAAAATACGGAGACGGACAACAAGCTTGGGCTCAAGTTCCAAATCAAATCCCCATACAACAAGGCATGTCAATGGGGGGATATTACCCACCTACCCAAGCCGTTTTGGCTTTGGTGCTGTCCATTTTAGGGGTTGTAGCCTGTTCAATTTGTACTGCGATCCCAGGCCTAATCTTAGCGAATAGCGCACTGAAAGTTACCGATTCAATGCCCGGTCACCCAGATGCAGGTATGGCAAAGGCAGCTCAAGTCGTGGGATGGATTGTCATCGGCCTAACGCTACTTGGAATCATTGGCTACGCACTGTTATTCGGCGTCCTCATTGCTTCAGAAAGCGGAAGCATGTGAATCTAGCCGAGCAGATAGTTTGAATCCGTACCGGCAATACGCTTTTCTTCAAACAGAGCTACGACCGTAACAGTACATTCGCCTTCACAGATACTGATTCCATTCTCTTGCAGAGAAATTACTTCTTCTGCACCCCAAATACCATCGCCGTTTTCGAGAACGGTGCACGGCGCGATTTGAATCATTGATTCGTCAGTTAAGGCGGGAATACTCGCATTTCCAAGAGGAGCAGCGAGCAATGTGATGTGGCGTGGGGCATCGTTTGAATCGTAATAATTGAGGAATTGAACTTTGAACATGACCCCACGGTCTTCTAGGATGTACGCCTCGGAGTCAGGAACAATGCGATGGACTGAAAAATCGTAAGAATACCACTCTAAACGCTCCTCGTCATCTTCGTCGAGAACATATCCTTCATCTGCCTCTATTTGACTAAAATCATCTTCAACAGCAAGACCTTTTCGTCCTTCGCCAAGGAAGATATCCGTTTGCAAGACGCTCAGACTGAACGAACTTTCATTGGAGACGGACATTGTATGGAGGTCGAGGTACTGTGTATCTTCACTGTTGGTGTCGATGTTGATTGTGAATGTTTTACCGTCCGCATTCAACTTTGAAAGCACGGTTCCGTTGTCTTGCGCCACCGAACTCATTCCTCCAACCATGCAAGGATATGTGTTTTCTTCAACGTTTAATTCCAACTGAATGGAATTCCAGCTGAGGTTCTCTCCGCCTTTCGCAAAACTCAAATCGAGCAACACATCTTCGGTTGATTCAGTCGAGACTCCATTCTTGACCGCGAGAGTATTTTTCGTTCCTAATGTGTTTTCATAGTTCACAATATTCAGGTAATAGCCGGTGGAAACGATGGACACCATGAAGAGAGCCATTAGCGCGATGCGTCGGTCAATGCGAGGCATGGTGAGCGGTTCAGCCGGGACTACTTGAATACAGGCAATATGAACCAACCCTCCGAGGGGAGGGTTCATAGACACCACTTCTGTCAAAATTTCATGGGCGTCCGCAAGCATCTCGTTCCAATCGTATGTTGCCTTTTTTTCCTCCTCATCGCTAGAGAGATCTATCCCTATGTGGAGCCGTTTAACAGCGAGGTCGCTGACGGATTCTCCATAGAAAAGATTGATTCTGGATACGGCGGGCCGACTTGTTTAGAATGGGCCGACAACACCTCCTTGCTCATGTGCGATCGTGATTCAGGACGAATACTGTTGCTTGACGCTGAGGAGGATTTCTCACCGACAACCCTGCTTACGGATTTAGACCATCCCCACGACATTCATTTGACGACACAGCACCTCTTCGTTTCTGAAGAAGGGAAACTTACGCGTTACAACCGTTCTAATTTTTCATTTTCTGGACCAGTTGTGTTGGTCGATAACATCCCTTCAGGCAATCACCAAACCAACGCCATCAATGCTTTTCCAAACGGGACATTGATTTGGCACAGTGGTTCAACATGCAATGTTTGTCAAGAGAGTGATGAACGTAATGCTGCGTTGCTTTGGGTTCATCCAGTTACCGGAGAACACGGTATTTTAGCGTCCGGAGTTCGCAATTCCTTTGATGGTGTTTGGGTTCCCGGCATGGGGTATCTTTTTTCCGATAACGGCAGAGATTGGGACGGTGACCATCCCGATGAAGAGGTCAATTTGCTGGTGGAGGGTGAAGCCTACGGTTGGCCTGACGATGACCCAGACAACCCGATTCCATCAGGAACCCTTGGTCCAATCGCCCAATGGACGCCGCATACATCGCTGAACGGACTTGCACTACGACCGAACAATTCGTCAGTACCTGGCCTCTTGCCCAGTGAGGGTTTTACTGTCTATGCAAGCGTATACGGTTCTTGGAATACCATACTCCCTCAAGGCCATGAAATCGTTCGGATTGATTTCACCCCGGGACAATCCAACGCCTCTACGCCCAGTGAACAATGGAACAGTACAGTTACACGGTTTGCAACCGATATTGGTACGCCTTTACCTTTGGTTTTTGGACCTGAAGGAAATCTCTACTACGCGACCTTTGGGGGCGGTGGGACGCTGTATCGTATCACAGCGAATTAAGCCATTCACGCAGTCGTCGAACACCTTCATGGATGTCTTCTGTAGAGGTAGCGTATGAAATCCGAACAAACCCTTCTCCCCCTTCGATGAGTGATCCCGGAATAAGCTGAACACTCGCTTCATCAAGCGCACGTGTAGCAAATTCGAGGTCATCCATTCCAGTGCCTGTGATATCACAGAAGGCATAAAACGCCCCTTCCGGTTTAGGCACCACGATGCCGGGGAGTTCAGAAAGAAGAGAATGCATTAACCCTCGGCGTTCTTTGAATGAAGCAGCCATCCTCGCAGTTTCTTCTTCAAGCCCCAAAGCAACTGTTGCAGCAGGCATCAAGAATGTAGCAACGTGGGTTGCGGCGCTAACGTTGATTTTTTTGACGCCATCCATGACTTGTTTTGGACCAGTAATCCATCCAAGACGCCACCCCGTCATTGCCCAACCTTTCGACCAACCGCCGATGGTGATGGTTCGCTCAGCACCGCCTTCAAGCGATGCTGGCGAGGTGTAAGGGTAATCTGTCCATACCAATGTGGCGTAAATCATGTCGTCAAGAATCCATAAATCATGCTTGATTGCAAAATCGAGAATTCGTTGAATTTCTTCAGGTTCGTAAACTGCGCCTGTGGGGTTGTTCGGAGAGTTCAGCAATATCGCTTTGGTTTTCGAAGTGATTGCTGCTTCCAATGCCTCGAAGTTCGGGTGGTAATTTTCTCGCTTGACTGGAACATGAACTGGAACACAATCGAGCAATTTGAGCATTCCGTCATAGGACGGCCAAGCGGGAGATAAAAGAAGAACTTCGTCGCCAGCGTCGAGAGTCGCCATAAGGCCATACAAGATGGCCTGTTTACAACCTGGAGTCACTAAGACATCATCAGGCACAGCAACAATGTCGTGTTTTGACAGATGTTGGGCCACAGCTTCGCACAATTCAACCGAACCTTGGGTCCGCGTATAGGCAGTTTCTCCACGGTCCAATGCCGCTTTGACTTCATCGACAACCGGTTTAGGGGTGTCAAAGTCCGGTTGACCAACGGTGAATCGGATGACCTCAGGCCCTGGTGGAGCTAAGAATGCAGCAAATCCAATTCCAACATGCTCTAATGAACGATTTATCTCTGGCATAGGCCCATCCCCATCCAATAGACAGTGTCTATGTGATAAAAGAAACGAAACGCTTCTTGAATATCAAGACTGCGCGTAAAAAACCCTTGAGGCCACGATTAGAAGAGCACAGGCTGGGATTTGAACCCAGGTAAGAGGATTTGCAATCCCCGACGTAGCCGCTCCGACACCCGTGCAGTGTTTCCCCGATTGAGCAGTTCTATTTCAACGCGACCGAGCATAAATCCATAATTTCCTAAGCGTTATACGACGGTGTTTGAATATGGTTGAATAAACCGGGCGACCCATTAAACGCTAAGTCGGGCTACACTGACTATGGGCCTTGAATCACCCTTGACGCCAAAGGGCTCTGATTCTACCCAGCGACCAGCCTCAATCGTTTTGAACGAACCAACAGCGCCGATTGGTTTTTTGCAGGGTGAAACGAGTTCCCCTTCCTCACAACCCTATCTTGACCCTTCATTTGTGAAACAACCGGACTCTACGGGGAAATCCATTTTCATGTTTCTGCTCGGATTTTTCCTACCCATTGCCCTTCTTATTTTGATTCAAATCATCGGCTTTAGCATGGAGGATTCCCAGCGCGATAGGGAAGAGCGTGAACATGAAGAATACGTGGAATACGGGCAACAATTCCCAGACCCATACGAAATGACATTTGTTCGCAACGAGACCGGAGAATATTCGACAACGATTGATTTACCTGACACACATGAACTTTCACAATGCTACATTGATTTGAACGGAGAGCCAGGAAACAGGTATTCTCTTGAACCCATCTTCAATGAATACTCTCCAGAATCGATTATATGCGGTACAACGGAACCATCCCTTTATGCTGAATTTTATGTTGAACCGAGCGGAGAATTACTCGTTTGGCAACTCATACAAGACACACCTACAGGCGGCGAGCAAACCACTCTGGTCGGTGCTGAGTACAGTTTTCAGGAGAGGAACCTTACCTTGTCGTTCGACAATAGTTTTTCTGAAAACCTTTCTCTCGATGCTTTTTTCTTGAACGATGAAGGCCAGTACTCGAAACTTTCCACTCTCGGAGAAACAGTGGATGGCCTAAACTACACATTCGACATCCAGACGAATTCGACCGAAGAATTCTATATGGAGATGAGTCTAAAAGATTCAAGTTATTTTTTCTCTGCTGAAGCATGCGACTCTTGTCCTGATGAGGAGTTTGCGTTTCTTGACCGGGCTCAGTTCTACCGAACTGAAAAATGGGTTGAAATTGGGGCATATGATGCCGAGTTGAATCGACTTTCGTTTGAACCCTTACCGATGGTTGATGGCTCTGCTTTTCCAAATCAATTGGAATTTGATATCGGTATTGACTGGGCTCCGGTTTCTATTGACAACAGCACAACTTGGGAAGAATCGTATGTGTACGGGTACAACTCAGCCATTGAGGTCACGTCTTCAGCCAATGGAACATATGCGTCTCAGATTTTGATTTCAAGCGATGCTAACCCTTGGAGTGTATTGGGCTGTGAAGTAGATTCGTATCAATGGCCAGCATACTACGACCAAAGTCAACGCTTCCCAATTTATTGCATGGATGACACCCTCAGCGAAGGTTATGATGCCGTAATTTATCAAGATTCGACCTTTGAAATTGATGAACATATCTCTCTTGAATATCAATCATGGGACCCAGAGACGCGTGAATTCCATGTCGAATTTAATCGAACACTCCATGTTCGTAACGACGATTTTTCTGCCTATGAACTCTATTCGTCACCGATCACTGAACGCCCGGATAGCGTAGGCGAGCGTACGAATTTCACTGTAACCTTTGAAGAGTCAGATGGTGGTGGAGAATGGGGATTTTTCCAAATGGATTTTGAAATCGTCAACAGCACGCCTCTTCGAGCTGGCGGCCATAGTTTTTCTTGGTTGGTTTGTGATGATTGCGACAGTAATCTCAGTGAACCGATTTATGAGGGCATCTCAACTCAAACAGAAGCCATAGGTGGTTATAATTCATCGAATCAGACCATGTGGTTTTTGCCCTTGGGCCCCATCCCGCCCACTGTTGAAATGTCGCTCAATCTGATGCCAGAATCATCTCCGCAAAACACCGGCTACTTCGATTATAACGCATATCTTTACGGTGAAGAGTACATAGAATACCAAAAAGAATACTACTATGATGACTACGACGATTACTCAAATCCAGTCGACAACTTCTACACCTTTGCATTCATCGCGTATCCGATTTCCTACATTGGGGCGATTATTTACTCCTTCGTGCGTGGTAACAAAGCCTTCGGCAAGGGTCTAATCGCATCTGCAATTTTGGGTTTGGCACTGGTGGGTGTACTCGTCGTGTCCGTGGCTTTGTACTTCCTTTAATGCTGAATTCCCACATCTTCCTTGAGATATTTCTTAAGACACGCCCCCAACCGATTCCCATGGAGCATCACGCCCAAATTTCGCTCCCCCCCTCGACCCCTGCGTCAGCCTATTACGATTGTCGGTTTTCAGTCCTACGTGCGCCTCTTGGCTTCCAGAAAGGTGCTGAATTACTGGAAGACGATGATCGGGCAATTCACGCTTGGGTGGCTGATGGTGAGCAGATTGTCGCTGTAGGGAGGGCTCATCTGATTGACCCAGAAAGTGACGGCTCTGCCGCAGACCATGCTGGGCCTGGCGCGACGCAATGTCCAAGCTTTGGCCCTTTATCCAGTCCAGATAATCGTCCAGCGATACAAATTCGGCAAATGGGTACGCGTCAAGAAGCACGCCGAAAAGGACTCGCAGCTAAGGTTTTACACTCATTGGAACACGCCGCAATAGCCCATTTCGGGGCGAAAGTAGGGCTTCTTCAAGCCCGGGAAGCAGCCATTCCTTTTTATCAGTCACAGGGATGGATACTTGTCGATGAACCGTACACAATTTCCGGAATTGGGCCGCATAGGTCGATGATGAAACAGTTCTAAACATGAATCGTTCATATACGGTCAGAAAACTGTCATCTCAAGAAATGTGAACGGAGGGGCCCAAACCCTTCAAAAATAAAACAAACCGACTGCGTTGTTTTTCCGGCATAAATATTGATTTTATAGAAAAACGGCGCTAAAACCGAGGAGATACGATGAAACTTCAGCAAATCAACAAGAAACAACCTTATTATGGAACCGGGCACAACGAAATTACGATGCCGCCGGAGCAGACCCTGCAGAAAGCGAAGAATGAAAAATTTTTGAAGGCGTTGCAAACCCTTGCCGAGAGGGATCCGGAAGGTTTCTCCAACGTCGCTCCTGAATTGATTAAACGGAGCGTTTGGAACTGGAGAGGCGCAGACCCTTTCTTTGCAGAACGCCTTTCCAATTGGATTGATACCGCTCATAAATGGAGCGAATTCAAAGAAATATTGCCCAAAGAGGCTCATTTACCTCGCAGGAAGGCAGTTGAACAGATTTCTTACGATACTTTACCAAAAGAATACAGCGGCTTTCTTCACCATTTGACGGAACGATTTGAAGGCGATTATACCCGTTGGGATGCTTCCAAAAGAGACCAGTTTACCATATTGGGTATGCTTGCCCTCGAAGGCAAAGAAGGCGTTCGACAAGGGCGCCTCATCCACCACCTTGGCTTGGACAGTTCCGTAAGTGTCGGCCTCCCAGGATCAAACGCCATCCGAGCAGCTAAAATCGCACTTAGTCGATCCGCTAAACCCCTTCACCTTTGGGCGCCTGCCTCTGGGAACGGTAGTGAAAGACTTCACGCCTTTGCCGATTCCAATCTTGCAGATCTTGTCGCTCGATTTGTTCTTAATCAGCAGGCAGCAATTCTCTTGCCTCCAGCTTATACCCTTGAAGGATAGTTGGCGCATTGCGTCGCGCCTTTGATATAGGGTCGGTATGTTCCAGTATGTAGAGGGAACGTTGGGTTCCCTAGAACCAACCCGTGAAAAACGATGCATTTGGAGGAACAATACAAGGACAGTTACAAGAGTGAAAAACGCATGACTCAGAAGCAGTCATTGCTCAACAACATCAACAGAGTTGTTGCCAAAAACACGCTTGTAAAAACCTTGAAATCAACCACATTCCAGTGCGCAGCATCGTTTGAATCCCAAAAAGCCACTCCCACCATGTGGGCTGGGCTTTTGGAAAGAGAGAACAGCGGGTTCTCTGTGTAACAACAACCAAAAAAATATAGGAAGTGAAAAAACATGAATAAGAAAATAATGAGCGTTTTGATTGCATTATTCCTCGCTCTCTCTGCAGTTTCTGCAGTGAGCGGTGACGGATCTGACCCACTCGACCCATCCGATGGTGGCGCCGATTGGGACGGTGATGGTCTCACCAACTCCGAGGAACAAAATCAAGGCACAAATATGAACAATGCAGACAGCGATGGCGACGGTCTCCCAGATGGCTGGGAAGTCTCGAACGGCCTCAACCCTACCAACGGTGGCGACGGAAATGCAGACCCTGACGGCGATGGTTTAACCAACGCCCAAGAGTACGCATCGGGTACCAACCCGAACAACGCAGACACTGACGGTGACGGTAAGGCTGACAACGTAGACTCGTTCCCTAACGACCCAAACGACGGTGAATACTCCGACTCCGATGGTGACGGCATTCCTGATGCTTACGACCCTGACTTTACCGAGTCAGGCGCAGGCGGCGGCAATGGTGAAACTGAAGGCGGTGGCGAATCTGAAGCCGGAACCCCGACCCCTCAACCTGGTCAAGGACAAGGTCAAGGACAAGGACAAGGTCAAGGACAAGGTCAAGGACAAGGTCAAGGACAAGGTCAAGGACAGGGTCAAGGACAAGGTCAAGGACAAGGTCAAGGACAAGGTCAAGGACAGGGTCAAGGACAAGGTCAAGGACAAGGTCAAGGACAAGGTCAAGGACAAGGTCAAGGACAAGGTCAAGGACAAGGTCAAGGACAAGGTCAGGGACAAGGTCAGGGACAGCAAGGTCAACAAGGCCAGCAAGGTCAACAAGGCCAGCAAGGTCAACAAGGCCAGCAAGGTCAACAAGGCCAGCAAGGTCAACAAGGCCAGCAAGGTCAACAAGGCCAGCAGGGTCAACAAGGCCAGCAAGGTCAGCAAGGTGAACAGCAAGACAATGGACAAGGTCAGCAGCAACAAGGTGGACAGCAAGGTGGTCAACAAGGCGATCAGCAAGCTGGAGACCAAAACGGACAGAACCAAAACGGTCAGAGCCAGCAGCAACAAGGTCAAACCCAAAACGGTCAACAAGGCCAACAGGGACAACAGACCGACCAACAACAACAACAGCAAACCGAAAACCAAGGTCCAGCAGATAACGACGGTGACGGAATCCCAGATAACCAGGATAACGACAACGACAACGACGGAATCCCCGACGCTGTCGATGAAAACCCATTCGATCACGACAACGACGGAACTCCAGACAACGAGGACTCCGACGATGACGGCGATGGAATTGATGACACCGAGGAAACCCAAGATGGCGATCCGAACACCAACATCTACGACCACGACAACGACGGAATCACCGATTCCGTTGACCTCGACATCGATAACGATGGCATTGACAACTACAACGACAAGGCCGAAGACGGTACAGATCTATCGCGAGACCACGACAACGATGGTATGAACGATGGAGTCGACACTGATGACGACAACGACAACATTCTTGACGTTGACGAAATCGGAGGAATCTCTGGAACTTACCGCTACGACCATGACAATGATGGAATTTGGGACCTTTCCGACACAGATGACGACAACGACGGCCTAGCCGACTGGTTCGAAATCAACGACGGAAACCCAATGACCGGTCAATTCGATCACGACAATGACGGTTCCGATGATCACATAGATGACGACGACGATGACGACGGCATCCTTGATGAACTCGAAGCTTGAATACAGTGACGAAACTATCGTATGATACACCGATACTTCGGTATCGGGGCGCCGGATTTCTAGGGGGTTCGCCCCCTGGAAATCCTCCTTTTCTTTTTTTCTCTTCGATTTACAGAGCATCAATTCTCTTTATCCTTCACGTTTCATTTACGCTGAATACGCTTCTCCAGTGGGCGATGATACGCAACCACTTCAGTGATACCGAAACACGCAACCGCGCCACGGCTTTCAAATAGGGTATGCAGGTGGGGAAATGATTCCGAGGTGCCCACATGCTCTCCAAAAACCACTTAGAAACAATTAGCCACAGACAGAAAATCACCATGTCGATGACGATTATCATCTTGATGTTGACAAGCACTATGCTTGCACTCGTTCAAGATTTTAGTTCTGAAGAGACAGCCCAGACCGTTACGTTCAGGGAAGGCGAAAAAATCACCCTAACCGCCCCAGTTCAATCGACTGAACAGGGCGGTCAAGGCTCATGGAATGGGGCACAAGACCAGTGGCAACTGGACAACCACCCGATTCTTTCAGAGGTCATGTGGACGGACCCTGGAGTCGCATCAGGAATTATTACCGACAAGTCAGCAATCGAGGCACTCATGCCGCGGTTCGCTCCGCTTCTGGAAGAATCGAACAAAGACGATCACGACAATGATGGTGTCAGTGACCTCTACGACTTAGACGATGATAACGACGGCATTTACGACTTGCTCGAACGTTTTGACGGCTGTTATGGAACCGACCCCTTCGACCACGACAACGACGGTATCACAGACGCTCTTGATTGGGACGATGATAACGACGGTATTCTCGAAGGACCTCTCGACATACCTGCTCTTGAAGCTCTCGGACTTGATCCGGTGAACGTAAGCACAGACCGAATACTTGACTCAAGCATCATCCATCCATGGACTGGGGAAGCACTCGGCTCATTCTACATGGCCGACCAAAATCCAATGGACCACGATAACGATGGCGTAACCGATGAAGATTCTGATGGTTCAGGGGCCGGCAGTTACGACGAAGATGACGACAATGATGCACGTATCGACCAATTCAAGTGGCCTTGTGACCTCGATAGCGACGGTATTCAGGACTATTTTGATAACGATGACGATGGAGACGGTGTTGACGACGTCGACGACATACATCCCTACGATGCAACACAAACAGCCTCGATGTCTGCTTCTTCAAACCTCTACGCAGCCCCAGTAAACTGGGATTTTAACTCCTACCGCGCCTATTCTGGTGGAGTCAACTATCTTTCTGAAGAACTCAATCGTGTGAACGCGGCAAATGCCCCATTATATTCAGGTGGGCCAAGTGGCATTCCAGCCTTCACGACAATCGTAGATGGCGACCTAGATGGCGACCTCATACCGAACTTCATTGACCCAGATAATGACAACGACGGCACCCCTGACAGCGCAGATACGGACGATGACAACGACGGCATTCTTGACATGGTGGACCCGGATGACGACAACGACGGTATCCTCGACACCTGTACCGTCATTGACGTCAACAACGACAATCTCGCAGACTACGATAACTCCATTCGAAACGGAGTCGTAACTGGATTGGACGCCTCGACTCTTTCAGGCGGTTTGAATTACATCGCAGGAAACGGTGTTGCAACTTCAGGCATCAACGGTATTGGCCTCACAGTCGACACCGTAACCGATGCCAATGGAGAAGTTCTCTTCGCTAACCTGTCATTCGGCGGCTATGGTTATTCTGTAGGTGACGATGTTTCAATTATCGGAGGCAATTCAGGAGCATCCATCATTGTCTCAAGCGTATCTACTGTTCTTTTCCATGTACCTGGTGCAGATGCTGATGGTGATGGGGCAATTGATTGTGAGATGGATTATGATCATGACCTTGATGACGACCGATTGCGACCTTTCGACCAGAACTACAATGCAGTTTACGACTGGCTTGACCCTGACATGGGCGGTACGCCAACACCTGACAACCTTGGAGACATTACTGTGAGCGGCGATGCAAACAACTTCGAATACGACCTTGACAACGACCAAGTCACCAACGAACTCGACGCTTTCCCATTGAACACAACTGCTGAAGTTGCTGGCTGGAATTGCCCAACATTGGCAAACCCGAATCCAGTTAGCCCGGACCCACGCTGCAACACGCAGCGCGCTTCTTATTCACAATTCAACGACTGGGATGGCGATGGAATCAACAACTGGATTGACGTTGATGACGACAACGATGGTATCATCGACGCTCTTGACATTGACCCTGATTGTGATTTGGATAACGATGGCGACTTGCACTCCATCAACGGAGCATTGTACCGTGATGACGGGCCAAACTCCGTTGACTCCGATATCGATGGAGACGGCCTTGAAAACGACATCGATTGGGACGATGACAACGACGGTATTTCTGACTTTTATGACCCTGATGACGGCAACTGTGGCACTGTTGACTACGACGCAAACGACAATTTTGCCAACCCATACTATCCTGTAGCGGATGGTGGCGCTCTCGATGGTAGCCAAGACAGCACACCGTACACGGACAACTCAAGCGACCATTGGAACCTCGTTTTCTCGCACAACCCATTTGCTAACGTTGTCCTCGATTACAACGGCTATGATGCGACAACCACTCCAGTTACGCCAGGAACCGTTCCAGAATACTATTGGTTCCTGTTTGCTCGGTGGTCTCCATACAACGGAGGCAACGACTGGGATATCGATGCGGATGGTGATTCGTTGACCAACGGACTTGATATCGACCAAGATGCGGACGGTTTACCTGATTGGTGGGACCAAGACGAAGCAAACGATGGATTATACGATATTAACGACCCGAAGATGGGCGGTTCGATGAACCTCACTTCTTGCGGTTGGACGGCAGGAAACATTGGTGGCGGATACACTTGCGGTTACAATTATGCCCTCGCATATCACATGCCACTAACCGGCGTTAACGCTCAATTTGGCTCTCCTTATTCGACTCGCCCAGATGCGTTTGTCGACCAAGGCGCAACGACCGGTGGCCCTTCAGGAAACTGGAGTTGTACACCAGGAGCACAAGGTGGATGCTGGCACTACGATTTTGGTGGCGATGGCGCCATTGAGTCCGGTATAACCTTCACTCAAATGCAAAACAACCGTGACGCATTCGTCACTTGGTTTGGACTCGCATCAGGAATTTGGCAATGGACTTCCGACAACGGGCCTGTGGCTGATTTCCCCGATGAACTGGGAGCAGACCTTCTCAAGAACTCGGTCGATGGAGACATTGACGGAGATTTCACCAACGCAACAGTTGACTTGGATAACGATTACGATTCAGTCTACGATTGGTACGATGTTGACGACGATAACAACGGTGTTTGGGACTTCTTCGAAATCGATACAGACGATGACCTCGACAACGATGCAAATCAAAATAATGGCAACTTCTTCAACGGATTAAACTGCGTCGATAACGATGACGATGGTAACGATGCCGATGTTGATGATGACGGATTCTTCCAAGCTGTTTGGGACCGCGGTATTCTTTCACAAGGACTCATTGAACCCAAACTCTACGACGTTGACAACGACAACGACGGGGTGCCGGACGCTGAAGACTGGGACGACGATAACAATGGAATCCACGACGCAGAACAAGAATTACTCCCAGGTTGTTTCTGGGGCGAAGAACAATCGCCTTTCGATACAGATAACGATGGTATCGCCAATTGGGCGGATGACGATTGGGATGCGGACGGCATCCCAAACCTCGTCGAACTCTATGATCCATCTGTAAACCACGTAGCACCGTTTGATCACGACAACGACGGTCTCCGTGATGATATTGACAAAGACGACGACCAAGATGGAATGCTGGACGATGACGAAGTATTACTTTGGCCTACCCGCTTTAATCGAAACTCTACCAACCCTTGGGACCACGATGACTTCGGAAATGGAGAAGGATTGGCCAACCCACTTGAGCCAGGAACTGGACCAGACGTCATCGACAACGACGATGATAACGATTCACTGGTAGATGCCGATTACGACCATTTAGAAGAGGGCGAAACGACCTCTCCGTGCTATGGTGGTGCAGAATCGAGTGACTGGGACAGCGATAACGATTGTCTTCCCGATGAAGACGATAAGGCACCGACCTATATCTCGCTGAATTCGCCAGGCACGCTCTGGCTTGATGCGCAATCGCCAACCATTTTCAGCGGTCATGTCGATTGGATAGACCCAGAAGGGTCTGGTGGACTCACACCGGCAAATGAACTTCCAGTACAAGTTATCATCGAGTGGGCCGGTAACGGAACAATTGCTTTGGAAACAATCAACGTTCTTACGAACGCTGCCGGTAATTTCACCGTCGGACAATTCCTTTACCCAGAGGATTTGACAGTTGGCGACAATACAACATACCGAGTCTATGCTGTTGTCAGCGAGATGTTCATTTTCAATGGTTCCGAATCGACCTCTTACTATGTCGGAGCGTCTGCAAACCTCACCGCAGATATTTACATGGACAGTTACTTCAGAAGTGACGAACAACCGTTCTGGATAGACATGTGGTCGTACTACACCGCTGATGTACAGCGCGGTATCTTCAACAATCTCGTACCGGATACACCGTTTACATTCTCCGTACGAGGAGGGATCTTTGGTAACTACACTCACCCGACCAATTTCACTGGTCTTGGTGGTAACGGATACCGAGCCGGCAGTAACGGGCTTGTCTCGGTCACCTTTGTTCAAGACATTGGAATCAATGGACTATGGAAGCAAATTCAGTGGAACTCTTCACGTGACAACGGCGTCGGCCAGATTCCTGGTGGTTACGAAGAAGTCGCATGGGATGCGAACTCTTTGGAACTCAAACCATTGCTTGATGGAAATGGAGATATTATCACCTACGATTACACCAATACGAGTTTACCTGCGGGTGACTATGAAGTGACGGCTATCGCACAACCGGGGCTTGCTTCGGAAGACCCATTCCCGTATTTGTACGGCGATGAGACTGAACCACAGGGTATCCGGGTCATGCACCGTATGAACATCGAAGGTAAGATGATTATTGAAGGAACCAATCCAGTATACTGGTACAACTCTTCGATCAACAACGGCGATGGAACCTTCGGCAACTGGGCAACATTATTCCACTCTGAAGCACTTACTGGGGCTGGATTGAATTTCGCTGATATCTCCAAGCCCAAACCGTATCCAAAGAACTGGAACGGCGACCCGTTGACATTGAACGATGAAGAAGTACAACTTCGAAATTTCATCTCGACCAATTCGACGCATTGGTTCATCAATTTGGTGAACGGTGGCGACAGCGACTTGCCGCCTTGTGGCGCAGTCGACCCAACCGACCCAAACAGTTTGGTTCGATGTGAACTTGTGCCGGAAATGAACACTGGCGACACGCTCTTTGTTACCGGTTCAGTTACCAACCGAACCAACGAACCGTGGGATGCAGACCCGATTGCACTTCAAGTCGATATCGACGGCAACGGCCAATTCCTCGGTTCTACAGAGACGGCATACACGCAACGCCCAACAAAGGACTGCCCTACCTGTGATGCGAACTTCGAATACAACTGGTCTTGGTACCAACAATACGGCGCAGGAACATACGGAATGCGTGTTGACTTCACGAACTCCGCATTCTACTTCACCGGAAACAGTTCAACTCTTGCAGAAACAGGCGCATACATCAACGTCACCGTCGTTGGAACGACCGACTTCCAAACAACTTCTGTACCTCGTTTGTATCGAAACACCAGTACAACAATTCAAGCCAAGCTCATTGACAATTCTCTGCAACCAGTACGGAATGTACCTGTTAACTACACTTGGTCCGCAGACGGTAGAACCGGCGTGAATTACACAGACGACAATGGTTTCTTTGAAATTCCATTTAACATCTCAGCAGCAGATGATTTGGGTGACTTTACACTTCAATTCGAGTTTGCGGGAACGCCGTTGCTCAAGGGCAACACCATGGTGCAACAAGTTTGGGTCGTATCCCGAACCTACCTTTCGGTTGATTCAACCAGTTCAAATCTCAGACAGTCTGGCGATATTTGGGATTTCACGGCACAAGTTACCGACGACAATACTACGTCTATACGTGATTCAGGCGGTTCGGCACTCGACGGTGCAGAATCTCCAAACGGTGGATTGGTCGATGTTATCTTTGAAGGCGTAGATTTCAACGGTGTTACGCACCGTCAAATCGTGGCGACAGTTCGCCCGTCTGCTGGAATCATCACTTTACCAGAGCCGGCATCTGACTCATCTCACCTGTGCTACTATGATGGTAACGGCGATGGATTTGCAGACCGCGACATCAACCAAGACGGTATTTTAGATCGACTTGAAACCAGCACTACTTTCAACGGACGAACAGGATGTCTAAAGGCAGATATTTCACCTCTGAATGCTGTTTCGTTGAGGGATGACCCAGAGTCGTTCTTACCTGATGGATTTGGCCCAGTCAACGTTATTCTACGGTTTGAAGAAAACCTTCCAAACGAAGGTTGCGCTTCTCTTGACCCAGCTTCGCTTGGCATCCAAGGCGCTTGGGACCCGTGCCTTAGCGTACCTGGAAACGATCACTTTAGGCTGAAGATGACCAACAATGCCAATGGGTTCTCCTTCATTGGACGAACTGCATTATCGGTAGACGACCAGATCGTTTACACGAGCGAGATCAGTCCTATTACCGGTGAAGTCATTCCGAAGCCAATGATTGTCACTGGACAACTTCAAGACGAACTCGGCACAAACCTCACCAACCGTAAGATTCGGGTGAACTACGAGATGGTAAACAGCCAATCGAGCCCAACCTCGTGCAATACCGGTATGACAGACCTCGACGGCTACTTCTCAATTGAATGTCCACTGTCCGACGTATCTGCAGGTAAGGCAAAGGTCACAGTGACCTACTCTTCCTATGACAACAACGATGCTTATCGGTATCAGAACGACACATATGAGACTGAATTCGATGTCTTTTCGAACTCTACGCTCGCATTGAATGAAGTTGGACCGTTCAAGTCCAGCGTTGAAACTTGGACTGCTCCTAATACGACAGAATACCCAGTATTGTATCTTAAGGAATCGTTCCACGTTGATGCTAAACTGATGCAATCCAATGGCCAGTTTGTCGGTGGCAAGTGCCTCAACATTTACCTTGACCCTGAACAGAACATTCGACCGATTTCAACGATTCGTACAAGCGATATCGACGGAACCATCGAGTGGTTCAGTGGCGACCCAAGTCAAAATCCAACCTTGCGCGGCGTTGAAACTACTGGTGGTAAACTCGAAGGTTTCCGTACATTGCGAATTGCGTTCGAACCAGATGTCAACATCCCTGGCGGCTGTGACAAGGACTCGTCCAATGTTTTGAACGGTTCTCACGTTGACCAGCTGGTTTTGGTTCGCTCTCGTGTCGATTTACAAGTGAAGCAAACATGGAGCCACTCTGGTGACAATGGATTGGACACAGGCGACCCTGTAATCGGCTCCATTGCACTGCAACGCGACCGTCTTGACTTATCTGTCGAAAACGAAGAAGTTTGGTTTGTCCGCCAATACTGGTCCGATGAGAACAACGAGTGGGTTGTCGAAGGAACCAACAAATCCCGTACAAATGAGCAGGGTATTGCAGACTTTGAATGGGCTTTCGATGGAAAGACCTGTGACGGTGTTGCTTGTTCTGGCCAATGGCGAATCATCGCATACTACCCTGGTTCGACCTATTTCGAAGAATCATTGGACAACGTGACTCACGAAATCATTTGGATGAAAGCAGCGTCACTCGATGACCAAGCAAGTTTCTTTACTCCGGCGAAAACAATGGCGTTTGTCATTGTCTTAATGTCGTTGTTGATTGCTGGAGCGATCTACTACCAACGTGCACAAGCTCGCCGTCAAGTCCAAGCCCTCAAGGGTATCTTGACCGACGCAATGATGCAATTGGAAGCGAGCAACGAGTTCATTGCAATCATCTTTGACTGTTACAAGAATTTGGTGAAGCACTTCAAGCGTTACGGTTTCATGAAGAAGGTATACGAAACAACCCGTGAATTCGAAACTGCAGTTCGTTCAGCGTTCAGTATGGTACCTTCTGAGCAACTTGATGACTTCCTTTCTGTCTTTGAAGAAGCTCGTTATTCCGACCATACCATCGATGCAAGTCACCGAGACCGTGCATTGCACACCTTGGATGCCATCACCCGTTCACTCACCATCGCACTTGGCGAAGGTGGAATGGTTGAGCGCAAGGAATTGGTGAACCTTTACGATAAGCAGACCAAGGCCGGCGAATTCGTCGCTGCCGATGGCTCTGTCCGACAAGCGGGTATTGTTGAAGGCGAAGGCACAGATTTCAAGATTTGATTTCAAATCAACGTGAATCGCCTTAACCTTCAAGGGGCCGGTGCGCTGTGGCTTGTCCATGGAAGACTGGAAGCAACTCATCGACCAAGCAATGCAAACAGAGACAAGCAACACGATTGAAGCACACGCAACGTACGGTAAAGCAGTACGTGCGGCTCTTGCCCAGTCGCAAATGCTACTCGGAGACTTAGAGGCCGCCCAAATCATCGAGTCGATTTACGGCGCTCTTGTGGCCTATTCACAGCAGGTCATGCTTCGTATGAAGGCCGAAGACCCTGAAATTGGCGGAGTGGACCACGCATTCCGTGCAGGCCAAGCATACGGCGTATCGTGCGTCCTCAATCACCTCATTGACCAACTGACGGACGTTGCCGGTATTACCGCTCTGGGGGCACTTGACGACTTTTCTGATACGCTTCACGAAGAGATCATCATTCAGGGGCGAGCTGCAGGTCTTACTGTTGAATTACTGGATGCGAAAGGCGAAATCCTCTACGAGTGAGCCACCAAGCCGCCGATTTTGGCGAAGCACCGTTCAAATTTCAAAAACTCAGTTTTCGCTGCACTGCGACGCGAAGGAGTCGATGACCGCGTCGGTGCATTGATAATGGGAAGGCCGGTCGGCGAATTGCTTCAAAGCATCGAGGGAGTCAAATGAGCAATCCTACACGTAAGACAAACGCACAACTTGTTGATGTTATCAACCAGTTGAAAGCCCAGTCTCGCGACACCGGAGCCGCTGTTTGGCGAGATGTGGCCATGCGCCTCTCTAAGAGTCGCAAAAATTGGGCGCAGCCGAACTTGAGCCGTGTGAGCCGCTACGCCCCCGAGGGTGCAACCATCCTCGTTCCAGGCAAGCTGCTCGGTTCAGGTGAATTGTCTGCCAACCACACCATCGCCGCCTACAGTGTTAGCAACGGTGCACGCGAGAAGATAGAAGCCGCTGGTGGTCGATTTGTGACCTATAGCGAGCTGATGAACGAAAACCCATCCGGCAAGGGGGTAGTTATTCTTGGATGAAACAACATATGTATTCGACGCCAATGAACTCGTCCTCGGACGTCTTGCATCGGCTACAGCAGACATTCTGCTCAAAGCCGCTCGAGAAGGCCGCGATGACAAAGTAATCATCGTCAACGCTGAGAACGCTATCGTGACTGGCCGACCTCGTTCGGTCCTCAATACGTATCACGCCAAGTACAAGTTGAACCACGCTCGTAAGGGGCCGTTCTTCCCACGTATGCCGGACATGATTCTCAAGCGCGCAGTTCGCGGTATGTTGCCTTACCAAAAGAAGAGCAGCGGACGCCGAGCCCTACGCAACCTACGCGTGGAAATCGGTTGCCCAGCCCATCTTTCCGGCGATTTGCCAGAAGGCCATGAGAACGGCGATGACACCAAATTCCGAAAGGACCTTCCTGAGCGATTCATCACTCTTGGAGATATCAGCGCCGATCTCGGCGCTCCATCCCACCGTTGGACTGGAGGTGAGCAATGATGGCTCGTAAAAAGCAAAAGTCAGTAGAATCCTCTGGTAAGCGTAAGACAGCAATTGCTCGTGCCTCAGTTAAGGCTGGTAAAGGCCGAGTACGTGTCAACAGTGCACCTATTGAAATCCTTCAACCGTCTCTTGCTCGCCGCAAGTCGATGGAACCACTGGTCATTGCAGACGCAATGAACCGCTTGAGTAAGGTTGACATCAACATCACCACACTTGGTGGTGGAATCATGGGTCAGACCGACGCTATCCGCACGGCCATTGCACGTGGACTTGTCCACTACAACGGCGGCGCAGAAGGAATTGATGAAGAACTTCGAGATGAATACCTTCGCTTCGACCGTAGCCTTTTGGTTAACGATCCTCGACGCAAGGAACCAAAGCACCAACTTGGACGTGGTGCTCGTCGCAAGAAGCAGAAGTCCTATCGATGAGGTGAGTTGAATGATTATACCAATACGATGTTTTAGTTGTGGCGCTGTCATTGCTCACAAGTGGGAAGAATTTACTGAATTAACCATATCCGGAATCGAGATGGCAGACGCCCTTGACCAGGTTGGTTTGATGCGCTACTGTTGCCGTAGAATGTATGTCGGTCACATCGACCTCATCACCGAAGCGGCTCCTTTCAGCACCTCTATTCAATGAGACATTCCATTCTGGGCCCGTGGGTTAGCTTGGCCTATACTTGGCGGCTGGGGGCCGTCAGACCCCAGTTCAAATCTGGGCGGGCCCACTTTTCCTGTACCTTATGCTGAATCTTTCACTTCCACTCACCGGTAACCTTTGGTTTGATATGTGGTGCTGTTGAGTAGCGTCCATGCGAACCGCTCGTGCACTCTGTTTAGCCCTTCTTCTTGTGCTCACGCCTCTTTCCCTCATGGCTCCAACAGCCCATGCTTCAGATTCAATCATTCAAGTGAACACGACTTGGTCTGGCGATGTTGTTCTCACCGGCAACGTCACTGTTGAGAACGGCTCCACGCTTACCTTGTCACCCGGTACTACTGTTGACGGTGGTGACGGGTATTGGATTCGGGTTGATGGAACGCTTCTTGCCACCTCCTCGACGTTTTTCTCTTCTCAAACTCCTTTGACTGCAGGTTCTCATGGGGCAGGTCTCTGGACAGGCATTTACATTGCCAACAAAGGTCATGCAGTACTGAATACCGTATCGATTGATAATGCGAAGACGGCGGTAAAGGTAGACGGGCATTTATCGGCTGAAAAACTGACTTTGACGGATGCATACATTGGCATCAACAACCAAGCATCATCGAATATCGATACGCTTACCGCAGAGCACGTGGATTACGAAGTTGTACGAAACTCAGGCTACCTCAATCTATCAGGTGGAATATTCACCGATGTTGCCGGTGGAGTTTGGTCGACAGGAACGACCACTGTTGATACCGTTACCATGACACAAGTGGGAACGGGCTTGCGTTCCAGCAGTGGTTCCCTGTCAGCCACAGGAATAGGATTCTTCCAGACGACTGTTGCGATTGCAAGTCAAGAAGGGGCCTCGACATCTGTAAGCAGCATTACCGGAGAGGACGTGGCCTTGTTCATCGATGCTGCAAACAGCGACGACCTCACAGTCTCTAACGCAGCCATTTCCGGCCACAGATTCCTTCTTTCGAACGGAGCAACCTCATTCACCGTCGATGATGTGGAGTTTGAAGGGAATACTTCAGAACCATCGGCAGTCGTTGACCTGCGTTGCTTGGGCGATTGCAGCATGAACGATGTGAACATCTCAAATGTGAACAATGGCTTTTCTCTTTCAGGTTACGGCAATCACACGTTGACGGGCCTCGAACTTGTCGCATTCGAACGAGGAATCGAGGGTACAGGCTTAGGCCTCCTCTCTCTTGATTGGACGAATGTAACAGCGGGGACCACTGGAATTGAACTCAGAGACCCAGACAGTGTTTTTGGCACAGTGTCCGTTGAGATGACCTCTGCTGCATCAACGGCTTTTGATATTCTTGGGGGGTTGCATACTTGGGGAGATGTTTCAGCATCCAAGACGTATTCATCTCAAGATACGAGTTCTCTAGGGCTTGCAGCATGGTACACGAACATTGCCGCTGCTTCCCTTACTCTTCTTCACTACGGAAATGGAATACAAGCAAATCATGCTACACTATCAAGCGACAGTTTCTCAATTAAAGACGGCAATGGCGTTGGCATCGAAATGGAACAAAGTTCGCTTACCAGCGATTCGCTCACCACTCGCGTCTATCCAGACGGCGTCGTTTTAGAGGCAGAATCCACCCTCCACCTCTCCGATTGGCTTGCTATGACCCATACTACGCCACTCTCAATCAGCAGCGAGTCTTCGGCAACAGTGAGGGATTTCCAACCTCAAAACACACACACCTCTTCGTCGGATGCATTGGGAGATGGAACATTCATCTACGGCGGTTCGACGACAGCCACAATTTCAGTTTCTACAACACTCTATCTTGAAGAAACACCAGTTACCTTCACCGATTTGGCTGGTAACCCAGTCCAAGCCACCATCCAGGTGCATGGGTATGAGATTGTCAGCGACGTGAACGGTGCAGCAACGCTTCCTTTGGCCAGCAGTGGCTCATCTGCGGATGTCACTTTGGCAGGTGCGGGTATACGAGTCACCTTGTACGGCTCACAAATGGGTCAATCGGTTCAAGTCCCAGTTATCCCACAAGGCGATTGGACCATCGATACAGGCGATTATGTGTTCCTGGGTGCAAGACCTGACGGCTCGCCCCACCAATTGACCGGTGATCTCACTGTATTGACGGGCGGCGCACTTGAGCTTGCAGATACCACTCTTCAACTTCCAGCTGACGGTGTAGTTAGCATCGAAGGCTCTGGCAGCCTAACCGGCTCAGGCGCCACGGTCAGTGCCAATTCTGTTGCTCTTGGCATTGATTCTACCCTCACCCAGTCACAAGGTGATTCGGGATTGACTGTTGATGCGAACGTCACTTGGGTTTGTCAAACCACTCGCAGTTCTGTAAACATCGATATTCTTGGAACGCTCCTCATTCAACCGGGCTGTGATGTAGAGATTTTGGACGGTCAAGTTCTTGGTACTGTAACCGTTCTCACAGGTTCAAAACTAACACTCCAGTCTTCTCTTGAAGTTACGGTTTTGGACAAGGGACAAGCCGTATCGGGGGCTACAGTGTCCGTTGATGGAGCCCTTGCAACGACCGATTCGGTAGGTCAAGTTTCGACCACTGCGGTTGCACGCGTGGTCGACGATTCATCAGACACCCTCGGCGGCGTTAAGAGTATCAATTTACAGATCGGCTCATTCTATGACTTCGTCACTTGGGATACTCTTTCCTCCTTTAAGCACACGTTCATGGCTTCAACTGTTACTCCGGGGACACTGTCGAGTTGGCTTGTCCTTGAAGCACAATGGAGTCCATATTTCCTCGACGGTAACTTGGCTGTAGCGGCATCTGGAACGTTGACCATCGATGACGGCGTCTCCTTGAGAATTGCAGACGGCGGCCAAATCAGTGTGGACGGGCGAATCGATGCTGGTGCAGCGACTCTTTCTTCAACCGGCCTTGGTTCACGCTGGGGAGGATTTGTGATTGGTGGTTCCAGTGCCACCATTGACTTGTCCAGCACAACGCTTGTCGAAGCATCACCTGCTTTGTACGTTGAGAGCAAGGGCTCATTCATCGGCGACGGGATTACAATGGCCCGTTCCTCCGGCTCCGATTCACTAATTCTCATTGACCCAAACAGCGATGCTGATGTTGTTTTGAAGAATTCGAATCTGTATGACGCAGGTGACGGTTGCATCAAAGCGTTCCCTTCATCGACTTCACTGACGCTCGAAAACGTCCATTTCCATTCGTGCAATGGTGTGGGTATTTGGGCACGTCAAGTCGATGTGCAGTTGAATGGTATCCACATTGGTGAAAACGTCTCGACAGGCTTTGATTTCACTGCGGTAACCGGTCTTTTGAACGATGTAAACGCTTCTGCGTTCAACGGTTTAGGCAACATTCTCGCCCTTGATTCAATCGACGAGGGTTTGATCGTTTCAACGCTCGTGGGAACAGTCGGTTCCAGCGCTGGTATTACGGCAATGAATTGTCAAAACCTTCAGATGAGCGACATTGAAATCACCGGCTCACCGGCAATCGATATTGACGAATCAGCCGGAACAATAGATGGTGTTGTTATGAATGGCCTCGGCACAGGAACGGCATTTATCAGTCACCATGGCCGAACATCAGATTCTTTACTCGTCATTGATTTCGTTGCCCTTTCGTATTCGGTTGGAATCGATGTCCATGCCGATGAAGGCGACGCTTCTGTAGCGCCATTGATTGTCCGAAATCCCGACATCTTCGCTGCAACAGTTGTTTCAGCAGAGAATTATCCGGTTCGAATAGAAGGCGGCACAACCTCTGGCATCATGTCTGCTTCGGGTTCGATGTTCATCGATTTAATTGATACGGTCACAGAAAATCCATTGATGTACGATGGGGCGGAACTACGCAGCTGGAAGACGTTCACTTTGAGTGCAACACTGGATGGAGCACCTCACGATGTCACCTTTACGTTGCAAACTACCGACCTCACACCTTCGTATTCAACAACCGTCCAAGGCGTCTCGCAGTTTGTCGAAATGCCAATCTCTTTTGACGGAAACGGTACAAGTTCGACCTTGTCGAGTTTCACCGTATCGACGCAAGCAAGCGGTCTTCCAAATACCGTTGTCCAAGTCAACATCACATCGACAATGTCAGCGATTGTAGAGGTCGTACTGAGAACCAATGATGCGCCAACAGTAGAGATCACTGAACCTTACTCAGGCCAGCGAGTTATGGAATCGGTTCACTTGTTGGCAGTCGCTTCATACTCTGATGATTTAGACTCAATGGAGCAATTGACACTCGTGTGGATTATTTCTGATGCTTCTGGAAATGAAGTCTTACGCGGACCGAATGAAGCACAATTTAACATTACAGATTTGCAACATGGGCTGTATGTCCTTGAGGTTCAAGTGACTGATACGCTTGGAGCGACCAGAACCAGCGCTGTCGATTTCGAAGTCACCGAACTTGACAGCGACGGAGATTGGACCAACACATGCACGTTCACTTTGTCTACCGGAGTTTGGTTCGATGCGGAGAACGGCTATCCTTGTGGCCCAGACAGTGAAGATACAGATGATGACAACGACGGGCACCCCGACGTACGCGATGCTTGGCCTGTCGACCCATGTGCTTGGCAAGATACAGATGAAGATGGCCTGCCAAACAACGTCGCCTGTCCGGAGGGCAAGGAAACGTACCTTGTTGCCGATATAGACGATGACAATGACGGCATACTCGACGTCAATGAAGGGGATATATCTACAGATTCTGGAGACTTTTCAACAGGTACTCTTCTCCTGATTGTCTTGGTCATTGGTGGACTGATTGCCTTCGCTGTACGCTTGAAACGTGGCGGCGGTAATGCAGGCGACATTTCTTCAGTTGACGAGCGTCATCTTTGAGGTGCTTCGATGGCAGAAGAGAATTTGATTCTGTCAGCCGACACTGTGGCTTTGTTTGCCGTTCTTGTGCTTGCAGCCATTGTGGCTTGGGATGCTTTTTGGTTGACTCGTCAGCGGCAGGACATTCCTCAAATGGGCGAATTGAAAAAAGGCGGTTTTGCTTGGAAGAGTGAAGGTCCACAAGAGGTCATTCGACAATGGGGTAATCTTGCTTCTATGGCTGCAATGATGGTGCTTCCTTGGGCTCTGCTTTCAGCCTCCAACACCAGTATTTGGTATGCGGTGGCGTGGGATGTACTTCTTTCCCTCCACCTGATTTCATTGTTGATTCCCAAAAGGTATGCGGTGACTCGCACCCATCTTTTTGCCGATGGTCAACGCTACGATTGGAAACGACTACGCCTGCAACAACGCCAACCGGCGCGACGCATCATGCTGTTGAGAAAAGGCTGGGGCATCTTCGGACCATTGCCGTTGGGCGGCTCTCAAAACGACCTCTATGTGGCTCGTTCTCGAATCGAACTCGCCCTTGATTCTGAGCGAGATTGGATGGCCGATAATTTCACCCGTTCCGAAGAAGAATAGCGTTATTCTCAATAGGCGTCTTGCGTTAGCCGAAGCATGGAATGGACTCAAAGTGGAGAAGACTTGTTTGTGCGCATTGACCCTGGTGAGGAAATACACGAATCCCTACAATCCTTGGCAGACAAGGTGGGGTTTGATGCGGCTGCAATAACCAGTGGAATTGGTCGGGCCCGTGACAGCATATACGGTTACATGGACGAACAAGGCGTGTACCAACGCCGCTCTTTACCTCCACCATCAGAACTTGTCAGTTTGTCGGGCAACGTCGCCCGTACTCAAGAAGGTAAAGCCTTCACTCACATTCATTGTTGCTGGTCGGATGACCAGAACAACGTACACGCTGGTCACATGTTCCAATCCACAGTTCATGTTGTCGCAGAAATTCATCTCCGCATTCTTACCCATGCGCTCATGACTCGATGCCCTCTTGCAGATGTTGAGTTGCTTGGTCTTCAATTTTCGTGACGTTCATATCCTGTGGCATGGGTGAGGTATCATGGGCGGTCCGGAGCGTATTCAGCAACTGGCCGAAGCGGTTCGCTATCACCGCGAACTGTACTACAACCAGTCGTCTCCAGAAGTCACTGACGCTGAGTTCGATGCATTATGGGATGAGCTAAAAACGCTCGACCCAGAGAACGCAGTCCTCCACCAAGTGGGTCCAGAACCACTTCCGGGCACGGTGAAGGTCGAGCATCGATTCCCAATGCGTTCACTCGACAAAGGAACTACCGATGAAGACATTATCCATTTTATCACGCAATCCACCTTTGGCGCAAAACAATATCTTGCACAACCGAAATTGGACGGGTCTGCGCTTTCATTGGAGTATGTTGCCGGAAATCTCCACCGAGCTGCCACCCGTGGAAGCGGTGAAAGAGGCGAAGATGTCACTCTGAATGCCAAGCAAGTGGCCAACATTCCAACCCGCCTGAACCTTCCAGTGGACTGCCATGTTCGTGGAGAAGTGGTAATGCCGCTGAAGACGTTCGAAGAGAAGTACCGTGATGTTTCGCCAAACCCTCGCAATCTCTGTTCCGGTGCCCTCCGCCAAAAGCATGGAGACGGTAAAGCAGATGCTTCAGACTTGGTATTCTGTGCATACGACGTGAAATTCGTCAACGATTCACCCGATGTCATGTACGACAGTCAATTGCTTGAATTGCTCAAAGATAAAATCGGCATTGAACCGGCCCCGTGGCATGTTTTTGATGCAGAAAATCCGCAAAAAGATATGATTGAATACACCAAGCAGTGGAGTGAAAACCGCAGTTCATACGAGTTTGAAATTGATGGAATCGTGTTCAAATTAGATGATTTACAACAGCGAGAACGCCTCGGCTCAACGGCGCATCATCCACGATGGGCACTGGCTTGGAAATTCCCACCGGAAGAAGCAACTTCAGTCTTACTTGGTGTGGACTGGCAAACGGGCCGAACGGGTGCTGTGACGCCTGTTGCACGCATCGCTCCCCAAACAGTAGGGGGAGTCACTGTTGAAAATACGACGTTGCACAATGTCGGAGAGGTCGAACGCCTCAACCTCAATCTCGGTGATAAAGTACTGATTGTGCGCCGTGGAGACGTGATTCCAAAAATCGAATCTGGACTTGGCCCAGCCATTCAGAGTGATCTTAAGGGAAGATTTCACGCTGACGGAACAGCCTTTGAAGGTGTTTTGCCTCTAGAAAAAACCATCTCTATTCCTTCCCAATGTCCCGCTTGTAACGGTGTTTTAGAGGTTGAAGGAGCTTTTCTTCGCTGCAGTGATTTGATGTGCGAGGCGCGTACCAGCCGGACGATTCTGTATTGGTGCAGGTCTCTCGAGATGGACGGCATCGGTGAAAAACTGGTTGAGCAACTCCTTGATGCAGAACTTATCTCTGGAATACCGGACCTCTTCCGACTCCAGCAGGCAGAACTTGAGAGCATCGAGAGGATGGGGGAGAAATCCTCGCTCAATGTACTGAAGGAATTGGACAAGGTAAAGACGCTTCCACTTGCCAAATTCCTGCATGCGCTCGGCCTCCCAGGCATTGGTCCCGAATTGGCAACATCAGTGGCTCAGCATGTTGGCGATTTCCAATCACTTATGCAATGGGTAGAAGACGCATCCGCATCGATGGGTGAGGTTCAGTTTGGTCCGCTTACTGACGATAAAGGCAAGCCCTATACAGAAAATCAGGCTGTACGTTCACTTTGCACCGTTGACGGCATTGGCGAAAAAGTGGCTTTGCAAGTCCGAGACGGACTTTCCAAGCGTAAAGAAATGCTCCTTGACCTTTCGAACTTGCTCACCATCACAGACCAACCTAAAGCAGCATCTGGCGGTCCTTTGGATGGAATGACGTTCTGCCTCACCGGTTCACTCCAGCGCCCACGCAAAGAGGTTCAGTTAACGATTAAAGCAGCAGGCGGAAAGGTGGTTGGAAGCGTTTCTTCACAACTCAGCGTTTTGGTGGCTGGTGAAAAAGCAGGTTCGAAACTTACGAAAGCAGAATCTTTAGGCGTTCAGATTTGGAGTGAGCAACAGCTTGAAGCAGCCTTGGCATCACAAAGGGACCCCCTCATCCAGGATTCAACGGTTCCATCTCCAATTGCAGACACGAAGTCACCTGAGAACAATCAACCGTCGCTGTTTGACTTCTGATGAATCAGTGTTTTGTCAAATCAATACACCAACCCTTTGATAACTGCTTAACCAGTGGTATTGGCATGAATCGTAAATTTCTTGTTACCGGTATGGTTCTTCTGGTCTTGTTGGGTTCAATGCCACTTACGCAAGGCAACTCCAACGGTATTCATAATCGCAGTACTGGCTGTTCATGCCACACCCAATCCGGCACCACTGCTGCAACCGTTTCACTGACCGGCCATCCTGCACAATATACGGCCGGCTCGACCTACACGCTCAGTATTTCAGTGAACAATGGAGTCTCTGGTAGCAGTGGTGGATTTAATTTAGAAGTTGACAAAGGAACTCTCTCTGCAGGAGTTGGTTTTGCAGTGAATGTCAATCAAGCTCAAAACAGCGCGACCCATTCGATTACTGGCAGCAGCCAACGCTCTTGGAGCATTGATTGGATTGCACCATCAACTGGTTCTGGCGTAACTGCTCTCACAGTTGCAGGGCTAACAGCGGATTCCAGCGGAAACAACAACGGTGACCGATGGGATACCCTTTCGTTCCAAATTCCTGAGGCGGGAGCCGCTCCAAACTCACCGCCAAGCGTCTCCAACCTCATGCTTGGTCCGAGCGGAGCGACCACGACCGATACGCTGGTGCTCACGTATTCTTATTCTGACCCAGAAAACGACCCTGAATCAGGAACTACGATTCAATGGTTCAAGGATGGGGTCGAGCAGACTTCGCTATCTGGCACCACAGTTTCACCGTCAGAAACTGCGAAAGGACAGGAGTGGAGTGCAAAGGTCCTGCCTTCGGATGGTTCAGATGTAGGGGGGCCTATGTTCAGTAATGTGCTCACCATTGCCAATTCAGCTCCCACAACAACCGCTCCTACACTTTCGCCAAACCAGCCAACTGAAGACGATTCACTTTCGTTTACCAGCACTTCCTCCGATGCAGATGCCGACGTCGTGAACTTCGAGGTCCGCTGGTTTTTGGACGGGATATTGATTCCTGAATTGAACGACGTTGAAACATTACCTGCCTATGCCACTCGTGACGGCGATTCTTGGGTTGTTGAAGTTCGAGCGAACGACAGTGAAGATGTTTCACAATGGGTTTCTTCACAAGCAGTTTCAATTGGTGGAGGGCAAGTCAACACACCTCCAGTCGCCAACACCGTGGTATTGAGTTCCGGTCCTATTTTCACGACCGACGACTTTTCTGTGGCCTACACGTATTCTGACGCTGACGGGGATGCCGAAACAAATGTGGAAATCCAATGGTTCCTCAACAACGCCGCTTACGCATTCGCTGAAAACAGCCACATCATCCCATCAGCATTTACTGAAAAAGGGCAAATCTGGTTTGCTCAAGTTCGAGTGAACGACGGTACAGAATGGTCGTCTTGGACTTCGAGCAATCAGTTGACGGTCCAGAACACTGTGCCCGTTACAGAATCCGTCACACTCTCTCACAGTGAGGCATATACCACGGACGAGATTTCAGTTCAGTTCACGATGTCGGATCTTGACGGGGACGCTGAATCAAACTCAGAAATTACGTGGTGGCGTGATGGAATCATGAAATCGTCGTTGACTGGATTGACAACTCTCCCCTCATCTTCGACGATGAAAGACGAAGTTTGGACCGTACAAGTCAAGGCAGGCGATGGGAACGGATACAGCACCACTCCGCTTACTGCAAACGTGACCGTCCTCAACAGCGCACCCAGCGCATCTGTTGCGGTTTCAGAAAACATTACTTCGCAAGATACTCTTAATGTCGTCATTACGACCGACGATGCGGATGGAGACGAAGTTCAAACGAATGTACAATGGTATCGAAACGGTTTCCTCGATGGCACACTCATGAACGCTACAAGCGTCCCTGCAAGTTATCTCGGTCCTGGGCAAACATGGTCGGTTCATGTAACGCCGACCGATGAAGGCCAACTCTCTGGTGTTACTGCGACCTCTTCTACAACGGTTCTCAACACCGCCCCCACTTCTGAAATAACGGTAAAAACGGATCCTATTTGGCTTGGAGAACGCGTTGACCTCAGTGCGTCTCTCTCCACTGACATTGACGGACAAATCGTAACAGCATTGTGGTCTTGGACGGATACGAACAGCATGACTGGCACCGCTTCGGGAACCGATGTTTCCATCTTCCCTACGGCGAATATTGTTGTAACGCTCGTTGTTGTTGATGACATGGGTGGGGAAGATACTTCGAACGTTCAATTGCTTGTCGTTCAAGGGCCAACCGTCTCCGAATTCACTTCCGTCTCGACCGGTAGAAATGTCGATTTGCAGTGGGCTTGGGACGGACCAGATGCCAATTTCACAATTCTTCGTAACGGTATTTCGATTGGAGTTACGGATGAACTTTCGTTCACTGACCAGCCGCTGTTTGCTGGAGAAAACACCTATTCCGTTCAACCTCTCATCGGTGAAGAAGCATTGATTGCAGGCGCTACTGCTCCCCAAACGGTCGTCGTTCAAACCACTGCTCAAGCAGCCCCTGGACCCTCGACCACCGGCGGGTTGATTTCAGGATCGATGTTGTTGCTGTTTGGACTAGGGATTGGTTTCTTCGCCTTCATGAGGAGGGACTGATTTGAATTTTAATCATCGCGTTTATACCGTTCTGTTTCTTTCACTCTTGCTCATTGGTTCTACGTACGGTGCAGCAGAACCTGGAGGCAACGGTGATGCGACACGCGATATGCAATGCGGTGGCGCCTGTCACGGAGATGCAGCATTGAATGAAACATCGTTGGCAACCCTCACCCTTTCGTCACCATCGACGGTGTATGCTGGCATCCCAACCACCCTCACCCTTACTGCAACCAATCTGTCTTTGAGTTCAACTGGGATAGTTGGCTTCTTTCTTCTGACCGATACCACCGGTCATTCAGACACCCCCAAAGATGCAGGTTGGGACGTTCTCTCCGAATCAAACGGCGGGGCGTCGAATTATGTCGAACAAACGCTCCCAAGCAGCCAAACTGAAACGAGTGTTTCCTGGGTCGTTCGCAGTTCGAGTGAAGGCATGACATCATTCTATGCAGCCATCCACCATGGAGGCTCATCCAAACCCTTCTTTGCCGTTACTTCTACAGGCTATGAGGTGGAAGCGAAAGAGATCCCTGAAAACCTCCCCAGGCTCGCAGCTGATTTCATTCCTCAATCAACACGCATCCTTGATGTGCCCACTGAATTGGGATTGCAAACCGAATTCACCGAATCCGTCCAAGTGGAATGGAAGGTCGAAGGAGGCGCTATCATGAGTGCACAGGTCAATTCTTCTGGCGACAACATGTGGAGTGCAACCATCCCTGCAGCCCTCCAACCTACTTCGCTCCAATGGCGTGCAATTCTCCAAGGCGATGGCCCAGAGCAAACGACGCCTTGGTTCACCTTGACTGCTGAAGAAGCAAGTTGGGAGATTGAAGAATTTGCCGTATACCTTCAGGCCTTTTCTCTTCTGTTTTTGATTGCAGGCGCGGTGCTGGCTCTTCAGTCCCGTCTTGCACCTCTTCCCGTTTCGAGCAAGTACGATCAAACCGATTTGTTACCACAACGTTTGGATGAAGAGTCGATCGTTGAATCTGTTCCCCAAGAATCTTCTGAGGAATCCGAGATAGCCCCCCTGCCTGCCGGTGGGTTGCCAAATGGATGGAATGAAGATCAATGGAAGTGGTACGGCCACGACTATTTAGCCGGTAAGTATGGAGGTGGGCAAGAATGATTTCCTCACAAACATTCCATGTCGTTTCAACTGAATTGGTCGTCGGTGCTTTTTCTGTATCCGGGTTGAGTTTCCTGTTTTGTCTTCTTCTTCATCTTGATGTTCTCAAGAAGGCTGACTGGAAGCCGATGTTTGACAACGTCGCGCACTTCACCCTAGCCTTCGGCCTTGCAGCAACGCCCTTTGCGGTTTTGAGCGGTCTTTCTTCATCTCCGGGGGAAGGCCTTAACAGTCCTATTTTGGTCAATAAGATGTTTCTTTCAATGGCCGGAATGGGTTTTGCGATTGGTGTTTTCATCAGCCGCTGGCGCTTAAGTCAGAGCGTTTGGGCGACCAGCAAAACGGCGACTGTACACTGCACAACTGGTTTGGCCGCTTGCGGTTCAATGCTGCTGACGGCGTCTGCCGGCGGGACTTTCTTGCGCGGCGAATCGTTGCTTGATGTTCTAAGCCTACCGTATGATGCAGTCCTACTTTTCCCCACGGTAATCAGTGGAATTGGACTTGCAATTGGCATTGGTTTGCTGGTGTTGGGATGGTTGCGAATGAACGCAATATCATCCGTACATTGAATTGCTGGTCGAAACTTCAGTTTTCGCATCAGCACCTTCCATCATGGCTTTGATTTGGCTTTCTAAGAATTCAGCCTCTTCGAGCAGCGGTTGATGCGGAAGGTCAATGGCCGGCAGGACCTTGTTGAGCGTCTCAATCAGTGTTGCTGCAGCACGAGCATCAGGCCAACGAGGGTCGGCTTCTACCATAATCGACATTAAATCGAGGCCACGACGACGTGCTTCACTGAGAATGGCCGCGTTGATGCCTTTGATGACTCCTTGATTGAGAAGGGTGATGTCCATCGATTTCAACATGTCTCGAACCTTTTGATTTGCACCAATTCCTACGACATCAATTCCTTCTGTATCTTCGTATTCGATGGTCGGTTCTGCTCCGTTGAGGTTTCCTTTCATTCCTTCTTTAGCGAACGCATCAATCACGACAGCGTGAACAATTTTGTTTTCTCGTGACCATTCAAACATAGCCCAAACGATGTCGTTGACCAGCGGTTCTGGAATGACCAATTCACTCATCAACAAAATCACTTGATCGCATCCCTCAATTGTGCATTGTGGCTTTCCAGCATATGCACGGATAACCGGCAATGGCTCGCCTTCCTGGATGAGGGTAATGACTGGAAGCCGAGGGTCGACGACTGCACCGACGAACTCCAAGTCGAGATGGTCAATGAGAAAATGAGCGACGACGCTTGATACCATGCCTATGCTTGGAAAACAAGCCACAACCATTGCATTCTCAGTCTCGATTTTCGTATTCAAGCGCACACTTGGGCGTTCCATGCGTGTGTGCTATCGCTCTTAGGCTTCAACACTTTGCATGAAATGTTACTGGCGGTGGTTTCATGTTGATTGGACTCAACCGAGCGTTATGACCGAGCAACAGGCTTCTGAGCCCCGACCTCACATGCTCTCTCCATCAGCTTGGAACAGGTACGAGACCTGCCCGCGTATGTATTGGCTCAGTCGGCAAGGATTGCCGCGCAAAGCAGGGATGGCTGCGTCGCTTGGAACCGCAGTCCACGCTTCGGTTGAAGACCTCTTGCTTCACGATATATCCCACATCAAGGATGCTGAAAGCGGGTGGTTGCCAGAGTTTGCCGAAGGTGTCCTCAAAACGCGTTGGGAAGAAGAAAAAGCGATTTTCCACGCCACCCCTCGCCGACCTCAATGGAAAGAAGACAAGTGGAAAGATGCTGTTCGCAATCAGCGCGGTGCTGTAATGATGCTGCTTGACCATGTAGGCGTGCGCAGTCTTGAGCAAGGCCGAATCACTGGGGCGTTATGGCGGCGAATTCAAAAATTAGCGATTGCCGTGGAAGGTGAACTGAAAACCTCTGATGGCCGCCTTATGGGACGTCTCGATTTACTGATGGGTGACATCAACGATGAAGGAGAATTGGTAGGTTGGCTGGTTGCTGACTTGAAAACAGGCCGTACCCCGGAAACCGAACTCAAAACCGACGTGAACCGTCAATTGCGAATGTATCGAGATATCTTGCTTGCCAACAATCCCAGCGCTCCAAACGTCCGAACCGAAGGATGGTACACTCAGAATGCATCAAAATGGGCTGCACACGGCGAGAATGTCCTCGAACAAGCCTATGCCGCGTGGCAAGCAACAGTGCCAACACCGCTCCCAATGGAACCGACCATTGGCGACTCTTCATGCGGTGGATTCTGTGATTGGAAAGCATGGTGCCCGCACTGGTGGAATTGGAGAAAAGAGAACGGTACGCTTCACAAGAGCGATTTTTCTGATGCAGTCGTCCTTTTACAAGAATATGATTCAGCAACGGGTTCAGCAGTTTTAGAATTGTGCGAACCTGCAGATGTCAACGGACGAGCCATGCCTACAGGAGTGCGCCAATCCGCTCGTTTCGATAATCGTGGTAAGGAGGCTTTGGATGAAGTCTTGGCATCCGGCCATCAAGGTCCATTGTACCTGGGTTCAATTATGACGCAAGCTCGAGCTTGGAGAATTGGTCACTGGTGCGATGTCTTACCATGGAGTCCAATGCCGGACGGCGTCGAATTCCATAGGCAGTGATGTAAGCAATTGCACGAGCAGAAGTTGCATTGTACTTCGATAATTGTTCTTCTTCTTGTTGCGGCTTATGCCGTTCAATCGCTCGGAAACACCCCCCACCCGCGGATTCATAAAGTGCCGATTCAAGCACTCCTCAATGGTGACTGTTGCAGAAGTGGAGGAAGCTCAACGAGCATGGGGAGACGGAATCGTTGCAATTTCTGCTGCACATCGTTCTGGTGAGGACTATGTTGGACTGGCAGAAAACCACATCGAGACATTGTACGCATATCAGATGAGCCCAGTCCTTTTCAAACCAACCATGGCAGTAGAGGTACAGTTCCGTCCTACTTTTGAAGGAGCACTTTCGTATTTCACTGCATCAAATGGAATGTACCCCGAAGACAACGGATTTGCCATCAACGGCTGGACCAAAGTACGTTTTGAGAATCAAAGTATGATCCTCAACGAATCAACTGCTCTGGCAATGGGCAACTATTTTTTCACATCGCTTGAAGGCAATGAGGTCAAAGTGGAATTCACTTTTGGATACATGAGGGATTCAAATGGGGCACTACGAATCAATGTGCATCACTCTTCTCTGCCTGCAACTGTCAACTAGGCATTGTGAATTCTCATTATTTTCTTGCCGCAGGTGAAACGAACGAACAGGCTGTTTGCAACCCACTGCTACTGATTAAGTGAATTTATAGGTTCTCTAAAGGCCATATGGATGGGTAGGCATGAATAGAGCCCACTGCGAACCCATTTGGATGAATTTGCAGTACACGTGGGTATTATGTTGAGACCCTTGTAGATACGTAGTTGTCCAATTATTACGTGAGCGATAATGGAAATGTTAGATACGTTCCATCGCATCTCTGAGGAATTCCTTTTTCCTTTTCCTTTCAATTTCAGGATCGGCTTTTTGTATCAATTCAATACCTAAATTCTGCCCACCTTGACGATTTAATCTGGGTTCTAAGGCCTCGATAAGAATGGATTCTATCGTGGAAATTAGTTCGAATTGTGATACGGATTTATCCGAGATTGAGAACCATGAGAAACGGTTCCAACGATTCTTCATACGACCTCGTGCATGTTCGGAGAGTCTGACTCCAATTGGTCGTCCAGTGGTTCTACCTATGTACATGATTTCGCGCCCGTCTAGGAGAATGTATATCCCTTCTTCATTAGAAATATCAATTGGTTCTGAATCTTCAACCTCTACACCGAGTAGCTTTGGGTTTCTTGTCCACAATACTTCATCCCTTTCCCATCCAATTCCAAAATTTGTGATAATCAAATTTTCATCATTTATTACCTGGTCATCACTATCTTCTAAACCACTATGGGCATACAAGCCCCTACCCATTTTTTTCACCTTGGGGTTGCTTGAATCCATCAGGTCCAAAAGTTGGCGAGCAACTGTTGCGGAAGGCGTTTTACCTGTGATTTTCCTTAGGCTTTGCAGGGAAATTTGTTCTACAATTGCCTGCGAAGATAGCGGGGCATCGTGATTTTGAAGTACGGCTAGCACTGCTTCTTTCCAAGATAACCCTTCGTCGGACACAAGGTTCCCTATGTGCTCAACTAATTGATAATTTGGGATTTTTTCCAACATCCTTCAACTTGGTTTTCACAACGGGCCCCCTTGTGTATGTGGGCGACTACAACCGTACCCTCGAGTCCGCCATCTCTTCATTCACAAGCCTAAGTACACGCGAACCTGCTCTCTTGCATCATCGTCCTCAATACCTTTCGCGGACAGTAACCAGTGAATGTAACGCGGGTCTTCAGCTTGGACTTCTACAATGTCTCGGCCTCTGTGTCGTCCGAATGCAAGAATCATTTGCTCTCCATCTTTGCGTATTTTCCCAATCTGGTCGACCGGTTCTAAATCCCCTAATCCCCGCCCCAATTGGCTTGCATCAGACGAGATGCTTCCATGAACAGCCCAACGCTCGAGTTCTTCGAGCGAATGTCGAAACGATGGCGCATGGTCGACCGAAAGTCGCCAAAACAGAAGCAGTGATGCAGCAGCATCGGCAGCAGCCGTGTGGGCGTTCTCTAACGAAATACCATGCCGTGCGCACAACGCTCCAAGGTTGTGCGGCCGAGGAAGTTTGAGTCGTCGAACCAGTTCATAGGTGTCCATGACTGCTTTTGGACGAGGCATACGCTTCCCAAGCCGTAGAAATTCACCTTCAAGCATCTCAAGGTCGAATTTACGAACATTATGCCCAACGATGACTGAACCATCAATCAGTTCAGCGACTTCCTCAACGATGGATGAGAACCTTCCTTTTCCTCGCACGTCACTGTCGTAGATGCCGTGGACGTTGCTTGCTCCATAGGGGATTGGTCTACCAGGGTTGATCATCCGCTCATAATGAATAGGTTCGCCGTCTGGTGCAGCACCAATGAGGGCAATTTGTACGATTCTATCCGAAGATGTTGAGATGCCCGTTGTCTCCAAATCAAAGGCGAGCACGCGCTCACCGTCAAGGATATTCGGGGCCATAAAGAATCAACAACGCTGACCCCCCTTGAACATCTCGCTGTATTCTCAAGCAACAGTAAAGGCCATATTTTGTCTCCACTACCGTGGGAGTGTGGGTTTCCTCGACCGTTTCAAACAAGCCTTTGGCGTGAAGGCTGAAAATTCAGAGCCGACGGCGTCGGAATACCGAGATCCCCTTGAGCAACAGATGACCAAAGAACACGCTGCCCGTCAGCAAACCGTCATCGATGAAGCGATGTCTGAACTTGAACGTGAGAATCAGCAGCTTAAGCCTGAGCAAGTTTCAGATTCACCACCAGATTACGATGTTGGAGAGGTTGAACTCGAAGACTTGTTTACCGAAGAAGAAACCGAATCTGACCACTCTTTGCTGAACATAATTGAGCACGAATCTGTAGAAGAATTGGGCGACCACCTGGAATCGGTTCAGATTGTT
>Ga0213869_10000030_pt1 | contig 112878 bp, 111 predicted proteins | sample PICome_10_FD_160083 | JGI IMG/M metagenome (GOLD analysis project Ga0213869, IMG submission 160083) | Coastal seawater microbial communities near Pivers Island, North Carolina, United States - PICO132 | ecosystem: Environmental > Aquatic > Marine > Coastal | place: USA: North Carolina... | reverse complement strand
ATATTTTCAAGATCAAATGATTCTGAAGAATCTAGCATTTTCCAATTATTTAAAGCATAAGAAGCATAAGAAAGAATGGGGGGTCTCTCTAGTTTTGTTGAAATTTTGTGCCAGGTCTTAGCAAGCTGAGCTGGAATCATATTCACCTCATTCTTTTTACCCCACATAAAAGCATGGCCAATATAGGAGTAAACTAGCATGGCCCTCTCTAGCTGAGGTGTAGTCAAAGTATCAATATTTTTCTCAATCTCTAACTGTGAAACCCTTTTTTCGATCTGTTCATTAGCTAATACTTTGGGTAATTCAGAGGCAAGTTTTTCTATATCTGAAAAAGTATCCGGAAGTTTTAAGCAGATTTCTTCTGGTATAAATCCTTTGTCGAGTAGGTCTAAGTTCATTACTTCTCCTCCAAGTTTAGATAAAAAATTACTTTCTTATTACTTTCAATGTTAACTAACTTATATACATGGAGAGCAATTTTTTCGTAATACTTGGAAATCAGCTTTTTGAACCACATTATTTAACTAAAATCGGTTGCAAAGAAGTGTTCATGGCTGAAGATGTTGGTTTATGTACAAACTTCAAATATCATAAATCAAAACTATATTTATTTCTGGCCGCAATGCGGGAATATAATGATGAACTTATAAATAATTCAATTAAAACTAATTACTTTAAGCTAGAAAATCGAAATGATTCAGATGAGTACACTTCATTTTTAATTAAATTTCTGAATTCCAAAAACATAAACAAAATACATATTTTTGAAATAGAGGATAAGTCGTTTGAGAAAGTCTTCATTGACACTCTATCAAAAGCAAATATTGCAATTGAAACACACAAAACTCCAATGTTCCTATTTACTAGGGATGATTTTGTACCCATGGCTAAAGGAAAGAAGGTATACCGGATGGCTTCTTTTTATCAAAAAGGTAGAAAGCAACTTGGTCTATTAATGGATGAAGATAATAAACCTGCTGGTGGAAAATGGTCATATGATGAAGATAACAGAAAGAAAATTCCTAAAAATACATCAATTCCTACTCTTCTTCAGCCGGAGGTGTCACTGCACCATAACGACGTAACAAACCTAATCTTTAATGAATTTCCTGATCATCCGGGGACTTTAGAAAAAATATGGTTTCCCGTCAACAGAAAGGGTGCTCTGAAACAACTTAATCAGTTCCTAAAAGTGAGATTTGAAAATTTTGGTAGATATGAAGATGCAATGCTCGAAGGAGAAAATTTTTTATTCCACAGCTGTATAAGTCCATTTCTGAATATTGGACTTCTGACACCAAAAGAAGTTATCGATAAATCTGTGAGCTATGCCGAAAAACATTCGATACCATTAAATTCCCTTGAAGGATTTGTTCGTCAGATTATTGGCTGGAGAGAATTTGTTAGAGGTATTTATCAAGAAGAGGGTCAAAAGCAAATAAAAAGCAACTATTGGAATAATAAAAAAAAGCTAGCTCCATCTTGGTATGACGGAACAACAGGAATTGCTCCGCTCGATGACTGTATCAAAACAACAATCAAAGATGGCTATATTCACCACATCCCAAGACTTATGGTGATCAGTAATATTATGAACCTCAGTGGAGTAGATCCAAAAGAAATATATAAATGGTTTATGGAAATGTATATTGATTCCTCAGAATGGGTAATGGTACCTAATGTATTCGGAATGGCAACTTATGCTGATGGAGGGTTAATGTCAACAAAACCCTACACTTGTGGATCCAATTATATTCTTAAAATGAGCAACTATAAAAGAGGTGATTGGTGTGACACTTTAGATGGATTGTATTGGAGTTTTACTGAAAGTAACCGAGAGTTTTACCAATCAAATCCAAGATTGTCACTTCTGACTCGTTCTCTAGATAGGCTTGACCCAGAAAGAAAAAAATATATATTTTCAGAAGCAAAGAAGTTTATTAAAAGTAATACTATCTAGCTATTTGAGCTCAAATAATCTCTCAGCAATATTGGCTCATCTGTTATAACTCCATCACAACCAATATCTAGGCAATGTTGAAATTTTTCAACTGTATTTATAGTCCAGACATGAAGCTGAAGATTATTCAGTAAGCAATATTCCGTTAATTTTTTAGAATGAATTTGAAATCCCTTCCAATTATATGGAGCCTGTAAAGCTTGAACTTTAAGATTTCTTACTCTGTTTGGTAAAAACTTAGCGATAGCATTTTCCTTAAAAGTTCCAGAAGATAAAATTTTTCCTTTAGTTACTTTTAAAAATTCATCAAGCCTTCTTGGACTAAAAGAGGAAACTAATACTCTTTTTTCAGCTTTAAGTGAATATATAATTTCAGCAATCTGTTTTGCCATGCCAGATTGTTTCAAATCTAAATTAAATTTCATATTTTTATTGAACTCAAGAGCATCGACTAAACGTATAAAGTTTGTTTTCATGTCGTGAAGACCTTTTCTTTTGTAAAATTTATATCCAGCATTTATTTTTGAGATGTCATGCCAATTAAAATCTCTCACTTTGCCACTAATATCCGTTGTTCTATCAAAAGAGTCATCGTGGTGTAAGAATATTTCTCCGTCTTTAGACATTCTTAAGTCTGTTTCAAAATGTGTAAAGCCTTCTTTCGTTGTAAATTCAAGTCCATGTTTTGTATTTTCTGGAACAAGATGGGATCCACCTCTATGTGGAATTATTAATGGTTTGTCCCCATGAAAATATTCAAGATTAACCAGAAACACCACCTGTAAAATTAAATTCTCTCAGATGTAGTTTTGGAACTTTTAACATTCCTTCACCAAATTCTGAGTCAGCGTACCTAGCTTTATCCCCTACGGAAATTACATTCCCCTGGCCCAACGATGTAATAAAACTTTGAGTAAACCTAAGTCTTCCAATTGGTTTTGTAATTTTCCCATCCTCAATAAGAAATGAGCCATTTCTATTTAAACCTGTAACTACCTGTGTAATTGGATCTAACACTCTGCAGTACCAAAATTCATTAATGTAAATTCCTTTTTTAATACTTGATATCATATCGTCATGACTGGTGTCACCCTTATTTAAATTTAAGTTTGTACCTATCCCCCCAAAATACTCATCTACTCCAAAAGCTTCGTGTTGAGTGTTTTCCATATCTAGTTCTTTTGATGTTCTTCTGGTGTGAAAATAAGTTTTTGGGACACCGTTTTTAATAACTTCAAGATTATATTTTTTAGCGCCAGATGCATCAATTTTGAATCCAATAGATTTATCATCTTCAGGTGTGTCCGTTAAATTAATTTTCTCATCAAATTGATTTTCATTTAATAAAATTGGACTCATTCCATCAATTTTACTTTTTGCGTTTAGCCCATATACAGATAAAAATACCAAGATTGTACTTACTGCCTCATGTCCAAGAATGACCTCATACTTCCCAGGATCGATATCTACTGGATTTTGACTATCAACTGCTAACTTAGCTGCTTCCTTTCCTGTTTGTGAGGCATCTAAATCTTTTATATCTACAGCTCCTCTGTGGGATGATCCGGCAGAGGTATCTGTTCTAAATATTCCATCTATGAATGCGCTTGATGAAGTATCAGATGAATTGAGTCCATTTGTATTCCAAACAAAAAAATTATTTAAATATGTTGAGCAATATCCAGCAGCATTCATGTCTCTACCTTCTTTAACAAAATCTCTTACTAAATTTGCCCTTTCGTCAGGGTTTACTTCTTGAGTTTCTTGAAAGCCTTCGTAAGTGTCTGTCTTACTCGTTAGCCCAGCCCAAGTTGTATCCTTCGGACTTTCTTCTAGTGACTCCAAGGCTTCTTTCATAAATTCTTTTGAACTCTTAACTGCTGTAATATTTTTTGTCCTAGATATCGTTTTACCATCTTTATGGATTGTTAAATAAACATCTGCAGACTCTTCATCGACATTCTGATGTATTTGTGAATTCGCGAACCTAGTAAGTGCACTTTTAGAATGCATCATTTTTAATTCACACTCAACATTATTTGGAATGTTTTTTTGCAAGTCATCAAGAAACTCCCTCCAAATAATCATCCTCTAACCCCAATTCTTGTATTCTTAAATCTAGCTGGTGATGCAGGATGTCCAGTATGGCCAATTTGACTTGGTTGACCTTTTCCACAATTTGGAGTACCCCAAAATACCCATTCATCTTCATTTGCAAGCATGTCCATATTTCCCCAGAATTCAGGGGTTATACCTGTATAAGTTGGATTTTTGACCATATCGATAATTTTTCCATTTTTAACTACCCAACCAGCCTCACACCCAAACTGAAAATTTAATCTCAAATCATCAATAGACCAAGATCTATTAGTCTCCATGTAAATTCCATTTTCTGTAGATTCAATAATTTCTTCTAAACTAGATTCACCTGGTAGTAACCCTACATTTGTCATTCTCACCATTGGTAGTCTTGAAAACCCATCAGCTCTGACCATCCCACCTGGCTTTACTCCCGCGATTGCTGCACTGTCTCTTCCCGATAAAACACCTGTCCAAATTCCTTCTTTAACAATATCAACCCGTTGTGCTGGCGTTCCTTCGTCATCATACTTAAATGTTGCTAAGGCTCCAGGAAGAGTTGCATCAGCAACTATATTCATTAGCTCAGAACCATACTTATGCTTGTTAAGATTTCCTAACTCTAGGTGAGATGTTCCTGCGTATGCTGCCTCCCAACCAAGAATTCTATCTAACTCAATTGCATGTCCTACTGACTCATGGATTTGTAATGCTAATTGACTACCTTCTAAAATAAGATCCATTGAACCTTCAGGACACTGAGGGGCAACTAAGAGACGTTGTGACTCTTCAGCCAATCTCTGAGTGTGATTTTCAAATTCAAATGATTTAATAACTTCCCATCCACCAGTCCTGTATTCACCAAAAGATTGCGGGTAAGATCTTATTTGAGTTTCCCCATCTCCCACTGATAATGAAGATATACCTCCGCCAGACTCAATTATATTCTGGAAAATTTCATGACCTTGACTGGAGCAAAACCATTTTTCTGTATCCCAAAAATCAAGACGACCTGATGATCTTGAACTACCCAACTTTTTCATTTGTTCTGTTGAATTAACTAATAAATCTATCTGCTCTGTTGTTGATACTTTAAATGGGTTTTTATCGTGAGGAGTTGTATATTCATCTTTTACGACAGTTACGTCTGCAAAGGGAGTTTCATTTCCTGAGACTACTGCGGATGCTTTGGCAATATCAAATGCTTTTTTTCCAGATAAAATCAAGGATTCTTTCGATAGGTCGTAGGTTGAATAAAAACCCCATGAAGATCCTACTAATGCTCTTATTCCTAGGCCAATTTTTTCCGACTCGTTAAAATTTTCGACCTCACCATTTTTAGCTGCAATACTTCTAGATTTGGAAATGAGTATTCTTGCATCTGAATATTTTGCACCTGAACTCATTGCTGAATCAATTGCAATCTTAAGTAAATCAAACATGTATATAGATTAACAATTGTTTAAGAAAGTTAGAAACTGTTTGTTTAAATTAAACTAAGTCTTGTTCTCTAATTCCAAATGATGGATGTCTAAGCCTACAAAGGGCTAATTTTTCTAACTGCCTAATTCTTTCTCTAGTTAAATCGAATTCTTCTCCAATTTCTTCTAGAGTCCTTGGAACGCCATCATAAAATCCATATCTTAAAGCTAAAATTCTTCCTTCTCTCTCGGGAAGTCTACTAATACTTTCCCTCAAGCTTTCAGCAACGTCTAAATCTTGGACAATCAATGATGGGTCGCTAGCATCTTCATCTTGAATAAAATCTCCTAGCTGCGCTCCATCTTCTCCAACTGGTTGCTCAAGTGATACTGTGTCAGCTACACTCAGTGCTAATTCAACCTTATCTACACCGACTCCAGCTTCTTTAGCAATTTCTTGCGGTTTTGGATCTCTACCCAATTCAGCTTTAAGCTGTGCTTGAGCAGCCCTGACAGCTGCCATCGTATCGTGAAGATGAACTGGAATTCTGACAGTTCTAGATTTGTCTGCAATAGCTCTTGTTATAGCTTGCCTAATCCACCATGTGGCATATGTAGAAAATTTAAAGCCTTTTCTCCAGTCGAATTTCTCGACAGCTCTTATGAGACCAAGGTTTCCTTCTTGAATTAGATCAAGGAAGTCAATACCTGAGGTGTTCGCATATCTTCTGGCGTTGGCAACTACAAGACGGAGGTTAGCTGTTAAAAAAGCATCTTTAGCTTCAGCACCTTTTTTTCTGTCTCTTTTAAGCCTAATTTCACCTTTTTTATCTTTGAACTGTTTTTTTTCTAGCTTTATAGAAGCTTTCTCACCAGATTCAATTTTTTGAGCTAACTCCACTTCTTGTTCAGCTGTTAATAAATCAAAGTTTCCTATTGCAGTTAAATACTGACTAACTAAATCAGTGGTTAACTTGCCTTTATCATCGGCTAGCTTTTTAACAAGAGACTTTGCTTTTTCTTTTGCTGCTGCTTCTTGTTCGGGCGTTAAGCTGTCTTCATCTGAAGCAATTTGCTTTTCTATTTTTGAAGTTTTTGGCTTTGCCGGTATTGTTTTAGTTACCATTAGTAATTTGACCTTTAATTTTCATTTCTAGTTACAGAAATGTAAGGATAAACATATTATTGATATAAACCTAATCGATACGTGAATTATTTGTTTTTGAGACTTTTTTAGAGTTTTTTTCCATACTTATGTATATATATGTAATCCAAAGTAAATCAGCAACCAATAAATGCACAACACTAAGGAAAATATTTATATTTATAAAAACATTTAGTATGCCGAGTGTTACTCCGACAATAACGAGGGTATCTATTTGAAATGTCATCAACTCAAAGCTTTTTTTTAGTCTTTTTGACTCTCTAAATAATGCAAAAGAGAGAATTGTAGAAGCAATTGGGTGCAAAATTCTCAGCCTTGTAAGTAATGCTGAGGTACTATCAAAGTCTTCAACCAAACCAGCTATAAAAGACTCACTTGGAAATAAAACATCAGCAAGTGCTGTAATTGATCCTGTTGCTCCGCTCAGGATAAATAGAAGTGTAATTATTTTAAAATTTCGGTCTATGAGATTTTTTATATCAATTTCTGGATTTTTGGTTAATTTAAATATTACAGTGTACATGGCAAGTAGCCCAAAGGTGTTAACTAAATGAAGTGGGACGGCTGCTACTCTAGGGAGAGAGCTATTCATTCCAACCCATTCATATAAAACTATTACTGCTCCTATCAATGCTTCGAAAAGTACAAAAAAAGTTAGGTATTTAATAACTTTTTTTTGAATATTTGGAACTGAAGGATGAAAAGATTTTAGAAAAATAACTAATGTTACGATAAGCAGTAACCCACTGATAGATCTATGTGAAAATTCAATCTGTTCGGAAACAGAATTTAGAGATGGTATAACTTGTCCATTACAGCTTGGCCAAGAAGAGCCACATCCATTTCCTGAACCAGTTGCCCTGACTACAGCACCAGCAATAATAGATAAAATCGAGAGTATCAAACCCGTCTTAGATAAATTAAAAAGTGTCACAATAAATTTTCAATAATGATTTTCATAGAGTCTAAAAATAATTGAAATCCTCTCGTAATCAATATCAATATAAAAAGAAGGCTTAGTGATGTTTTAATATTCCTGGAAAGGTAAAACCCCAATTGTTTTGAATCAGCAATATATGGTTTTTCATCTAAAGCTGTTTCAAAGTTGCTTATTTGGTTTTGCATATCGAAGTCTTCTAGGTCTTGCGTATCATTAATATTTTCATAAGTAAATAGCTCGGGTTGTGGAACATCGTTAACTTTTTGTTTATCTGACTTAAACTTATTAAAAATACCTGATTTTAGTTCGACGTTTTTATCTCTGTCTATGGTAAAAAGTGAATCTTCAATATTTTCAGGATTTATACTTCTCTGCTTATTAATAGTGAGATGTTCAAGTGTATCCATGACTTCTCTACCAAGAAGTCCCTCCAATGCGACTATAACTTTCTTATCAGTTGGAAAACTAATTCCTGCATCCCATTTTTTTACTTCTTTAAGATCTGCACCTGTAAAAGAAGCGATCTGCTTGTTAGACAGTCCTCTTTCCTTTTTTAGCCTCATAAATAATGTTGAAAAATTTTCCATATAAAGTAATTCTATTCAATATATAATTTTTTATACAATTAGTCTTAATAATGGAGGTGAATGAGCGCCTGGTGGGCTCCCCGGTCTTCAAAACTGGTGAAAGGTGTAAAAGTCTTTGGCGGGTTCGATTCCCGTCCACCTCCGCCAACATATAAAAAATATATGTTTGATATATCAAAATCCTGGATAATCTTAAATAATTGAATCAAAGAAATAACAATCCAAATCAAACTGATAGACGTTTATTAACAGTATCTGATAAAGATATTTTTGTAACAGTACAAAAAGCCTTGCTTGTTGGAATAATTCTTAAAAATCAAACTAGAGCAGACCGTGAAGAGTCTTTAAAAGAGTTAACAAGTCTTGTAAAAACTGCTGGATCTAATCCAACAATAATTCAAACAAAAAGAATTGATCGAATTGATCCAAAGACATTCATTGGTAAGGGCTCTATTAATGAACTTGAAGAACTTTCGAAGGCCAATGATATTGATGTGGTAGTTTTTGATTGCGAGCTTAGCCCCAACCAACAAAAAGAGTTACGAGCAATATTTCAATGTGACGTAGTAGATAGAACTGGTTTAATTCTTGATATTTTTGCTTTACATGCTCAGTCTAAAGAAGCAAACCTCCAAGTTGAGCTTGCAATGTCTGTGTACCTAAAACCTAGGCTTGCAGGATTGGGTAAAACATTAAATCAACAGGGTGGCGGTATCGGCACTAGAGGGCCAGGTGAGGCCAAGCTAGAAACAGACAGCAGATTAATTGATAATCGTATAAATAAGCTTCGTAAAGAATTGAGAAAAATTGAAAAACAAAGAGTTCTTCAGGCTAGCTCTAGAGAAAAAAATAATACACCTTTAGTCTCAATCGTTGGATATACCAATGCTGGTAAATCTACATTATTAAGATCATTAACAAATTCAGAGGCTTATGTAGCAGACGAACTATTTGCCACTGTGGATTCACTACAAAGAGAACTTCCAATAAAAAATGTACAAGAACCGTTAATTTTGTCAGATACCGTTGGTTTTATACAAAATCTTCCAACAACCTTAATAGAGTCTTTTAAATCTACCCTTTTAGTAGCAACTAGTGCCGACCTATTAATACATGTAGTAGATGCAGCAACTGCTATACCTCAGATGCACATAGGTACTGTTAGAAACATTCTTGAACAAATAAATGTTAGTGCAAATGAAATAATGGTATTTAATAAAATAGACAGGCTTGACAGGGCTTCATTAAATGACCTAACTGAGAGGTATCCTCAAGCACTTTTTATCTCCTCTCTGAAAAATACAGGAATCGAAAAACTTGTAGAAAGAATTTCGAGCGAAATATATGGTGAGGTTCAACAAGATTCCTTTTTGGTAGAGCCAAAAGATTTAGAAAAAGTTAATAGATTCGGTGAAATTTTAGAAGTTACAAATAGTTCTGATTTATTACTATTAGAAATAAGAATGAGAAGTAAATTAATACACAAATTATTAGATTTGAAACTTATGAAGGAATCAAAAAATGTTAAGTGAAATTGGTTTGATTGGCCTTGGTGTTATGGGGAAAAATATCGCCCTTAACATTGCTGAAAAGGGAACTTTTGTAAAAGCATTCAATGGCTCTCAGGAGAAAATAGATGCAATTAGTGAAGAATTTAGTGGTATGTTTTCTGGGTTCACAGAATTAGAAGAGCTCATAGATAATCTTGAACGCCCCCGCAACATCTTATTAATGATCCCCTCTGGACAGCCTACTCACTCTGTCATAAACCAACTTGCCAATCTACTAGATGAGGGCGATGTAATTATTGATGGTGGCAATTCATTTTATCAAGAAAGTGAAAACCATGGAAATATTCTTTCATCAAAGTCCATCGAATTTATTGGTATGGGTGTTTCTGGTGGAGAAGAGGGTGCCAGACATGGACCAGCTATCATGATAGGCTCAGCTAATAATCTCAGCGATGAATTGGTTGAACTACTGAGCGCAATTTCTGCAAAAGCACCCAATGATTGTATAGGGTTTTACAAAGGCCACGGATCTGGTCATTTTATAAAAATGGTACACAATGGTATTGAATATGCAGAGATGCAGTTAATTACAGAGGCTTACTATCTCTTAAAGTACGCTGAATATAGCAATATTGAAATTGCAGAGTTTTTTGAATCCCTAAAGGGGAGAAATCAATCATCCTATCTAATTGAAATCACAAGTGAAATACTAAGAAAGAAAGATGGTGAATTCTTTACTTTAGATTTGATCAAACCTTTTGCTAACAATAAAGGAACCGGAAAACTAACCATAGAAACTTCATTCGAATTAGGTATTTCAGCCCCCTCAATATACGCTGCCTACGATGCAAGAGTCCAAAGTAATGCTGGTGATACTTGGAAAAAAGCTACTAATGAAAGTGAAGATACCAAGTTAGAACTCGACCATTCATTTAATAAAATTATTAATGAATCAAACCTCAGTAAGGCTCTTTATTTTGGGAGAGTAGCTGCAATGGTTCAGGGGCTTAAAATAATTCACAAATACAGTGAAGTTAACAGTTTATCTATTAACTATTCGGATATTTTTAATAACTGGAGTGGAGGATGCATTATTAGATCTCAGATGCTTGATGAGTTATTGGAGATTGACAAAACAGCTGAAGATTTCTTAAAATCAGAATCTTTACATAATCTGTTGAAAGATAACTTAAGTGTTGTCAAAGATGTAGTTAGTAGCTCAATGTTAAATAATATTTCTCTACCAGTATTATCATCCAGTCTAAATTGGTATTTGAACATAAGCTCTAGCAGTAATCCTTCTAATTTAATTCAGGCACAAAGAGATTACTTTGGAAGCCATACTGTACAGCTGTTAGATTCGGAAGAATACATACACATTGATTGGAGAGAGAATGAATAAAGCAATACTGCCAAAGGTGGCAAAACCTATACGCTACGAAGTCAAACTTGACATCGACTTATCCAATTTTAAATATACTGGTTCTCAAGATGTTGAACTTGAGATAATAAAAGAGACTAAATCTTTTGAAGTTAACGCCATAGATATTGAAATAATTAGCACATTACTTTTTAATGAAGATGGCAAAGAATTCGATCTTACTTTTGAATACTTGGAGGACCTAGAGAGAATATCTTTTACTGCAAGTGAAAATATACCTGTTGGGAACTACTCACTACAGCTTGAATTCAATTCAACTATTACTAATGATTTAAAAGGATTTTATAAAAGCCAGTTTTTAGATTTAAATGATAATGAAAAATGGATTGCCACAACTCAGTTTGAACCCACTTCAGCAAGAAATGCTTTTCCCTGCTGGGATGAGCCTGAATATAAAGCAGTATTTTCCATATCCTTGACATCAGACGAAAAGTACCTGAGGGTATCTAATGAAAAAGTGCTCAGAGAAAATAAATTAAAGGACGGTAGGGTTGAAACATTATTTGTAGATTCAATGAAAATGTCAACCTATCTTGTAGCTTTTGTTATAGGTGAACTTGAGGTTACCGAGGTAGGCAGCGTTGGTGATACACAAATAAGAATAATTCATAGACCTGGTTTTTCTCATCAAACTAGTTTTGCTGGTACTGCTGGTATGAAAATCTTAGAGTTTTTTGAAAATTATTATCAAATACCTTATCCCGGTTCAAAGCTTGATCTCATTGCTATACCTGATTTTGCCATGGGAGCTATGGAAAATGTAGGGGCTGTAACTTTTCGTGAAAGCTTGCTTCTTATTGATGAGTCCAAGGCTACTCGCCAGGAACTGTCAAGGTCCGTAAGTGTTATTGCACACGAGCTTGCACATATGTGGTTTGGAGATTTAGTTACGATGAAATGGTGGGATGGTATATGGCTTAATGAAGCTTTTGCAAGTTTGATGGAAGCAATTGCAGCTAATGGAACCTATCCCGAATTTGATCAGTGGAGTGAAATGAACCTTTCTAGGAGTGCAGGATTTGGAGTTGACTCATTAAAAAACTCTCGACCTGTTGAGTTTGAAGTAGAGACTCCAGAACAAGCTGAAGAAATGTTTGATGTTCTTACATATGAAAAAGGGTCGACTGTATTAAGGATGTTTGAGATGTTTGTTGGAGAAGAGGTTTTTCAAGAAGGTGTGCAGCAATATCTAAACAAATACAAATTTGAAAACACTCATTCTTCAGATTTATGGGAATCTTTAAGTGAAGCAAGTAAACTTCCTTTAAATAAAATGTTGCCAACCTGGATTAAGCAACCAGGATTTCCAATTATTAATGTAAGTAAATCAGGTAGTAAATTTATTCTGGAACAGTCAAAATTTTTGATCGATGGCTCAACTGATGATTCACTTTGGGAAATACCTGTTAATGTCAGGTTTTTAGATACAGGAAAAGTTCATACACTTGTACAAAACTCAAAAACAATTGAATTAGACGCATTGGGCGAAATACCTTTTATTAATAATGGTGGCTGGGCTTTTTATCATGTTGTTTATGATGCCGAAATATTTACAAAGATAAAAGAAAACTTTAATGAGCTTAATTCATTAGAAAAATATAGACTTCTAGAGGACACTTGGAAATCAGTAACTATTGGAAAGTTTTCAATTAATGAATTCTTAGAATTTTTGCCAATTTATAAGTCAGAAAGAGACCCTAATATTTGGGCTTATATAGCTGGAATAATTTCCTCTTTGTCTAAAATCCTTCCAAATGATAGTAATGTATCTTTTGTTAATTATTTCAATGAACTTATTGATTCAATTAAAAATGATTTAGGTAAAGAAATAAAAGATTCTGACTCTATGGAAATCAAAGAGTTAAGGGCGACTGTTAATAAATTAATAGGAACAATAGAAAATGAAGAATCTTTTGTAGATTTCTATAGTAGTAAATTCAAAGATGGAAGTATCGAAAATATTGAAGATGGCAGCCTCTACAACACTACCTTATACGTCTCTGCACTAGATCCAGAAATAAAAATTGAACATTTTTTGGAGAAATTCTTAAATGCAGGATCACCACAGATTGAAGGAAGGTATAGGGCAATTCTAGGAGTAGTTAGAGACCCTAATGCTGGCAAAATCATTGTTCAATCAATGCTAGATGGCACAATAAGAGGGGCTGATTGTCCGTATATCTTGGCATCAATGATTGCAAATAAAGTTACAGGGAAAGACTCTTGGAATGAGATTAAAGATAATTATTCAGGTTTATTAGGAATTATGCCAGAATGGACAGCTTCAAGATTACTTTCTGGTCTTGATGCAATTTTTGACCGCGAGCTGGGCGATGATATAAGATCATTCATAATGGCGAATCCTTTACCGTCAGCAGAAAAACTTATGGCGCAAAAATTAGAAAAGCTTGAAGCTAATATGAATCTAGTGATACATATAAATAGTACTTTGGATGAAAGTATCCTTGAAAAATAATATAAGAATAGGAGATAAGAAATGAAACCTAGAATAGCCGTATTTTTACAACCTCAGCACGCTGAATATGATCAGATTAGACAGGCTGCAATAGAGGCTGAGGAAATAGGAGCAGATGCTATTTATAATTGGGATCATTTCTACCCTCTCTACAAAGAAGACGGTACTCAGTGGGGTGAAGGCGAAAGAAGAGAAGGAAAACACTTCGAATGTTGGACAATGCTATCTAGCTGGGGAGAGGTCACAAGTAAAGTTGATATAGGGCCACTTGTAACTTGTAACTCTTATAGAAATCCTGAACTGCTTGCAGATATGGCAAGAACTGTCGACCATATCTCGAACGGACGAGCAATATTGGGTATTGGTTCAGGGTGGTTTGAACAAGATTATGAGGAATACGGTTATGAATTTGGTACTGCAATTTCCCGACTTCACGCACTCGAAAGATCTCTTGAGAGAATTGTTAAGAGAATGAAGGAGCTTAACCCCCAGCCTAAAAGAAAAATACCAATATTAATTGGTGGTGGTGGTGAAAAAGTTACCCTTAGAATCACTGCTCAATACGCTGATATCTGGCATGGTTTTGCTACAAAAACTGAAGAAAGATCAGGTATAGAAACTGTGGCTCATAAGAATAAAGTCCTAGATAATTGGTGTAAAGAAATCGGTAGAGACCCGAAAGAGATTAAGAGATCGATTGGTATTGATATAAAAAGAATTGATTTGGCTGATGAACTTATTGAAGCTGGAGCAACAGAAGTAACTCTTGCGGTAAATGGTCCTGGATATGATTTAACTGACGTTAAAGAGTGGATAGCCTGGAGAGACTCCAAGAATTAAAAATAAATGGATATTTTAATTATTCTCCTTGGCCTTGCTGTAGGTTTCATCCTTTTAGTAAAAGGTGCTGATGTAATGGTTAAGTCTGCTGTTCAAATTGCGGTAAAGCTTAACATTCCCCAATCTATTATTGGTGCAACTTTTATTGGTTTTGGCACTTCAGCACCTGAACTTTTTGCAAGTACGGGCGCTGCTTTGAATGGAAATTTATCACTTGGTATAGGAAATATAATCGGTTCAAATATTGCGAATTCACTACTAGTGGTTGCTGTTTTGTATCTTTTTATCGATAAGTCTTACAACAAAAAAATTAAGCTAAATCCTACTTCATCCTTCTGGATGATGATTGTTACAACAGTTTTTGTATCTAGTTACATGTTGATCAATGAATTTCCGCTAGTTCTTGGTGTTACATTGTTAGTACTTGTATGTGCAATAACTTACAAATTGGTAAATGAAGAAGCTATTGACGAAGAGGAATATTTAGATGAGGTTATTACTAATGTGTGGCCAAAAGCATTGCTATCTCTAATTGCAACAGTATATGGAAGCTCATTGGTTGTTGATAATGCAATACAACTAGCTGAACTATTTGGCATTTCATCAATAGTTATTGGCGTTACAGTGGTAGCACTCGGAACCAGTCTTCCTGAGGTAGCTGGAACTATTTCTGCTGCGAGATTGAAAAAACCTGATTTAGTTTTTGGAAATATTTTTGGATCTAATTTATTTAACATTGGGCTCGTTGGAGGTGCTTCTATAATAATTCAACCAGGAAACATAGAATCTGATGTAACTATTCAGATGTTTATGATGTACTTTATCTCTTTAGTAGTAATTATAATTTCAAGGAGTACCATTAAAAGAAGTCCATTGGTGGGTTATTCCATGTTGGCGGCTTATTCTTTGTTTATAGTCAGCCTGTTCTAATATTCTTAAATCTTAAAAAGATAATCAATCCAATAGTAGCCAGGGTTGCTCCTCCGATTTGATTCCATGTAAAGTTACCAATTGTTGCGTCACCCATTCCAAATCTTAAAGTGTCTAGTATCATTCGTTGTACCCCGTACCATATTGCCCAAAGACCTATCCATGAACCACTTCCTAAATTTAGATTTTTTTGTAAATACCTAAATATGAAAAAGAAAATTGTTGCAAGAATTAAATCATACATGGCAACATGATGAAAAGTACCACATGAAACTTCTGGTGCTACGCACTCGAGTGCATTGTGCTGGGGGGCAACGTCATAACCAGGTTTAATCTCATATCCAAAAACAAAATTAGTTGCTCTACCAAGATGCTCTACGATTGCAAGATCTCCTATTCTTCCAATTGCAATGCCCATAATTAAAGCTGGAGCAGCATAATCACTATAAGTATTAAATTCTGCTTTACCTATTATTACAATTCTTAAATACGCTGCAATGATACCTCCGGACATGCCTCCCATGATTGAATAGCTGCCGGCCACAGAAAATACATCATCTAAACCGTAACCTGGATCTCCAATATGAGCGGGAATAGTGAAAAACCTAGCGCCAATAATTGCACCAAAGATTGCCCAAGTAAACGCATCTGAAAACAACTGCTCATCATGTCCATCCTTTTCACACAACTTGATGGCATATGTAGATCCAAAATAAAATCCTACTGCAGCAAATACTCCGTGCAGTGAAAATGCCACTGGCCCTAGCTGTGTAATTGGGATTGGAGGGTACGTAATGGCAAGGAATATTTCATTCATGTAACAACACCTCTTAAAGTCCACATTATGTCTGCAACTATTCCTAAAAATATAACAGCAAGATAAGTATTTGAAAAGACAAAATATTTAATTGGTTGTATATTTTTTTTATAAAGGCTAAAAGATTTATACATAAGATTTGTTCCTAGAGAAATCGATATTAACAAATACACAATACCTAATTGTAAAACTGGGGCTGCAGCTATTGATATCAAAACTGTAGCACAGGAATAAATTGCAATATATATAGATGACCTTTCGTGAGTTTCTTGGGTGGGGAGCATTGGAAAATCTGCATTTTTGTAGTCAGACTCATTTTCTATAGACAGTGCCCAAAAATGTGCAGGTGTCCACATGAAAACAAGTAGAAATAGTAACCAAGCTCCTACGTCAAGTGCACTTCCTGTTGCCGTCCATCCAATTAATACTGGAGCTGCTCCTGCCGCTCCACCTATTACAATATTTTGATTTGTTCTGGGCTTTAAAATCAATGTATAAACAAATATGTAAAACTGATTTGCAATAAGACCTATTAATGCTGCTGTTGGGGTAGTCAAGAAATATAAAACCATGAAACCAATTACTCCCATCGCTATGGAATAAATTATGGCACTAGATTTTTGAAGATCTCCAGTGACAAGTGGCCGATCTGAAGTTCTTGTCATAAGTTTATCTCTATCAATTTCGAATACCTGATTCATCACATTTGCGCTTACAGCTAGCAATGTTCCTCCGATTAAAGTGTAGGCAACCAGATTTAACGGGGGCATAGAATAGAGAGAAACAATCATGCTGGGAACGGTAGTGACAAGTAGTAACTCTACAACTCGTAATTTAGAGAGTTTTATATATTTTTTTACCAAAGAAATTTTGTTTGATAACATTAACTCATACTACTTATGATTACACTATATATAGTTTGAACGCTATCCTAAAGGGTTGTTTGTGAATAAAATGTTTAGACATAAGAAAATTTATTGGTTGAGTTTTATCTTTCTATCATCGTGTATAGAAGATGCTCCACTTGACTCGTTGAGTCCTGCAGGTCCATATGCAAGAAGTATAGATGAACTTTTTTGGCTCACCTTTTGGATTGCTGTAGGTGTTTTCGTAATCGTTCAAGGTGCATTACTTTTTTCGGTATTTTATTTTAAAGAAAGAGAAGGAAGCCCCGAACCAAAACAAATTCATGGAAACAACTTTTTAGAAATACTTTGGACCATAATTCCAGTTATGATTTTAGCTGCCATAGCTGTCCCAACCGTACAAACTATTTTCGACCTAGCTCGAGAACCTGAAGATGCTTTAAAAATTGAAGTTATAGGACATCAGTGGTGGTTTGAATACAAATATCCAGACTTTGGTATTACAACTGCCAATGTTTTAGTTATACCAGAAGATCAACCCGTGAGACTTGAGATGTGGTCAAATGATGTATTACACAACTATTGGGTTCCAAAGTTAAATGGGAAGAAATACTTAGTACCAGGACAAAAAACTTATCTTAATCTTCAGGCAGATTCTCCTGAAGAATTTTGGGCTCAATGTGGAGAGTATTGCGGTTTAAGTCATTCAAAAATGCGAGGTCGTGTTATTTCTATGACTGAAGCAGATTTTGCATCTTGGGTAAAAAATGAACAGTCTTATGCTGAGAAGGAATTACCTGAATCCTCACTAGCCGCTGAGGGTCAACTTGTTTATCTAAATGCAGGTTGTACGCAGTGCCATGTAATTGATGGTGTATGGGATGTCCAAGGAGATAGAATTGCACCAAACTTGACTCATTTTGCAAATAGAAATGTGTTTGCTGGTGCAGCGTTAAAAAATAATCGAGAAAATCTAACAAAATGGCTTGCAAATCCTGCTGAGATAAAACCCGGTACTTTCATGCCTAATCTAGAATTAACTGAGAAAGAAATAAATGCATTGATTGCATATTTGGGAACGCTTAAATGACAAAGATTATACAACCTAGGAAACAATCTAATATTTTTAAAAGACCCTCTTCTGAGACAGGTATTTGGAGTTGGATAACCACTGTTGATCATAAACGTATAGGAATAATGTACGGCTATGCAGCATTTTTCTTTTTATTAGTTGGAGGGATTGAAGCTCTTTTATTAAGAATACAGCTTGCATCACCAGATAATAATTTTTTAAGTGCTGCTGAATATAATGCAATGTTCACTATGCATGGAACAACCATGATATTTCTTGCAATCATGCCAATTAGTGCAGCATTTTTTAATTACTTACTTCCCTTGCAAATTGGAGCCAGAGATGTTGCTTTTCCAAGATTAAATGCACTTTCTTTCTGGATTTTTATTTTTGGTGGTGTCTTCCTATACTCTACTTTTCTATTCGGAACTGCCGGAGCTCCAGAAGGTGGTTATCTAGCAGAAGAGGTAAGTCGCCTTGGTTCTGCTCCAAATGGAGGTTGGTTTGGCTATCAACCTAATGCCGGAATGAAGTACTCACCAGGTACAGCTATGGACTATTGGGCGATTGGATTACAAATACTCGGTATTGCTTCTTTAGTTTCAGCTTTTAACTTTATAACAACAATTCTTAATATGAGGACAAAAGGGATGCGATTCATGAGGATGCCAGTTTTCACTTGGATGACCTTCGCCGTTTCTTTTTTACTAGCATTCTCTCTACCAATAATTGCAATAGCTCTATTCTATGTAACTTTCGATAGACAATTTGGAACAACTTTCTTCTTGACAGAAGGTGGTGGAGACCCAATACTCTGGCAGCATTTATTCTGGCTCTTTGGTCATCCTGAGGTTTATATCCTAATACTTCCCGCCTTTGGTATAGTTTCTGAAGTACTACCTACATTTTCCAGAAAACCTCTCTTTGGTTACCCTGCAATAGTATTTGCTGGTTTCGGAATTGCGTTTATTGGATTTGGAGTCTGGGCACATCATATGTTTGCTTCCGCAATAAGTCCAGTGGCGCAAGCTGGGTTTGGTCTATCAACAATGGTTATTGCTGTGCCAACGGGTGTTAAGATATTTAATTGGCTTGGAACTATATGGGGTGGCAAATTAAGTATGAAAACTCCGATGCTTTTCTCTTTAGGATTTATTGGAATGTTTTTAATTGGTGGTTTAAGCGGTGTCACTCACGCGATTGTTCCAGCTGATACACAACAGACTGATACCTACTATGTAGTTGCCCACTTTCACTACGTTTTATTTGGTGGTGCAATGTTTGGCATTTTTTCGGGCCTTTATTATTGGTTTCCAAAAGTTTGGGGGAAAATGTATAACGAGACCCTTGGAAAAATACATTTTTGGCTAATGATGATTGGGTTTAATCTTACTTTTGGTCCAATGCATTGGCTTGGGCTACAGGGTCAAGTAAGAAGAACCTGGGTTTATGCAGAAGAAACGAACTTAGCATTCTGGAACTTAATAGTTTCCATCGGTGCATTTATCATTGCTCTTTCAATTTTAGTATTTATGGCAAACTGGATTTATTCTAGAAGAAAAGGCCCTGAAGCTGGTTTTGACCCTTGGGATGCAAGAACAATTGAGTGGAGTATACCTTCTCCTACACCTGTATGGAACTTCTCAAAAGCCCCAGAAGTAAAGTCTCTTGATGATTTCTGGCACATGAAATATGACGAAGATGAAGATGGTCGACCTGTTAAAAGAGATACGACTGATGCTCTTTTACTCGAGCTTGAAGAAGAAGGATTGAATCCAAAAGAAGATATAGAACTTCCAAATCCATCATATTTTCCGATAATTCTGGCTTCTGGTTTACCATTTCTCGGATATGCTGTGATTTATAAGTCCCTTCCTTTAGCAATAGTAGGTGGATTGTTAATACTTATAGGTAGTTTTGGTTGGGGTACAGAGCCTTTAGAAGAAGAGTTTACAGAAGATTCTGAAAATGAGTGATTCTCACTCTTACCCACATGAACCTACAGGGGTTGAAACAAGAAAACTTGGGATGTGGGTATTTCTTTCTACTGAAATATTATTCTTTGGAACGTTAATAACCACATTTATGATATTTAAAGGGAGAGACTTTCCAGGGATTAAACTTTCTGATGTTTACGACATACCTTTTACATCTGTTAGCTCTTTCGTCTTGTTAATGAGCTCTTTGACTATGGTTCTTGCTCATAATGCTTTAGAGAATGGTGATCAGGAAAAGACAAGAGTCTGGTTACTCTCCACTGCAATGTTAGGTGCTGTTTTTTTAGCTGGACAAATCTATGAGTTTACGGAGTTTTATCATAAAGGATTCGTACTTTCTTCAAACATCTTTAGCTCAACTTTTTATGTTTTGACGGGTTTTCACGGTCTTCATGTATTCATAGGAGTAGTTCTTCTCATTGCCCTCTGGAGCATAGGCCAGAGACAAAATGGACTTTCTTTAGATGGTGGTATGAATCTAGAATTTGTAGCCTTGTATTGGCATTTTGTTGATATCGTTTGGATTGTACTTTTTACAGTTGTGTACTTAATATAATGTCTGTTGATCACAAACCCCACCCAAAGCCAGTTCAGTATGTTCAAATAGCACTAGTTTTAGGTGCATTAACAGCTATCGAGGTTGCCTTATATTACACCGAAGACGTAGTCGGAGTATTTACTGATCCCTTGCTCATAATTTTAGCTGTTGGAAAATTTGTGATTGTAGTTGGCTGGTTTATGCACTTGAGATTCGAAGATTCTTTAATTAATAAATTTTTCACAGGTGGAATGATTCTAGCTCTTATTCTATTTGCTATTGTTATGTTTGAAAGAGCAGCTGCAAACTTTATTTAATGGAAAATCTAGTTTGGCACCCTCATTATGATGTCTGGGCACTCATTGTTACACTTATAATTTTTTTCGAATACTCCACTGATAATTCTTCAATAAAAAAGAGCAAAAGAAAATCATGGTATTCTGGTCTTTTTATCTTATGGCTTTTTACGGATTGGCCAATTCACGATATCGGTGAGAAATACTTATTTTCGGTTCACTCAGCTGAGCACTTAGTTTTAGCATTGATTGCTCCCCCTCTTTTGCTTAATGGTTTAAATAGTGCTCAAAAGAAACTCATTTCGATCAGACCTTTAATTGCCCTATTGCAAATTACCACCAAACCTGTTGTTGCATTTTTCTTATTTAATTTTGTCATGGTTGGAATGCATTGGACAACGGTTATCAACCTTATGGTCACAAACACTGTTTTTCATTTTTTTATTCACGGTGTAATGCTTTTAGTCTCTCTAAATATGTGGATTCCTGTTATTGGGCTCACCAAAGAAATTAAACAATTAAGTGATCCTGGAAAAATAGCTTACCTTTTTATGCAATCATTACTACCAACAATTCCCGCTAGCTTTTTAGCTTTTGGAACTGAACCACTTTATTCTGCATACCTCGAAGTTGATAATATTTTTAATGTTTCCGTAATTAACGATCAAACCATGGCTGGTCTTGTTCTCAAGCTTGGCGGAGGATTGATACTCTGGATCTTTATACTTATAACTTGGATGAAATGGTACAAAACTGAAAAAACCTTTGATGATGTAGTTAGAACTTCCACTAACGACTAAAATTTAATAAGAACATTATGGATGAAAAACTTATAGAAGAGATTAGCAACACTACTGGTGTTCCTCAAATGCTTGTCTCTAGGTCAGCTCAAGCAAGAGCAGAAGCAAATGGTACAGATGTAAATGCAGTTCTGTCTAGCTGGTCAGGTGGTACACCCACAGAAGTTGCCCCTACACCTGTTATCGAAGAAGCTGTGGTAGCACCTGTTATCGAAGAAGCTGTGGTAGCACCTGTTATCGAAGAAGCTGTGGTAGCACCTGTTATCGAAGAAGCTGTGGTAGCACCTGTTATCGAAGAAGCTATTGAACCCCCTGCAGACCTATTTTCAAAAATTGGCCGTGCAGTCCAGTATGGTTCGCTCTTTGGGGTTGTAACTGGATTCATACAAGCAATTGCCATCAGCACTTATCTTTATGATGGGTTAATCCTCGAATCCGAAACTTTTAACCTTATAACTGACTATCAAAAAACTACTTATATTGCTGCCCTTACTGCATTAACAACATTTTTTGGAGTTCTCAATACTGTAAATATTAAGAAATTATTAGAGTCAAACTTTATTGGACACGGGATAAAAACAACAGATAGAGAGTCTATTTTTCAAGGAATTGGTTTGGGACTTATTTTTGGATCCATCTCCGGATTCTTTATAACTTCTTCGATTGGGCAAACTATTGAGCCAATCCTTCCTGAAGATCCTACTGTTTTCCTATTACCAGTTTTCGGATCCTTCTGGAGGATACTTCTGCTTTCTACTATATTCCAGGCTCTAATTTCCATGCTTTCAGTGGTTCTGGGAGTACCCAAGGGACTTGACGTTTTTGAAGAAGAGGAAGCGCAAATTATAAGAAATAGAATTACAGGTTCGGCTGTCATACCTTTAAGCGCAATCATGGTTGGTGGTTTAATAGCATTTTTAATTGCACAAGTTTTCATAAACTTTCATGATTACGCACCGCTCTTTGCCTTGATAATCTCAGCAGCAATCTTGACATTTTCTGCAGTGATGAGTGCTGGTCCAAAAATAAAAATTACAAAAAATGAAGTACTTATTACTGCCCTAGGAATAATCACACTTACGGTCATTATCGCTTCAGTTGCTGCTAGTCAACTTTAACTTTTTATGATGAATGAAGCTTTTGATGAACTTGAAAGTATAGAGAGCTATATTGAATCAGATCGTTGGAAAAATATCTCTAGAAGATATTCGTCAAATGACATAAAAAAATTAAGAGCTCCTTTTGAAACAATTAGTCCCATATCGAAAACTGGGGCTGAAAAGCTCTGGTCACTTTTAAACAGAGATGATCAATTTATTTCTGGGCTAGGTGCGATAACAGCTCAACAAGCACTACAAATGTTCAACCTAGATTATGAATTTATTTATGTAAGTGGGTGGCAAGTAGCTGCAGAAAGTAACGGTGGAACGAACACTTATCCTGATTTATCTTTATACCCTTCAAACAGTGGTCCAAATTTTGTAGAAAAAATTAATAACACGCTATTAAGAAAAATGGTTGAATTAGAAAAAAAAGCTGTACCTCCAGTTATCGCTGACGCTGAATCAGGTTTTGGTGGTGTCTACAATGTTTTTGAATTAACTTCTCAATTTATTAAATCAGGAGTGGCGGGATTACATTTTGAAGATCAGCTAGCTTCTGAAAAAAAGTGTGGGCACATGGGTGGAAAGGTAGTGATTCCAACCCATGAATATATAAATAAATTAACTTCAGCAAGACTTGCTTCAGATGTTCTTGGATCTCCGATTGTTCTTATCGCAAGAACAGATTCACTAAATGCAAAACTAATGACTTCTGATTTTGACGAAACTGATAGGCCTTTTTTGAGTAATAAAAGATCGTCTGATGGCTATTACCCAATTGTAAAAAATGAAGAAATGGCAATCACAAAATCTTTAGCTTATGCAAAATATGCTGATGTTATTTGGTGTGAAACAAATACTCCCGATCTTGGATTTGCACAGGAATTTGCATCAGAAATAAAAAAACATTACCCTGACAAAATTCTTGCCTATAACTGCTCTCCGTCGTTTAACTGGACAGATAAATTTACAGATATAGAGATAACAAATTTTCAAAAGAATCTCTCTGAATTTGGTTATAGATTGCAATTTGTTTCTTTAGCTGGTTTTCATTCAATGTCTAGCTCTATGTATAACCTGGCAAATAATTACAAAGGTGGGAACATGAAGGCAATTGTTGACTTACAAGAGTATGAATTAAAACTCTCCAAAGAAGGATATACAGCTATTAAACATCAACAAGAAGTTGGTGGGGATTATTTCGAATCTATTGGGGAAATAGTTATGGGTGATGATTCAGAACTTCTTTCTAAGAAAAACTCCACAGAAGAGACTCAATTTTAATAGAATACATCTATGGAAAATTTTAAAAATAAAACAATAATCATGAGTGGTGGCTCTAGAGGTGTAGGTCTAGAGATTGCAAAAACACTGGGTAAAGACGGAGCAAATGTAATCATACTAGCAAAAACTACTGAACCTCATCCAACCTTACCCGGAACTATCTACACAGCTGCTGAAGAAATTGAGGCAGTCGGAGGAAATGCCTTACCTGTGGTTTGTGATATAAGATTCGAAGAACAAGTTGCTTCAGCTGTTGCCCAAGGTGTAGAAAAATTTGGAGGAATCGATATTTGCATAAATAATGCAAGTGCAATTCACTTGTCTGATACCGTAAACACTCCTATGAAAAGATATGACCTAATGCATAATATTAATGTACGTGGAACATTTCTATTAAGTCAACAATGTATTCCACATCTAAAGGAAAGTGAAAACGCACATATTCTGACTTTATCACCACCTTTGGATATTTCTAGAAAATGGTTTGGGATTACCTTGGCTTATACAACAGCTAAATATGGAATGTCTTTGGTAGCCCACGGACTTGCTGAAGAATTTCAAAAAGATGGTATTGCTTCAAATTGCTTGTGGCCAAGGACATCTTTAGACACAGCAGCCGTTAGAAATGTTATTGGTGCAGAGTTGGTAAAAGGGTCTAGAAAACCATCTATATACGCAGATGCTGCATATGCAGTACTAAAAAGAGATTCTTCAACCTGTACAGGAAATTTCTTTTTAGACCAAGATGTTTTAGAAGAAGAGGGTGTTACAGACTTTGATCAATATGCTATTGATTCAGATGCGACACTTGTTTCAGACTTTTTTGTTGATGATAATCCTGAAGATTGGATTCAAGCTTTATAAATTTAGAAATATTTTTAGACAAATTCGCTTTCTATACTTAATTTTGGAAATCAGAATGAATACATATGAGACAACGCCTGACAATCTCCCAAAACCAATAGACGATGGTGCTTGTGACCATCTGATAGGAATGCAATTACCTAACATTGATTTGCGTGCAACAAACGGTTCAACAGTGAATTTATCAGCGGGCAGTAGAAAAACAGTGGTTTATTGTTACCCTATGACAGGAAAACCTGGTGTGCCGCTGCCAGAAGGTTGGGATGAAATACCTGGGGCAAGAGGTTGCACCCCTCAAAGTTGTTCGTTCAGAGACCATCATTCAGAATTGTCCGCACTTGGTGCAGATGTTTTTGGTTTGAGCACGCAAGATACTGAATATCAAAAGGAAATGGCAGAACGACTTCATTTACCGTTTTTGGTGCTAAGCGATGTTAATTTGCAATTTTGTGAAGCAATGAAACTTCCAACCTTTGAGGTGGACGGTATGCGTTTAGTTAAGAGGGTCACAATGATTGCTGAAAACAACATAGTTGTTAAGGTTCATTATCCAATTTTCCCAAGCGACACAGATGCAATGTGGGTCATTGAACAATTATCGTATTAATTTTTCAAAGGCTAACAAGAAGAACAGTTAGTTTCAATTACTTTAAGTTCATACTTGTTGTCATAATTTATAGAGCCATATATATAGATTTAAATATATATATGGCTATAACTGGGATAAACGGACACTAAAAAAAGGAACAGAATACCCCCACCATTCTTTGGGTCGTGATTGGAAATCACTAGGTCGAACTAGAAAAATAGGTATAAAACTTTAAGAAAGACCCCCTATGTTTATTGGGCTTTTCAAACTACCTGCCAGAGTTTCTGCCAGAGTTTTAATTAGTGTGTTTGTGAAAGGGCAAAACCCCAATGTTTATAAGTGGCCAGAGGCAGAATCGAACTGCCGACCCCTTGTTTTTCAGACAAGTGCTCTACAGACTGAGTTATCTGGTTTTCTCTTTCTTTTTATTTAATGCACGTTGGGTAGCATTAAGTTCAGATTTTCTCAACCTTATTGACTCTGGTGTGACTTCTACAAACTCACCCTCTGAAATAAATTCTATGCACTGATCTAAAGACATTAGTTGTGGGGGTCTAAGTGGGATTGTTTCATCTGATCCTGACGCGCGATGGTTTGTAAGTTTCTTTTCTTTTGTAATATTTACCTCTAAATCGCCTTCATTATTTCTTTCTCCGATAATCATTCCCTCAAATACTTCTGTACCTGGAGGGATGAAAAGAATACCTCTGTCAACCATTGCAAGACTTGCGTAAGGGGTGACCTTTCCATTTCTATCAGAAATCAATACTCCATTTGTTCTTTGAGGTATTTCACCAGCCCATGGTGCGTAGCCATCAAATAAAGAGTTCATTATGCCTGAACCTCTTGTATCTGTTAAGAATTGATTCCTAAAACCAATTAAGCCCCTAGAGGGAATCGAGAATTCAAGAGTTGCTCTTCCAAAACCATTATTCATGAGATTTGTCATTTTGCCTTTTCTCTTAGAAAGCTTTTCTGTGACTACGCCTACATAGTCTTCGGGCGTATCAATAAAAACTTTTTCCATAGGTTCACTTTTTTTTCCATCAATTTCTTTAACGATGACTTCAGGTCTAGAAACCATAAACTCATATCCTTCTCTTCTCATGGTTTCAATTAGTACTGCCATTTGAAGCTCTCCTCGACCCCTAACCTCAAAAACATCTGTTTTCTCACTTGGGATAATTTGTAAAGATACATTACTTAAGATTTCTTTCTGTAACCTGTCACTGATATTTCTTGAGGTTACATATTTACCTTCTCTACCCGCAAATGGTCCATTGTTTACATGGAAAAAAATTGAGACTGTTGGTTCATCAATTTCAATTCTTGGAAGAGGGTTTGGATTCTCATTACTGGAAATGGTGTCGCCAATCTGTACATTATCTATACCGGCAATAGCAATTATGTCTCCTGATTCAAGTGTGTCGACTTTTACCTTTTCAAGGCCTTTAAATGTATACATAGCTGAAAACTTTTGATTATTTACTGTTTGTTCTTTTCCGCATAAACTATATTGTTTATTCATCTCAAGTATTCCGTTGTCTAACCTCCCTATGGCAACCTGACCGACATAGGAGTCATAAGAAAGGTTGGTTACTAAAAATTGTGGACTAAGGGAGTCATCTGTATTGGGCCCACTAAAAAAAGTAGTTATTAAATTTAACAATGGAATTAGATCGTTTGACTCATCACCTAAAGACTCATGAGCAATACCATCTTTTGCATTCGTGTAGAGAATTGGAAATTCTATCTGTTTATCGTTTGCATCTAAATCAATGAACAAATCATATACTTCTTCCACTACCTCATCAATTCGAGCATCTGATCTATCAATTTTATTGATTACCAAAATTACGGGTAAATCTCTTTCTAGTGCTTTTTTTAAAACAAATCTTGTTTGAGGTAACGGACCCTCACTGGAGTCAACCAGGAGAAGTACTCCATCGACTAAATTAAGACTTCTTTCAACCTCTCCACCAAAATCAGCATGGCCTGGGGTGTCTACAATATTAATTTTTATATCGTTATAGTGAATTGCTGTATTTTTTGAGGTTATGGTAATGCCTCTTTCTTTTTCAAGATCTCCTGAGTCCATTACTCTATCTTCTAATACTTGATGATCGCTAAATGTCCCACTTTGCTGTAGAAGTCCGTCAACTAAAGTTGTTTTTCCATGGTCAACATGTGCGATGATTGCAATATTTCTAATAGTTTCTTTTGCCATAAGGAAGTAAGTATAGGGTTGTTATATTTTATAAATATTTTTGATTTTTTATTTAAAACTCGTCTAGTTTCCAAAAAAGTCGATAATATTTTCCCAAGCTTTTACATCAGCTCTATAAAACTCTGAATATGAACATTTACTGCAAGTAATTACATAAAATTTCTGATTTTGAACATTAAAAAATTTTGAGAGTCCACCACTAGTCATTGAGACTTTCTCTCTTGTGTGTGATGTCGATACAACTTCTTTGTTGCGTGTTTTATCTTTCTTGTCCTGAATTGAACCAGAGGTACTACATTTTGGGCAAACCCATACTTTGTTATCCATGCCATCATATTACTTGCTAAAATAGTGATGTGATTAAGCATTTTAAATTAACCCTTTTAATAATCTTTTTGGCTGCATGTGGCAATGGAGATGCGTCTTCTGAGGGTTCGCTAATAATTAGGATAGTTGATGATGAGTTTTCGCCAAAAGTTATCAATGTACCTGTAGGTTCAACTGTAGTTTGGGAGTCCGGTGGGTCTAATAATCATAATGTAATCGCAAGTGATGGTTCTTGGCAGGCAATTTCTTCAGATTATTTTGAATACGGAATTATTACCAAAGGTGATCAATATGAATATACCTTTGATGAACCAGGTATTTATGAATACTACTGCCCGTATCACGGAACAAATAACAAAGGCATGGTTGGGACAATAATTGTAGGCGATGTTGAATATACAGCCCCTGTTGAGGAAGTCGATTATGTGACTAGTTCAAATGTATTAGAAGTTGGTGCAGGTAAGAGTTTTGGGACTATCCAAGATGCAGTAGATGATGCTTTTACTGGAGATTTAATACTTATAAGTCCAGGTGTTTATAACGAAAGCGTCACAGTAACCACCCCTTATTTAACAATTAGGGGTACTGATAGAAACTCAGTAATCATTGATGGTGAATTTATGAGGGAAAATGGAATTCAAATTTATGACACAGATGGTGTAAGTGTTGAAAATCTATCAGTAAGAAATTTTTCTCTAAATGGTGTTTATTGGAATGGATCGAAGGGTTTCAAGGGATCATATTTAACGGTTTACAACAATGGCGACTATGGTGTTTATGCATTTGACTCAACTGATGGAATATTTAATAATATATACGCATCAGGTCACCCTGATAGTGGAATTTACATTGGACAATGTTATCCCTGTAACACATTAATTTATGATAATGTCATTGAAGGAAATGCTCTTGGATACTCTGGAACCAATGCTGGAGGTCATCTTTACTTGTACGATAATATTTGGCAAAATAATATGTCAGGGATTGTACCAAATACATTAGATTCTGAACTAAATCCTCCAGGTAGAGAGACAACAATAATAGGTAATTTAGTCATCGATAATAATAACTATGAAGCTCCTACTAACCGTTTCGGCTTAGTGGCAAAGGGGATGGGAATAGTTGTACCTGGAAGAGTTGGCGACATTATAGAAAAGAATATTGTGATTAATCACGATAAGTATGGAATAGTTGCTAGCCCTATGCTTGATGCAAAATTATATTTTTCCCAACATGTTCAAGTAAAAGACAATGTTGTTCTTGACTCAGGCTACACAGATTTGGCACTGGCTGGACCTTGGGGTCCGGGGAATTGCTATGAGGGTAATGTCTATCAAACTTCGACACCACCTCTTCTTGAACAGCTGCATAGTTGTTCCTCTATTGAAGAGGGTGGTCTTTTATCCAGATTTCCTCTTCAAGGTGATGTTTCAGGGCTAATGATGCTCGCTGGATTTTTTGCAGATGCACAAAATCAAGAACTTGATAAAAATAGATACAAAGAGTACCCGTGGCCTAAAGAACAAACAAACATGGCATTTCAAAATATCAATATACCTAATCCAGCTGTGAATCTTTTTTATGTTCCAGATTTAGAGGCAATAACACTTCCCTATGACTTAATGGATGACCAAAATTTAGATAATTTATATGAAGCAAAAAAGGAGATAATAATGAGTGGAGTGCCTATTTCAAGTCCAAGTATTTGGCAGTTATTGTTTCAGTTATATGGATACTTGATGCCGTTTGTGCTTTATTCAGCATGGACAGCTCTTGCGTTGTATGATTTAAACACTAACAAGCAAGTTGAAGGTGCAAAAAAATATATATGGTTAGCTGTTGTATTTTTAGTACCATTTTTTGGAGTTCTTGCATACCATTTGATTGGACCAAGCTCTATATCGAAGACAATGAAATACGCAGCTATTGGAGGAGGACTAATAAGTTATTTACTAATCCTCATCCTTACAGCTGTTATAAGTGGTCTAGTTTAGTTATAAAGATATAACTTGATCAGGCATGTTGCCAGATAAGGCTTGGTACAAGTCTGGGAAACAACCTGCGGCTACTCCCTCAACTGTTCCTTCAGGGGTATAACCACCCTCTGCATTTTTAGATGCAAGACCTCGTTGGTTTGCACATTGATCACACATCATCAATAGCATTCCTTTTTCAGCAGCAACTTTTGCTAACCTTTCTCCTTTAGGATTTCCTTTTTGGAGCAACATTGTATTGTCGTCAAAAAAGAAAATACCTACTACTTCAACACCATGGTTATCAGCTTCCAATTGTGGAAGTATCATTTCTCCAACTTTATAATTAGCCGCATTTGGCGAATTGAGAATGTAAGCAACTTTCATTTTTAATACCTTTCGTATTGTTTTGATATATTATAAAAGAGCTATGGTTTATGAAAAAACTTTATGTTATGGAACTTTAAATCCTGATCTTATATATTTTATTGATGATCTCCCTGAGGCTGGAGGAGATATTAGAAGTAATAATTACAATATCAGAGCTGGAGGAACTGCAATAAACTGTGCTGAAAATATTGCCAACTGGGGAATGTCTGTTTCTGTTCTAGGTAACAGTATTGGCAAAGATGCTCTAGGTGAATATTTACTGAGTGAGCTAAGAGATAAAAATATTTTACATGAAGAAGTAATCTTGACTGATAATCCAACTCCGACATGCTCTATCTTTGTAGATAGAGATGGTGAAAGAACTATTGTGTCTTCGGGTTATTCAAACTGCACCTGGAATAAGCTCTCTGAAGTAAAAAACTTTCAGTCTCTTCTTGTTGACAGGTACTCCATACCTAATGTTAAAAACTCGATAACTGAGATTAAAAAAAGTGGTGTTTTCGTTGTCCAAGCAGGATACGAATATCCAATCGATTATGAAATTGATTTTTTGGTTGTTAGCAAAGATGAGATAGACGTAATAGAAGCTGAAAATTTATTGAATAACGAACTTGTATCAAGAATATTGTTAACACACTCAAACTTGCCTGCAAGATTAATCAGCTCGGAAGGTGCTATAGAGATTACGCCACCTGACTTTAAAACAGTTAATGCAACAGGTGCTGGAGATGTAACAGCTGCTTATATTGCCGCAAATGGAGTTGAGGATATCATTTCAACTATAAAAAATGCATGTGCTGCAGGGGCCATCTTAGCGGGTACAGGTGAACTGCCTACTCTTGAAAAAATAGCTGAAATATCAGAACTTGTAGATGTTAGTCCAAGATAAAAATTGGGCGTTTTATTTACTTTATAGTAAAATTAAATAATGGCTGTAAATTATAAAGCTCCGGTAAAAGATATCATATTCGGGTATCAAGTTATTAATTCCTACGATGTTCTTTCAAAAATTAGTCAATTTAGCGATTTTTCAGAAGATATTGTTATCCCAACAATGGAAGAATGTGGAAAGTTTGCAGAAGAAGTCTTAGCGCCAATTAATGCAGTAGGCGACGAAAAGGGTGCAACAATAAAAGATTCTGTTGTAACTATGCCCGAAGGATTTGTTGATGCCTACAAGAAATTTGCTGAAGCAGGGTGGTCATCTATTTCACTTCCTTCTGAGATAGGTGGTGGTGGTATGCCTGTCGTTCTATCGGGTGGAACACTAGAAATTCTAAGCTCTGCAAATTTGGCATTTGGCTTGGCTCCCGGACTAAGTGCAGGAGCAATTTCAGCTCTTAATTTTCATGGAAGCCAAGAACAAAAAGATAAATTTCTTCCAAAACTAGTTTCTGGTGAATGGACTGGAACAATGAACCTCAGCGAACCACAAGCAGGTTCAGACCTTGGAACTATTACAACTAAAGCTGAAAAAAGCGAAGATGGAAGCTATAGAATTACAGGTACAAAAGTATGGATTACTTTTGGAGAGCATGACATGACTGAAAATATAATACATCTTGTTCTTGCAAAGACTCCCGGTTCGCCAGAAGGAACTAAGGGAATTTCAATGTTTATTGTTCCTAAGTTCATAGTAAATGATGATGGCTCACTTGGAGAAAGAAACGAAGTTAAGTGTCTCTCGATCGAAGAAAAACTAGGAATACACGCTAGCCCTACCTGTGTTATGGAGTATGGGGGTAATGAAGGGGCCGTGGGTTACTTGGTTGGTGAAGAAAATAGAGGTTTAACTTACATGTTCACAATGATGAATGAAGCAAGAGTTTGGGTAGGTGGACAAGGCCTATCTTGTGCTGTACCTGCCTTCCAGGGAGCTGCTCAATATGCTCGAGATCGAGTACAAGGCCGTCCTGTTGGGATGAGTAAAGAAGATGCGAAAAATTCAACAATTATTGATCATGCAGATGTTAGAAGAATGTTAATGACAATGAAGTCCTACACCGATGCAATGAGATACCTTATGTATGACAACCAATTAATGATGGATTTAGAATATTTTGCCGAGGATGAGGAAACTAAAGCTTTTGGTGAAGAAAGATGTGGAATCCTCACTCCTGTAACTAAAGCCTGGGTTTCAGATTTAGGAGTTGAACTAAGTTCTATAGCTATACAAGTTTATGGTGGAATGGGCTATGTAGAAGAGACTGGAGTTGCTCAATACTTAAGAGATTCAAGAATTGCACCTATCTATGAAGGTACAAATGGAATTCAAGCACTAGATTTAATGTTTAGAAAATTACCTTTAGACGGAGGTCAAGCCATGCAGCGTTTGCTCACTGAGGTAAATGAAACCGTTGAAACTATGAAAAATGGCGATGAGGAATTACAAAATATGGCATCATTGCTAGAGGTTGAAGTAAATAATCTATCTGAAGTAACACTTTGGCTTGGTGGGAAAATGCTCGAGGGAGAGCTTGTAGACGCTAGCTCCGCAGCAACACCTTATATGAAAATGTTTGGCCAAGTAATTGGAGGATATTACATGGCAAAGGCAGCAATATTAGCAAAACAAAAATTAGAAGAAACAAAAGATGAATTTTATGCTGACAAGATTACTCTCTCCAAGTTTTACATGGAACAGTTGTTGCCTTTAGCATCTGGGTATACTTCATCTATAAAAGCTGGCAAGGATACTCTTTACAGTATTAAATCTGAAAACTTTTAATTGATTGAGCTTCTAAAAGATAAAAATAATTCTATTGCCCTAATTGGTGCCAGTACAAATAAAAATAAGTTTGGATACAAAATACTTATAGATCTTGTTAGTAAGGATTATGACGTAATTCCTGTGAACAACAAAGAAGTAGAAATAGAGGGTAGAAAAGTATTTAAAACTGTCCAGGAAATATCAGACTGTCCCTCAATTATAAATTTTGTAGTACCTCCAAGTATTGGATTCAAAATTACTAAGGACTTGGTTGAAAAAGGTTACGATAATTTTTGGTACCAACCTGGAGCAGAAAGTGCTGAAATTTCAGAATATTTAGATTCTAATAGAAAGAATTACATTGATGATAAATGCATAATGGTTGTCAGTAATTTAATAGATACGTACTAATAGCTCTACTAGCCCTCGCTATTTTTATTAACTTGATTTAATTCGTCGAAAGATTTTTCTAATTTATTTTTCCTTGTAGTTTTTAGTTTCTCAAATGAATCAACTGTTTGATCTAACCGTTTTGTAACTTCATCAAATGAATCGATAAATTTATTGACTTCACTTTTAACTTTTTCATGAGCAAGAAGGATATTTTTTGTGTCAGTTTGAAGACTGAATAGCTTCATCGAATGCCTAATAGTCTCTAGATAAGCCATGAGTGTTTGAGGACTCACTAGGATTACTTTTTTTGAAAAGGCATATTGTATTACTGGAGTTCTGGCTGCTCCGATTTCGGAAGTAAGTAAAAAGTGGTATAAGTTTTCAAGAGGAATGTACATCAGGACGAAGTCAACAGTGTCCTCTTCGGCTGAAATATATCCCTCTCTACCTGAAGTTTCATCAATTTTTGTTTTAATTGCTTTATCAATAAATTCTCGGTTTTTTGTTTTTATGCTTTCAGTGATTTGCTTGCGTGATATCTCATCAAGGGTCTCATCTTCTAAATCTAAATTTAGCTTAGAGAGCTGCATGTATAGATTTAGTGGAAACTTTGAATCCATGTTGATTGTTTTATTATCTGGTAAATAAAATGTGAAGTCCGGCTTTGTTCCACTATTCATAATTTTTTGGGATTCGTAATGTATTCCATCTTTATATTCCATGATTCCTAATAAGTCTTCAACTTGGAATTCAGCCCACTGTCCCCTGCTCTGGTTGTTATTTAGTACCGATATAAGGTTTCTAGTTTGTTGATCAACACCAGATATTGAACTTTTAATCTCACCTGTTTTTTCTAAAAAATCTTTTACAGTTTTATCTGATTTATCTAACAGCTTATAAATCTGAGATTCTTCATTTTCAATTAACTCACTGACTATTCCCTTTATTAGATACTCATCATCTTTTTCTGGCACCTCTTCTTTTCGTGTAACAAAATACACAACCGTAGCCATAAGAATAATGTTTACTATATAAAGTACAATGTCCATGATTCAAGAATAGCAATAACAGTGGACAATTTTTATAAAATTGGCTGTTAGATGTCTTAAACGCTATCGAAAATCTTTTTAAAACTAAACTTAAAGTTTTCTGTTGAATAGTTTTTTAGAATAAAATCTTTTGCGTTAGTGCCTATGTGTTTCGCCTCTTCATAATTTTCTTCGACTTGGTTTATCTTTGTAGCTAAACTTTCGATACTGTTGCTTTCAAAGATATAGCCAGTCTGACCTTCTATAACAATATCCCCCATGCCAGGTGCATCGGTTACCAGAACGGGGCAGGCCGTAGCTTGTGATTCAAATATAACCCTTGCAAGACCCTCTGATACAGATGGTAAAATCATTAAGTTAATTTCAGAATAAAAACTTTTTACCCTTTCCCTGTCTACTTCTCCAAAGAATTTAACATTGTCGTCTAAGGCATATTCACTTATTAAGTTTTTTAAAGTTTCTAAATATTTGGAATTAGGTGTTGGCCCTACAATTAAAAGTTCAACATTTTCTTTTTTAATAGAATTTAATGCTTCAACAATTAAATGAGGCTTTTTTCTATCTGTCACACTTCCTATGAATAAGATTCGAAATTTTGAATCTTTATCTCTATTAATTTTAATATCTTTAAAGTCATCAAAATCGACCCAAGCCGGAAAGCGTACGATAGTTTTTGACTTATTTATTTTTCTTACCTGAGCTTCAGTTGAGGATGACACTGCCCTAATAATATCTGCATTATGAATCGTATATCTTGATAACCTTTGGAAGACATATTTGTATAGACTCGGGAATAATAAGTTTTTTTCTAAGCCAAGAGTTTCTATAAAATCCCCATGTGTTTCTACAATTACTTTGATGCTTTTATATCTCTTTTTCACAATCAGCATTGAAAGAAAGCTTGATACTGGATCTTGAAAACAGACTATTTCTATATTGTTATCTTTTATAATTTTCCTCATAGAAATCAAAGAAACTACCATTATCTTTAAATAATTATAAAATCGGCTTTTTGTTTTCTTGAAAAAGTAAAGGTTCGCATTCTCCAAATTCATTTCTTTTTTTTCATTTGCAAATGCAATTACATTTAGATTGGAAATTTCTGACAAGTACTCAAATTTTTTACGCATATTCTTATCAAGAGGAAGTTTGTAAGTTGTAGGAGCTATGAAAAGTACATTCTTCATTCTTTAAAAAAAGAGTCTAATTCAATTAATAATTGTTCGTCATGTGTCCATGGAATTGAGTGAGCTGCATTATCAAAGATTATTTCATTTACATTTGCTAGATCTTTTATAACTTCTTGAGAAGTCTCCTCAGGCACTAAATTATCTTTTCCACCCGTGATGACTAATGTCTCTGTATCAATTTCTTTTAACCAGGGTCTTGCATCGTATGGCACAACATATCTTCCACCATCCTCATATATGAAGTCGTCTTTAGATTTATGTAAATTATTCCAGGCCCAGTCAGTGTATTCATTTCCCAATGCACCAGTTTTACGTAAATGTGAATATTTAGATTTTGGATTCATGTTTGGAAATAATCTCTCTCTGATTCTCACCGTTGCTACAAAAAATTTAAAGAGGGGTTTATCTTTATATACAGCACCTCCGAGCCAACTAAATGGTGTAATGAGAACCATTTTATTTACAAGCTCTCTCTTCTTCCTTGAAATGCTAAGTGCTACCGCACTTCCCATTGACCATCCAACTATATTGCATTTCTCTATGTCTAGTTGATCTAATATGCTGATTACTACATCTGCGTTTTCATCAACATCCCACCTCTTCCAACTTGAGTCAGATTTTCCGTGATTTTTCATATCGATTGTTACAAAAGAATTTTTTTCTTCATAGAAAGGGAGAATTTTAAACCAACTTCCTAGTGAGTCAGAGCCCCAACTGTGTAGAAAGATAATTGGGATTGTGTTACCTACGTAAGATTCACGAATAAAGTATTCTTTTTCTCGCACAAAAACTGTTCTCCCAGGTATTTTTGTTGGGTGAATTTGAGTTAAGCCCTCGGTCTGAGCTTTTTTAGTGCCAATTAAATTTTTCAACAAAGTAGCGAAAGCAAAATATTTTGTTAATTTTTTAATCATTATTACTAAATAATATTTATCTTTTCGATATAGTCAGTATTTATTTCACCTATTTCCCAAAGTTCCAAACCCATACTTTCTTTAATCTCTACAATGTCAATATTTTGGTCTTTTGGTACAGCAATAAGTAAACCCCCACTTGTCTGAGCATCACAACAAAGCTTTATAAGGTTTTGGTCTGATGCGTTGTCAATTATCAATTCTTTAACATGGTCAAGGTTTCTTTGGCTTCCTGATGAAAAGAAGCCGTTCAGAATTAGTTCTTGAACTCCTTCAATTGCAGGGATGTTTTTACTATAAATGTTTGCTCCAAGATTTGTATTTTTTAACATCTCACTCAAATGACCGAATAACCCAAATCCTGTAATATCAGTTACTGCATTTGCATTATATTTATGGGCAACGTCAGCAGCAGAATTGTTCAAAGTCGTCATTACTGTTGTAGCTTTATTAATTATCTCAGAGCTAGCTTTACCTTTTTTAATTGCGGTTGATATTACACCAGTACCCAGTGGTTTAGATAAAAATAACTTGTCGCCATCTTTAATTGTATTGTTTAGAAAGACTCTTTCTTTTGCTACTCCTGTTACAGAAAAGCCGTACTTAGGTTCATTATCATCAATACTGTGTCCTCCTATCACCGAGCATTTAGCTTGCTCCATGACATCTAATCCACCTCTAATAACCTCTCCTAGAATATCAAAACTAATATGGTCTCTAGGCCAACAAACTAACTGTAAAGCCGACAGAGGCTCTCCACCCATGGCATAGATGTCAGATAATGCATTTGCGGCTGCTACTCTGCCCCAGTCATAAGGATTATCTAAAATTGGAGTAAAGAAATCTATAGATTGGATAAGATTTTCACCACTAGTTCTTACGACTCCAGCGTCATCGGGGTTGTTTAAACCTACAGATACACTGCTGGCAGATAAGGCTTTATGATTTTTAAATTGCGACAAAACTTGTGCAAGCTCACTAGGTGATAGTTTACAAGCTCAACCAGATCCACGAGAATACTCAGTCAGTCTCATCACACCTCCCACCTAATTACTAATTTGCTTTTCAGCTTCTATTTCTTCTATGAAACATTCTTGTATTAGTTTCAATACCGGGCTTTGTTCATACACTTTTTCATCGATTTTATTTACAAATTTTCCATGTTTAGCTGTGGATAACACAAAAACTGTATCCATTTCATAAATCTCATCAGCAGTTATCCGACTTTCTATGACGTTTAACTGTCCTTTAGCTCCAAAAAGATTGATGTATTGTCTTGTTATCGAATCAAGTATTCCTAAGTCTAAATCAGGAATATAAACTGTATCATCCTTTATCCACCCAAGAGAAAATGTGGGGCCTTCAAGGATTATATTGTTTCGATTTAAGAGTAAGGCATCTGTAAAGCCATTTTGTTCAGCTAAGCGTGTCTGAGTAACATTCAAAGCATAGGAAGTTGACTTTGTGCCAATAATCTGATTTTCCTCTAGTAGAAAATCACCCCCAGGATGCCATGGGCTTAATTGTGTCTGTAGGGAATAGTTTTCTGGAATGTCTACCGGTTTTTGATGGAACATATAGACATCATAACTTTCAACAGTCTCGGATCGGCTTATTATTACCCTTACGTAACCCTCAGTAAAGTTTGAGGCTAATTTTATAAGATCTTTCTTTATAGAGTTAAAATCAATATTCTTGAATAACATCTTATTAGCGGATCTTTCAAAACGTTTAAGGTGTCTGTCTACTGCAAAAAGAAAACCATTATGAATACGGATAGCTTCAAAAATACCATCTCCTCTCCAAAAAGAGAGGCTTTCTATTGGCGTATTAAAGTTATCCTTACTAACTTCTATACCATTAATTAGATACACTTTTTATAAATATCTTTCTCTTATATACGTATTAGTAATTGGCATTCTTCTATCTTTGCCAAAAGCTCTTTCTGTTAATTTTACTCCAGGTGCAACTTGTTTCCTTTTATATTCATTTTTGTCAACTTTTTCTAACACGTCATATACAATGTTGCTTTCAATTCCTGAAGCGATTATTTTTTCAGAAGAAAAGTCAGATTCAATATACATTTTTAATATTTTGTCCAGTAATTCATAGTCAGGAAGGGAGTCGGAATCAAATTGATTGTCGCTTAGTTCTGCGCTGGGTTCTTTACTAATAGAATTTAGTGGAATTACGATTGATTCTTCATTTCGAAATTCGGAAAGTTTATATACTTCAGTTTTATATACATCTTTAAGTAGTGCAAATCCTCCTGCTAGGTCACCATACAATGTGGAATACCCAACAGCCATCTCAGATTTATTCCCAGTTGATAATACCATTGCCCCTAGTTGATTTGAGAGACCCATAATTATATTTCCCCTTATCCTTGATTGAATGTTTTCATCGGTAACACCAGCAAGTGGTTCCTCAAGTGTAGTTTTTAAAAGAGTTCTTAGTGTTTCTACAGTATCCTCAATTTCAATAATTTTAAATTCTATACCCAAGTTTGTAGCCAGATTTTTTGCATCCTCAAGTGAGCTGTCTGGATTATATTTTGAAGGCATTGCTATTCCTATAACATTTTCTGAACTCAGTGCGTCGACCGCAATTGTAGCTGTAAGGGCCGAGTCTATTCCTCCTGAAAGCCCAACTAGAACTTTTTGAAAGTTATTTTTTTGTACATAATCAGCAACACCTAATTTAAGAGCCTCATACATTGACTCAAGTTCATTAAAAGTTTTATGAGACTGTAATTCTGGAATAGAATCTTTTTTTGTGTTCAAAGTAAGTTTTGAATCAGAAATTATATCTTTCACCTGTACTTCTAGATCGAATGAAAACACTTCTTCCTGAAATTGACTCGCTTGATAAATGATTTCACCTGATGCATTTACAACAAAAGAACCGCCATCAAAAACAAGTTCATCTTGTCCTCCAACCATATTTAAGTATATTATTGGAACATTTAACTTCTTGGCTTTTTCTGCGACTTGTTTTCTTCGTGAATTAGATTTATTAATATCGAATGGTGAAGCATTAATATTGACAATTATTGATGCACCAGCATTTACTTGAAGGTCCGCTGGGCCATTATCAATCCAAATATCTTCACAAATATTAATTCCAATAGCTACATCGTCATACCAAAATAAATCTGCTGGTTTACTTCCTTTTGAGAAATATCTTGCTTCATCAAAAACTGAGTAATTTGGAAGAAAGCACTTATGGTAGATACCTTTTACATCTCCATTTTGAACAATAGCTGCGGCGTTTGAGATTTTTCTTTCAAAATTGTCCGTAGAATTTTCATCTAAACTTCTATCAACAAAACCAATTATTGCACTGGTTGCACCAGAAAATTCTGCTATTTCTTCTAATACTGCAAAGTTTTTACCCACAAAACTTTCTCTTAGAAGTAAATCTTCCGGAGGATATCCAGTTATTGAAAGTTCAGGAAAAATAACAATGTCAGATTGTATTTTTTCGGATTCCTCTAGAGTATTTAGAATTTTGGTTTTGTTTTCCTGAATAGCTCCCACAGAGAAAGAAAGTTGGGCACCGGTTAATCTTATGGTTTTTGTATTCACAATACAATGATAGATTGTTGATTAACTAAGAAGATACTGTAATTTTTATATCTTTCGACTCTTCAATCCATTTTGAAACTCGTTTAATTGATGGCATCCGATCAACTATTTTTTTCTTTTTATTGATTAGATCAAGTGTTTCATGAAGAGATTCTGGATTTCTTCTTTTTAGTTCAGCAATACTCTCAACACCGGATGCCTCTAAGAGGTCGGCATAGTCTCGTCCAAGATTATTTATTTTCATTAGCTCAGCTCTCTTAGCCCAGTGTAAAAGTTTAGGAGATGTTATGCCTGTCTCCTTAGTAAGTAGGGCTCTTCCAGACCTGGTTGACGCTATTTGTAAAAAAGTTACTGTTGTTCGAACCCTGGCTCTCCTTAGCTTGGTAGCCTCGGTGTGTGTCATTCCATTTATAGAATCTATTGAAGTCATTATTAGATTTTACAAAAAAATTAATATAAATTAAGTAAAAATTTGAAGAGTTTTTCCCACTCTAAAAATCTTTCTGTTCATCGAAATCCGTAGGTCTTAAGAAATTGAAGTTTATACTTTTAGTTTTGAATTCTGAGGATTCAAAAAAATTAATTAGATCAAACTCTCCAAAAACAGAATCAATCTCATCAGAAGAATTATCTTGGGTAATTAGTTCAAGTTTATTCCAGAAATATTTTGGTACAACTACTGGATAGCCATACTTGTACCTATACTTTGGAATCATTACCTCGTCAAAATCATGCTTTGTATTTAGAAGTCTTTGAATTACCTTACCATCCACAGACGGTTGATCTCCGAGAAAGATGAAAACATTCTCAAAATTTTTATTTTGATTCAAGTGATGTAAACCTGTTCTGATCGAAGAAATTATTCCCTCGTCCCAGTTCTCATTTATTAGTATCGCTGATGATTTAAAATCAACCTTTTCAATTATTGTCTCACTGTCGTAGCCGAGAACTACAACAGCATCTTCAAAATAGGTCGAAACTGTTTTGATTGTTGTTTCAAGAATTGTACTTCCCTTGTACTCAGCAAGTTGTTTAGGAAACCCCATTCTTAATGATTCACCAGCAGCCAATATTATTGCAGCATTCATAAAACAACCAGACTAGAAAATCCTGAAAAAAGAATTAATAAAATCGCTTCAATATTTCTTAACATATAAACCTGTTTTAACCCTGAACCCAAGCATACTAATGAAAATATACTTGTTACAAGTAAAACTATTCCCTGAAGCGCAATTGAATTAAAAAACAGAATTGGTATGTTTAACAATATTGGAACAGATGAAAACCCATAAATAATCCCAATAAAAATTAGATTTGGTTCTTTCTTAAAGAAGTACTTCAATGCCGCATAAATTATCGCTACTGAAATAAATACATTAAAAAAACCAAAGAGTTGACTTGAAATTAATGTACTTACATTATTTATTGACTCAAAACTTTCTTCAATTTCAATTATTAGTGTCTGAAATTCTAAAACAGCTTCTTGTGGAAGCTCTGCACTAGATACAGAAATAATCTCCTTCACGTAAATTACAAGATTCTTAAGAAAGGTCGTTACCGCTAAGGTACTGATTATTGATCCTGAGAGCCAAATTGCTATCCCTTTTTGAAGTGATGATTTTTCAGTGACAAGCTCACCGTAAATATATTTATCAAGTTTTAGCACTTTATAAAAAATTGTATTGTTTCTCATTTTATTTATTTACACCTTAGAATCCAGTGTATGACTATAGCAAAGTTAATTTCATATTGTATTGCAGTAGCAATGGCAATCGTTATTTATTGGGCACAAACTCAAGTATCATTACTTGATTCCCCTATTCCTCAACTTCCCTGGGGGGTCGTGTCTCTGGTAGATCTCTATGCAGGATTTACACTTTTTGGTTTATGGATTGCCTATAAAGAAACTGTGTTAAAAACATTTTTTTGGATTATTGGATTAATCGTATTGGGGAATTTCACAACTGCTCTTTATGTGATTTATAGTATCAATAAAGCCAATGGAGATTTGAAAGTTTTCTTTATGGGGGATAATACTTAATCTTTTTTAAGATTATCTAAGAGTATTAAGGAAACGTCTCTTACTTTTATAGATTCGCCTCTACCAAGTTCTTTGACTCCATCGTCCATCATGATATAACAAAATGGACAAGCTACAGCGACTTCGTCGGCTCCTGTTTCTATGGCTTCTTCAGATCTCTCAATATTAACTTTTTTTCCTGTAGACTCCTCCATCCACATTCTTCCTCCACCAGCTCCACAACAGAAACTATTAGTACCCTGACGTTTCATTTCACGAACTTCTATACCTCCTATTGCTCCAAGTATCTCCCTAGGTGCAGTGTATATGTCATTATGTCTTCCCAGATAACAAGAGTCATGATAGGTAATTACATAAGGGTCTTCACTTGTACCAACATCAATTTTTCCTGACTGGACGAGTTCTGTTAATAATTGACTGTGATGGATAACTTCAAAGTTACCACCGAGCTGAGGATACTCATTAGCAATAGTATTAAAACAATGTGGGCATTGTGTAATAACTTTTTTAACATTTAGATTATTCATATTCTCAATATTTTGAATAGCTAATTGCTGAAATACAAATTCATTTCCAGTTCTTCTAGCTGAATCCCCAGTACACACTTCTTTTGGACCTAAGACTGCATAGGAAACACCTGCTCGTTTCAACAAGGTTGCAACTGCTTTTGTGACTGGAACATTTCTGTCATCAAATGCTCCTGCGCAACCGACCCAATACAAGTACTCGACTTCTTCTTTGTTTTCTTCTCCCAGCATTGGAACTTCAAATTCTAAACCCTCAGACCATTTCATTCTGTCATTTTGAGATGCACCCCATGGATTAGATGAATTTTCCATTGCTACATAAGCCTTTCCAAGTTCTGATGGAAAATCTGAAGCCATTAGTGCAAGATGTCTTCTCATATCAAGTATTTTGTCCAAGATTTCAATGTTTACAGGACAAACTTCGTCACAAGCACGACATGACGTACAAGCCCAGAGTTCTTCAGATGTAATTCTTTCAAATACATTTGAAGTCTTAACCTGTAAATCAATAGGTGTTGACACTGTTGCTGGAACAGCTGGAGAGCCAGATTCAGACATGACTTGTCCAACTTTAAGAATAATTTCTCTAGGATCTAGAGGCTTTCCTGTTAAGTTAGCTGGGCAAACAGATGTACATCTTCCACAGACAGTGCAAGCATCAAGATCAACAAGTTGCTTCCATGAGAAGTTTTCAACAACTTCTACACCAACTGTATCTATATCTTCTGCCTCGAGAAGATTTCCTATGTCTTTCATTGCTCCTTTGGGTCTATCTTTTGGACTAAGAAACATATTTACAGGAGAGGTAATGATATGTCTAAGCTTTGATTGAGGTAGTACGATTAAAAAGACAAAAAATGAAATAACATGGAGTATCCAAGATATTCTGTGAAAGAGAACACCATTTTCAATTGGTAAAATATCAGCTATGAAATATCCAACAAAGCTCCATTTTTCATACTCAGGAAAGCCCTCAACAATTATTCTTCCAGCTTCAGTCGTTAATCCAGAAAGACCCATAAAACCTAGAAGTCCAAGCGTCAAAAAATCATCCATTTTTGTTTTAGTTTTAATTCTGAATTCAGTTCCAAAAATTCTTCTGAGTAAAGCCCAACCAATTCCAGCTAGATATATTAGAGATGCTATTTCTAGTGAAAAAGAATACACAAAATAAGTTGTGCCCTGTAGAAACTTCATAGATGGTGGCAATAAATGATGAATCTCTAATGTAATAGTACCTGCAAATAAACCCAAAAAGCCAACATAGATCATTGAGTGCATTAATCCTGCTGCGCGGAATCTCAGAACAGTTCGCATAAGAATTCCATCAAAGAAGTTCTTCAGTTTAGATACAAGAGTAGTCTTTCTTTTTTCACTTGTGCCACGAGCCCAGTTTTTTGCTCTTAATGAAAAAAGATATCCACTTATAAATACGGATGATGCACTTAATAGATAAAAAGCATATTGTAAATATTTAGGTATATTCTCAAATACTCTTCTGCCTTCAACAATATCTCCTTCTGGGAATATATAGCTTGCAGCCCAAAGAAATAAGGTGCCAACAGCACTTCCAGCAGAAAATAAAAGGACATAATCGTTAACTTGCTTTGGCTTTTTTTGATTAATCATTGTTTATTTCATTTGAAATTTGTTGTGATTTATTTGTGGCAGACTCAATTGCATTGTAAATAATTTTATCAAAAGAATCGTTAACAAGCGAATTCAGTCCGGCTTCAGTAGTTCCGTTAGGTGATTTTATTTTATCTACAGTTGAACTAAATTCATCATCAGAAATAAATGATGGTAGTGATTTAACTAACTCTTTAATTATTTTATTTGCTTCTGATTTATCTAAACCTAAGAGCTCTGCTGCCTGAACTATTTTTGATGACAATTCCAAATACCAAGCTGGACCACTTCCAAAAACCGAGGTTATTATGTGAAAAAGACTTTCATCATATTCTGCAATAGTCCCAAGGCCCCCCAGAACTTCAAGAAATGATAAATAGTCTTCTTGATAATTTTTGGTAAATGGAATAAAACCATTGTTTGCCTTAATTGATAAATTTGGCATTAACCGAATTATTTTATTGTTAAAGTATCTTTGGAAGTAAGTTATTTCGACACCTGCTAAGACCGTGCAAATAAGAACATTTTCCGAAATTTTATGGGAATTTAATTTAATAAACTGTTTTATATCTTTAGGCTTTATACAGAGAACTAAAACACCTTCTTTGATATCACTAATTTCATTCATAATATGAGAATTTTTTAAGGGCGAAGACTCAGGATTTTGATCATAAAGGTATATGTTCAAATCATCTTTAAGGTTATTTAAACCGTTTGATAATGATGAACCAAGGTTGCCAACACCAACAATATGAATATCCAAATTAACCATTATTTAATATTATCACTATTAAAAGAAATGTATATCACTATGATTTATAGAAAAAATTATTGAAAAGTTTGCATAATTTTCTAACTATATTATATTTTATATAAATCTAAGTAATTATACTTAGATTATATGTATAATATAACATAGATAAGAAAGGATAATAATGAGTGGTACATTAACAGCTTCTTCAGTAAAACCTGGAGTTAGGCGATCAAAAAAATATACATCTGGTCGTGTTTGTGAGTTTTCATCTTGTGAAACTCAAATAAGTATCTATAACAAGAAAAAGTATTGCTTCTTGCATTCTCCAGTCTCCTATCCAAGGGTTAGAGGACATTTGTCAAGAGAACAAGAACCAAAAATTTAACCAAAACAGAAATTTTTTAGAAAGGAAATTAAAAATGGGAAAAGCAGTAGGAATTGATTTAGGAACAACAAACAGTGTTGTTGCAGTATTAGAAGGTGGCGAACCCGCCGTAGTAGCAAACGCAGAAGGAAATAGAACTACACCTTCAATTGTTGCATTTAAAGGTGAAGAGGTTCTTGTTGGGGAACTTGCTAAAAGGCAGGCAATAACAAATCCTGATAACACAATAAGGTCGATTAAGAGAGAGATAGGCACCTCTTGGAAGCAAGAATTTGAAGGAAGTGAATACACACCTCAAGAAATATCAGCAAGAATTTTACAAAAATTAAAGAGAGATGCAGAAGCCTACCTTGGTGAAGATGTGACAGAAGCTGTAATTACTGTTCCAGCATATTTTAACGATGCTGAACGTCAGGCTACAAAAGAGGCAGGGAAAATAGCAGGCCTAAATGTATTAAGAATTATCAATGAACCTACTGCTGCGTCTTTAGCTTATGGTTTAGAAAATAGCGAAGACCAAAAAATATTAGTCTATGACTTAGGTGGTGGAACATTTGACGTTTCAGTATTAGAAATTTCAGAAGGTGTCTTTGAGGTGAAATCAACAGCCGGTGATTCTAAACTTGGTGGTGATGATTGGGACCAAAAAGTAATGGATTGGTTGGTTGAAAAGTTTAAATCATCAACCGGTATTGATATTTCAAGTGACAAGATGGCAATGCAAAGAATAAAAGAAGGTGCAGAGAAAGCAAAAATTGAACTTTCCTCAACAAGCGAAACAGAAATTAATTTACCCTTTATTACTGCTAATGATGCTGGTCCACAACATTTACTAGAAAAATTATCTAGAAGTGAATTTGAAAAAATTACTTCTGATTTAGTAGATAGAACAAAAGAACCAGTAAATAAGGCTATTGATGATGCAGGTCTATCATTCTCAGATATTGATCATATAATTTTAGTTGGTGGATCAACAAGAATTCCATCTATCCAAGCTCTAGTTAAAGCCATGACTGGAAAAGATCCCCACAAAGGAGTCAATCCTGATGAAGTAGTTGCATCTGGAGCAGCTATTCAAGCAGGTGTATTAAAAGGTGATGTTAAAGATGTATTACTCCTTGATGTTACACCATTGACCCTAGGAGTTGAGACTAAAGGTGGAATTGTTGCAAAGATGATTGAAAGAAACACAACAATTCCTACTAAGAGATCTGAAACATTTACTACTGCTGAAGATGGTCAAACAGAAGTTGAAATCCATGTTCTTCAAGGAGAAAGAGAAATGGCTTCGGGTAATAAATCACTAGGTAAATTTAAACTAACTGAAATACCATCTGCTAAGCAGGGTACCCCTCAAATTGAGGTTACATTCGATATTGATGCAAATGGAATTGTTAATGTGAATGCAAAAGATCTTGGTACTGGTAAAGAGCAGAATATTACCATCACTGGTGGAACTGCACTTGAGGATGATGAAATAGAAAGAATGATTAAGGATGCTGAGACTCATGCAAATGAAGATGCTCAGAAAAAAGAACTTATTGAAACTAGGAACTTAGCTGAAGGTATGGTTACTTCTACTGAAAAAATGCTTGAGGAAAATAAAGATAAAGCTACTGAAGAAGAGATTACAGCTATGACTGATGGCAAGGACGCTCTTTCTAAGGTGCTTGAAAATGAAGAAGCTACTCTTGATGAAATCAAAAATTCTATTGAGGAACTAACAAAATCAAGTCAATCATTCGCTGAGAAGCTCTATGCTGAGGCACAACAAGATACAGAAAATACATCTTCTGAAGACACAGAAAATGAAGATGTTGTTGACGGCGAAGTTGTAGAAGAAGATGAATAGTGGTGAAACCCTTGATCCTGAAGATATAGAGGTTTCAGAAGAAGAGGTTTCAGAAGAAGAGGTTTCAGAAGAAGAGGTTTCAGAAGAGACTATCAATGATGAGGAAGTTCATTCGGTTCCTTTAGAGCAATATGAAAAAATTAAAGATGATTACTTAAGACTTGCAGCAGATTTTGAAAATTTTAAAAAAAGAGCTGAAAAAGAAAAGAGTATGAGTATGGTATCTTCTCTTTCAATGATTATATCTACACTACTTCCTCTAATAGATAATTTTGAGATTGCAATGAATCAAGATGGTACCCCGAAAGAAATAGAGGCTCTTTATAAAATGACTCAAGTTTTTCTTGATACATTCAATGTAAAAGAAGTGCCTGGCACTGGAGAACCTTTTGACCCCTCCTATCATGAAGCTGTTGAGCAATCAGGTGAAGGTGATATAGAATTAGTTGGTGAGGTCCTCAGAAAAGGTTATGAAATAGATGGTCGACTACTACGACCGGCAATGGTAAAAGTCCACAGTGAATAGAGACTGGTTAGAAAAAGATTTTTATAAAGTCCTTGGTGTCTCTCAGAATGCATCAATTGATGAAATAAAGAAAAAATACAAAAAGTTGGCTAGGGAAAGTCACCCAGACCTTAATCCAGGTGATCCAGAAGCTGAGAAAAAATTTAAAGATATATCCGAAGCTAGTTCTATCCTTACTGATGAGCAAAAGCGACAGGAATATGATCAAGTACGGGCTATGGGGCCATCAGCTTTTAGCGGTCAAGGTGGTGGATTCAACGCCGAAGATCTTGGAGATATATTTGGTAATTTAGGGGATATTTTTGGTTTTGGTGGAGCTGGAAGAAGGAAAGGCCAGAGTTATCAAACTAATTTAACTATCTCATTTGTAGAATCTGCATCTGGTTTAGAAACAAATGTTCCACTAAGGAAAGAGGTTGCCTGTTCAGACTGCAGGGGGAATGGTTCAGAAAATGGAACTGCATATCATACATGTAATATTTGTGGAGGTTCGGGTCAAACAGCTTCAAATCAGGGTTTTTTCTCCTTTGCACAGCCATGTCAAGCATGTAGAGGTCAGGGAAGTGTTATAGACAAGCAGTGTAAAACTTGTAAAGCACAAGGGGTTGTAATCAAGAGTGAAACAATCAAAGTAAAGATTCCTGCCGGTGTAGATAATGGAACAGTTATCAGACTTCGTGGGTATGGCGGTACAGGTGACAATGGTGCTCCAGATGGGGACTTGCTTGTACAAATAGCTGTTGAGCCACATAAATATTTTAAAAGAAGTGGTAGTGACTTAGTGTTAGAAGTCCCACTTCTATTTACAGAAGCAGCATTAGGTGCAACAATTAAAATTCCAACCTTAGAAAAACAAATATCACTTAAAATTCCTTCTGGAACACCCAGTGGTAAAACTTTTAAAATTAAGGGTGAAGGAATTACTCCTCAAGGAAGGAGATCAGGAGATTTGTATGTAAAAGTTTATTTAAATCCCCCACAAAATCTTTCAAGATCAGCTAAAAAACACTTGGAAAGCTTTAGAGACCAATTTGAATCTGGAGACACTCCTAGAGATTATTTATATGAATAGAGAAAGTTCTACTGCGATTTATTTTATATCAGTAGCTTCTACGCTTTCGGGCATACACCAGCAAACTATAAGAAGTTATGAAGAAAAAGGGCTTATCAAACCTTATAGAACTGGTGGAGGAACTAGAAGATACTCTCAAGGTGATATAGATAAACTAATTCAAATTCAGGATTTATCTCAAAGAGGAATCAATTTAGACGGAATAAAAATAATTTATGAGATGAGAGATAAAATTGAAGAACTTCAGAATAAGATTATTTCTTTAGAAAATGAAATTTCAAACCAAAAAATTGATTCTAAAACCAAAGAGAAAGAAATTCATCAAAGCTACAAAAATGAAATAGTAAAAAAAACTGAGAAAACAATTAGAAGAACCCCATAAAGTAAATTTTATGGATACGGGAAATATTATTTCATTTTTACAAAAATTTAGTTTTGTTCGATTAATTGGTTCTGGAGAAAACTTGCTTATCTTTTTGTTTAGCTTTTATGCTTTGCAATAAATGCATCAATCTTATTTTCTAAAATGGGAAGTGTTATTCCCCCATCGCATAAGACTTCATCATGAAAGTATCTAATATCAAATTTTTCACCAAGGGCGTTTTCAGCTTTTCTTCTTTGTTCTTCTATTTTTAGTTGACCCATCTTGTAGGAGCAAGCTTGTCCTGGCCAGGCAATATACCTATCAGTTTCAACATTTGCATTTAGCTCTTCTATTGGTGAGTTCGCTCTAAAAAATTCTACAGCCTTATCTCTGGACCAGCCCATACCATGCATACCTGTGTCTAGTACTAAACGACACGCCCTCCATGCGTCATTACCAAGTCTTCCAAGTTGTTGTACGTCATTGGAGTAAAGACCCATTTCATTAGCTAGTTGTTCTGAATATAATCCCCAGCCTTCAACAAAAGCGGTTGAAGCAACATATCTTTGAAAATCTGGAACATCTTGTAACTCTACAGCAATAGTCCTATCTAGATGATGTCCAGGTATTGCTTCATGGAAAGCAACAGATTCAGCTTCAAAAATACTTTTCGTTTCAGCTTTGTAAGTATTTAAAAAGTAAGTTCCATCTCTAGACCCATCAGGTAATGGTGGATAGTAATAAGCAGGTGGTGCATGCTGTTCAGCCGCAGAAGGTACTGGAAGAACTTTGCAGGGAGACTTTGGAAATACAGTAAACCATTCTCCTAGAGGTTTATATGCTCTCTCTATAGTGTCAACGGCTAGTTGTAACATTTGTTCCTTACTTTCGTACCTCATAGATGGGTCCGTTTGCATTTTATGAATTACATCTTCAGGTGTATTGACTTCATCAAAGACATCTTTTCCTATTTCAAAAAACTCTTTTTTCAATCTTTCAATTTCTGACATACCAATTTCATGCACTTCTTTTACGGTTGTATTTTTATGACCTGTAAATTTTCTCAGACTTCTTAAGTAAGAATCTTCCCCTCCTTCGATCCACATAATTCCTGGTTTATCATCAGACCTACCACTAGGAAGATGTTCCGTTCTTAGAAGTTCTAAGTATGATAAAACACTCGGTCTAATGTGAGTTTCAATAATTCCCATTGCTTTATCTTTCCAATTAGAAATTTCAGATTCAGAAATCGCTGGTGCGAAATTAACTAAAAGTAATGGATCAGCTTCAAGATTTGTATCTAAGTAGTTTTCTAGTTGGTCAATGGTTCTTAAAAGATTCCTCTCGGTAGCCACCCTATTGTTTTCCAATCCTAGTTTCTGAACACTCGATATTTGACTAAATAATCGTTTGTAAAGTTCTAATCTTTTTAAAAGTAAATCTGCCGACTCCAAGTCTGGAACAAATATTTGCTGATTGTAATCAATTAAAAACCCAGTAAAACCTGCAACACCAGCTGAAAATTCCCAACTCCTATCTAATAAGGAATCTTTTTGTGAACTAAGTGCAAACTCAAGCATTCCATGGGTGACTTTTTCTCTATTAGTAAGAGAGCCAAAATCAATCTCATTTAATCTAGATATTGCTTCTTTTACTGATTGTGTTTCTTGATCAAACTTTTCTTCCGTGAGTTCTTCAATTTTATCAAAATAGCTTTTGTGACCTCGCATTATTGCCGAAGTAGGTGAAGAGTCTAAGGAGTGTTGAAAAAAATCATTTGATAACTTTACTAACTGTTCATTTGCCATTATTTTCCTTTTTTAAGTTTTGAATTTCTATCTCTAGTTTATCTAGTTTTTTTGCTAAATCATTCATGGTTATATCCCTATCTCCGAAACTTGAAATAAAATAAGAAGATACTGCTGCGGTAATTGTAGCAATAAACCCTATGCCCATAATCATTAAAGCACTTGCAATAATACGACCAAGATTTGTAAGTGGAGTAATATCTCCATAACCAACTGTAGTAATGGTTACGAGAGCCCACCACAAGCCATCACTGTAAGTCTGCACATCTGGTTCTGATATGTAAAAAAGAAATCCAAAGAATAAGACAATACCTATGGTTGCGTAAACGATAAATCTTAATCCTTTTGAGTCAAATATAGCTTTTACGGTCGAAGCAAATCGATTTAATAAAGCTGCCAATCTAAAAAATCTTAATCCGTTTAAGAGTCTCGGAAGTCTTGCAAATCTTAAAAATCCAGAAGACTCTAAGCCCTCTGGAACAATTGGAAATGAAAAAATTACAATAACTAACTCTATTTTGTGAGATTTTATGAACTCTATCTTGTTTTCAGAAAAGTAGAATAAGACTGCATACTCGGCTAAAAAAACTGACCATATTCCCCAGTTTAAATATAAAGCTACTGGCTCTAATGACTGTTGTGTATACTCAATTACCAAAACAGGTATCAGCATTAAAACAGAAATCATTACGGGAACTTCAAAAAACTTTTCTGCTTTTTGATATAAATTTTTAGGCATAAAGCATTATAAAACTAATTTAAAAGCTTTTAATTAGAAACTGCTCTAATAAAATTGATTACATGAAGAAAGTTTTATTAAACATGTTGCTGCTTACCGTATCAACATCTTTTTTGCTTATTTTTTTATACCCTCAAAAGATGAGCGAAGAGTTTCAAAGTTACGAAATAATGATACCTCAAGTAAAGACTCCAGGGACAACCATCTATATTCCATCTCAAGAGGATCGAATAAATAAAATTAGGTTGCTGGTAGAAAATTACAACATGCCCTCATTTTCGAAAAATCTAGATACGTATAGTGAAATTCTTGTAAATGACATAGAGATTCAACTGAGTGAAATAGCATTAAAAAATTCAGCAATATATGCAGCTAGAAGATTTAATAAATTTAAAGAGGAGCATAATCAGATTAGGGGGATCTACCTAAATGGATATTTGTTCAACAATCCGACTAAAAGAGCAAGCATAGATGAGATATTGACTATTACTGATATAAATACACTTGTAATTGATGTGAAGACTGACAATGGTCATATACTTTTTGATACTGATATAGACGAGGTTTTAGATCTCTCTAATGAAAGAGTTAAATTCACTAAAGATGACATACAGAAACTTAGAGATATTAAAGACCTTTATTTAATTGCTCGGTTGGTTGTGTTTCAAGATCCTATATTTGCAAAAGTTTTTCCAGATGAAGCAGTCTTTGACTCAAGATTAAATAAACCGTATTCACAAAATGGTCAATTCTTTTTAGATCCGTCGAGTACAAAAGTTCAAAATTATATTATAAATATTGCGGTGGAAGCCTGCAGACTTGGTTTTGATGAAATTCAATATGATTACATCAGATATCCCGACTCAAATAGTCAATTTATGAAGTTTGATACTAAAACTGATTTTGAAAATAGGGTAAATATTATTAATGCATTTCTCTCAAAATCTAGACAGCTTATTCAGAATGAGGGTTGTTTACTTTCAGCAGATACTTTTGGCTATATTCTGACCAATAAACAGGACGGGGGAATTGGTCAGAATCTAGAAACTATTGTTGAAAATGTAGATTTTATATCTCCAATGGTTTACCCATCACACTATTCAAACGGTTCTTTTGGCTACGACAACCCTAATAAGTATCCCTATGAGGTCATAACAGCTGCTCTAACAGATGCATTGGAAAGAGGTGTGAATAAGGATAAAGTTAGACCTTACTTGCAGGGTTTTTGGCATAGTAATGAAGATATAAAAAATAATATTAAAGCTGCTTCAGACTTAGAGATGGACTGGTTGATTTGGAACATATTATCGGTGTACGAATTAGATTCATTTACTAAACTAAGTGAATGACATTAAAAAATACTTTTAAAACAAATCTAGATTCCATTCATAAGCAACTTACAGAAGTTAGTGATTGGATGTACGAAAATCCAGAACTGGGATTTAATGAGTTTAAAACATCAGAATATTTAGTTAATTTTATTGAGTCTTTCAATGGAAAGGTTGCTTATCCAACTGGAGGTCTTGATACTGCTTTTGAAGTTACCTACGGCAATGAAGGCCCACTTGTCGTCCTGTGTGTTGAATATGATGCTTTACCTGAAATTGGCCATGCATGTGGTCATAATGTAATTGCAACTGCATCAATTGGTGCCGGCCTAGCTATTAAAGATCTTGCAGATGAGTTGGGTATCAGAGTTAAGTTACTTGGTACACCTGCAGAGGAAGGTGGCGGTGGAAAAATTATACTCTTGGAGAATGGAAATTTTGAAGATGCTGTATGTTCTATGATGATTCACCCAGGAGTTGAAAATGTTGTGAATCCAACTTTTACAACAATCCAACAATACAAAGTTGAATTTTTCGGTAAAGATGCTCATGCTGCTGGAGCACCTGAGCAAGGTATTAATGCTTTAGATGCACAAATCCAACTTTTTGTAAATGCATCAACCTATAGACAGCAAATGGTATCCACAAATAGAATGCACGGAGTTATTACTAACGGTGGCTTTAAGCCGAATATAATTCCCTCATACACAAGTTCAGAATGGTACCTCCGAGCACTAAATGAAGATGATCTGTTAAAAATTGAAAGTGATTTTAAAAATTTTGTAAATGCAGCTGCAATGTCCACTAAATGTGATGTAAAGATAGAGTCACCAGACTATAGGTATACGGAAATTGATAATAATAAAGTAATGTATGAACTCTATAAAGAAAACTCTTTATCCGTTGATAGAAAGATGATACTGCAGAGTGAGGCCGCTAGGCCAGGTCTGGGGTCTACAGATATGGGAAATGTATCTTTAGCGATGCCATCTATTCATCCAATGCTCTCAATAGATTCTGGTGATGCTGTTAATCACCAACCTGAGTATGCAGCCGCTACGTTAACCCCTGGAGGGCATAAAGCAATATATGATGGAGCATACGCAATGGGTGCAACAATTATTGATTTAGCTGAGAAAAATCTTTGGAGTGAGCTTTAAAGAATCTGGCTCAAGAATAGCTTTGTTCTATCACTCTTTGGATTGTTGAAAAACTCATCTGGTGTGTTTTCTTCAACAAGTTGACCATCATCAAAAAGCATTACTCTATCTGCAACCTCTTTTGCAAAACCCATTTCATGGGTGACAACAATCATTGTCATACCTGATTTGGCCAGTTCTTTCATTACATCTAATACTTCTTTAATCATTTCAGGGTCTAAAGCTGATGTTGGTTCATCAAATAACATTATCTTTGGTTCCATAGCTAAAGCTCTCGCTATTGCTACTCGTTGTTGCTGTCCACCTGAAAGTTGTCCTGGAAACTTATCTGCTTGTTCTGGAATTCCTACACGTTCAAGTAATTCCATAGCTTTTTCTTCAGCTTCGGTTTTGCTCTTTTTTCTTACCCAAATAGGAGCAAGTGTGATGTTTTGTAAAACAGTAAGGTGTGGGAATAAGTTAAAACTCTGAAATACCATTCCTACCTCTGAACGAATAGCTTCTATGTTTTTTAAGTCATTAGTTAACTCGATACCGTCAACAAATATCTGGCCATCTTGATGCTGTTCCAGTCTGTTTATACACCTTATGAAAGTTGATTTACCAGAGCCTGAAGGTCCTGCAATAACTAAAACTTCTCCCTCAGCAACGTCCATGCTTATACCCTTAAGCGCTTGAAAGTCACCGTACCATTTTTTAACGTCAACTGATTTGATTATGCTCATATTTATCTCTCCCCTAATCCTAATCGTTTCTCAATTTTCATGCTTCTTCTTGCGAAGCTGTATGTAAATATCCAGTAAAATATTGCACAAAAAAGTATGTTTTCTTGTATTGTTCCTAAAAAGTTAGCACCTTGTGATTGGTTAGGAATAACTTTTGATCCAATATATAGAAGGTCAAATAATCCTACAATAGCTACCAAACTTGTATCTTTAAATAGACTTATAACCTGGCTGACAATTGGGGGGATAACAGCTCTTAATGCTTGTGGCATAATTATTAATGTTATTCTCTGTAGCGTGCTCAATCCCACAGCATCAGCTGCTTCAAATTGACCATTACTAATCGACTGTAGTCCACCTCTAACATTTTCTGCTAAATAAGCTGAACTAAAGATAGCAGTAACAACTATTGCTCTTAACACTTCATCAAACTCTACTCCTTTAGGTAGAAAGAGTGTGAGCATAACGCTTCCGAAAAATAGCCATGTAATGAACGGAACGGATCTTACTAATTCAATTATTGCAGTACAAATTATCCTTATAACTGGAAGTTTAGAGGTTCTTCCTAGAGCTAGAATAACTCCAAAAGGAAAAGAGATAGCAATTCCGAAAAATGCAATTAACCACGTTAGTGTAAATCCACCATAGATTGAAGATCCAGGAACTACTATTAACGATTCGGATGATGCTCCTCTCATTAGCAATATGAGAATAAAGACTGTTACGCTCCATACAATTGAAAGATTTTTTGCCGACTCTTTGGAATTAGCAATTGTTGGAGCTACGGAAACTAAAAGCCATGTGATGAAAAATAGTATTTTTAACTGTCTTAGTACTGGTAGAAAGAACATCACTACCGATAAAACCAACATTCCATAAGTGATGTATCTTTGATAAGGTACTATTTTCTCACTACTTAATGTCCTTATTGCAAGAATACCCAGTATTGAGAATGCCGCTGCAATAGGTATATCTAGTGTTAGGATGTTTGACATTCCAAAATCTGGTTTTCTATATATCCAAGACACTATTACTAAAGGAGCGAGAACCCATGAGGAAAGAATTAATCTACTCATAGAATTTTTACCTTTTGTTTTTAAGAAGCTTCCTGTGAGATATGCAAAAATCATAAAGCCAAAAATAATTGTCCAAGGAATGGTTGTTGTATTGGCTAATGGGAGGAATGGGTCTGGATCTACCCTTTCGTTTGATGATGTGAAGGTTACAGTAGGAACTTTTATGATCCAAATCGAACCAACAAGCAAAGATAGGTATAAAAAGCTAATTCTATCTCTTACAACCTCGTTTTTTGGATAGGTTTTTCTTAATAAATACACGGTAAGAATTAAACCAATACCTACAGCAAGACAAATATATCTAGTATTGTTGCTAAAGACTTCTACAGTAGTTCCCTCAACATCTACAGAAGTTGGTGCAATCAAAACAATGAACAGGAAGCTACTTATCCCTTTTAGTAGTCCGTCACACCATTCTTTTATTATTACTTTTTCTTTGAGAGAATTGAACCCCCAACTAAGTCCTAATAAAAATATTAATAATCCAACGGTTATCCATACCCTTATGAAGTCTGATTCTGGATACGCCTGCACCATGTATAATTGTAAATTATATGTAACTGCAGTCCACTCTCTCTCTGGAGAGATGAAAAATCCAATTATCGCTCGAAATACACTCACTACAGCAGCGATAGAAAGTACAGTCAGAATAGAGGAGCTTATGCTTGAAAATAAATTTTCTTTAAGCCATCTTGATACTCCAGCAAACTGTACTTCTGGTGGACTTTCTAGGGTTTGATTATCTTGCATTACCTTTCCACCATCTTCATTTTTCTATTGTAATAATTAATTATTGAGGATAAGACAAGACTTACTGTTGAGTAGAAGGCCATCCATATTAAGAAAACAGCTACTGTTTGACCTTCTTGGTTATATATAGTTTGCCCAACAGCAACAATCTCGGGAAATGCTACAGCAATTCCTAATGATGTATTCTTAGCTAGATTAAGGTATTGATTTCCCATTGGTGGCAACATAATCCTAAGTGCCTGAGGTAATACAATTAACCTTAAAAGTGTGCTTCTTTTTAAGCCCAATGATAATCCAGCTTCTGATTGGCCTTTTGCAACTGCCATGATTCCAGATCTTACAACTTCTGAAATAAAAACTGAAGTATAGATGATTACACCCATCCATGTTGCAAAGTAGCCTACGCTCATCACTTTTCCTACATCGGGTGAATACCTACTAAATTTTGATTGTCCAGCTTGTATTATTTCTGGATAACTTAACGTAAATGGTTCTCCAGTAAGTTCCCAGTTAAGTCTATTTTGAACACCATCTAGAAATTGTGGTATTCCCCAATCTGCTTTAAAGAAAGGTTCATCTCCTACAAGAAAATCTGAAATCGTAATACCGAAAGGCAGGAATAGACCTATTGCAAGGATTAGAACTAGTAACCCCGCCATGATAATTTTAAAAATGTCATCATCTGTAAGAATTCCTCTGTTTTCTGCACTTCTTGTTCTTTTAATTTCCTTTGAAATGTATTTATATGAATAATAAAAGCCGATAAATATTATTAGCGACTGAATTCCAATTCTGGGTAATAATTCAAAACCATCGGATAACAGTGATGCTGCAAAACCTATAACTCCTACAGCTTTATAACCGCCAAACCATCCTGCAACGTTCCATAATATAAATGTTATAAATGAGGCTATGCCTGGATAAGCTTCTCTTCCTTCAGACTCCATTACAGAAACCCTCCATTTAAAAATTCTCCTGGCTGCAATGAAAGATAAAATAAACCAAACACCAAATAACCAGCTACTTTCCTGAGCATCAAGCCAAGGAAAAGCTATACCCTTTGCACTAATATCAAATATCATTTCTCCACGGTCATACTCTTCTGGTCTTGGGAAAGATAAAATGACAGCTTGCCAAAAAAATATCTGTACTAATAAAGGTATATTCCTAACTGTTTCCACAAGTCCTGAAGATGATCTTTGTACAACCCAGTTTTTAGAAAGTCGTGCAACACCAATTACTGTACCAAGAATAGTTGCTACAAAAATACCAGATATAGCAATACGTAACATATTAGCCATTCCAACCTGTAAAGCCTGTAAACCTGACTCGGGATATGTTACAAAGCCTTCGGAAATAAGAACACCGGGAGTAGTACCAAGAAATCTCCAAGAAAAGGGCAAGTTAGTTGCATTTAGGTTTTCAATTGCTTGAGATACAAAATTACTAATTAAGTTAAAAAGAAAGAGCAAAAAAGCAATCTGTCCTGCCCATTTTAGAAATCGTACATCTCTCCAAAAAGCTTTGTTAAATTTCATATTTTTTTTCAGTCATCAGTATTAGAAAAGGATAGCACCCGAGTAACTACATTTCTAGGCAGTTTTCAAAGAATAAAAAAAAGGGGTCCTGAGACCCCTTTTTTAAAACATTTAAGTTTTTACCTTGCAGGTGGTGCGTAAATTAATCCGCCATCTGTCCAAGGTGCGTTAGCTGAACCTTCTCTATAAAGTCCGACTGGATTTAAGTTCTTTGAATAAATCTCGTCGTAGTTACCAACTTGCTTGATAACGTTATAGTAAGCATCTGCACTTAAGCCCATGCTTGTTTGAAGTTCACCATCATTTTTTCCTGTAAGACGTCCCATTTCTGGATTAGCCTCATAGTCAAATGAATCGATGTTTGCACGTGTTACACCATATTCATCAGCGATGAATGTAGCATATACTGTCCAGTTAACAATGTCTGCCCATTGGCTATCGTTTGAACGATAAACAGGTCCAAGAGGTTCTTTAGAGATTGGTGTAGCTGGGAAAATTGCCCAGTCATTCATCTTATCCTCTTTAGCTCTGTTACCAACAAGACCGGAACCATCTGTAGTTACAAGATCACATTCTCCAGCTTTGAATTTCTCCATAGCTTCTGGGAATGCTTCAACTGTTACAAGCTCTATAGTTGCTCCTACAAGACCTGCTCCTTCAGTAATGTTTTTCTCTGTTGTTGTTCCAGCATTTGTACAAACTCTTAAACCGTCGATATCAGCAAGAGATGATGAGCCTGAAAGTCCGTCGGAATTTCTACCCATTAACTGTTGTCCATCATAATAAGTTGTTGGTCCAAAATCGTTACCTAGGTCGGTATCACGAGATTGTGTCCATGTTGTGTTTCTTATTAAGAGGTCAACTTCACCGGCTGACAATGCTGTAAATCTTTCAGCAGCTGTCAAAGCAGTGAACTCAACTTTACTGTAATCCCCGAATACTGCTGCTGCTACTGCATAACAGTAGTCTGCATCAATACCGGTTACAGAACCGTCGGCTTGAGTCTCTGAGAACGCTACAGCAGAACCTGAAACACCACACTTGAGGAATCCTCTGTCGGTAACTGTTTCAAGAGTTGTTTTTTCAACAACTACTTCTACTGCCGCATCTTCTGTAGTATCCGTAGCGCAAGCTACAGCTACTAATGCGAGTACAAGCAGAGATACGATTGTTTTTTTATTCAATGTTTCTCCTTTTAATTAAAAGTAGACTACTTCATTGCAAAGTAATCTAATCTAAATATAGTAATAGAAATTTCTCTTAATAAGTCTAAATATTCATTTAATGTATAAATAGTTGCAATTATTTTCTAAATGACTAACAAATCAGTAAAGATAAATAAAAATAACCATTAAAATTTGAAGTTGTACATAAGGAGTTCAAATGACTGCCACTGTAGTTCTCGGAGCCCAATGGGGAGATGAGGGTAAGGGTAAAGTCACAGATTTTTTTGCTTCCTCAGCCGATTATGTTGTTAGATTTCAAGGTGGAAACAATGCTGGACACACTATTGTCGTTGGGAATGAAAAACTTGCACTTTCTTTAACTCCTTCTGGAGTCTTATATCCTGATTGTGTACCTGTAATTGGATCAGGTTGCGTAGTGGACCTAGGCTTTCTAAAACAAGAGCTTGCAATGCTTAACTCCAAAAATGTAAGTACACAGAAATTAGCCATCTCTCCAAATGCACACCTAATTATGCCCTATCACAAATTACTTGATGAGCTTATTGAGGAGAGCTTAGGAGAAAACAAAATTGGAACAACAAAAAAAGGTATTGGACCTTGTTATGCCGACAAAATTCAAAGAAACGGTATTAGAGTACAAGATTTACTAAATGATGAGATCTTTGCACAAAAGGTGAAAATAAATGTGAAAGAAAAGAATCAAATCTTAACAAAAATCTATAACAAAGACCCTCTAGATCCTGAGGAAATAATTAATGAATTTAAAATCTACAAAGATATTGTTAACAATCATGTAAAAGATACTTCTTTAATGATATCCGATGCAATAAAAGCAAATAAAAATATTTTATTTGAAGGAGCTCAAGGAACTTTACTTGATATCGATCATGGAACATATCCTTTTGTTACAAGTTCAAATACATCATCGGGTAATGCAGCCACAGGGTCTGGTATTGGACCGCTGAATTTAGATAAAATTGTTGGTGTTACTAAAGCTTATATTTCTCGTGTTGGAAGTGGTCCCTTTATAACTGAGCAAAAAAATGAAATTGGTGAATACTTAATTGAAAAGGGAGCCGAGTTTGGAGTAGTCACAGGTAGAAGAAGGAGGTGTGGCTGGCTTGACCTAATTTCTTTAAAATATTCAGTAAGGGTTAACTCTTTGAGTGAATTATTTATTACAAAACTAGATGTCCTTTCAGGGCTTGAAGAATTAAAACTTGGAATTGGTTATAAAAATGGAGATGAAATAATTAATGATTATCCATATGAACAAAATATGCTTTATGATGCTCAACCAATTTATGATACTTTTGAAGGTTGGAGTGAGGATATCACTTCAGTGAAAAAATTTAATGACTTACCCGAGAATGCTAAAAAATATATAAATGCTATTGAAGAATATATTCAAATTCCAATAACTTTTATATCTGTTGGACCCGAAAGGAATCAAAATATAGTTATCACTGATGATTGAAAGATACCAATACCCCGAAATTGAAAAAATTTGGAATGATCAAAACAAATTTGATACATGGAAGCTTGTAGAGCAAAGATACCTTGAGACTCTTGAAGAAAACAATATTTCTCCTGGTGGTATTTCTTCAATCATTGAAAAAACTGAAGTTTTAAAGGAAGAGGTTTACGATAGAGAGAAAATCACAAATCACGATCTAGCATCCTTTGTAGACATACTTCAATCTAAAGTTGGTGATAATTCAAATTGGATTCACTATGGGCTTACTAGTTCTGATGTAGTTGACACTGCAAATAGCTTATTAATAAAAAATTCTTTATCTGTAACTATTGGATTACTAGATGAACTTTTAATACAGATTGAGGCTAAGGCAAAGCAAGAGATGAATACACCTGTAGTTGGTAGAACTCACGGGGTGTTCGCTGAAACAACTTTTTTAGGAAATATATTTGGTAATTGGCACCACGAAATAAAAAGAAATAAGGAGCGCTTAGAAGGGTGTGTAGAAACTATTGCTATAGGTAAACTAAGTGGGCCTGTTGGGAATCACACTGTCGTAGATGAAAATATTGAAAAACTAACTCTGAATAAACTTGGACTAAAACCTGAAATCTTTGCTAGTCAGATCGTTGCAAGAGACAGATATGCAGAAGTTGTGACGAGTCTTGCAATCCTTGCTAGTAGTTTTGAAAGAGTTGCAACAAATATTAGGGGTTACCAGCGATCAGAGGTTTCGGAGCTAAGTGAACCTTTCAAGGATGGCCAGAAAGGTTCATCAGCTATGCCTCACAAAAAAAATCCAATAACAAGTGAAAGGATTACTGGATTAGCAAGAGTTGTTAGGGGTTACGCCTTAAGTAGTATGGAAAACATAGTTCTTTGGCATGAACGAGATATTTCTAATTCCTCTGTGGAAAGAATTATCCTTCCAGATGCTTTCAACTTACTTTGTTTTATAACGAAAGATTTAATAGAAATTTTTGATGGTCTTCACATAAACTATAAAGCTATAGAAAAAAATCTAAATGATGCCGAAGATAAGTTAAGTAGTCAAAAAATTCTTTCAGCCTTAGTAAAGAATGATATAGATAGAGATGAAGCATATAGATCTATTCAAGAACTGACGTTTAAAAATTTTTCAACCAAAGATATGGTAAATAAGTTATCTGAAACATTTAAGGTTGAAGTAAATTTAATTACAGATTTTATTGAAAACGAAACTTCAATTGAAAATGATAAAATGTCTTTCAATAATAAGTTCAAATAAATTGAAAAAGTTTTATAAAAAATATTTAGAAATTAAAGAAGAGTTAAAAGAATTAAACTTTAACCAAGAAGGAGTCTTTGATTCGGTAATTGCTCCGCTCTTTTTTGTAGTGATTAATAATTTTACAACTCTTAATCACGCAATCTTATTTACAGGTATTTTGCTATTACTTTTATTTCTATATCGGCTTTTAAGAAAACAAAATTTAAAATTTGTTTTTTACGGATTAATTGGGACCTTAGTAGCGCTTCTCCTAGCGAGAGTTCAAGGAAGTGCCTCTGGTTTTTTTATTCCTGGAATTGTTAGAGATATTGCTATTGCTGTTGTTGGTTTTGCTTCAATAGTGATTAAAAAACCATTTACTATTTATAGTTCTAAAGCAATCAGAAAATGGCCTCAGGAGTGGTACCTTCATGAACTTGTTCGTCCTGCTTATACAAGAGTTGCAATTATTTGGACTTTATACTTGTCTCTAAAGGGTGGAATACAAATAATTTTTTTCAACTCACCTGAAATACTTGTCACTATTAAGCTTTTATCCTCAAATCAGACGACATTAATTTTGTTGGTCATTACCTATATCATTGGGCAAAATAAACTTCAATCTCTAGGTGGTCCGAGTGTTGAAGAATTTATTAACGACGTACCTGCCCCATGGAAAAGTCAACAAAAAGGGTTTTAGAGTAGGATTAAGATATGAATAATTTAACAGCATCTGATTTACCTACACTTGCCTATTTAATTGGAATTCTTATTGCTTCTTACTTGATACTTAGATCAATAGTTTTTCCAATTATTAAACGTGGAGCAAGCAAAACAACTACCTATATAGACGACCTATTTTTAGATAAAAAATTTTTAAATAGAGTTTCATATGTATTCGTTTTCGTTTTATTTAATTTTTTAATTGCGACACCCCAATTCAATTTAGAAATACTTAATACTGAAATTTCTAAAAGAGTCTCTAGTGCACTCTTAACATTATTCGTTGGCCTTACTCTGCTCGAAATGTTGAATGTATTAAATAAGGTTTCGGAAAATATTAACTCATTGAAAAATAGACCAATTAAAGGCTATGTTCAGATTGTTAAAATTGTAGTTAACTCATTCATGTTCATAATCATTTTTGCAATAATGACTGGCCAACCAGTTAGTTATTATATAAGTGGTTTAGGTGCCCTTACAGCAGTTCTATTGTTGGTTTTCCAGGACACAATCTTATCATTTATAGCATCGGTACAAATTGGCCAGAATAACATAATTAATAATGGGGACTGGATTGAGGTACCAGAATATGGGGCTGATGGAGATGTTATAGATATTGCCTTACATACAGTTAAAGTTCAGAACTGGGATAAAACAATTACAACAATTCCTACTTCAAAAATCGTAACCACATCTGTAAAAAACTGGCGAGGAATGTCAGAATATGGAGGAAGAAGAATTAAAAGATCTATCTCCATTGATATATCAAGCGTTAGGTTTATGGAGCAAAAAGATATTGATAAGCTAATGAAAATCTCTACTGTAAATAAATATCTCTCTACAAAAATAAAAGATATTGAAGAATTCAACTCTTCAGTTGATGAAGAAAAAGAAAAAAGAAAACTTACTAACCTTGGAACTTTTAGGGCATATCTTGTTAAATATTTACAAAATCATGATGGTCTCAACACAGAAACTATGACTTTATTAGTGAGACAACTATCGCCAACTTCCACTGGAGTTCCTGTAGAGTTATATACTTTTACAAATACAATTGATTGGGTTGAGTATGAAGGTATACAATCTGATATATTTGACCATATATTTGCAGTATTGCCAAAATTTGGACTCAGAGCTTTTCAGGATGGTACTGTGGAGGCTGCTGCCGCAAGAGGTTTACCAATAATTGATTCGGAAATATAAATTATTTTTCGAGAAAAGAAATGGGAAAAAAGTTTTCTTAAATTTTATAAAAAACTTTTCTAATTTTTCTTTAGAGTGTTCTTTGGCCAAAAGAGACTGAGAATTCCAAAAAGAATTAATAGATAATTTAAATAATTCCCCCATCTTGTATAAAGTGTTACGGTATTTGAAGTTTTAATTTTTTCAGTTAATACTGCATCCATAAAAAGACCTGTTGAACTGTAAATTTCTCCATCAATTCCACTTATAAAGGCAGATTTTCCTGTTATTGCGGCATGAGCAATATCTCTATTATTTGAGATTGCATTAGCTCTAGACATCAATATAAATTGGTCTGACATTCCACTCTTTCCATAGCTTGCCTGATTTGTTAAGATTACAACAACCTCTGCTCCTTGAATAACACTATTTCTTATATATCTGTCAAAAGAACCCTCAAAAGAAATTACTGTGGAAATTTTAATATCATTTTTATTAGTCGAGAAAACTTCTTGTTGAGTACCTCGAACCATATCCCTGGGGACAAGAGAAAGAGGAGGTATCCAATCTAAGTATTTTCGAAAAGGAATATATTCTCCAAATGGTACAGGATGCTGCTTTAAGTATTCTCCACCAATTTTTCCATTTTCATTTATAAAGATTCCATAATTCTCGAATTCACCCGGAGCGGATGGCCTATCTCCTCCAATTAAAATTGCTGCATTAAGTCTTTCTACTTCAGAAATTATCTCTTTTAGTGTCTCGGCATTATTCTTTGGATCATTTTTAAACCCACTAGAACTTTCAGCCCAGAGTATAAGCCTTGGGATTTCATCTTTAAATTTTGGTTTACTCTCTAAAGATTTGGTAAGTAAGAGATGATTATCATAAATCCGTTGCCTCTCATCTTCACATTTATTCTTTGCACCAGGGCAGGGACTATTACCCTGAATAATTGAGACTTCAATTTCTTTGATGGGAGAATCAACTGTTGATAATGTTGTAAAGACTAAAGGAACAATTAGGAAAACTAATAATATGGGGAGTCTCTTTAGCTCAACACTTGAATTGTTTCTATTTCTAATTAAAAGATATAAAAATAATATAAGACTCTCTATTAGTAAGGAGTATCCAATCGGTCCAAATGTTTTGAAAATCTTAGGAACGAAGTAAAAGAAGATATTATCTTGATATCCAGTTAATAAAACTGTTGAAGAGTACCCCCATGGAAAGCCTCCAAAGGGGAAGTAAGATCTTAATAATCCAAAACCGCTTATTACTCCAATTAAAGCGAATAAATTATAATTAGTTTTTGTACCTATGAAAGCAAGTAACTTACTGAATAAGCCGTACATCAAACCCATAAGAATTGTTAAAGGAACCCATGCCTCATACCCAATTGATTGAATTCCAAATAAAATTACCCCATAAGCAATGCTTCCAAAAATAAACCCTTTCGTGAATACTTTTTCAATTTGAATTATCGAACTGTAGAAATAATAGATTGCAGGAAATATTAAATACCAGTAGTCGAATGGAGGGAAGCTTAAAAAATATAATATCCCTGCGAATATTGCTTTGAATAACATATGTTCACATCTTAGTAATTAGTATCGATGAAATAAATTAAAATAATGCCCTAAAGATTACAACTCCTCCTGAAAATATAGAAAAGTAAGTTACCATATCGGCAATAAGTTTATCTGACACCTTGGAAAATAGTAGGCTTGAAAATCGTACCCCAAGTAAAACTGGTAAAACAAGATACATAAACAAAACCAAGTGGTCTTGTACAAAATTTCCAGTAAATGCCAATAGAGAAAGAGTGATCAGTATTCCTAAGGTAAAAACAGCATTTAGAGAAGGTCTAAATTCACTTCCTTTAGTTCCTCTATATAAAATTGCTACAGGTGGACCCCCGATTGCAGCAATCATCCCAAATATTCCTGAAAAAGTACCTGCAAGAAGTGAATTCATAGAGTTTCTTTTTACATTCCAACCAAAATACGAACCGAGTCCAGCACTTAGTACTATTACCCCCACAGAAATTGATAGTAAATTTGGGTCTAATGTTGTTAGGAATAGCAAACCAATTGGTCCACCTATAACTCTTCCACCAATAAGAAATTTCATGGGTTTCCAGTTAACTTTCGATTTTTCTCTAATAAAAAGTCTTAATGCTAAAGGAAGGCCCAAAAGAGAAAGTAGCTGAGGAACTAAGGCAGGTTCTATTTGGACAATAATTGGTGATGCAATGACTGCGAAACCAAATCCAAGAACACCTTGGACAGATGAGGAAATAAATAACAACAGTGCTATAAAAAATAGTTCAAAAATTGAAAGATCGAAAGGAATGTTCAACTAAGTGCTTTTTCTATGAGACTTAGTATCTCTCCCTCTTCAGTATGTCTTCCGGTTTCAAGCTTGGAGTAAATTAATTCTCCATTCAAATAAAATTCAAATACCCCACCTGATCCGGGAATCAAATTTATTGATTTAACTTTTTGTCCGTATTTTTCTAAAATGTCTTCAATCGTACTAACTGCACGAGGTGTGTAGTTTCAAACTACACAAAATTCAAGTTTGATATCCATATTAGAAATACTATCATAAAAAACTCAAAGGAGATAGATGTTTGATTATTCAGCAATAACAAAAATAGATTTAGAAAATGATATAAAAAATACTTTAAAAGTTGGTCTTGAGCAAATACAGAAGATTAAAAATGAAGATACCCCATCTCTAGATTTGTTTGATTTATTTGAGAGAACTCTTTCAGATTTATCTGGAAGAGTAGCTTTTATGGCAGATGTTAGCAAAGAAAAAGATATTAGAGACTATAGCAATAAGGCAGAGTCAATTATTGAAAATTTTTTATTAGAGGTTACAACAGATATAGAGCTTTATGAAAAATTCAAATCAATCAAAACAAATACTTTGGATAAAGAATCAGTCAAATACTTTAATGAGGTTATAAGAGACTTCATTGATGCTGGACATGAATTAGATCATGATAAAAAAACACGTTTAATTGAAATAGAAAAAAAATTAATTGATCTTGAAATTGATTTTTCGAAAAATATTGCAGCTGATAAGTCTGAAGTAATACTGAGTAAGTCTCAATTAAAGGGTTTGAGCATCGATGAAATGAATAATTTCAGAAAAGAAGAAGAAAACTTCATTGTGACAATGGCTTATCCTGATATAAATGCAGTTTTAGAAAATTGTCAGATTCGTGATTCAAGAGAAAAAGTGTGGAAGGCATTTAATAATAGAGCAGTATTGGAAAATTCACCTATTTTAAAAGAAGCGGTCGCTTTAAGAAATGAAAAAGCAACCCTATTTGGTTTTAATACATGGGCAGAATATAGACTTCAATACAGAATGGCGAAAAGTCCAGAAAATGTCGTAAAAATGTATGACAATTTAGTTCCTAAATTACAAAAGGCTGCACAAAATGAAAAAGTAGAGTTAGCAACTGACAATATTGAACCCTCAGATATAGCTCCTTGGGATATTAGATATTTTATTACAAAAAAAAGGAATAAACAGAGCCAGGTTGATAATAATGAGATAAAAAAGTATTTCTATATCCACAATGTAAAAGAAGCCATGTTCTCTATATGTGAAGATGTTTTTGAAATCTCTATTAATCAAGAAGACTCTCGTACAGCCTGGCATGAAGATGTTGAACTTTGGTCGATCTCAGATCAGAATAATAAAAAAATGGCTTATTTTTATTTAGACATGTACCCAAGAGAGGGAAAGTACACCCATGCAGCGGTTTTTGATATTTCACCAGGTAGTGCAGATGAAATGAACCTTCCAGTTTGTTCAATGGTAGCTAACTTCCCAAATCCAAATACGGGTAATGGTCTCATGACTTTTGATGAAGTAGAAACACTTTTTCATGAATTTGGCCATGTTCTTCATAACGGAATTGGAAAGTCAAAATTTGCTCGTTTTTTGGGAGCAAATGTTGAATGGGATTTTGTTGAAGCACCAAGTCAAATCATGGAACACTGGGTATGGAAGAGTGAATGCTTAAAAAGGTTCTCGAAGCATATTGATACTGGAGAAACACTAGATCATGATCTGTGCGTAAGGTTAAACTCCTCAAAAAATATAGGAATTAGCTTACTGACCCTTCGTCAAATTTCGTTTGGGCTAGCTGATCAACATTTACATGGAATAAATTTTAATGATTCGCTAGATGAAATTGAACAAGAGTCTCAAATTGTAACAACAATAAATTATCCCAACGACACTAATCATCTTGGTGCTTTTGGACATTTATTGGGAGGATACGATGCGGCTTATTATGGTTACTTGTGGGCCGATATAATTGGTGATGATTTATTTAGCAGATTTGAGGATGAAGGCGTCTTGTCAAAAGAGGTTGGCATTGAGTATAAAACTAAAATTCTCTCAGTTGGTGGTTCCAAGGGTGCAGAAGAAATGGTTGAAGACTTTCTTGGTAGAAAGTGGAATGATGAAGCATTTTTGAACCAAAAAAAATTGGGTAATTTTTGAAGAAAAACTTGCATCCCGTGAATAATGTTGTTACCCTTGTGAATATATTCACAAAGTAAAAAGGAAAGAAATGACTGACGGACTAAAAGCAAGTCAAATTAAAGGCGGTATAAGGCCTTCTAAAAGTTTTGACCAAGGCAGAGTGTGCAAAGACGAATCATGCAGCACAAAACTTAGCATATATAACAAAAGAGATCATTGTTTTAATCACGCTCCCGTAAAATACCCTAGAGTAAGAGGACGTATTCTACAAGAAACTGCTTAATTCTAAATAACATCCCAAATACCTAAATAGTTTAAAAACCAAATTATATTAATGTAACATTATGGAGTTAAATTTCACTGTACCAGAGATAAGTTGTGGGCATTGTAAAGAAACAATCGAAAAAGCTCTGGATGTAACAGGTGTATCTAATTTAGATATAAATATCGAAACTAAAAATGTTTCTCTAACTGTATCTGATGGTGTCGAATTAAAAAATATAGAGTCGTTACTTGACGAACAAGGCTACTCTGTTGTCTCAAAATAGCAATACAGTATCACTCGACCTAGATGGTATGACTTGCGCGGCCTGTGCTGCAAGAATAGAGAGAGTCATATCGAAAAATGAATCAATAGAATCAGTTTCTGTAAATTTTCCTTTAAAAAAGGCAGTAATTAAATCTGATAAAGATTTTAATGTTGATAAAGTTATAGAAAAAATTAGTGCTATTGGGTACTCAGCAAAAGTTACAGATAATAAAGTTCCTGAAAAAGAAAACTACAGTAAAACTTTCCTTATACCTTTTTCTTCCCTAGCTTTCTCCGTAGGTGTCTCTCAAGCGTTTAATGCTAATAATTCATTTTTAGCATATTTGCTCGGTTTCACCGTCATATTTCTATTCGGTAGACGTTTTCATATTTCAGCAGTTAGAAAAATATCTCATTTTGAATTTAATATGGACACACTGGTATCTCTTGGAAGCTTAAGTTCTGTTGCAGTCTCTCTTCTCCCCTCTAGCAATAGTGATATGTTCCTTGATGCAGGAGCTTACATAATTTCATTTGTACTATTTGGTAAGGCAGTTGAAGATATTTCAATACAAAACTCTATCGATGTATCTGAAGCAATTAAAAATTCGAAGCCCCAATATGCCAAATTATTATCCAATGGAAAGATTATGGTGAAGAAAGTATCAGATTTAAATGGTGGAGACTTTATTGGCGTTTCTCCAGGTGAAATTATTCCGATTGACGGAATTATTACTGCTGGATCCTCCTCCACTAATGAAGACTTCCTTACAGGTGAGTCCAAACCAATTAATAAAAAAACCGGAGATGGTGTTCTGGCTGGAAGTATTAATTTAGATGGATATATAGAAGTTGAAGTTAAAGATGGAGGTGTTTCGACATATGACTTTATAGAACAACTTATTTTAGAGGCACAATCTTCAACTCCATCTATTCAAAAAACTCTTGATAGGATAACTCAATTTTTCGTTCCAGGAATTCTTCTTTTAAGTATGTCTACTTTTTTGTATCGGTATTTATTAGAAGGTACTGATTTGATGAGATCATTAGAAATCGCAATCTCTGTCCTAGTAATTGCTTGCCCATGTGCACTAGGCTTAGCCACTCCGATAACATTATATAAAGCTTCCACCTTGGGTTATCGAGATGGATTTCTTTTTAAAAATTTTGATAAATTACAAAACGTAAAAAAAATAAATAAAATTATATTTGATAAAACTGGAACTCTTACGTCTGGCATTTTTAGCATAAAAAAAATAGACACCGAAAATACCAAATTATCAGAAAATGAGATTTTATCATACGTTGCAAGCTTGGAGATAAGGTCAAATCATCCTATCGCAAAAAGTTTACTCTTAGAATCAGAAAGAAGAAATTTGTCTTTTTTTTCTTCAGAGAATGTCAAAGAAGACATCGGATCTGGAATTCATGGATCAGTCAACGGGCTTGATGTTAGCATTGTCGGTAAAAATGAAATCGAGAATGTGCTTGAAGTAAAAATTGATAACCAACAAGCCTACATTCATCTTGAAGAAGACTTAACAGTAGATCAAGATTTAATAACTGAGATTAAAAAATACTATGAGATTTTAATTTTATCAGGTGATAGCTCAGAGAAAGTTTCTCTTCTTGCAAAAGAGTTAAGTATTAAGAATGCATTAGGGAGTCAAGCTCCCGAAGATAAGCTTGCCCATGTGAAGGCTATTCAAGAAACTGAAGGTGTTATTTTTATAGGTGATGGAGTTAACGACTCCCCTTCACTGCAACAAGCAGATGTTGCCATTACTACTTCAATAAGTAGCCAAATCGCACAAGCTTCTAGTGATATAGTTATTCATGAAGGTGGAATTGAAAAAATTCTTAATATAAGAGATTTAGCCGTAACAAGTAGTAGAAGGGTTAGGCAAAATTTATTTCTTGCATTTGTCTACAACAGTCTTATGATTCCAATTGCTGTTGCCGGAAGCATCTCTCCTAAGTTGGGAGCCTTAGCAATGGCTATGTCTAGTATTTCAGTAGTCTTGAACTCTTCAAGAAAACTAACAAATTAGTTTTTAGATAAATTCTTACAATGATTAATCTTTTGATATGGAAGATATAATTTGGAATCGAAAACCACTTCTATCTGAACCAGTAGCAGTCTTAGCATTTGAAGGCTGGAGTGATGCTGGCAACACTGCAAGTGGATGTATCGAGAATCTCTGTAATAACCATGACGTTGATCCGTTTGCAGAAGTTAACTCTGAAAATTTTTATAATTATCAAATGAGAAGACCTATTGTTGACGTCAAAGAGATTGGTGAAAGAAACTTTCACTGGCCTCAGACATCTTTTTATTCAATTGAAGATTATAAGTCAGCAAATGATATCATTTTAGTTTTTGGTGAAGAGCCATCGATGAGGTGGAAAACATATGCTGACAATATTGCTAATACACTGATTGAGTTAGGTGTAAAAAAAGCCGTTACACTTGGGGCATTTTTTGGTCAAGTAGCTCATACCTTACCTGTTCCTATTTTTGGTGTCAGTGATGATCCAACATTTAATTCTAGATACAATGTTTTACCTACTAACTATTCAGGACCAACTGGTATCACGAGTGTTGTTGGACATGAACTAAGAAATAGCGGAATAGAAACTTCTGGCCTTTGGGCGGCAGTTCCTCATTACCTAAGTTCAGGAGGTTACCCAAAGGGAATAAGTGCATTGTTACATAAATCTGCAGAAATATTAAAAATAGATATTGACGATACTGGTATACAGTCTGAGGGTCAACAATTCGAAACAAAAATTAAGAAAGCCATGGAAAACTCAGAAGATTTAGCTGAATATGTAGCAAAACTTGAAGATGTAGAATTAACACTTGAAGATACCTTTTCAGACGATTCAGATGATAGCCTAGTTCAACAAATTGAAGAGTTTCTAAATAATGAGTCTGGAGAAGTCTAGACGCTTTTCTTCTTATGTCTGTTTGACTTACGACGTTTTCTATATTTATGTTTAGACATTTTTTTACGTCTTTTCTTTATCAAAGATCCCATAAATTAAATTTTTTCCTTTTTACCTAACTGCGAAATTCTAACGCATTCCTGTCATTATTTGAAAATCTTTTAAGGTTTTTTATTGTTGGCTTTATCTAATGCTTTATTTAATGACATTTTCCCATCATTATCATATGGGGATCTACGCATAGCCCATAAACCCCATGTAATCATTGATAGTATTTCAAAATACTCAAATTTCTCGATTTCATCCGCAGTTGAGATTCCAAGTTCGTCTAAAGATTTATTTTTTAAATCTATCTCAGTTTCAAAATTGTTTTGCCAGAATAAATCAGCATAATCAAAATAGCTATCTCCCATTGATGAGTATTCCCAATCAATGAGAAGAGTTTTGTCTTTATGGATAACAAAATTTCTTGAGTATAAATCTTGGTGACATGGCTTCTCCTCTAGTCCTATTTCATTTAATTTTTGGACTACCTGAAGACCCACTTCTTTTGCCTCTTCTTCTAGGGGATTTGACTTATCTGTAATACTTATAAAAACTTCTGTTGGTTTAAAGTTGTTTTGAAAAACAATCTCGGAATTGTGAAGCTTCTTAAGCTCTTGAAATGCATTGTTTCTTAAAACAGGATCTTTAAAGTCTTTATCTTTATAGGTGTATATCTCGTAATATTCAGAAATCTTGATTCCATTTTCTTCATCGAAAATAATGAAGGGTAAAGTTAAGCCTTCTTCTTGAACCAGTAAAGTGTTGTGTTTTTCGGATTCTCTATCAATTACATCTGGGTTTTCACCGGGTATTCTTAGTACAAATTTTTTACTATCAACTTCTACTATTAAACTGGTATTGGTAATGCCGTCCAACTCTGTTAATTTATATTTGCTTGAATCTCTTGTTTTAGACACATCATATTTAAGAAAAATATCTACAACTTTACTACTTTCCAACATATTCATTATCATAATATAAGATATGAATGACCCTTTTGCACTTGATTTAACAATAAATCTACTTCTGCTTGGTTTTGGTGGAGCAATGTTCGCAGGAAGTCTATTTGCATACTTTAGTAGAAATTCCAGAAAGGAAGAGTTCTACGCACCTCGCACACTTTTTCTTGGAATCATCGGACTATTTATAACTTTATGGACTGTTGCATCTATTGTAAATAATTAATAAAATCGAAAAGTAAGTTAGTATATTCAAGGAAAAGAGGAAGTATGCTTTCAGATGTAGATATAAAAAAAGCTTTAGAAGAAAAACTTATACAAATTGATCCGTTAGAAGAAAGCTATATACAGCCATCTAGTATAGATTTAAAAGTTGGTGCTGATTTTAGAGTTTTTGAAAACCACAAATATAGTCATATTGATCCTAAAGCCGAACAGCAAGATCTTACTAGCTTAGTAACTGCTTCAGAAGCTGAGCCATTTATATTACACCCTGGTGAATTCGTTCTAGGTACGACTTTTGAGAAAGTCTCTTTGTCTAACAAGGTTGTAGCAAGATTAGAGGGGAAATCTTCACTTGGTAGGATAGGGTTACTTATCCATTCTACGGCAGGTTTTGTAGATCCTGGATTCTCGGGTTATTTAACATTAGAGCTGTCTAATGTAGCCAATTTACCGATAATGATCTACCCAGAAATGAAAATTGGACAAATCTCTTTCTATTACCTAAATTCACCATCAGAGGCAACATACGGGTCTGAAGCATATGGAAGTAAGTATCAGGGGCAAGAAGGTCCAACTCCAAGTAGAAGTCATACCGACTTTAAAGAATAATGTTTCCAGGAATTGGTACATTAATAAACGGTGTCGGTGTACTTGTCATTGGTCTTTTATCAAGGTTATTTTTTAAAAAGAGCATTAAAAATTTTGAAGAAAACTTACTTCCCCTTGGATTGTTAGTTTTAGCTTTAGGTTTAAGGGAATCACTTAAAAGTCCTGATTATGTTCGATTACTAAATTTTGAGGTATCTGGTTTTATATTTACCATTTTTGCTGTAATTATTGGGGCATTAATAGGAAACTATCTGCAAATTGAAAATCAAATTAAAAAATTTGGCGACTATCTCTATAACAAGTTTGAAGATTCTCAATTAGATCAAAGTAAATTCATTGACAGCTACATATCCACAACTCTGATAGTGATCACTGGTCCCCTAGCAATAATTGGCCCTTTCTTCGATGTAGTTGAATCTAATTTGGAACTACTTTTAATTAAGACTGTTTTAGATTGTTTTTTAATTATTTTTATAACTTCTAGTGGGGGTAAGGGTGCAGTCTATTCCGGGATTTCAATATTGATTTATCAAGGATTCTTCACTCTTTGTGCCTTCATTGTAAATTCAAATATTGATCAAATCATCTCAGACTCAATTGCAGGTATAGGAGGAATTCTTTTAATTGGAGTTGGAATCAATTTGTTAGGCTTAAAAAAAATTCCTGTGGGGAACTACATGCTTAGTTTGTTTATTCCTTTTCTTTTAGCATTGTAAAAGTTCTTGTAGCCCCCTCAACTCCTTCAAAGAGTTTTTCTAGTTTTAAAGATTCCTCTTCAAATGTTCCTACAACAAAATGTGGCTCTTGAATGTTGAATGATCTGTTTTTAAAATCGATTTCGATAGGAACATATGGAATATTCATATCTTTTGCAATATAGTAAAAACCGCTCCTAAATTGAGAAACCGCATAGGTGCCTCCCTCAGGAGTCAAAACTAAAACAAAATTTTCTAATTTAGAAAATTCTTCTATAGCACTCGTAATATGGCCTTTGGCTTCGGTTCTATAAACTGGTATTCCTCCTAACCTAACCAACATTCTTTTCTGAAGCCAACCTAATGGCCATGGTATTCCTAGACGATCAAGGTTTTTTGAAAAAGTAATTGGACTTGGTAATCGTGTGAAGACCCACTTTGCACCAAAAAAGTTAACTTTTAAATCTAACGCTAGAACTGTAAGCAGCCCATACCAGGCATCTCTCATCGCTGTGTGGGGTACGCCAACTAAAACCATCTTTTTGTAATTAGGTATTTCACCATTTACATCCCAATTTGAGATTTTAAGTATATATCTTCCTGTTGGGCCCAGGATTCTTCTCTTTTTTTCAATTACATTACTAGGAAGTGGATTCATTTTTGAACCAGATGCTTAGCTATTTGAACAGCATTTAGTGCTGCCCCTTTTAATAAATTATCTGAAACACACCAAAAATTTATAATCTTTGAACTAGACAATCCCATTCTTAATCTTGACACTAGAACATCATACTTGTTTTCAGCATCTAAAGGTGTTGCGAGTGTTTCCGACCAATACTGTACTCCTTCAAAGTTATTCAATTCTTGTATTGCTTCATCTGTATTAATTTCATTTTCAAAGACTGCTGAACAAAAAACTCCGTGACCAGTTAGAACACCTACTCGTGCATTTGATGGCTCAACAACTAGTTCCGGTATGCCTAATATTTTTTTTGACTCATGAACAAATTTCATCTCTTCATCAGAATATCCGTTGTCTAATAGGTTCCCAGCCAGAGGAATAACGTTTCTTGCTATTGGCCTTGTATAGTACCCATCTTTATATTCTGCTAAAGATTTAGCATCTAAAGATTCTTCTTTTTTTAAAGAACTTACGGCTTCAGAACCTGAACCAGATACAGCTTGATAGGCAACGGGCGTCATGCTGACCAAATTAAACTTATCATGAAGGGGTTTTAAAGCCATCACTAGTCCCATTGTTGTGCAGTTTGGGTTAGCAATTAATTTGGTAGTTGAAGTAATTTCATTTTGGTTTATTCCATAAACTACAAGTGGTACTTCTTCGTGTAGGCGAAATGCAGAAGAATTATCGATTACATAACTTCCTTGGGACGTAAAATTTTCAGCAAAAGTTTTAGATCTTTCTCCACCAGCAGAAAATAAAGCGATGTCATATTTTTCAATATTCTCAGAATTTAATTCTTTGATTACTAAATCTTCATTGTTAACTGTAAGTTTTCCTCCTGCAGATTTACTTGAAGCAAATAAGTGGAACTCTGCATCTTGAGGGAGAAGTCTTTCACACTGTTTAATAATATTTCTACCAACTAATCCAGTTGCACCTACAATTGCTATTTTCATTTAATCAATGATAAATTCATCATGCAGAACTTCAATAGCTTTTTGCATATCATTTTTTGAAATTACACATGATATTCTTATTGGAGAAGTCGAAATCATTCCTATATTTATTTCATTAGATCCTAGTGTCTTAAACATTTTTGATGCCACACCAGATTCGGATTTCATACCAGCACCAATAATTGAAACTCTTGCTATATTTTCATCTTTATCAGAACCTTCAGCCTTTAGGTCTTGAGTAAGGTGTAGAAGTATTTCCATAACCTCGTCTTTTTGTTCCTCTGGGGCAGTAAAGCTGATATCAGTTTTTGAATCTTTAGAAACATTTTGAACAATCATGTCGACATTTACACCTTTATCGGAAAGGTGACCAAAAACACTTCCTGCAATACCTGGTTGATCGGGAACACCAAATAGTGTAAATTTTATTTCCTTGTCGTTGTGGGTTACTCCACTAACAATTGCCTGTTCCATTACTTGTTCCTTAACTGTTGTTCCCATACCATCGCTAAAAGTTGGTCTCACGATTATAGGTACATTATACCTTCTGCCGAATTCAACTGACCTTGCCATTAAGACTCTTGCACCAGTTGAAGCCATCTCAAGCATTTCATCATAAGTTATTTCTTTTAATAGCTTTGCTTTATCAGTAATTCTTGGGTCCGCAGAAAATACTCCCTCAACGTCTGTATATATCTCACATTTTTCAGCCCCTAGGGAAGCTGCTAAAGCAACTGCGGTTGCATCAGAACCCCCTCTACCTAAGGTTGTTATCTCTCTAGTGTCTGGATTAAATCCCTGAAATCCAGCAACGATAACGATACTTCCTTTTTCTAAACCTTCTTTTACTCTTTCACCTGAAATTTTTTCTATTTCAGCTCTTCCGTGTCGTGAAGTTGTAATAATTCCAGCTTGAGAACCCGTTAGAGAGTAGGAATCATAACCAAGACTGTTTAAATGCATTGCAAGAAGTGACATGGTTATTCTTTCCCCAGCAGAAAGTAGCATATCCATCTCACGAGGTGAAGGGGTCTCAGAAAGTTCATTAGCTAGGGCTATTAATTCATCTGTACTAGAACCCATTGCAGAAACTACTACTACAACTTGTTTACCCTCTTTTTTCGCACTAATTATTTTTTCTGCAACTATTTTAAGCGAATCGGGATTCGCTACACTTGTTCCACCATACTTTTGAACTATTAAACTCATTGGAAACATTCTAATGAACTATTTGAAGATATAACAGACCTAGTACTCTAGTTTGTAATGAGTATTGACTTACATTTACATTCAGAGAACTCTGATGGGACGGATAGTCCTGAAAGTATCATCGAAAAAGCTATTGAGATACAGCTTGAGGCTATCTCCATAACAGATCATGAATACCTTACTAATGTGCCTACAAGTGAAAATATAGAAATCATTAAAGGAGTCGAAGTCAGCGTTTCTTGGGAAAAATTAGAAAAATCTAATCCCTATGCTGGAATACACTTACTCTTATATTTTGTTGAAGAGAAAACTCCTATAAATAGTTTTTTGGAAGAAATAAGAATATTAAAAAATATTAGAAACTATGAAATTATTGAGAACTTACAAAATGAAGGTCTTAATATTAATAAATCTGAATTGAGTAACTTCAAAACACAAGTTCCGGGACGACCTCATATCGCGAGTATTCTAAAAGATAAAGGGTATGTTAGTTCAATAAATGAGGCCTTTATAAAATATCTAGGTAATGGAAAAATTGGAGATTCACGAACTCATCAACCTAATATTGAAAAAATAATTAACCTTGCTCAGGAATCAAAATGTTTAGTATTTTTAGCTCATCCACATACATTGATGAGCAATGATAAGTATTCAAAAAAAGAAAACTGGATAAATGACTCTTTTTTTGAACTTGTTAAAGAGTTGTCTGAGTTTGGAATTAATGGTTTAGAAGCGACTTACTCGAGTTATAGCAAAAATGTTACTAATCAAATTTCTGAAGTTGCAAAAAAACTAAATCTACTTGAATGTGGTGGCTCAGATTATCATGGTGATATAAAACCAAATATTAATTTGGGATATGGATATGAAAACACTCCAATTAAAGTCCCTTATAAATTTTTAAATGACATGAAGGAAAAACATGGACAACTCTAAAAAACTCCTTGGTTCAATTTCGTTAATAACAGTTTCTTATTTAATGAGTCGTATTCTAGGTTTCTTTAGAGAAATTCTTCTTGCTCAGTGGACGGGTGTTACCAGTGCTTCAGATACTTTAGATTTAGCTTTTATAATTCCTGATTTCTTATTTTATTTATCAGCAGGTGGGTATCTTGCCATTACCTTAATACCTATTCTCAGTGACCTCTCAAAAAATAAAGAATCTGAGCTTAACGATTACTTTGTCTCACTTCTTTATGGATTATCATTGATATTTATTGCGATTTCTTTTCTTTTCTTCTTATTTAGATATCAAATTGTAAGCTTGTTGAATGTTGAGAATCCAGATTTATTTATAAAACTATTTACACCTATAGTTTTTAGCCAGGCTTTTTTCTTTATCGGTGCAATTTTAATGTCATTCCAATATTTTAAAAATGATTTTAAGTATGCAGCACTAGCTCCAGTTATTTACAACCTTTCAATCATTTTGTTTGGTTGGTTTTACTCGACCTCCCCTGAATCAACAGTTTATGGATTTGCTATTGGAGGCCTAGTTGGTTCAGTCATTGGACATCTTTTTCTTCAAATATTGGGCGCAAAAAATAATGGTCTTATCCTCAAGGCCTTAAGGCCAAAGATTGAGCATGTTACACAGTACATAAAAATTTCTTTTCCATTAATCGTTGGGCAGTCCATTGCAGTAGTAGATGAACAGTTATTCAGATATTTTGGATCACTCTTGTCAACGGGATCAATAGCATCTTTTAGATATGCAAGAAGAGTGGCATTAATTCCTGTAGGAGTAATTGCACAGGCTGTTGGAGTAGCTAGCTATCCTACTTTATCAAAATTATTTGTAGACAATAAATTAGATGAGTTCAAGTTGCTAATAAAGAAACAGTTATCAGCTTTAGCTCTAATTAATACCGGTGTTTTAATCATTTTTTTAACGAACTCAGAAAACATTATCGAGATTATTTATCAGCGCGGATTATTTTCTGCTGAAGATACAAATAGAGTATCATCAATTTTTATGGTTGTTGCCTTTGGACTAATCCCATGGTCTCTAAATCAAATTATCACTAGAGCTTACTACGTGCAAAAAAATTACTGGTTCCCTGTTTGGGTTGGAACAATAATTACCCTTGTTACAATTCTTATTTTAAAAATACTTAGCAATCCATCAGGGGAAAGTTATGCAGTAATCATTATTTCATCACTTTGGGTAAATACTTTAATCTTGTCTTTTTTCCTTAAAATTAAAAATGATCGACTTATTGATAGAAATCTATTATTAGACTTCTTAAAAATATTTTTAGTGGGCTTAATGGGATATTTTTTAATTATCAATTTTGGGTTTTACTCTGGTGGTCCATTTTTTGAGCTTATATTTGATACATTTTTTATCTTTTTACTTATATTGATGTCTCTCCTTGTCGTTAAAATGAAATATATTAATCTGAAAAGGACTCGTTAATGCAAAAATTTCCACTGAAAAAAGGTTTATCAAGTGTTGATTCTCTACACGAAGAAATTAACGAATATATTGATGTGCTAATGGGCCATATCAATCCACCGATTTCAGATGGTATAGACACATTATTTGAAGTAAGTAGTACGTACTTAGCAAGAGCTAAAGAAATAGAGATAAAACTTCTTGAAAGAGAAAGAAGTGGTTCAATTGCAACGGGTGATGATCTTAAAAAATTTAGAACCGGTGAATTAAGAAGTTTTATAGAATTGTGTAAAAGTGCTCAAAACCAGGGCTCAAGAAGAATTACAGTGGCACTTAGTGAATTGAATCTTAAAGAAACTTAAGTTAGATCCTCTACGTCAAAAATTTCCTGTGCAACGCTTAAACCTTTTTCATGATTGTTTTTCTTTGTGTCCAAGCTGAGAGTAACTTTAACTATAATCTCTAAACCCATCATTTTGGCAGTTATAGATTTAAGTAAATCAATAATTTCTTCAGATTTCTTTAATTCTTCAAACAAAAATTCATTTTCTTTATCAACAATTAAATTAATAACATCCCCTTCTTCAACTTCTGCTCTAACTGCTGTTAAGTAGGAATATTTTCTTGGAGTTAACGCTTGTTTCATTTCTTCAAGAATTTTTGGCCAGAAAACATCAAAATTCCCAAGTGATTCTTTTTTAGGTGTTGAATTTTTTTTACTGATATTTTTTGGAATACTAATTTCAGATGGAGTATCTTTTTTTTCTACTTGGGGAGAATTCATTTTTTTTGGCATAACTTCATTGTTTGATAGCTTTCCTTCGAGAAGGTCTATTCTGTAGCCGATAGTTTTTACATCTGATCCTAGTTCAGGTTTAATAACTTTCATTAAAAATAACTCAAGTTTGAGATGTTGTGATGTGCTGTTAGAAAGATTTTGATTTAGGTCGTCAATTAAGTCAAGAATTCTGATTAATTGTTTTGCATTTACTTTCTTATCAGCAGTTTCCAATAAAGTTTTTATATTTGGAGTTAGGTTATCTAATTTTTCATCATTGGGAAGATATTTTAGATAAAACATATTTCTGAAGAATTCTGAAATGGACTCCATTACGTCACTTGGCTGAAGTCCTTTTTTATAAGCATCCCTTATCACTCTAAGAACTGCGGCTGTATCTTGAGTTTCAATTGAGTTAATGATTGTTTCGAATTCTTTTGTGCTGAGTTTTCCAAGTATTCCATATAAATCATCAACAGTTGTTTTTTTTCCAAAAGTGTTATAAGTTTGCTCGAAAAGATTTATTCCATCTCTTAATGATCCATCAGAAAATGTAGCGATGATTTTTAACACATCTAACTCAAGTATCATCTTTTCTTTTTTCCCGATCTCCTGAATCGTTTTAACAATATCTTCTTCCGATATTTTCTTAAATACAATATGTGTTGTTCTGCTCTTCACGGTTTCAAGTACCCTTTCAGGTTCTGTTGTAGCCAGAATAAAGATAATGTGTTCTGGGGGCTCTTCTAGTGTTTTGAGAAAAGCGTTGGATGCTGCATTTGAAAGCATATGCACTTCATCTAAAATATACACTCTTTTTTGTCCAGGACTACTAGCAATAAAGTTCACACTCTCATTCATATCTCTTATATCATCAACTTTATTGTTTGAAGCTGCATCAATTTCAGTAATGTCAAAAATTGGATCGCATCCAAGTTGAGTTGCAATAATCCTTGCTAAAGATGTCTTACCAACACCGCGGGGACCTGAAAACAAATAGGCATGTCCTAAATTATCTTTTTTAATTTGTTGAGTTATTAAAGAGACAGCTTCTTCTTGACCTACTAGTTGGCTAAGTTTCTCTGGTCTATATTTTCTGTACAGTGCTTGTTGCATATTATTAAATGGTAATAGATTTCTCTTCTATAATGCACCAAAGAATTAAACTTAGTCAAATGAGAATTGGTGTAGATTTGGATGGCGTAGTCGCAGATTTTACAAAAGGCTGGACTACTCAATATGCTTTAGACTTTGGAAAAGAGATTTCAGAGGAAGAAATAACTGATTGGGGTCTCTCTAAACCTCTTACTCACTTTGAAAAAGATTTAGATTTTTGGAATTGGGCTATGGATATAAATGGCTCATCGATATTTAGGCATTTAGAATTATATGAAAATTCACAGGAGACCCTAGTAGAGCTCTCAAAGATGGGTCACGAAATAGTCATCATTTCATCTAAACCATGGTGGTCTATTCACGACACGCTCATTTGGCTTGGTGAGAATAAAATTCCAACAAAGGAAGTTCATTTTATTGAAGACAAATGGACAATAGATTGTGAAGCATATCTTGATGATGCTCCATATCAATTAGAAAATTTTCTTAAAAAAGTGCCAGAGAAGAAAATTATAAGATTTGAGAGGCCATATAATTCTCATTCTGAAGGCACTTACAGCATTAAAGAATGGTCTGATTTAATTCCTTTATTAAACTCTTTTTAGTGTTTAATCTAAAAATATGAATGATTCATTTATTCTGAGAGATCGCTTGTGGAGAGAGGCGAATGAAAGAATTACCTTGTCGAGCTATGCAGCCCTATCAGAAAAATCTAAAGGTAGAACTAACCCAGAAGATCAAGACATGTTTCGTACTGTTTATGAAAGAGATCGTGATCGCATTATCCATTCAAAAGCCTTTAGAAGGTTAAAACATAAAACCCAAGTATTTATTAACCCGGATGGTGATCACTTCATTACAAGGATGACTCACACTTTACAGGTCACACAAGTTGGAAGATCTATTGCAAAGACGATGGGGCTAAATCCAGATCTTACTGAAGCAATTTGTATGGGTCATGATGTTGGCCATTCTCCTTTTGGTCATACTGGCGAGGATGCTTTAGATGAACTTCATCCAAGTGGTTGGAGTCATTCAGAAAACTCTGTAAAGGTTCTAGATCGTATAGAAAATCTCAATCTTTCGTTTGAAACTCTCGATGGTATTCGTATACATCCATGGAAGTATGCTGATGCACCAAGCACCCAAGAGGGTATGATCTGCAGATTTGCTGACCGAATAGCGTATCTAACCCATGACGTAGAAGATGCAATTAGGGCGGGTGTTTTGAACCAAAAAGATATTCCTACCTCTTTCATTAAAGACCTGGGTCCTCCAGGAAAAAATTGGATTAATAGCTTAATCTCTGGAGTTTTTAAAGCTTCATCTAGTGGCAAGGTTGAAATGGATCCAGAGGTGGCACAAACTATGCAAGATCTTAGAAATTTTATGTTTGAAAAAGTCTACCTAAGAAAAGGTACTGAAGTACAAAGAGCTGAGTGTAAAAATATTGTTATCAAGCTAGTTGAATATTTTGTAGAAAATTTAAATGAACTACCAGAATCTTATAGACAGGATCAATCAGATATTGAAAATGCTATAGACTATGTTGCCGGAATGACAGACAGGTTTGCTTTGTCTGCTTACGAAAAAATTACTTAAAGTCTGGATCTCTTTTCTCAAAAAATGCGGTTACTCCTTCTTTTAAGTCATCAGATATTAGATAAGAAGTGTTCCACAACCTAACATAATCAAGTGCTTGATCCGTAGTTAGGTCTTCTCCTTTATCAAGCACATTTTTCGTGCCTCCAACAATGTGTCTTGAATTTGATGCAATTTCCTCAGCTAACTTAATACCTGCTTCGTGAAGTTCTTCAACGCTATCAAAAATAGCATTGACAAAACGTATTTTGTCTGCGTGCTGACCGTCAAAATGTCGACCTGTAAATGCAAGTTCTCTTAAGTCTCCTTTTGAAATAATGTTAGGCATTCTCTGTAAAGCTCCTACATCGGCAACTAATCCTAGTTTTGTTTCTCCGATTGAAAATTTTGTATCTTTTGTCGATAAACGAATGTCACATGCAGATATCATGCTAGTTGCCCCTCCTATGCAGAAACCATGTGCAAGGGCAATTACTGGAACTTTAGAATTTGCAATTGTTGTAAAAGAACCTTGCATGTCATCTATTAATTTCATAGTCTTTCTTCTGTCGTCAGCAGTAGATGAGAGATTTTCATTTAAATTCATGTCACCCATGAATGTTGCAATGTCAATTCCTGCTGAAAAAGAATCTCCTTTTCCTAGTAAAAGAATGCACTTAGCTTCCTCTTTTTCATTTATTTCTTTTACTAGGTCTGGAATCCCAAACCAAACATCAAAATCCATCGCATTCTTTTTTTCTGGTCTATTAATCCATATATAAGCAACTTCATTAGTAATTTCTTTTATTAATTTCTGTTCCATATAAGTAATCTTAGTAAGATATTTTTATGGATGTATTTGAAGCACTGTATACAACTCGAGCTATGAGGCGTGTTACTGAAGAACCTATACCTGATGAAATTTTAAAGCAAATGGTTGATGCAGCTGTTCGTGCTCCAAGTGGAGCTAATAATCAGGGTTGGAAATTTATTGTAGTCACAGAATCAAATATAAAAAATCTACTTGGAGACCTTTATAGAGAAGCTTGGGACTTTTATATCAAAGAGTATTATGAAAATAATCCAGATATGGGTGCGTCAAAAGTGTTAGATGAAACTAAAGCTGATCAAGTAGTGAGAATTAGTAAGTCTGCTACTTGGTTATCTGAAAATTTTCACAAAGTGCCGGCACAGTTTGTAGTTTTATCAAGAAATGATCCATCAGGCTCATCAATTTACCCAGCTATTTGGAATCTTATGTTAGCTGGAAGAGCACATGGTATCGGTACTTGTCTGACTACTGTGCTTGGTATGTTTAACCAGGAAAAAACTTTCGATGCTTTGAATATCCCTACTGACAAAGGGTGGAGAATTAATGCAGTTGTTACTGCTGGCTACCCACTGGGAAAGTGGGGAGTTGCTAAAAGGGATCCCTTAGAGGATGTCACCTTTTTAAATACTTGGGGCAATAAACCAGGTTGGAATCTAGAAGAACCGCTTTTTAACTACTAGATTCAAAACGAAGCACGCCTGGAGGGAGTCGAACCCCCAACCTTCTGATCCGTAGTCAGATGCTCTATCCAGTTAAGCTACAGGCGCATGGCGGAGAGGGAGGGATTTGAACCCTCGAGGGGACTTTCATCCCCCACTCGCTTAGCAGGCGAGCGCTTTAGACCGCTCAGCCACCTCTCCAGGCTTGCGGAGGGAGTGGGATTCGAACCCACGGTATGGAATACATACAATAGTTTTCAAGACTATCGCCTTCGTCCGCTCGGCCATCCCTCCAAAAAAGGTATAGTTCTTCTACGCGGAGGGAGAGGGATTCGAACCCTCGAAGGGGATAAACCCTTACACGCTTTCCAAGCGTGCGCACTAGGCCAGACTATGCGATCCCTCCAGTTTAAGACCTAAGTTCTTAGTTTACTTATCTCTTACTTTCAAAGAAAGAGGATAATATAACTTCAGATTCATGTGGTAATATATTTTCTCTAATCTCAACAAAGTGATTTAATCTTGGATCTTGAGGAATGTTATATAGAGAATATGCGGCACCAGCTTTCAAGTTGGGAACGCCGTATAAGAGTGTTTTTATTCTTGCATTTACAATAGCCCCAGCACACATGGCATCTGGTTCAACGGTAACAGCAATTGTTGTATCTTCTAGTCTCCAAGTTTCTAAAACTTTTGACGCTTCTTGAATCACTATAATTTCAGCATGTGACACTGGATTCTGGTCAACTTCTCTCATATTGTGAGCTGATGCGATTAAATTATCATCTTTATCAAAGACTGCTGCTCCAATAGGTACTTCATCTAAATTGAGTGCTTTTTTAGCCTCATCAAGAGCTACCCGCATTTTATCTATATCTGATTTGTACTTCATAGACCTAAACTAATTGTAGGAGGGATCGCATAGTCTGGCCTAGTGCGCGACACTCGAAATGTCGTGAGTCTATTTAGGCTCCGTGGGTTCGAATCCCACTCCCTCCGCTTTATTTTATATTTATAAAACATTGATGACTCTAAACTTCTTTAATGATTGAATTTGGTATTTTTGCATTTGTAACTTCTATTACTCCTGGGCCTAATAATTCAATGCTAATGGCTTCAGGAATAAGATTTGGAAGAAAAAAATCATTGCCTCACTTTTTTGGTATTTGGCTTGGTTTTAATTTTTTATTTTTTCTTGGTGGAAATTTACTTTCATATGTACCTGATGTAGTTTTTGAGTACCTTCAATATGCTGGATACATAGTTATTTTGTATATAGCCTACAAAGTAGCAATGACCAAAACTACAGTCAAAAAAGGTAATAAAGAGGATAAGCCTTTTACTTTTATTCAGGCAGCGCTTTTTCAATGGGTGAATCCAAAAGGAGTTGTGATGGCAGTTTCTGGACTTACAGCTTTCCAGTTACCTCACTTGCAAGCAAATCTGATCTATTTACTTATAGGTGGTCCCTGTGTTCTAACTTGGCTCTACCTGGGAGAAAGACTTCAAAATTTCTTAATCGGTAACAAAAAACTTGAAAGAATCGTTTACGTAATTCTCGCATTAAGTATGGTAGCTAGTTTATTTCTGGCTTAGTTTCTTGACTCCAAGTATTTTCGCCAAACTATCTGAAAACTCTACACTGCCATCTGTTTTCTGATTGTTTTCAATTAAAGCAATTAAAATTCTTCCTACAGCTAAAGCAGTACCATTCAAAGTGTGCATGGTTGTAGTATTTCCATCAATTTTTGTACGAATATTTAATCTTCTTGCCTGAAAATCGGTTGTATTTGAACAAGATGTAACTTCCCTATAGCTTTGTTGACTAGGTATCCAGGCTTCAATGTCATATTTTTTTGCTGCTGACGCTCCCAAATCTCCTGTACATACATCGACTACCCTATAGGGTATCTCCAACTCTTGAAGTATTTCTTCTTCTATAGATAAAAGATATTCATGCTCGTCTTTTGATTTCTCAGGATTACAAAAAGAAAACATTTCAACTTTATCAAATTGGTGCACTCTAAAGATTCCTGTTGTGTCTTTACCATAAGTACCAGCTTCCCTTCTGAAACATGTTGAAAATCCTGCGTATCTCACTGGCAAAGTTTCTAGATCCAAAATTTCATTGGCATGTAAGGCAGCAAGTGGTACTTCTGAGGTTCCTACAAGAAATAAATCATCTTTTGGAATTTCATATACTTGTTCCGCATCATCTGGGAAGAAACCTGTTCCAAAGAGAGCTTCCTCCCTCACTAAAACTGGTGGAACTGTAGGAGTAAATTCTTTACTTGATAATTTTTCTAAAACCCAAGAAACAAGATTAAGTTCAATCTTTACAAGGTCACCAAAAATATATGAAAATCTAGATCCAGATACTTCAGCAGCCTTTTCAACATCAATGAGATTTAGACTTTCTCCGATCTCTAGATGATTCTTAATATTTTCAATTTCTTTAATCTCTCCAACTTTTTTTATCTCTTTATTGTCCTGATCTGTTGCACCGGTGGGTGATGTTTCATCAACTAAGTTTGGGATTTTAATCCACTGTTCTAGAAATAATTTCTCTTCAGTTTCATATTTTTCATTTAAAAGTTTTACGTTTTCACTCAGGAGGGATGCTTTTTTTAAAAGTTCTTCTTTTTTAGTTCCTTCGGATTGAGAAATTTCTTTACCTATATTTTTTTGTTCAGATCGTGCTTTTTCTGCTTCGAATTTTATAGCTCTTTTCTTTTCATCCTGTTGAACAAGAAAGTCTACATCAATATTAAGACCTCTTCTTTCAAGATTATCTTTAAGAGCATCTAGATTATTTCTAAGAATTTGTTGGTCTAACATTAACTATTCCTCAGGGGGGATAAACCCGGATATTGTGAATAAATTATCTTCAAGCTCTTCTTCATTTTCAATCTCTTCAATCTTAATAAACCACTCATATAAAATACCTGGTTCCAGTTCAATATTATCAGTAAAGTAGCTTTTGCTTTCGAATGCTCCTACGGAACTTATCTTAGCCCTTTTTTCGTAAACCGAATCACCAAACTCATCTGTTACTAATACTAATAAAATAATATCGAATTCTTCTACGTTTCCTTCGTTGGCAATTACGACTTGTATACCTATAGGCTCATTAAGAAAAACTCGATAGTTGTCTTCTGTTACTGCAATCGGACTTGGTAGAAACTGCACTCCAGTAATTGCTACATCTTTTCTTAGGAAAAGCCCCTCCGATGAGTCTCTAGCTTTTTTAACAATTACATCAGCAAAATTAAAAGCACTGCCTTCTAAGCCAGTGTATTTAACGGGATAAAAAACAGGTAAAAATAAATTGTCCTCCCTGGACCTTTGTGAAATTTTTTGAACAAACTCTTCATAAGCTTTATCTCCAATTGATAGGTCAACAATGCTTTGTGCAAGTGCTTCTTCAATTTTTAATGATTGAGGATTGTCTATCAATGTAATTATTGACACCTGAAAGGTCTCAAGACCTTTAAGCCAAGAAGAAGTTGCTATATTTAGTAATTCTTTTTCAGAACTAACAAAGTCCCCTCCTATATTTTGAACTAAATTATATGCTTCTTGTGAATCCCTAACTAGAGCTGACAATGTTGTCTCAAAAACATCTCTATTGATTTCATCAAAATTTAGCACTTTTTCAAATTCTTTTGAAGATTCGCTATGTAGCAGAGATACAGCTGAAGCCTCTTCTAAAAAATTATTTAGATTCGCGGAATTCCTGAAATTTTCATAATAGTTAAAGCCAAAAAAGGAAAGGAAAGTTATTAACCCTACAATTATTAAGGCTCTCAGTGTTTTGTTTACTTTATTCATTTTATTTTCTTCTTTATACAGTCTAAGAAAACAAATATATTTCACAACTAAGATTATTAATGAATGAACAATATTAGATTAGTTTGGTCAATTAGGACTGAATGTGGTCCAAATCGAGTTAAGAATGAAGACTCTGTTTTTCCAGTTAAGTCAGGTAGCGGGAATCCTCCGTTTAAAGCTGCAGTATGTGATGGTTTAGGTGGTCATGTTAAAGGAGATGTAGCAAGCAAAATTGCAGTCTCTAATATGAAAGGTTCATCAAGTGATCTTGTTGAAACTATAGCTGCTGCAAACTTAGAAATTTTAGATTATCAAGAAAATAATAAAGAATCTATTGGCATGGGTACAACAATGACTGCTGTAACTATAGATCTAAATGGTCTCATGGGAATTGGTCATGTTGGAGATACTAGGTGCTATGTTCTTTCAGACAGAAAACTAATTCAACTAACACAAGATCATAATGTACCGGGGTTTCAAAATATTCTAGAAAAAGCATTGGGCTCAAGTGAAAAACTTGAAATTGAATATCAGGATTTTCAATTAAAAAATGGGGATGTTGTTCTGCTTTGTAGTGACGGGCTTTACAATGAATTTAGCGATGAATATCTAAAGAAGAAATTACAGGAAGGCATTAGTGCGGACACATTGATTGGTGAGGCTTTAATACAGAAACCAAAAGATAATGTCTCTGCGGTAGTAATAAATATATTTTCAAAATGAATGTTGGACAAATAATAAAAGATCGATATAAAATTCTTGAACTCCTCGGTGAGGGAGGGATGGCATTTGTTTATAAAGCTGAAGATAGGCAACTTAAACGAATCGTTGCAATTAAAACTCTTAAACCAAACTATGTTCAACAGGAGACATTCGTAGAAAGGTTTAAAAGAGAGGCTCAAACAGTTGCTAACCTAAATCACCCAAATATTGTTCAAATATTTGATTGGGGAATTGAGGGCGAGCCATTTTTTGTAATGGAATATATTGAAGGCAACACTCTAACTTCAATAATCGCTAAAAAGAAGACAATCAGTATCGGTGATATTTTGTTTATTGGTGCACAAGTCTCTGATGGACTACAAGCTGCCCATAATAGAGGTCTTGTACATAGAGATATTAAACCGGGTAACATCATGATTACCCCTTCCGGAAAAGTAAAGGTAACTGATTTTGGAATTGTGTCTATTCAAAATGAGGATAGCGATATTACAAAGACTGGATCTATTTTAGGAACAGCAAGTTACATTTCACCCGAACAGGCCCAAGGAAAACCTGTTTCTGTGGAGTCCGATTTATATTCTCTTGGTACTGTTATGTACGAACTTATTGCTGGAAGACCACCCTTCGAGGGAGAAACTCCAATTGCGACTGCAACCAAACACCTTACTGAAAAACCAAAGAAATTAAGTGTCTATAGAAAAGATTTACCCAAGGGTTTAGAGAATGCTGTATTAAAGCTATTGCATAAATACCCCAAAGATAGGTATAAAAATGCAGAAGATCTTAGAGCAGTCCTGCTACAGCAAAGAAGACATCTACAGATGCAAGAGACTCAAGAAAATCTTGTTAATTTAACAAATCCTAAAATAAAATTTAGATTTACTTTACCAGCTCTAGTCCTCTCAATTGGGCTTGTATTTGGAACTGTATGGGGTCTCACACAAATATTTACTGGACTTCCTGTAGATGGTGGAACTCCCACAGTAATAGAGATACCTGATCTAACGGGAAGTAGTCAGACTCAAGCTTTGAATGATTTACAATTACTTGGATTCACAGTAGGGATTGAGAATTCAGCACATCCTACAGTTCCAGCTGGCGCGGTCATAAGAACTCAACCGTTAGCAAATACTGTAACGAATCCTGATACATTGGTAACGATTATTGTCTCTGTTGGACAAGAAGCATTTCCTATCCCGTATGTAATAGACCTGGAAACGGATAGAGCTGTGTACGTAATTGAAGAAAGTGATTTTGTTGTAGGTCAGAAACTTGAAGTAAATGATGATAACATTCCTAGAGGATTTGTGATTTCTCAAAATCCTATTGCTGGGAAAAAAATGAGTCCTGGATCAACTGTAGATTTAGTAATATCATCTGGGCCAAGCCTAATTGAAATAAGTGATCTCTCAAGAAAGTCTCCTGAGGATGCAACTCAAATTTTAGAAACACTTGGTTTTGAATATGAAATATTAGAAGAGTATTCTGAAGATGTTAACGAAGGACTAGTTTCTCACACTATCCCAGGGGCGGGTGAAATAGTTACTCCAGAGGAAATAATCACAGTAATTGTTTCATTAGGTTTAAAAGCAGAGGTTCCAAACTTAATTGGTTATACATACCAAGAAGCATCTAATATTCTTCAAGAAATTGGACTATTACCTTCAGCAAGCGGTGATACCGGAGGTAGAGTTTCAGGTCAAAATCCAGAAGAGGGAAGCTTTTTAGATCCAGAAGGTTTTGTAGAATTAAGCTTTGACAACTAATATAAATTTTTTTAAAAAAGAACTCAAAAATTGGTACAAAAAAAATCGTAGATCTTTTGAATGGAGAGATTCGAATAATCCATGGAAAATACTTCTTATTGAAACGCTTTCTCAGCAAACTCAAATAGATAGAGCAGATGAATTTTATAAAAAATTTATTAAAAAATACCCAACACCTAAGGATATGGCTAAAGACAGTAAAAAAGAGGTTTTAAAATTATGGTCAGGATTGGGTTACAACAATAGAGCTATTAGGCTTCATGAATCCTCAAAGATACTATTAAAATATAGTTTTGATGAACTATATCCAGACTTCACAATTCTTCCTGGTGTAGGACCATACACAAACTCAGCAATTCTCAGCTTTGCATATAAGAAAAAGATTATTGCAGTTGATACCAACATTAAAAGAATTATTAAAAGATTTTTCAGAATTGACAATGTTGATGTTTTTCTGAAGAAAAACACTGACTTACTTTTAAAAAATTTTAATTCTAGAGACTTTAATCAAGGCTTAATGGATCTTGGAGCAACGCTTTGTACGTCTCGAAATCCTAAATGTGAAATTTGTCCACTTGAACTTTCGTGTCAAAAATATATTGTACAAGAAAATAAAACATCAAAAAAATTTGAAGGATCTATGAGACAAAAAAGAGGGCGGGTTTTAAAAATTCTCCTATTAGAAAAAGGTGTGACTAAGCAACGTCTTAGTAAAGAATTAGAGATTACTAGCAAAATTACAGAAGAGGTCATTGAATCACTAATGAAGGATGGTTTAATTAGTATTTCTAGAAATAAAGTTATTGTAATAAACGATAATTAAGATACAATTTTCAATATGCCAGTTTCAAAAAAAAGAATTAATAACTCTCAACCAACTAAATCTAAAAAAATATCTACACAGCTTGGTGGAGATAAGGGACCATCGCCAAGGTGGTTTGTTGTAACTATGACCTCTTTAATGGTTTTAGGTGTTCTCTTAATAGTCTTGAACTACCTAACTCTTCTTCCTGGCTCTGTATCTAGGTGGTATTTATGGGGAGGCCTTGCTATGATCGGTGCTGGTTTCTTAATGACGACAGAGTATCGTTAAAAAAACTATTATTAATAAAAATTGAGAATTGGTCTAAATTTAAAGCAAACCCTCATCTTTAAGCTCTTCAATTGTCTGTTCTAAATACAAAGTTGAGTCAAAATGAACCATTACTTTATCTAAAAAAGATTTTCCTCCATTTTGGTTAAACCAGCTAATACGAGTTCTTCTGAGTAAATAATCTGTAGGTTTAACAACACAGTAGTGATTTAGGCATAGCTGTAAGTCCTTATAGTTAAACTGACTTTCAAGATTTAAGATACTGTCAACAAACTCTTGTTTGTTTAGCTCAAAATTTTGAGAAAAAAGTTGTTCAAGACTTTCTTTTGCAATAACTCTAAAACCTGTAAGCTTACCTCCTGAAATTTGTATAAAGTTTTCATCTATATTTTTATAGAAATGTCCTCTAGAAATATTCTTAGAATTTGTACCAGAGCTGTCTATTAATGCTCTCAAACCAGTCCAGGAAGAAATATATTTAACCTCGTCGATATTAAAGTATTTTTTTATGTGCCTTATTAAATAGTCTTTGTCTTTAGAGTTTGCATACGGTCTATCTAATGAACCTGAAAATTCTTCTGTATCAGTTGTACCAACGATTGTATTTCCTGTCCAAGGTAAAACAAACATAACTCTATTGTCTTCAGTTTGAGGTAAAAGAACACCATTTTTACCAATCCCTAGGGGGTCCCCCTCTAAAATTAAGTGTGCTCCTCCACTTAGTTTAATTTTGGAAGATTTACTCTCGTACATTCCAGGTAAATTATGAACACCTGTAGCAGCAATTATCTTCTTGGACTCAACCGTATATTTTTTTTTATTTATATCGTCTATTAGTGAAACTTTATACATGTCACCAGTTCTAATAATGTCGGTTATTTTTACATAATTTAGTGCAGTTGCATTATTTATTTCTACAGCATTTCTTAGCAATGTGAGTACTAATTTTGCATCTTCTGTTTGCGCATCTTGGAAAATGAAACTTTTTGTTAATTTGTTTTTTTTGAGTTTAGGAAATAAACGAAATGTATCTTCTTTTGATATCAAAGTATGTCTTTGATCCTTTTTGCGTTGGCCCAAGAAATCATAAAGAGTTAGTCCGATTTTAAAGGCTATTGGTGCAATAAAATTTGATTGTAATATTCTTGGTAAATCTGAGAAGCCGTTGTCTTTAAAAACTGGTGCTAAAAGCTTTAGAGGTTTGTAAAGCTTACCTAAAACTTGTTCTAATATTTTCTGTTCTTTTAAACTCTCTCTAACCAACCCAAACTGCATCTGTGGTAAATATCTAATTCCTCCGTGTAGAAGCTTTGTACTTCTACTGGAAGCACCCGAAGAAAAATCATTTTTTTCAATTAATAAAGAATTAATACCCTGGCTTGCAGCTAACTCCAAGATAGCTGAACCAACTACTCCACCTCCTATTACTAAAAGTTCAAATTTATTATTTTCTTCTAGTGAGTGTATTTGATCAAGTCTAGAAAAGTTCATTAATCTAAGGCGTGCATTTCTTCCTTACAGTGCTTGGGGGGATCGTTAGCAACAACTGATTGGAGTTTAATTGTTAATTCTGTTCCACAGATGTTACATCGAAAATCTTGTAAGGTCTCAAGGACATCTTCTGGATCAATTTCTGGAGGAGTACTAGCTAATGATGAAATTGAATTACTTAAGAACCTAAATACTAAGTATCCAATTAATAAAGCTATTAAATATTCCATAATTAGATTTTAGCTATGTTGTGGAGATGATGGGACTTGAACCCACGACCCCCTGCTTGCAAAGCAGGTGCTCTTCCAGCTGAGCTACATCCCCTCGCTTTTAATATTATGCCTCGGATTTCAATGTAAATGAAAAAATTTTATAAATATTTTCAATTTGTTACTAATGTAAATAAGACGTAAGGGCCTATAGCTCAGCCTGGTTAGAGCGCATCCCTGATAAGGATGAGGTCGCTAGTTCAAATCTAGCTAGGCCCACAATATAAAATATCAATTAAAAAACTCCATTTAGCTACAATGCTTTAATGAATTTATTATTTTTCGGATACTTTGCAGCGTTTTTTACAGCTGTCTCTTTTCTACCCCAGGCTGTAAAAACAGTCAGAACTAGAGAAACTGCAGGTTTGTCTCTTCTTACTTATTTATTTTTATTTTTAGGTTCTCTGTCTTGGTTTATTTATGGGTTCTACTTAACTGATTATCCCTTAATGATTACAAACTCGTTAACAACAATTTTCACAGGAATAATACTTTATCTGATTTTTTCAGAAAGAAATAGTAAATATAATTAAGAATTACTAATGAAAAAATTATTACTTGCTCTACTTTTTGTATCCTGTTCCCCTAGTTCGGGAAATCAAGTACCTGAAACAACTACGAGTACTACATTGGTAGAACTTACCCTTTGTGAAAAAGTAGAAAAAGAATATATCTCTTTATCGAATGAACTATTTGTTACAAGCTTTGAGTTGAATGATTATATTAATAATTTATCTGATGCCCTTGTTGAAGATGATAGAGTTCTGTTTTTCGAAGATATGGGAAAGAATTTTGATCATCAAAATATCTATAAGAATTATCTTGAAACAAGAACATATGTTTATGAAGAAATTAACAGACTTTACAAGACAAATAAAGAATGTCCTATAGCTGGGGACCAAGAGATTGGTGATGAAAAAGTATTAGAGGCTAAAAAAGAACTCTCAGAATTTTTAAATAACTACTAATTAGTATGTTCGATTAAGTAATTTTCAAAACCTTCAAGACTATCAATTATATTTTCACCATATTCAAAAAGGCCCCAAATAAAATTATTTAGAACTTTTATATTATTTGCATTAATGCCGATGAGTTGTTTATTTAAAGCATAAGCGTATCCAATCTCTGCTGAAGTTCCAGAATCAACATCTCTTCCTGTTAGAAGAGCAACTACCATATCGGCAGACTTCAAGAAATCCATGTCTGTATCAAAAATTTTGCTTTTTTTTTCAAAAGTAAACTCACCTTCAACAAGCCCAGCATCACGATGGGGTAAAAATGTTTCAAATTCATTCTTTTCAAGAATGTTTGCAATTTTTTCTAGATAACTTCTCTCGTGATCATCAAATAAAGGTCCAGCAATATAAACTTTCTTCATTGGGTTATTGTATTTAGTAATTTTTTAATTTGTAGTAAATCTTTATAATTTAAAACATTTTCACTCATAGAATTTACACTCTCAAGAATCTTGGTATTCCATATTTTTAAAAGAGGTACTACCTCGACTTTTATAAAGAACAAACTGGTCTCATCGTTTAGTGGTACTGAGGTCTGCGTCTCAACTCTAAAATACAAATTTTCTAATTTACTGACTTTTGGTTTTTCAAATCCAGGAAAATTACTTAATTCAGGATAAGTTGTTATTGTCCAAACCCATCTTCTAATGCTCTGTTTACACATATATTCGCTGAGCTTCTTGCTGGATTTAATCAATTGATCATTGTCAGCTACTGGTTTGTGTATGTTTGATAGGTGTTTACCTAACTTATTTGATGGTATCCATCCACTTGGAAAACAAACAGAGGCTAGTTCCATTTTACCTTTATGCATAACAGCAAAGTCTTCTTCAACTGCTAGTGTTAACTCTTCTAAGGTCAAACTTTTTTCGCCTTTTATATAGGTTGTAACTAATTTTCTTAATTCAATATCCATGGATAGTTTGGACTCACCAATTAATTTTTCTTTGTTATGCTTCAATTCCTTCTTTTTTTGTTTTATGTAGTATTGATTTGGATTTTTGTTGTAAGGGTTACCCTCGTATCTCACCATTGATGGGTTATTTGTAAATGGTGTCTTAACAAAATCTAAATTCATTATTATTAATTTTATAGAGAAAGGACCACCTTGGGAAATACAGGAGCATTATTACTACACGGACTATTTGAACACAAAGGTCGACATCAGATTAACGCTGATTGGTTTAATAATTTAAAAATTGATACAAACCTAATTGATTTACCAGGACACGGAAAAGATGATTTAAACAGAGGAGATATTGAATCATGGGAATTAAATGATCACGCTGTAATCAAAGGCTTCGAAAGTCTTAACAATTATGATAATAAAATTTTAATTGGTCACTCGTATGGTGGGTTGTTAGCAACCTATTCAATTTTAAAAGAAATTATATATCCAGATTTTCTCATTCTCTCAGCACCGTTGTTTAAAGACAACTATCCCAAGGCTATTAGGAGCTTGTCAAAACCTATGGCTTCAATTGCGCCAAAATTGAGAGCACCATCCCCAGTAAATAAAAGAAATATATCAACAGATATGGATGTTGTTAAAGATTACTTCTCTGATCCATTAGTGTTTCGAAGCCTATCTTTTAGATTCGGATATCTAATAACTGAAGCCCAAAAATATGTAAATGAAAATATCAGTAAGTTAGAACTTCCAACAATTGTCCTACATGGAAAGCAAGACAAAATAGTTCCTATTTCTGGATGTAATGAGATTTCAAAACTTAAAAATGTAACTTTTATAGAAGTTGAGAACTCTAAGCATGAAATATTAAATCAAGATACACGACCATTTGTTCTTAGTGAAATTTTCAGTTGGCTTCAAAAAAATAAACTTGTATAAATAATAATAAACACTATTGCAAATAGTTTGCAGTAAGAAGTTTTTCGTTTATAATTTTAATATGCATGTACCTGATGGATTTATTAACGCTCAAGTTTCGGCTGCTACAGGAATAATTAGTCTTGGAACCCTGTGGGCCTATATAAGAAATGCTAAAAATTTAGTTGCAGATAAATTAATTGCTCTCACGGGAATGATGTCTGCTCTTATTTTTGTACTACAGATGATAAATTTTCCCATTGCAGCTGGAACTAGTGGCCATCTTTTAGGTGGAGCACTAGCTGTAATTGTTCTCGGACCAAGTCTTGGTGTAATCTGTATATCTATTGTCGTTGTAATTCAATCTCTTCTCTTTGCTGACGGAGGGTTAAGTGCTTTGGGTGTAAATGTACTAAATATGGCAATAATTACTTCTCTTACAGGATGGTTCACCATTACCTTTTGGAAAAAGTTATTTGGTGAATCTCAATTTACTTTAATTTCTGGGTCTGTGATTGCTGGTTTACTATCAGTGGTTTTTTCATCGATAGCATTTGTTCTAGAGTATGCAATTGGAGGTACTGTGTCCGTTCCTCTAGGAAACGTACTCATCGCTATGATCTCTACCCACTTATTAATTGGTTTAGGAGAAGGTATTATCACAGCACTTATTGTATCTTTATTGTTAAGGGTGAGATCTGATTTAGTATATGTAAATAGCAAAAAAAATAAATCAAATACACTCTCAACTTCTTATGGAGTTTTCATCGCACTTATATTGTCACTTACCTTAGTAACTCCATACGCCTCGTCATCTCCAGATGGTCTAGAATCGGTAGCTAGTGATTTTGGATTTGAAGAGACTGACGGTGTAGTTTTGCTTTTAGAAGATTACGGTATTTCAAGCATAAATAATAACTTTGTCTCTACTACCTTAAGCGCACTTTTAGGGATTCTTGCAATAGCGGGCTTAGGTACTTTATTCTTTAGAAATAAAAGTGGGAAAAATTAACTAATTTTATTTTGATTTTTTCTATCTTTTTGAATATATTTAGGTTAACTTTTTGTGAAGAAAATCTTTATAGAGGATCATTACAAGAAGGGTTAGAGATAACCCTTGAAGCAAGTTAAGTCTGGCAACAGACAAAGCGGAGTATTCAAGGGTTTTCTCATTTCAGGTTTTCTTTGTTGTTAACTTCCTTTTACATATTGTTTACTTATCATTGTTACATTTAGTATTACTCAATGGATCTCCCATTTGTTAGTACGTATACTCCCTCCTTGAAGTCCCAGCTTCTAAGGAGTGTCAAAAATAACTCTGATTAAACTCTATATATGGAACAATTTATAGATATTAAACAAATTCATTCCGCCTGTAGAAAGTGTAAATCTTGTGATTTATCAAAAACTAGAAGCAATGTTGTTGTAGCTAAAGGCAATCCTGATGCAAAAATATTTATAATTGGTGAAGCACCAGGTGAGAAAGAAGATATTACAGGATTTCCTTTTGTTGGCAGGGCTGGGAAAATGCTGCATTCGGTGTTGGAATCTGTAGATATTGATCCTCTAAAAGATTGCTATATTACAAATATAGTTAAATGTAGACCTCCAGAAAACAGGAGACCAACGAATGATGAAGTTAGTAGTTGTCTATCTTGGTTAGAGACTCAAATTCACCATTTGAAACCATCTATAGTTATCCTTACTGGATCAACAGCGGTTAAAGGATATCTTGGGATTAAGGATCCTATTACAAAGATTCGTGGTTCTTGGATTACAAGAGATGGAATAAAGTTTATGCCAATATTTCACCCAGCTTATTTATTAAGAAATCCCTCGAAAGAAAAAGGTAAGCCCAAATGGCTGACTTGGCAAGATTTAAAAATTGTAAAAAAAGAGTTAGATTTACTTTAAGAAGAAAATTCTTCTCTAGTATTCATAATTAAAGAGATAAATATAAAAATACCGGCAATAAGAAGATTTGGGTTAAAGCTTTCATCCAGAAAGATTACTCCAGCGGTTACTCCTACAACTGGGACTAAGTAATCAACTGAAGCAACTTGTAATGCGCTCACTCTTTGTATTAACCATGTAAAAGAAGTAAATGCGCCTAAATTAAACAGTACCAAGATTCCAACTCTTAAAATCTGTGAGCTATTTAATGTTTGTATTTCGGTTTGGGTTACTAAAAATACTATCCATGAAAGGAAAATAACAATCGGATATTGGTAAGTTAACCAGCTACTTACTTTATATTGGGGGGCATACTTTCTATTCAGAACAGTAGCTAGAGCTATGCACTGAACCCCCATAAAAGCAAGTGTTCCTCCTAAGAAAATATTTCCTTGATTTTCTAAACCAGTTTCTTTTGAAATGAAAAGATATGAAACACCAAGTAAGCCAATAAATATTGATATGTATTTTTGTTTAGATATTTTCTCATCTTTAAGAAGTATCTTTAACCAAAGAATAGTAAAAACAGGGGCAGAGCTTATCAATAATGTAACCAGCCCTGCGGAGATGTACTGCAGCGAAAATATGAAAAACCATCCAACAAAAAAAATGGAGGCTAAAGCAGTTGTAGATGCTTCTTTAAGTAACTTCTTATCAAATTTATCTCTATTGAAAATTGAATAATGTATGAGCAGGAGTGTTCCAATTATTGATACTCTTGTCGTTATTAAAAAAATTTCACCGACTCCTTCGATTAAAAGACTTCTGGAAACTACATTTCCTGAACCCCACATAAAAGCGGCCGTAAGAATTCCTCCGATAATTTTTATAACTGGTGTTTGATTTTTTAAATTTTGGTTGTTCACTGCTGAAATCATAATATTAGAAAAAAGTTAAATCTGTTTTTGTTTTTAGCTATGATAAATATATCGGGAGCTAAATGCTGAGAGGGTGTAAAAACCGACCGTTTGAACCTGTTGGGTAATTCCAACGAAGGAAACTCGGACTCTTAACCCTTTATTAAAAGTAAGGTAAAAGTGAATAATCTAGCTGCATACGGAATAGTTTTAATGACTCTATTTTTTCTATACTTAAGGACAACACGAATTAAGTCTTCGGATAAAGAATATTTTGTTTTAAATAAAACTGAAGGCGTCTTTGGCCTATCTCTTAGTTTCTACGCAAGCGGAATGGGTCTATGGATTTTAACATCTCCCGCTGAAGTTGCGTGGTACGGTTTGGGCTATGATATTTACGGATATGCCCTATCAGCAGCAACACCTTTTATTCTAATTTATTTTTTTGGCCCGAAGATAGCCTCTTTGACTCCTGAGGGAGCTACATTGCCACAGTTTATAGAAAAGAGATATGGTTCTGGTGCTCAAAAAGTTGTTTCAATTGTTGCTGTTTTATACATGACCGCATTTTTAATAGCTGAATTTGCGTCAATCAATTTTATTTTTCCAGAGATCGTTGAAGTCTCAGGTCTTGTAATAAGTATCTTTATTGGATTTTTTACTTTCTTATACCTAAATAAATCAGGGTTCAAGGCATCTTATGTAACTGATAGGTTTCAGGGATTAGGAATCATTGCTTTACTTGGGGTCCTGTTTGCTGTTTGGTTCAGTCAAAACTCTATAAGTGACCTTGTTGAGTACTCAAAACTTGGAGGAATAAATTCTTTCGAAACATTTAGTTTCAAATCAGCACTAGCAGTAGTTGTTGCGGTCACTGCAGCTGAAGTTTTTTCACAAGGCTATTGGCAGAGAACCTTCTCAGCTGAAAATACAAAAAGTATAAAATCTGCTTCAATTTTTGCCGGTTTAGGTTGTTTTATAACAATTTTGCTTTTAGGTGTAGCTGGAGCTGTGGGAGCAGGAAAAGGAATTGAAAGTCCCACATTAAGCTTTATACAGCAACTTGAGCTAAGTCTTCCAATGTCTTTCCTACTTTTGTTGCTTTGTACTCTTTTAGTTGCTTCAAGTATTGATACTTTGGAAAATGCTATCTCCTCTACTATATCTTTAGACCTCGTCAAAAAAGGTGTTAGTGAAGCTCGTCTTATAACTGCCGGTCTAGTTATATTTTCTATTTTCTGTTCTATTTATGTTTCTAATATCTTTAGTGTTTTTTTAGTTGCTGATCTCTTTGCGGTTTGTTTAGTATTTCCGACCTTCTACAAATTAAAAAATAATTCTACAGGATCGTTTTTATTGGTACCCTTTTTCATATCAATAAGTTCTGCTTACTCGTATAGATTCTTTTTTATAGACATAAGTATCAACCCGGGAGGAATTTTTATCCCTACAGATTTATACGGTTTAGCTGATTTGAATACCTTTTTAGTAGGACTTGTCTCTTCAATACTTGTGACTATTGCATATAATAAAATCACTAAATAAATTACAAAAAAATTGGAGGACGTATGAAAACTTCGGATTTAGATAAGCTAACAAGTTTGAGTAGTATTAACATCAACAACTCTAATCTTATTCTCACTGCAACAAAAATGAGTTTTGATAAAAATGCCTATATTCAAGAACTCTGGAGCTATTCAAATAAACAATGGAAAAAGTTTAAAGGAACTGATTCCAAAAATTATCTTAATCCTAAATATTCCGATGATAAAAAATATTTATCTTTTATAGAAGTTGAAAAAGGTGAGAAAACTAAACAAAAAATTGTTACTAAAAAAGGGAATACCCTCAACAGAATATTTGAGACTGATGGAAGTATTCAGAACTATATGTGGAGTAAATCAAATAAGTTTATCTTTATTACAGTTAGTGATTGGGAAAAAGAATTTAAAAAGATTGAAGATAAAAATGATGAACCATTTTATCTAGAAAACATGCCCCATAAGTTTGATACAAGAGGGGTTATTTTCAATAAAAGAAGTCATATATATAGAGTAAATATTGAAACAGGTAAATCCTTAAAAATAATTGATGGGGATAGAGAAAATCTCATTTCTATTGGTTCACTTGTCGAACATGCTAATCATTTATATTTCACAGCAAACGTATATAACAACATGGGGACAATGCTTGAAGAAAGGATTATCAAGAAAACATCGAAAGGATTGGAGGCTATCCATTCAAAAGGTATGTGGGGTAAATTATTTTCCTTTAATGGAAAACTTCACGGAGTAGGGTTAAAAAATAGATTTGACTGGCCAACTACTACATCCATCTATGAAATAAACGAATCTGGAAATACGAAAAAAATAGATGAAAATTTTGACAGAACCATTGTTGACGTTAAAACATCAGAAGAGTCAATGTATGTTCTTTATGAAGATTCTGGAAAGCAATTACTTGGAAAGATGATAAAAGATCGTATAGAAAATTTATTTTCTGAAGAAATTACAATTACCGACTTCGCAATACAAGATGAGGATCTATTCTTTATCGCAAATAGCTTTACAAGAAGTGATGAAGTCTTTAAATATACAGAATCTAAAATAGAAAAAATATCTAAAACAAATGATTCTTTTCATAAAAAAGTTTCAACGTACGATTATACATATAAAAGGTTCGATACTGGAAAATCTAAAGTTGATACATGGGGAATCTTTGTTGGAAAAGACAGGCCAACATTATTAAATATCCATGGTGGGCCTGCCAGTCAGTATGGCTTTACCTTTTTTGATGAATTCCAAGTTTATGCCAAAGCTGGATTCAATGTTATAGCTTGTAATCCAAGAGGGTCTACTGGAAGAGGTCATAAGTACCTTAGAGATGTTTGCGGTAACAAATGGGGTGTAAATGATGTTCATGATGTTTTATCAGTATTTAAACAGATGGTGCGTGAATTAAAAATAACAAGTAAGGATTATGGAATAATGGGTGGATCTTACGGAGGTTTTATGACTTCTTGGGTTATTGGAAACTATCCAAAGATGTTTAAATCCGCCATAGTTGAAAGAGCCTTGATTAACTGGGAAACTATGGTTGGTACCTCAGATATAGGAATAGGGTTTCCTGAAATGTATCTTCTTGATGAAATGGATAATAATATAAATCTCTATAGAAAAAAGAGTCCTATCTCCTATGCCAAGAATATAAAAATTCCAACATTGATACTTCATTCAGAAAATGATTATCGATGTCCTATCGAACAGGGGGAACAGTTATTTTCAGCATTAAAGCGAAATAAAGTAGAATCAGCAATGATTCGTTTTCCAAATGAAGGTCACGAACTCAGTCGATCGGGTAAACCTGTGCATAGAAAACAAAGATTCGACTTTATTATTGATTGGCATAAAAAACATTTATCTTAACTCTTTTTAAGTCTATAAATAGTAGTTAAGGTGGTAACGAGGAAGCCATGGAAAATGAGACATCAAAACCAGTAAATGGTGAAGAATTAAGAGAGCTATCACGAAGAAATCCTGAATTAGCATATAATTTTCTCTCACAAAATAACGACCTCTGGAATGAGATAGCTTTAAATGATCCTTTTGACTCAGCAGATACATTAGAAGAATTAGAACCTGAGCAGGCAGGAGAGCTTATTTTAAATATTCCTGTGGATGTATCAATTAAGATTTTTGAATCTTTCCGACCAAGAGCGATTATAGAAATTGTACAAAACTTAAGTAGTAAAGTTGTTGAAGAAATTTTCAGTCAGATGGATATAGAAGATGTTGTTGATGTGTTTGAAAGAAGCACTGTTGATGAAGCGGAAGATTTGTTAGAGATTATAAATAAATCCACAAAATTAGATATTAATAAAAGATTAGCCTATCCAAAAGATTCAGTGGGGAGACTGATGTCAGAAGAAGTAGCAAAAATTTCTACAGGCTTAACTGTTAAAGAAGCTCTAGGGGAGCTAAAAACCTTGCACACAGATGTTGAGGATATTGTATACGTATATTCTGTTGATAAAAATAACTCTCTATCTGGAGTTCTTTCGTTTAGAGAAATTGTTTTTGCTGACCAAGACCAGCTTATTGAAGATGTGATGCTTACAAATCCAATTTATATTAATCCGACAGCTGACCAAGAAGAAGCCGCAAGATTAATTAAACAATATGAGCTGCTTGCATTACCTGTTGTTGATAAAAAAAATAAACTTATTGGACAAGCAACTATAAGTACAGCCTTAGATGTTATACAGACAGAGATTGCTGAAGACTTTTCTCAATCATTTGGAGCTGGTGCAGAAGAAACGATTTTTACACCCTTTCAAAAGTCGGTAAAACTTAGGCTGCCATGGATTGCTGTGAATATGGGACTTGCTTTTATAGTCTCTTGGCTAATTTCTCAATTTGATGAATCAATAGCAAGTGATGCTCTACTTGCGGCGTTAATGCCTGTCGTTGCACTTGTGGGTGGCAACTCTGGAGCACAGTCTTTAGCTATTGTAATAAGAGCACTTGCAAGAAATGATATCTCTGAGGCAAGAGTTGTAGAGGTTATAGGAAAACAGTCGCTAATTGGTGTTATTAATGGCATCTTTATGGCTATTTTTTCATTTATTTTATTAAGCCTTGTTGGTTTAAACAGCTACGCACTGTCTTTGAGTATTGCTGTTTTTGGAAATATTTTTATTGGTAATTTATTTGGATCTTCAATTCCTTTAATTCTACGAAAACTAGGATTCGATCCTGCGCTAGCCTCTAATATTTTTCTTACACTTATTACTGATATTGTTGGATTCGCAGGTTTTCTGGGAATTGCTCTTCTTTTAATTTAATGATCTCTAGATCTTGAAGTCTTAGTCATAGTCTTAGAAAGTTTTCCATTCTCAAAGATAAACGACTCAATACCGTCTACAAGATGTTTACCTTGCTGAGACTTTTGAGAAATTACTTGAAGAACTAAACCTTCAAATGGAGAGATTAAGGTTATAGAGTGTTGCTTGAAATGTTTTGAGGATTGATCTCTTCTAATTACGTCACTAACCATGTGTTGTGACTCCCATGACCACTCATCATCGGCAACGACAAATTTACATATATGCTTGGTTTGCGTTTTATCAATTCTGGCACCAGGACATACTATTAGACTCCCCTCAACCCAAGGGTTTAGTCCTACTCCATCAAATTTTGGAAAGCCCGTCTCGAAAGATTTGTCTGTTATTGCTTCTATGTCACCATTATCAAGGTTTCTTTTTTTGATGATGTCGGAAATACTATTTTGTATATCAAATAATTCTTGTTCGGATAATTTTTCTAGTTTTTCCTGATCCATATAATAAATTTAAGCAGGAATGTAAGACATTTTATTCGTCTTCAGAATCTCTTTTATTATAATTTTGAACATCAATCTTGATGATTCCAATGACAAAAATAGTAAGCGTTACTACTGGAAATATCAATATTACTAAGAATGGATTTGAAGTTAATGTTTCAATCATAATTTAATATTAACAAAACTAGCAGGTATAATAACTCCAGAAAGGATACTTATGATAAAACTAGGATTATACGCAAGCATTGTTTCTGTGATAGCTTCAGTTATCATTTACGCAGTGTTAGATGACCCTCAATTAGCTATTTATATTGGACTATGGGCGCCTACTCTAATTCTTTATAGCCAAGCATACGAAAACGCTAACAAAGAATAAATAAATCTTTGATTACATTGTGAATAATTTCACAAAGTAGCTATTGTAAGCTAGTGAGCAAATTTGAAAAAAGAATCTTTTGGGGATTTATGGGCATAGCCTTTTGTCTTCATATGTATCTTGTAGTGTCTTCTATAGTTGCAAGTTAAGAAATACTTAATACTTCTAATATTTCTTAGCTGTTCAACTAGTGTATCTGAAAAAAATATTGATACTGTTGCTGAAGCGTCTATTGTTGAATCTAATACCATCCTCACAGAAATTCTTGAAAGTTACCAAAACTTTTCTAATTCTCCACAAAATTCACTAGATACTATTTGGAACTACGCACATCCTGATAATAAAGAAATAACAGGTCCAAAAGAGAATTTTAGGAATATGCTCCTATCAGAACCATACAATTCAATACTTGATCTAAAAGAATATAGCTTTACCAAAACTGTTGAAACTGAAGATAATGAACATTATGAGATCAAAATATTAGCCAGTAATAATTCCTATTTTGAAGTGACCTGGGTGTTTCAATTAGACAAATGTCCTGAGAACCCAATAAATGATTGCTGGTTAACAATAGCCGTAACTGCCCCTTCCTATTTTGAATCTGGCGTTTAAACAGTAAATTATTTATTCTTTATTTGTATACAAACACCTAATGGGTAACAATCCAGTAAAGTAATCTAGTGGAAACATACTAAACAACTTCGGAATTGAAATTGTTGTTGGGATGATTATCTCAGTATTGATATTTCTTTTAATTAGAGTTGTATATTTTGATTATTGTAGAAAACCAAAGAGGAGTATTCATGACAGATAAGTATTCAAAAGAAATAAGATCAACAGTTACAAGTGAGGGAAATGTCGAATTATCTATCACTAAAATTCCAGTACCTACGCCCACTGATGATGAAGTATTGGTTGAGGTACACGCTGCTCCGATTAGCCCCTCTGATTTAGCCCTGCTAATTACTTTTGGAGGAGATCTCTCAAATATAAATATTTCTGGATCTGAAGAAAATACTGTAGCTTCAATGAAGGTACATCCGGCAATGATGAAGTCAATGAAATCTCGACTAGATCAAGCAATGCCGGCTGGAAATGAAGGAGCTGGCATAGTTATTGATGCAGGGAGTAATGTAAAACACCTTACTGGTAAAACTGTTGGCCTAGCTGGTGGTGCAATGTACTCTCAATATATCTGTGTTCCTGCAGTAAATTGTCTAGTTATGGATGATGAAACCACTCCAGCTGAAGCTGCTTCATCTTTTGTAAACCCTATGACTGCTCTGTCTTTTGTCGAAACGATGAAAATGGAAAATCACTCTGGAATTGTTAATACTGCAGCAGCCTCTAACTTGGGGCAAATGCTTGTAAAAATCTGTAATGATGATGGCATCCCACTTGTAAACATTGTAAGGACACAAGAGCAAGTAGACCTTTTGAAAAACATAGGTGCAAAGTATGTTTGTAATACAAGTGAAGAAAACTTTAAAGAAACTTTAGTTACAGCTCTGATTGAAACTGGAGCAACACTTGGTTTTGATGCTACTGGAGGAGGTAATAATGGAGAATTACCCGGACAAATCTTAGCTGCTATGGAAATTGCTTCAAATTCAGCCTCTGGTGAGTATTCAAGATATGGTTCTGAAACATACAAACAGGTCTATATTTATGGTGGGCTAGACCCGTCACCAACGATTCTTAAGAGATCTTATGGTATGTCTTGGGGTTTAGGTGGCTGGCTTTTAATGCCCATGCTTAAAAAAATTGGAATGGAAAAATTACAAGAGATGAGAGTAAGGGTTGCTAAAGAAATCAAAACGACTTTTGCTAGTGGATATGGACAAGAAATTTCATTTGAAGAAATGCTACAACCTGAAATAATACAAGCATACGCCCAACAAAAAACTGGTAATAAATTCTTAGTTAATCCACAAATGTAGGTGTTTGTAAGTTATTGGAGATAATAAAGCTTTTACTTTGAGTTTCTAATATTTACTTAGTCATCAAGATTTTCAAGAGGATTTTCAGGTTGACATATTTCAAATGCTTTTTGAACATCTTCTGATTCAAAATCAATATCTGCGTCTCTGAAGGCAAAAAATCCGAATTCACCAGGTTTGGGGTCTGGAAAATCAATTCCTTCATCTCTCATGCATTGCGAAAATTCTAGAGAAGAATCAACTAAGGCTGCTTCAACCTCCGGATCGAGATCAAATTGTTCTGGAAGGGCTTCTCTTAAAATATCTTCACAATTAACAAAAGCTTCTTCGAATTCCTCTTCATTTTCTATATTTAAATCATCAAACTCAGGGTTTCCATCAATATCGAAGCTCGGGTCAGGAAAGTTTATACCTTCTTCTCTCATACATTGTGCAAAATCTAAAACGCCCTCTTCAAAAGTTTTTTCAACTTCAACAACTTCGATTCGTGTTGTACTTTCTATAGTTGCTACACCTTTCGAAGCTTCCTCACCCCCAATTGTGCAAGCTGTGATGAAAACCAATGTAAAAGTTAATATTATATTTCTCATTTTCTAACTGCTTCTGCTGGTTGTATTTTTGAAGCCTTAATAGCTGGATAAACTCCTGAAATTGCCCCAATTAATAAGGCCAATAGGATTGCACCTAAAACTTGGCTAACAGGTATCGAAAAGACTATATCTGTATAATTTGTATAACCCAAGGTTACACCGGTTCCCAACACTACTCCTACAAGCCCTCCTATTCCAGATAAAACAATGCTCTCTAATAAAAATTGATATCTTATCTCTCTACGAGTTGCTCCAATAGACCTCCTAACACCAATCTCCATCCTTCGTTCAAGAACTGACATAACCATGACATTTGCAATAGCTACCCCTCCGACGAGTAACGCAACAGAACCAAGGCCAAGAAGTAAATTTGTAAACGCTGCATCAGCAGCCTCTTGTGCCTCTAGCGCATCAGAGGGTCTAGAAACTTGAACTTGATCTGGATTTTCTGGATTCATTGAGGGTGCTATTACTTCAACAACATCTTCAATGTACGTAGGATTTGCTCTAACATAAATTGTTGTTGGTTCTTTGTCTATGTCGAAAAGAGTTTTAGCAACCCCATATCCAATAAATACAGATCTGTCTAAGTCTGGATGAATTTTTAGCTCATCTAAAATCCCTACAACTCCAAACCATTCATTACCAATTAAAATTTTTGTAGGAGTTTCTAAGGTATTTATTCCTAACCTAGAAGCTGTAACACTACCTAAAACAGTAACTGGAATATTTGATAAACCAACCTGTATAAATCTTCCTTCAATTAAGTTTCCCCCAACAACCTGAAGGAGTTCTGGACTTGTGACTATAGTCGATATTCCACCTCCTTCGAACTCAGAAATAAAATCACTGCGTCTTACGATTAAATCTGTTTGAGTTGTAGAAGTAACTTCTTCTACTGGTCCTATCCTTTCAACCATACCCACAACACCATCAGGTAGTTTTTCTTGAGTTCCAAAAAAGCCTGCTTGTGGTGATGCTTTTATTAGGTTTGTACCAAGAGATTCAAGAGTTGCCAATAGGTCAGCACGACCAGATGCTGAAATACCTGTTACTGCTACTATTGCTGCAATCCCGATACCTATGCCGATTGAGGTAAGAGCTGCTCTACCTCTTCTTGCTCTTACTCCATATAATGCAACAAAAAAAAGGTCTTTAATTTTTAATCTCTGTTTCATTTAGGCAACGATCTTTCCGTCAGTTAGAGTTATAACTTTTTTAAATTTCTTTGCATGCTCTTGATTGTGAGTAATCATGACTACAGTTTTTCCCTGTTTGTTTAATTCTTTAAGAATATTGAGAATATTCATTCCAGATTCTTTGTCTAAGTTTCCAGTTGGCTCGTCCGCAAGTATAAATGCCGGATCTTGAACTAGTGCTCTTGCAATAGCAACCCTTTGTTGCTGTCCTCCAGAAAGTTCTTTTGGTTGATGTGTTATTCTGTCTCCTAAACCAACATCTTCAAGTACATCTGCTGCTTTTTTTAATCTTTCTTCTCTTTTAATGCCTTGATAGAGCAAGCCTTCTGCGACATTTTCCTGAGCAGTGAGACCGGGGAGTAGAAAAAAACTTTGAAATATAAACCCAATTTTTTCGCCCCTAAATTTTGATAACTCATTATCCGAAAGACTTGAAATATCTTGACCCTCTATCTCAACAGTACCTTCTGTTACTGTGTCTAATAGCCCGATCATATTGAGTAGTGTTGACTTGCCGCTACCGGATTGACCAACTATTGAAACAAGGTCACCTTCCTGAATTTCTAAAGAAAGTTCGTCTATAGCCTTAACTTGTGGTGGCCCTTCATAGATTTTAGATATATTTTTTAGAGCAATTACAGTTTTTTGTTTTGATTTCATCTAGGTACAACTACCAATTGTCCTTTTTGAAAATTTCCAATAATTTCTACAAATCCATCAGTAAACACACCTATTTCAACTGCAACATAAGTGGTGTCAGTTCCAGAATCTCCATCAAATACTTCACCCTCTACATCTCCACTGAATATTTCTACTGCATACCCACCTTCAGCTAGTGCTATTAAGGCATTAACGGGTACATATAAAACATTCTCAGATACTTCAGTTGTAACAAATACTTTTACTGGAGCTTGGTCGTAAACTTCGATAGATTCTGGATTAAGAACATCTAGTGTCACTTCTATGAAATCACCAGCTTGTGTTTGTGTGACAACTTGGTCTATGAAGGTAATTATTGTTGGGACCCTTTCATCCGTTGGTAGTTCAATTTCTACACTATCACCTAAGGAAACAGTCTCCTGATCTGTTGCATCTACCTGAAATACAACTTCGATTCCGATAGAAGATATATTGTAAAGTTGAGAATTAAGTCCAACCGCAGAACCAAGATTGTTTATATATGATCCAACAATAAGTGGGGAGTTAGATGCATAAGCATTAGTAGGTGAGAAAGTTTCAGATTTAGACGAAAGTATGATTTCCTCAAGCTCTTCTTTCTCTTTGGCTAATTCTGCCACCTGATCGACACCATCATTATATGCTTTTAATGTGTCGTCATAAGCCTTTTGAGCTGTTTCAATTGCTAATGCCTCTGTGGCATCAATTCCTGACTCTTTTCCTTTTTCTAAATTTTTGATTCTTTTTTGCTCTTCAATTGACTGCTCTAAGTCCTCAATGGCACCATCTAAAGTTCCATCAGCAGTCTTTTCTTTTGTCTTTGGATTTGATGCGTCTCTATATAATGTCAAGCTTTGTTCTGCATTCTTGATAGCAGTATCTGCTGCTTTCCATGCAGTGCTTTCCTCAATTGCTGTTTCTTTGGCATCATCTAGCTTTTTCTTTTTATCGTTGACTTGTGTTAAGGTTGTTCCTCCATTTTCAATTGTCTGCTCAATAGCTTCAACGGCTGACTCTTTTAAGTTGATTGCAACTTGTTCTGTCGGAGTTATTTCTGATTTAGTATCAATTTTATAGTCAAGATAAAGAGAATTTAACATGGTCGAAGTTATCTCATCAAATGTCTCATCTGGAATAAAATCTTCAGAAGAATAACCCAAAAACTGTAGTGCTTTTTCGAGTTGTAAAACATCTGGTCCAGGCTTTGAATTTAAATCTAGTGTCCTGTAAAAAGGTATCGATCCCTCAACTAAAATTACAGGCTTGTTGTCGACAGCAAAAAGGATTTCTCCATAATTTACTACTGTTCCTTCTTCTGGAAGATAAGTGACCACTCCAGCGATAGGAGTTTTAAGAATTTTGCTGTCGGTTTGCCTTAGTGTCCCATTGTATTCTTCTTTTTTTGATAAATCTCCTTGTTGAATACTTACGGTTGTTAATTCTAGGGTTTTATTACTTGTCGTAGCATCAGTGTTTTGAGTACCAAAATAATACCCTCCATAAGCAAGAGCAGTTATAGTAATTAACACATACAGGTTTTTTAATTTAAATATATTTTTTATCATTGTTCTAGTTACCTTAGTTTATTAAACCTGTAAGTTTTCTGAGAAATTATTTTTGTAAGTTTCTTAATCATCCCACTCCTCACCTTTCAACTCTTCTGGCAATGTTTCCTCACAGGCTTGCCATGTCTGAACAATTGGGTCATCTTCACTAAAATCCCATTCTTCGGTTGTATATGCGTCAAGGTTCACATCTCTATTAAAGTAATTAGGATCAGGGACCTTCGGGTATCCATTCTCTCTAAAGCAAGTTGCTATATGAAGTGCTCTATCTAACTCTTTCCCGGTTTCAGCTGGGTTTTCAAATTGATTCTCGTCTGCAACTCCCCATAAATTATACTCCAAAGCACAGTCTTCTATTTTACTCCATAGTTCCTCTTGTTCTTCAGTAGTTAAAGTTTCAAAATAGGAAGCGATAGTTGTATATAAATCTAAAAAATTTCTTGGCTCTTTAAATTTATAACCAGATTCATTTACACACTGAACAAGGACTAGTGGGGCATCTTCATCTGAAATTTCTTCTTGTTCGTCTGTAAGCTCAACTCCAAGAGCAATTGCTTCTTTTCCTTTATCGGTATCTGCAACAGAAACAACAGATTGTTCTTCTTGTTGGAATAATGAACAAGCTGTAAATAATACCAAAATTAATGAAGCTTTTTTATACATATAAAATTATAAATTATATGTAGCTTTAACCTCAACCTTGTGGTGGTTCAAGTTCTAGATCATCAAAACATTCTCCTGCAGCTTCTCTAATTTGGTCTTCTAGGTATTGTCCAGACTGTACGAGGCCAACAAGTATAGGCCTAAGGGGTCTTTCAGTGCTAGGGTCTTCAACCTCTATGCCTTTTTCCCTTAAGCATTGTGCAAACTCAAGCTCTGTGTCTAGTCTATCCGCTACATCTTCTGGATTTTCAAAGTCTGCATTATTGCCAAGTGGAATATCATTTTCTTCAGCACATATCTGAATTGTCTCAAAAAGTTCATCCCTACCTTTTTGATCAGTAGCTAAAAACACTGGCTGTAAAACACTTCGTAAACTTTCACCATTTTTTGGATCATTAATGTCGTATCCCTTGTCTCTTAAGCATCTAGCTAGTAAAAATTGAGCATCTTCGGGTGAAATTATCTCTTGAACGACCTCTTCTTTAATCGTTGTCACTGTTGTATCATTCGATAAATCATTTTTAGAAATAAC
>Ga0213869_10000028_pt1 | contig 120835 bp, 112 predicted proteins | sample PICome_10_FD_160083 | JGI IMG/M metagenome (GOLD analysis project Ga0213869, IMG submission 160083) | Coastal seawater microbial communities near Pivers Island, North Carolina, United States - PICO132 | ecosystem: Environmental > Aquatic > Marine > Coastal | place: USA: North Carolina... | reverse complement strand
CAAGCAGGACTTGTATGACTTTGATGCTAAGAGTGCTTCAAGAGCTTTTGCTACTCCGAGATCATGGAGTTTTGTAAGTGAGCTTATTGAAGAAGACATGAGTGATACTACTGCAACTGATCTTATTGCAGGTACTGTAGGCGAAGGCTTAGCAGTAAAGTTTCAAGCACACAGAAAGATTGCTGGTAAACTTCCTAATCCAACTGATGTACTTGCTGGTAAGGTAAGCAAACTAGATGTACAAGAAGTTAGTGCAATGTATTCACTTACTATTAGTATGTGCTATGAACTTAAAGAAGCATTAGCAACTGTTAAAGATGCTGAGTTTCACAAGATGAGTGATAACTTCTTTAGGTTTATGATGGATAACTTTGAAACTGAATTGGTTGTTATGGGTGCAAGGATTGCATTGACAACATATGCTATTCCGTTTCAACCTACTAAACTTAAAAACTTTGATGAGTTTCATCAACGTTATGGAAAATATATCCTTGCAAGTCAAGGGTAAGGCATTGGTTGAGGGCCGTTTTCTAACTGTAAATCGAAAAGCATAGGGCTATGCAGGCCCTCAACCAAATCACAGGCGCTATGGATGACATAGACACGATACTACAGAAGCACTTGAGAAATTATACTCAAGTGTTTCGTCGTTATACACCGTATGATCCTAGAGAATGGACTGAACTACTTAAACGTGTTCATCGAGACTTTGGCCGTCCCAGTGAACGTTGGGCTTGGATGATTGATCATGAGTGGCAAAAACAAATGATGGAAGATCCAGAATGGCGTGGTGTAGCAGTAAATGAATGGCATGTTGTATTCTACTTTAAAGAAGAATCAGACGCTGTGATGTTTGGACTTAAATACTAGCATGAAATATTTTGTTAAACAATTAGATGGCCGTTATGCACACAATAATTATTTTGATTATTGTATTGACTTTCCTCGCAATCAATTTGGTCCAATGGAGTTTCACACTGTTATGGGTTGGCTGATTGAAACCTATGGCTATAGTGCAGAAGTACGTGACTTTATGTGGATACGAGGTATGCTACAAAAACGGCAACAGTTTAATGTTCCTGATTCAGACGCACCTCCTTTTGTTAATAGACAGTGGAGTTGGACAAATGGAACCAACAATCTAAGAGTATACTTAAAATCAGAAAAAGAATTAAGTTTTTTTAAACTAAAGTGGCCACATGAGAACAATTGATTTACATGGACGAACCATACATGATGCATGGAAGGTATTCATAGCATTTGCATATGAGAAATGGCTAGACAAAGAAAAAGAAATACGTGTTATCACTGGACACGGTGCAATACAAAAAGAATTTCCTAGTTGGTGTGATGCTTGTCAACATGTAAAACGTTATGAAACAGAACCATATAACAGAGGAAGTTTTAAGGTAAGACTAAGATGACACAGAGTATGTATGTGGTTGAAAAATGCAGTGCCAACACTTCCTATCGAGAATTAGTAGGAGTATATAGCACTAAGGAATTAGCAGACCGTGGTGGCGAAGAAAGTTTAGAATTTAATGAACCTGCAAATTGGAACATTACTATTACAATAGTGCCTCTTGATGGCAAATTAGTTTCTTGTGTCTCAGGAGAGGGTTACTGAGAGTCGGGGTGCAACGTTCTGTGTTGCACATGATAGTGGGCGAGGTTAGGTGGCAGCTATCTTTTCTGTAAAAAAGGTTGACACAGTTCATATATGTGTTATAATGTTTATACAGTTAGAAATTAGGAGTGGCACATGGCAGATACAGTAAACAAGGATATTGCAGACAAGTTCAAGGACATACTAGGTCCAATGGATCCTGCACGTGATAGAGAAGTACGTGAAATATTGATCACTGCAAGAGTTGGTATGTTGTTACGTGCTAGTTTCTTTGGTAACCTTGCTACTAGATTAAAACTTGTTAATGCTGATGAATGGTGTGCAACTGCCGCAACTGATGGTAGAAACTTTTACTACAATTCAAAGTTTATTAAAATGCTACGTCCTAAAGAAGTTGAATTTCTTTTTGGACATGAAGTGCTACACTGTGTATATGATCATATGGGCAGACGTGGTGATAGAGATCCACAGTTGCATAACATAGCTGCTGACTATTGTGTTAATGCTGATCTACAAAAGCACAGAGTAGGTGAGTTTATTAAAACTGTTCCGTGTTTGTATGACGTAAAATATGAAGGTTGGAGTTCAGAAGAAGTATATGATGACCTTTATGAAAATGCTGATAAGATTGATATGGATCAACTTGTTAAGCAGTTGATTGATCAGCACTTGGATGGTAAAGAAGGTGAAGGCGAAGGCGAAGATGGCAAGAGTGGACCTGCAAAGTTCAGCAAAGAAGAACGTGAAAAGATCAAAGAAGAAATAAAAGAAGCCATGCTTAGTGCCGCACAGGCATCAGATCCAGGCAATGTACCAGCAGGTGTTAAACGTATTGTTGCACAACTTACTGAGCCTAAGATGAACTGGAGAGACTTGCTACGTATGCAGATGCAAAGCACTATCAAGTCAGACTATACATTTAAACGTATGCACCGTAAAGGATGGCACATGGATGCTATACTTCCGGGTATGGACAATGATGAATATGTTGATATCTTTTGTGCATTGGACATGAGTGGTTCAATTGGGTCTGAACAGGGCAGAGACTTTATGAGTGAAGTCAAAGGCATTATGGAAGAATATGGACAGTTCCGTGTTACTATTTGTTGTTTTGATACTGAAGTTTACAATGTACAGGTGTTCACAGATGACAACATAGATGAGATTGACGAGTATGAAATCAAAGGTGGAGGCGGTACTGACTTTGATTGTGTGTTTGATTATCTAAAAGCAGAAGCAATTGATCCTAAAAGGCTAGTAATGTTTACAGATGGTTATCCATATGATAGTTGGGGTGATCCTAACTACTGTGATACAGTGTTTATTATACATGGCGATAAGAATCCTAATCCGCCCTTTGGTACATGGGCAATATATGAAGATGATTCATGATCAACCAGAATATGGACTATTAACAGACGCAGACGTTAGTGCATTAGATGAAGTTGCTATATACGACGGCACTGATGCTCCAGACTGGGCAAATTCGCGTGAATGGTATATAACCTGTCAGTATGAATTAGAATACAACGATCCAGAAACTGCATGTTTTATGGAACGTCCAGACTACTAATTTTACCTAAACACCTCTAAAACAGTAAATAAACTACGTAGTTAACTCACATTAGGATAATTAAAAGTATGACAGAGACAGAAGAAAACAAAGAAATTCCGATGCCAAAGGCAGAAGAAGAAGCTGTTACCCTAAGCATTCAAGATATTGTAAATTGCAAAACAATAATCGAAATTGGATCTGCAAAAGGTGCATTTGAGGCGAAAGAACTTGAAATTGTAGGCAGTACATATAATAGGATAACAAAATGGCTAGTAGCCAACCAACCCCCAAAAGATGCAGAAGAGACGTCTACTGCTGAAGGAGAAACAAAAGATGATTAAACACCTAGGAAAACACAGTGATCGCAAGGTTGCTATTTTATTTAGAGAAGTACCTGATGAAGGACATATGTGTCTAGTTGTGTACCCAATGAACATGCAATCACAACTTTCAAGTGATTTTATGAAAGCTCTTGAGAGTGTAGAGTGCCAACAAGCAGAATCACTTGGTGATGCACTGCACAGTAAACTATTTTCAGATGGTACACCAATACTACAAAGATGTCATCAGGAACGTTGGATTAAAAAACTTAAAACTTCAGACGTTGTAGTAACTGCAACACCTACATCAAATGTACGTTTAGATGAATTAAACAAGATACTAAATGAAATGAAGCAAGGCGAGGATGCTATTAAGAAAATGGCAGCACTTGATGCTGAAGGTGGGTACACTGGTAAAGTTCGTCCACGTGATGAATTTGGTAGAGAAGTTGGCGGTCCAAACTATATTGCTCCAGGAAGTTTAAATTCAACTTCAAACAAGCAATTAAATGAAAATGCAGGCGTTACAAATCCAGCAAGTGCCGCAATGACACAACCTACATATGCACAAGAGCAAGCAATGGCTGCACCACAAACAGGTGCACTTACTGATGATGTAATTGCTAATAATATGAAAGCTCAAGCAGACAGAATGGCTGCTGAAGCACAAAGTATGTTAGCAGAATCACAACGTATGCAGGCAGAAGCTAATACAATGATGGGTGTACCAGCAACACCTGTGAAAAAGAAACGTGGAAGACCAGCTAAAGCAAAAGCATAAATGAATCTACCATTTACAAAACTTGATAAATGGAAACAAGTAATTGACTCTATTGATCAAGAGATGATTCCTATTGATGTTGTTAAGAAAGTTGTAATCAAACTTGCAGATGGAAAGCAACGTACAATTAATCTCGGCACCTTAAGAAAACAGGGTCTTGATATAGAAGATATTGAAGTCGTTGTAAGCAAAAATATGGGTACCATACACGGCAAAGAAGTCGTGAAATTAGACTTTGTGGTTGACATAAATGCAGTGGCTGATCGTATAGAACCGTTAACAAAAGGGTATTTAGAAAAACTATGAAAGTAAGATTAGTATCATACAGCAAGCCAAGTGAGTTTCAAACCTACGACGAACCACTGAAAAGCACACAGGATTTAATTGCCTATTGTGCAAAAGTTTCCAATCCAAATCATCAAATAAACACTGCCACACACGAAAAGTTGCTTAACTATTTGGTTAAACACAAACATTGGTCACCCTTTGAAATGGCAAGTGCTTGTTTAGAAATTCAAACCACTCGTGATATTGCACATCAAATAGTGCGACATAGAAGTTTTAGTTTCCAAGAGTTTTCGCAACGATACGCCAATCCTGATGAACAAGGCGACATGTTTGAATATTCAGAAGCCAGACTACAGGATCCAAAGAACAGGCAAAACAGTATCAAAACGGATGATGGAGAACTCCAATTGGAATGGGAACGGGCACAACGTCGTATCGGTGTACTAGCCAAAAAAGAATACGACTGGGCTATAAAAAAGGGCATTGCTAAAGAACAAGCACGTAAAGTATTGCCTGAAGGTATCACAAAGACCACACTGTACATGAATGGTACAATACGTAGTTGGATACACTATGTTGAACTAAGAGGTGCTAACGGTACTCAACAAGAACACATGGATATCGCACATGCCTGTGCTGATGCTATAGCAAAAATATTTCCTAATATTGAGGCATATGCAAATGGCAACAGCTAAAAAGAAAAAGATACTAGTAACCGGCGGTGTTGGCCTTATTGGACACAATGTAATTAAAGAATTACAAAAATCCAGAAAAAATGATGTACAAGCAGTAGACGCATTTACTACATATGGCAGTCTTCCAAAAGAAGAACTTGAATATCTGTTTGCACAACGCCTTAAAGCAATTGATACTAACACACAAATCTTTAAAGAAGACATTTGTGTACCAGAAATAGATGAAATATTTAAAACATTCCAGCCAGATGTTGTTATACACTTAGCTAGTTTTCCAAACGAAGCCGCAGTTAAAGACAATCCAATTGAAGCAGCCAGAACTATGTGCGTAGGCACTGCAAACCTATTAGATTGTTGCACACGTCATAAAACTGCAAAGTTTGTTTATATAAGTTCTAGTATGGTGTATGGCGACTTTGACGAAGCATCAGAGGAAACCGCACTTAATCCATGTGGACAGTATAGCATTTGGAAAATAGCAGGCGAAGAGTTGGTAAAAGAATACAATCGTACCACTGGGCAGAGTTATGTAATAATAAGACCAACTGCGGTATACGGACCACTTGATGTTAGCAATAGAGTAATAGGCACATTTTTTAAACGTGCAATAGCTGATGAGACCTTGTATGTAAACGGCAAAGACCAAACATTGGATTTTACCTATGTAAAAGATACTGCCACTGGCATTGCACTTGCAAGTGTTACTAAAGATGTAACTGGCACATATAATATCAGCAGAGGCAAAAAAGAAAAAATATTAGATGTAGCAAATGCTATTGTAAAGTTAGTAGGCAAAGGCACTGTAAAAGTTAGAGCCAAGAAAACAAATATGCCCAGCAGAGGCACACTTGATTGTACAAGTGCAATGATGGCATTTAAATTTAATCCAAAAATAGAAATAGAAGAAGGACTTGAAAACTATTATGAGTGGATTAAAGATTCCGTTTACTGGTCTAAAAAAACAGTATAATCAACTACGAAGCGAAATTCTCGATACCATTGATATTGTATTGCGTAGTGGCCAACTTATGGATGGCAACTACACAGAAGAATTTGAATCATGGTTGGCAAAACGTAATAATTCTGATCATGCTATCACAATTGGTTCAGGCACTGTTGCACTAGAAGCAATTGCCAAGTATCACTACAAACAATTGAATATTAGTCATCCGCAGGTTATCATTCCTAACTTGACCTATCGTGCAACTGCTAATGCATGGACGAATGCAGGATGGAAAGTTGTAGTTGCTGACACAGATTCATATGGCATGTTAGATATAGACAGTGTTGCAGGACATCATTATAATAACATGGCAGTATGTTTGGTTGGCTTGTATGGCAACAGTTTAAAGAACTACCAAACACAAAAGTTCAAAGATATGCTTGACGAGCAGGACTGGATTGTTGTAGAAGATGCAGCTCAACATTGGCTTAGTTGGGATGGTAAAAGAATTAGTACCAGTGCAATAAGTTTTGATCCTACAAAGAATCTAGCAAACTATGCAAATGGTGGGGCAGTTGTTACAGACGTAGCCAGTATTGATAGATTTGTAAGGTGGTACAGAGCCAATGGATCAGCTCATATCACTGGCGGCACAAACAGCCGTATGAGTGAAATAGACTGTGCAACAATGCTGATTAAAACAAAATACATCGACGAATGGCAAGAACGCAGACGAACAATTGGTCTCTACTGGATGGAAAGACTCAGCGAAAAGTCAAGCACTAGATGTTTGATTGACAGTTCTAATGCACAAGAACATTGTTTTCACAAATTCGTTATTGATATAGACACAGACAGAAATATCATGCAAGATTGTTTGAAAGAAGCAGGAGTTGATACCAAAGTACACTATGAATATGGTATAAATGAAATAGGTTCTTTTGAAGGTGTAAAGCCAATGTTGGCAAGCAGTACAAGTTTGTCAAGACGTGTGCTTAGTTTGCCTATCTATCCTGAACTGACTGATCTTGAAGTTGAGTACATAATTGATCAGGTGTTAGGTTGTGGTGCTTGAACAAGTGATCAGCTAACCATTCCCATTCATATGTTAAACGTAAACTAGCAAAATCTCCATCAACGGATTCATAATAATTTACTGCATCTTGTGCACCTATTGCACTCCATCCAGCCACAGCAGACGTTGTATCCGCTTGTAACCACTGGCTTAAACGATAGTTGTTGTCTATGTTTGGTAACGAATGTTTTAATTTTAAACATTCACGAAACGCACTTCGCCATGCAATCCAAGGATCATCTGCATAACGAGCAATCCCACTAAGCAACGGAACAACTTCATGTTCTTGATCAAGTGTGAAGTCTAAACCTTGAGCTTGGTTATTTGCTACGAGTTGTTTATTGTAAGCAATCATTGCCATATGTCCATATTCCAACCCATTTACAGGATTGTGTGCATGGAAAATATAATGCTTAGGCTCTTGTAATCTGTCAGGTTGCCATGTCCAATCAAAATCTTTGTTTACTTCTAGTTTAGCAAACACACAAAATGCCCAGTCTGTATTACTTGCTTCAAGACTTGCACGATATGCTTCAGCTCTTCCTTTAACACCATCTACTCTAACAATTCTATTATTTCCTTGATGCACACTGTTAAGCCAAACCCAGTTACGTTCAGCATTGCTTTCGCCATTGCTGATATACACAATATCCAATGGCGTAGCATCAGCAGGCTTATGTTTTTTATCAATCCATTCATAATCATAAACCTGTTGTTTGATATAGTTTTTTGCATCTTTTGGTACAAGCACTGATTCGCTACCTTTTTTAAGAGGCACAACTGTGCGTAATCTTTCTTGCCATAAACTTATTGTTACTGGCTTTTCAATTTGATATCTATAAAACTGGACAACCGGTGTGGTAAATTCATGTGACCATACTGCATTAACGACACTATCTGTGTCAAACTTTACTTGAGTAGGCGGTTTACGTTTCACACGTTTGTCAACAAAATTTAAAGGCGTGTAATATTCTAACAGTTTAATGTCTTTTACAGTTTCTAAAAAACTCTCTATATGAATAAAAAATGTGTCTCCAAACTTTTGTTCATTGCTAGGAAAAACATGTAGCATGCGATTTTGCCACAGTGCAGGATGCCAACTGAAGTCAAAGTCTGCGTAATCGCATAAGTCGCTTATTACCCATACGTATTCTGAATCGATCTTTTTTAGTATTCTTTTAAGTGTATCAAGATAATTGCTTATGAAACGTGTGCTGTCAATGATGTTTACGTTTGCATCATATGGTGTGTTCAAGTGCTTAATTAATACTGCTCCACCAGCAACTGCACGCACCCGTGATGTAATATCACCTACAAACTTTGTGCTTTCAGCACCTGCTACAGTATATCTCGGGCCACCTGTTGTTTGATGTTGAGTTCCAAATTGGTATATGTAAGGCGGTTCAGTAACGTCGTGATGCCACGAATAGTCAAAGTCGCTATCCATGCTATCCCACTTTGTTACATCAGGTAGTCTTACAACAGTATTATCTGTGTTGTACTTTGTTTCAGTGTAACCTGCTTTTGGAATTAAATATGTGCCAGAATCCTTTTGCCATTGTGAAGCAAACGCATGTCTAAAGTGGCTTTCCCAGGGTGCCGGCTCCCAACTAAAGTCAAAGTGAGAATAATCGCAGTGCTTATCAAGCACCCATAAGTACCTAGTCTTACACTGTGCAAGAGCTTCTTTTGAGTATGAGTAACATTTATCAAACATGATACGTATCGACGAAATTTATGAAAATGTATTTTTGCCTCTTGCAAAAGGCACAAACGGATTGCATTGGTTTGATCCGTTTGGTAGTACAGAATTTAAAAATATAGTTAACAAACCAGCAGTTGACAATCAGTGCAATAATAGAATTATATTTTGGGATCAAGAACCAGTACATCGATATAGATTCAAATCTTTTATTGAACAATTTCAGCCTATTTACTCTCAAAAAAACTCGTGTAAAATTATACATAGTGAATATCAAAGTGATGATATTGCATGGGTGTGTGATACTTATGGACTTGAAAATGGTTATTACTTTTTTCATGCTTGGGCTGCACTTGATTGGTATCGTGGTTATAATCGTACTAGTTTAGCACAAAAATTTTCAGAACGCAAGCCTTATAATACTTTTCTTTGTCCTAATAATATAATTGGTGGTGAACGTAGACACAGAATAGAAATGCTTCAACAGTTTGTTGGGCGTGATTTGCTAGATAAAAATCTTATATCGTTTCCAGATGTATGTCCATATGAAGGACAAAGTTTAGAATTATTATGTGTAAAATATGAACTAGATTGTCCTAAAGTGCGATTGCCACTTATGATTGATAACGGTTCAGGTTATGCGGCACAGAGTCATAAAATTGATTTATGGGAACAAGCAAACAATAGTTTGGTTCATGTTGTTACTGAAACAGTTTTCAGAGGACGTAAGAACCATCTTACTGAAAAATCATTTAAGCCAATTGTAATGCAACAACCTTTTATAATACAGAGTTGCAAGGGCAGTTTAGAATATCTACGTCGTTATGGCTTTCGGACATTTGGAGATTTTTGGGACGAATCATATGACGAAGCTGAAGACGGTGTGCGTACATACGAGATAGGCAAACTGTTACAATCTATTAATACAATGAGCCAAAAAGAAAAGACCACCTTGCAAACCGCAGTAAATAGCACTGTAGAGCACAATTACAACTGGTTTTATAGTGACCAGTTTGAAAAATTGCTTTGGAAAGAACTTACTGAAATGATGAATACATGGCAAATATAATAGAAAACATACGTAACATTGTAGGTGATAAACAAATAAATTTAACTTTTTTGACCAATAGAGAATCTGTTAAAAAAACCTACATTAGAGATGCCGTAAGTGCAGGTTTTTCAGAAGATAATGTGCATTTTACCACTGAATCCACTAAAAGTCATGATCTTGCAGGTACTGCCTATATGTGTAGCGATGAACTGTTTTATAGGCATCGTAATAGAAGTATGCCCACAGTTTATCACACACAAGAACGCAGTAAGAAGTTTACTGCATTAGTTCGTACGCACAAGGAATGGCGTGCGTATACAATGGCACGGTTGTGGAGTAAGGGTTTACACGAACAAGGTTACTTTGGTTACAACAACCAAATCACTGTGGAAGACGATATAAATCCAATCGATACCAGCAATTTAGGCAGTCTAAAACATCATACAGAATTCTTTTTAAAACTTGCTCCTTTTCATTGCGACTTATTAACTGCTGATGAACATGCAGATATGAAATACACTGTGGGTTTACATCACAGTGATGCCTATTTTAATTTTGTTATAGAAAGCAACTTAACAGGTCCAGTACGTCTTACTGAAAAAGTTTTTAAAGCAATAAAGAATAGTCAACCATTTGTAATTGCAGGCGCATGTGGTAGTGTACAACAACTACGTGAAATGGGCTATCGCACATTTGATCATGTTGTTGATCATTCATACGATACTATACAAGATCCAACTGAACGTTGGGAGGCAGTTTGTACGGAAATGTGTAGAATTGCAAAGTCAAAAAAAATTCACGTCATGTACACTGATTGTAAAGAAGATCTTTTGCATAATCAACAATTATTTCTAAACAAAGAAACGGAAAATATATTAATATGTCTAAAGTAAGTGCATACACCAGTTGGCAACCTCTTGAAGAAGTTATAGTAGGAAGAGCATATACTCCTAATTATTTTGATTTCATTGAAGATGCTCAAGTGCGTAATCAATTACAACAAATACTTGCGGAAACAAATGAAGATTTAGATAACTTACAAAAGACTTGCGAAACATTTGGTGCAAAAGTACTTCGACCAGCGTTGCCTGATAAAGATAAATTTGCACTATGGCAAACCAAACCTGCAGAAGGTGAAAATCCTGGTGCACCTGTGCCTCCGCTTACTCCAAGAGACTGGCAAATCAGTTTAGGAGATAAACTTTTGCGAGTGCTTAAAGTTAGCGAACTAGATGAAATATGTGCAGAGTACGGCGATCAAGTTGTTAATCCGCATGGAGAATATTGGGATCCAGACTGTGTATTAAATGGGGCCAGTGCAAGTTGTATAGTGCGTGTTGGTACCGACATATTCTTTGATAACAGTGACTATCTTAAACCTGAGCAAAGCAAATGGATACAGGAAAACTGCCTTGACAGTAGATATACTTTTCACGAAGCAATAACAGACGGACATGGTGATGCAGTGTTTGCAATACTAAAGCCAGGAGTCCTGTTAAGTAGCAAATGGGATGACCAGTTAGATTTAGCATCAGACTTTCCAGGATGGGACGTAAGCAAACTAGAACATAGTACTATAGCACATGCAATGGCAGTTGGCAAATTTAAAGAAGAAAACTTCAACGGTGCTTGGTATGTACAAGGACAAACTCCTACAGAAGAATTTACCAAATTTGTTGATACCTATCTTAAAGAATGGGTCGGCTATGTAAGCGACACAGTGTTTGACGTTAACTGTTTGGTATTAGATGAAGAGAATGTTATCTTTAGTGCGTACAATAAGCAGGTTTTTGATTATTGTGAGAAACACAGAATAAATCCAATTATTTCAGAACTAAGACACAGTTATTTCTGGGACGGCGGAGTGAGTTGTTGCACACAAGACATTAGACGAAAAGGTGGTTTGGAAACTTATCTTTAATATAGTAGTCCATACGCATAGCACCAAAGTTCTAAACCAACATAGTATGCAATATAAGCAAGTACAGGCAAAGCAAGTAAGCCAAATATTAGTCTTGTATCCATTAGTACCAACCCATAATTAATTTGGTTTCTTCTGGAACCATTTCCATTGTAAACTGCGGTTCAAATACCAACTGTCTATCTATAGCACGCACACCTTCAGTATTGATCATTGCTTGTTCAATGTCATTACAGATTTGATCAGCAAAAGGACATGCCATTGATGTAAGTGTGTGTTCTACCATACACCTATCGCCATCTATTTCAAGTTTGTATATCAAGCCTAAGTCGTATACACTTACACTGGGCATTTCTGGATCGTAGACTTTTTGTAATGATTCAATCACACGTTGTCTTAGTTCATTTTCTTCTAACTGCATACTGTTACGCCGTATTCTTTTTCAAAGCGATTAGCATCAGACCTGTCATCAACCATCGGCTCGCCTCTTATGTTAAGGCTAGTATTTAACAACATAGGACAACCTGTCTTTCTATACCATGCACTCAACAATTGCCTGATACCAGAGTCATTGTCTGGAACTGTTTGTACTCTTGATGTACCGTCAACATGTATGATAGCCGGAAACAGATCAGGTTTTGTACAACGTGCAACCACCTGCATGTAACGACTTGTGGGTTGATAAAGAGGCATTGCAAAATAGTCATGTACATGCTCTTCAAGTATCACAGGAGCAAAAGGTCTAAACTTTTGTCTACGTTTTATTTCATTCACACGGTCCTTGATATCTGCGCCACGAGGATCTGCTAACAAACTTCTATTGCCCAGTGCTCTTGGACCAAATTCTGCACGTCCATTTGCAACTCCAACAATTTTATTTGTTTCTAATTCTTTCAACAGTTCGTCTACTGGGTATTCACCTGCTATATTTGAGCCCAGATAAGGTGTTGTAAAGTTTATGTCTCTACCGTATGCATAAGCTGCCGCACCTAAACTGCTTCCTGCATCTCCTGGGTTGGGCATTATCCATATTTTGTTAAACAGTTCACCCAATCGTCGATTAATAACACAGTTAAGTGCAACTCCGCCCATGTACACAAGATTTTTACTAGTGCCAAGAGCCTTTGCTCTACGCATCACACCCATAACCATTTCTTCGCATAACTGTTGTCCTGCGGCGGCTATGTCTTCTGCGTAAACGTCGGCTGCAAACCCAACATCATCAATACCTATGTGTAGGTTTTCTTGAAACAGAGGAATATCTGTAAATCGCACAGTTGCACGTTTTAATGTATTGTATGCCTTGTCAGCATCGCCGTAAGCAGCCATGCCCATTGTGATGTACTCTTCATCCATTGGCTTCAGTCCGCAACGTTTGGTTACTGCACTGTAGAACATACCAATACTGTGAGGATATGATTGTTTGTATAACAGTTTGTAATTTGCCTTAGCATGTTCACCTGCTAGGCATGCACCATTATAGTATGCATGATATATGCTGACGGTATCTGTTTCACCAATGGCATCTATTACCACAACTGTTGCGTCATCAAATGGTGATGTTTGAAAGCCTGCGGCCGCATGCGATAGATGATGTCCAACACTGCTAATTTCTGCTTTGGTGTTTTCCATTATGTAAGGTATAGTTTGTTCTAGTTCAGTGCGTGTACGCCAAGCACCTCCCCAACTCTCTCCACTTTTAATTTTACGCAGTTGTCTCAGATGTGGCTTTTCGTAGTAGACTATCTTATCAAACGGTCCGTATTCTTTTGCCTTTTGTTGTAGACTTACTGGAATAGTACTATCGTTTTTGATCTTGCTGTAACGTTCTGCATGCCCTGCAAACAATACATTATGATTATGCATAACTGTTAATGCGGCATCATGAAAGCCAGCACTTACTCCTAGTATCTTCATTTACCAACCTATACGTTCCCAAGGTACATCTTTGTTGCCAAAGTGTCCGTATGTGCAATTTGCACTGTAGTTATAAAAATTAAACATATCAAATCTATCAATTATACCTTTTGGTGTAAGATCAATGTTGTCACGAATAAACTTTTGTATACTTCTATTGTGTCCATTTGAATCTATGTAGATGCTGGTAGGTTCTTTTACTCCAATAGCATATGATATCTGTATTTGACACCAGTCAGCCATGTCGTCTGCTACAACATTCTTTGCTAACCAACGTGCCATATAGGCAGCCGATCTATCTACTTTTGTAGGATCTTTTCCTGAGAAAGCACCGCCACCATGAGGAGCAAAGCCGCCATAGGTATCAACGATAATTTTGCGTCCTGTAACGCCAGCATCACCATCAGGACCACCAATGACAAAATTGCCAGTTGGATTAAGATGGAATATAGTCTTGTCATCTATTAAATCTCCTAGTACTTCTTCGCATGCTGATCTTGTAGCCATACGTGATGGTTCATAAAAACTTTCATCTTTGTGTTGTTGACTTACAACAACTTGATCAATACGTTTTACCTTACCGCCGTCATACTCTACACTAACTTGACTCTTAGCATCTGGACCAAGGTACTTGTACCCGTCGGTTCGTTTGGATTTTATATTTTTTAATATTTCATGTGAATAGTAAATTGGTGCCGGCAGGTACGCATCATTCTCATTGCATGCGTAACCAAACATGAGCCCTTGATCACCTGCACCAAAATCATCTGTGCCTAGAGCAATGTCTGAACTTTGAGAATGCAACTGGTTGTTAATTGTTTTATTATCAACTGTCAGTTTATCCCAATGAAAGCCTTCTTGCTCGTAGCCAATTTCTTTAACTTTGTCTCTTATAATTTGTTCAACTTGTTCATCAGTGACGTTGAAGTTTTTTACTTCGCCTGCTAGTACAACATAGTTTGTTGTTACCATTGTTTCTACTGCAACACGTGTGGTTTCGTCACCGGCTTGCAAACCAGCATCGACTAATGCATCTGATATTTGATCTGCTATTTTGTCAGGATGGCCTTCGCTCACTGACTCTGATGTAAAAATATAACTCATTTGTATATAAAAGGATCCCTCTTCCGTAGTTCTTTAAGTTTTTTTCTGTATCGTATTTCTAGTTTGATCTTACTGATAAGATTTCTAATCCATTTCATTTTTGTACCTTTCTGAAAACATACACAATTAATCCGCCATTACGCCAATTAAAAAACGCACTTGGATAACTATCTATCAACTGAAATCCTTTAAACATGCTTACTGTTTGTGTTTTTGTAAACGATGTTTCAAAAGGATTTGCTTCTTGATCTTCTTCAAATACTCTACTATCGTATTTTATAGGTAGAAGTTTTTGTAACTTCTTTCCCCATGGGTGATACAGCCCGATAATAAACAAACCGTCTTTAGCAACCATTGATTGTAAGTTTTTTAATACCTGTGCATAGTTTGGTATATGATGCAAGACTCCTTGACATAGTACAACACGATAACTTTTTTTACTTTTGTAATCATTGAGGTCTTGTTTAATAAATTTGGTATTTTGCAATTCTAGTTCTGCACTTACTTCTTGTGCCCAATCAATACTTTTTGCAAAGTCTACTGAGGTAAAGTGAATGTCAGAATTTCTATATGCAAAATTATTTGTAATAAAACCTGTGCCACACCCAGCATCAAGAACTGTTTTGGCTCCTTTGATATATCTCTCAATAAAGTTTATATACCTGTTGCCATTGTAATATTCAACAACGTCAGAGCAATGATATTTGCCAGGAAAGTTAATCCGGTCGTAGAATGCTTTTATATCTTTGTCGCCGTATTTGGTATACATTTCTTGCCTTCTTATAACTATATCATTGTAATGTTTTTTGCTCCAGTTTTTGTAATAACCTTTCTTTTTTAGGTATTTTACGCCTTCTAGAACTTTATCTAGTGTGTTCAAGCCTATTAACTGATACTCGCCGCCTATGCCTGGATAATGGCTAGTTGCTCCATTGGCACTTCCTTTCATTGCAAAATAGTTAAGTGGTATAATTCTTTTGTTTATATTGTGTATCATTCTGTTTATACCAAATATGTATTTTGCACGCGGTGGCATTACTATAAGCATCTGTTTGAGTTTATCATTGTCTAGTAGTAAATTAACACTGTGTTGTATAAACTGTTTTAAATTCCCTCCAGGATATATTGCATAGGTTGTTTCGCCTTTTATTCTTGCCTGTCTGGCATAAGGACAAACAGGAAACTTGTCTCCATAAAATTCATTACTTGCTTCCACAAAATTTACTGTCCATGATTCAATATCAGTTCTAACTTTGTTAAGTACATCATTTGTAAACATACGGGTCCTTTTTCCGTAGTTGTTTAAGTTTCTTACGATATCGTACCTCTAGTTTAATCTTATTAATAAGATTATTAATCCATGTTATCATTATACACGCCTTCTGTTTGTTTGTCAAGTAGTTCTGGATCAAATAATGGAACTGCACAAAAAGTTAAAGTACCTTTGTTTATCTTTGATACCGAACGCTTATAAGCAATCACAGTTTCTAAGTTATAGTAATTATACTCAGGATCAATGGGGGTTGTCCATTTTAAACTGCTTCCAATCTGTGTTCCGTGTTGAACATCATAGTTTGGTTCAACAGTACCCGAAAACTCGTTCCAGTCGTTGTTCCAGTCTAGTAGGTACGGAAGTACAAGCAGTCGCCATCCTTTATCCATTTTAGCACGCCAAGGATAGTTGAGTATCTTAAACCTATATTCATATAAACTATTATCATCACTTGCCCAAGGTTTATCTCCTTTGTTACCAAATAGTGTGCCTTCAATCATTGGTGCTGATACTCTACCTCTAGCGAAATAAGTATCATAACCATCTAAGTCTTCTGGTAATGGAATTGTATAACCTATATTTGCTATTCCTCTAAAACCTAAACAGTTGCGTATTGTTTTGTTTTCTGCAAACACTGCCCTGTGTTCGTCACCAGTTACTACTTTTTGACTTTTTGCTTTTAGATCCTTAAACCATTTTGGCATATGGTTACGCATAGGTGTAGGTGCTGGACATTCAAGGTACTGTATTTCTGGATCGTCTGAATATTCCCAGGTTAGATACGGAGTAGCTTCAATCATAATAGTGGTACCTGTAGTCTTTTGCTATCTTCCCATGTATAGTCGTACTCAGCGTAACTTTTGCTTGTTTTAATACTAAACACATCGAGATGCTTTGATAATTTTGTTAGCATTACTACAAAATCATCTGTCCCAAAAGTATGTTGCATGTCTACTTGGCCGATTTTTGGATGTCCTATTGTTAGACTAGGATCGTCAGGATCAAAGTTATTAGCAACTAACCATGTTCGAAAATTGTTTAGTTTTGTTTGCATAAACTTCTGATCTTTTGTTGCTTTACCCCATTCTATGTCAAAGTCTCCAGCGGCCTCAGTCTGCGGTTTAAGTGTTGTTGTAGTCAGTTCATCTATTCTGCTATCACCGCCTTCATCACTGAACACTTCATAATGATGCTTGCCAACTGCTTTGTTTACACCTACGTATACCCCGCCAGGGTCACGTGCAATTGTGTCAATGCCAAACAGTTTATAATCCTCTTCTTCTAATACAAAACGCGGAGCATGTAGCCAACACATTACATTACTAGGGCGGACCCATTCTGGAGTAGTTTGTTGTCTACCTAAACTAAGAACAAGGCATTCTGCTTCGTGACACAACAAATTGAGTTGTCTAATATACCAACGTGTCTCTGCATCAGCACTTTCGTAATGTTTGCTCATTGCTCCACTAACACCTTGTGTATCCTCAAAATATAAATGTAGTTGATTAAACTTTTCATGATTTACTTCAATGATATCTTTACCAGCACGTGTACTGTAGTTTTTTTCAACCATATTATCAGCACTGAAAAAATCATCTATGTTGTAATCTATAGAACTAGCATTTATTCCTGCAATAACTTGATTAATTTCGTATGCTAAATGATGCAAGTCTCTAGGACTATCAGGAAATCCAAAAAAGCAATAGTTTTTTTCTAAATGTAAATTATTATCTAATATACTGTTAAAAGCATCTAACCATTTGCGACTTAAACTGTTATCATATACATCAAAATGCACTGGCAAAACAAAACCCATGTTGTTTCTCAGTAATATTTCTACCCTATCCAGCATCTATACTGTCCCACCATTGCATTATTTCTTTATCATCACCGAGTATATCTCTCATTGTATACGAATCATTTCTAATTCGTTCTAAGTCAAGTATTCTTTTTTTCCCTTTACGCATGCCTTGCTCATATTGTTCTTGTCCATATATTTCTTGTATAGTTGGACGTTTTTTAAGTTGAGAAAGCACATCATGTAATGCATTACCTAACTGCAAATTACTTACTGCTTGATTCACTGTACGGTCTAATAAGTCTCTTGGTAACGCCAATGGTGACATTATAATGTCTGGAGTAAAAGTAAAAATAACTTTTGCAAGTATTTCAACATCTAGCTCATCTGCTAGTAACTGCATGTTGTTTATGTCAAACATACCCGGCAGTGTCAATGTATAATCTAAACGCATCATGCGTTTGTTACGTGCCATTGGTAACAGTGTGCGGAAGTTATCTACAAACTCATCATACTTCAAGCCTGTGCGTATGTATTCGCCGATTGCACCTGTACCATCTAAACTAGCACATATTTGCCAGTCACGTATATTTTTTAGTATGTCATGGCCTAAGTGTATACCTTTGTATTTTATTCTACTTAGATTGGTATTGTATCTTGCATATAACTTTGGGCCGTCACCAAGTTCCACTATACGTTTCATATAACGCCAGTGTTGTTCATACATAAGTGGTTCGCCGCCTACCCAATAGATTTCTTCAACTCTATGTTGTTCAACTGCATCTGAAAACTCTTTTTCAATTTGTGTATCCTGAAACTTGCTTATTTCTTTACGCACTTCTGGACGCATCCAATTGTTTTTTGGATTATCTAAGTTAACCATGTTGTGTTTACGTTGTTCTGTTTCCCAACTGCTACTCAACATATCACCACAGGTTCTGCATTTAAAGTTACACAAGTTTGAAAATCTATAATCCCAACTTACAGGTTTCATAGTTGTATATCCAGTTTCGTCGGTGGTTTGCCAGATATCTTCATATTTGTGTTGAAACAAGTGCCAAAAGTAAGTTCTATATACATCTGTGTTTAGCAGTTTGTCTGTACAGACTTCGCACTCGCTAAGTTTTTCACCTGCCATCATTCTGCGTCTAACACTACGCATATGATCACTGTTCCAGTGTTCTTCTAGTGTTTGAGGATTGTATGTTCCTGTGCCTGCGTCAGTATCAATATACTGTTCAAAGCTCTGTGCAGGCTCGCGTGATGCACAACACATTCTACGTTCTGTCTGAGGGCTTAGATAGGTATGAGTCCATGGGGCCATACATAAGTTTTCTGGTCTTTGTTTCATCCGCACATAAGTTTCAAGTAATCTTCAGTGTAACTTGCAACATTTTTACTACTTGCCAAATATTTTAAATCATCTGGATTAATTTTTTCTATTAGGTCTTTATTGATACGCAAGTCTAATACATGATCAATTATATTCTGTCGTGGCATATTAAGTATAATGTTTGGAATCGTAATATCTTGCATAGGACTAAAAAATAGTGTTTCGTCGATGTGCCAGTGCTGATGATCATTTGCAAGTGTGTTAAGTACCCAATCTATTGTTACTTGTTTATTGTTTGTGTCAATATCTAATTCACCAAAAAGTTTTGCGTTCTTAGGCCTTTGATAGTATTCAAAATGGTAACAATCTGGATTACTACGCATTAAATCAAGAACACTAAAATTATGATACCTAGCTATTGCATTTAAAGTTGCTGGGCCTCGTAGAAAGTATTCATCACCGCAACCCCCAGTAAGCAATGCAGTAGGTTCTTCCCCCCAACTATGTGAATTAATATATCCCCAATGATCTCTAATAGCAAAAATATTTTTTACATAAAATTCTGTAAATTTATGATAGTTGCATTTTACCAGTTCAAAGTTGTTAGTAAAAGATTTAATATAAGTGTATAAAGTCAATGAATCGATACCACCTGTAAGGAATACTTTAAGTGGCCGTGTGTTTTTGGAAAGAAATATTTCAAAGGAATTATTTAAAATTTCGTGTATTTGATTAAGTGCATCGGTGTACTCTAGTGTGTCATATGAGGCAACGAACGGGTCAAACCCTTTTATACGTGTCACTGTTAAATCACTGCTAATTTGTACATATTGATCGGCCCAGACACCAGGTAGATTTTTTTCTAAGTTAGTAACACATTCTTTGTCTATATATTGCAAAGGACTACAACGGCATACATTATGCGTAATCGTACTGTTTGTTGCATTGCATATAATAGCTACAAAGTTACCTTTATGTCGAGGAGTAGGATCTACTACTAGTTCTTCAATAATGTCTTCTATTGGTTTTCTTTCTAGCACATAGCCTTTAAAATAAACTATATGATTGGCAATTGTATGTGTTGTCCACCCAAGATCAGAATTAAAGTATGCACCATTGGCCATTTGTTTATGACATGGAAAATTTGATTCAATGTGTTTTGATATTTTAAAAAACATTTTAAGTAACTCTATTTGTTTTTACCAGACCCACTCCAACTGTAAGTCTTGTTCAACCAGTATTGTTTTTCTAAACAATTCTGCACCCTTGTGTACATTTTCACGCCATTCATCGCCCTGTGCATCTCCATCTGCATCGCTATCTGAAATATACTTGTAACAATCAAATGGCACTTTAAATTTAGTTGCAACCTTTGCCAGTGCATATGCTTCCATTTCGCATATTTGATAGTTAATGTGTGGCACGCTGAAACTATCACCTGTGCCACAAACAAATAAACTGTCGTGCTTTGTTTGGCAAACAATCATCTGTTCTTCGTCTCCTGGTGAAACATACAGTGGCAAGCCAAGTGGAGTACAATCCATATCACGTTCAATAACTGCACTTACGCCTACCAGTTCGCCTTTAATTTCTTTACTACCGCCTGCTGAACCATAATTTATTATCTTGCTATATCTATCATTATAACACAATTCTGCAGTAAGAGCAATACTGGCATTTACTTTTCCTACACCTGTGACTAGTTTTTTATAACCAGCGGGTAATGATCCAGGTAATTCTTCTTCTAATGCTATAACAACTAGTATCATGTGTTTGGTCCTTTATAGTTTATTGCTTCTGCAAGTTCTGGATGATCGGTGTGTAAGTTTTGTTCGCGTCTTGCATCTACGGACTTTATAGTCTCTCGTAGCATGATACCATCCATTGTTTCGCCGTTGTTAATAAAATCAATTGCCTTATTAAATTCAGTTCTATGTGGCTCGCCAACATCTGCCTCTGTAAGTCGCTCAATTGCTAATTTTTTAGCACGTTCAGGCAATGTACTGATACTATGAAAATATGCTTCATGCAACATATTCCAATAGATAAAATCAAAACTACGATTATCTATCCATTTTGCCAGACCTTGTAAATACATTACATTATACACACTTATTGTACTACAAACCTGTAGTTGTATATTTGTATTTCTAGCTCTCATTGCTTCAAAGCTATCTAAGTTTGTGTTTACTTCTGTCCATATAGCGTTTGCTCGTTGATATTCAAATCTCGGTCCGATATCATCAATACTAAATGCTATCTCAATAAGTTTGAAATGTTTCCAGATCTCTTCAGCATCTTCAGGAAAGTGTGTTCCATTTGTGTTGTAGTGTATTTCAATATTGCCTGCAATACCTTTATCAATCAATCTACGTAGTAAATCAAAGTGCTCTACTATCATAAAAGGTTCACCGCCGGTAAATTCTAAATATCTTATTTGATCCATAAGATTATCAATCTCAGTCCAAAACTTTTGATTACGTCTTGGCCAATTGCCATCTTTGAGCATCTGGTGATGATATCCACCTTTGCCTGTAAACTTTACTTCTTCAGTAGCAAACGTGCTACTACTCCAACTACCGCATATACGGCATTTAAGATTGCATATATTGCCAAGTTTGAAATCAATAAAGATTAGAGGTTTTGCATCCTGTGTCCAATTGTCATGTGTAACAAGATGCTTCAGTCTGTTCAAGGAGTGTTGGCGTTTTGAAGTTATACCACTATCCTCTGCACTCCAGCAACGTTTACATGTATCAGGTTGTTCTCCATCTAAAAATTGTTTACGCAGATTTTGCATATAATCGCTATGGTGTACCTTGTCTAGTGTATCGTTTAATAGATGAAATTTTTCACCATTGGTTTTTGTAATTTCCTCTACGGCTAGACAACAAGGTCGTACTGTGCCTATTGGTGAGGTTTCAATGCTCACCCAGGGCAATACACAAAATTTGTCATGCGGAATTTTCATGCAGGTTCCTTTGTTGATTATTAGCACATGTTACAAGCATGTCTCTCAATTCCATATATGCATCATTATCAAATTGTATATCATCGTTTATATTTTGATGCATTTGTTCTATACGTTGTATGTATTCAGGATTGTCATCGAGCTGTTTTTTAATTTGCTCTTGGATAAACCGAGGCATAAGCACTGTGCCTTTGCCGGTTAAATTAAAATGATCAGTATAAACTTTTATTTTTGCAGTGAGTTTAAAATAACGTTCAATACTTTTTTGATGATACTTGATGCTATCACGCAACTGATTTAATTCTGCAGTGCTTCTACTCATTGGCATACGTAGTGCAATACTTACTTCTTGCAATATCAATCTTCTACGCACACGTTCGTAATAGGTCAGTTCAGGGTTACTTTCTAAACTCCATAATATATCACTGCCCTTTTCAGAATGTAAACCAATTTCATTTTGCATTACCCATAAAGGAGTATCAGGATGATGTGTGTATGGTGTACCTAATGTAATTTTATATACTGTACCACTGGCTGCATATTTTTGATAGCGTATAAACATATTAACTGTATCTAAAAAATCATCCCATGTCTCTGTTGGATAGCAACTAAAAAACAATAACACACATACTATACCCACTCTATCAAATTGTGCAGTCTCAGTATCAAGATCAACTGTTTTAAAGTTTTTCTTCATATGTTTACGCACATTATCACTTCCGCTTTCTGCACCAATTGTGAGTCCTTCGGCACCGCTACTTTTAAGCAAATCATAATACTGGTCAGTAAGTCCTTGATTAGGTGGACGAGTAATATATTGTCCTACCCATCTTATACTTTGGTTTGGATTGTTTTCATTATGCTCAGCAAGTGTGCTTATAAAGTCTTTAAATGCTTTCATTGAACCATTTACTAAACTATCAGTAAGATAAAACTTTCTTACTCCGTGTTTGTCTTGCAAGTGTATCATTTCGTCGGCTATGTGTTGGCCACTACGAAACTTATACTTAGGCCACAATACAGGTATGTCACAGAATGTGCATTTTCTGACACAACCTTTACTGCCAGTGATTGCTAGTATTGGGTCGTTTATATAATCATAAGCATTGATGTCATAATCATCATAGTCAACAAATGGTATTTTCTCAATGTCAATATCTGCTATATTTCCTCGTGTGTTATCTTCAGTGTTTTTAGTCATTAGATCGATGATTGCTTGTTCACCATCTCCGTGAATTACCTTATCAATAAGTTTGTATTCTAAAAGGGATTCACTAAAATTTTTGCCTGGGTACTTGCCAAAAAAGTTGATCATTCTACTTTTAAATTCACTATGATCAGGACCAAGAGCGTAACTAGTTGCTCCTCTTCCTCCTAATACAATCTTTATAGGCAATTGCAATCGTTTTATCTCTGCACACAGTAACAATGAAGCCTTGTGACTTTTATAACTAAAAACACTTATGCCAAGCCAAGTAGGGTTCATTTCTTCAATGTATTTTACACTTTGGTCAAGCCATTGCCTTATTAGATCATGGTTGTTGTCAAAAAAACCATGAACAAGATCATCTGTGTGAACTATATCTGGACCAACATTTTCAAAATTATATTGCACATCGAGAAATTTATTTTTACTACCGCAAATGTCCAATAACAAAATATTTAAATCTCTAGTATGGCATGAGAATCCAGCCTCAACCAAACAACTTTTTATTACTGCTGGACTGCTTGGTGGATATTGTAAATCTAAAACTGGAACTGACACTGCCAGCATGTCTAACTTCACTTTAATGCTCCAAGTTCTGGTATTACATCAAGTATATTTTCGTTGCGTATGCTGTCAAGTTGATTGGTCTTTTGCCAAAACTTTTCTAGTAAATGTGTATTGTCTGTTTTAAGATATTGTATTGCACTTTCAAACCCTACAGTTGCTCTGTTTAATTGGTCAAGTGGTCGTAACCATTCAAGATGTTTTTCATACTTTAAGATAATCTGATCTTTATACTCTTGTGGTGCAATGTCTATTCTGTAATAGTCTGGATCTTGAAGTATGTTTATATTAAGATCTTGTGCTTGTATCAAACCTTTACCAGCCCATTCTCTATGAAAGTGAGGAATGTGCAGTGCATTCATTATGCTTAACGTAGGTGAAATATAAAAATCAACCTTAGGACAAATCTCCATCATCTGTCGTCTGTTCTCTTCAACAACACTCCATTTGGTGCCTTTGCGTATGTATTCAGCACGTGGACCCATTGCATCTAAACTAGCACCAACTGCAACACTGTCAAACTTTTTCCAGTAGTCAAATACTAATCTGTTTTTTAATTTTACGTGTGTAAAATTAGTATTGTAAATTAGTCTTACATCAAACCTTCCTCTGCGTTCAAGCTCTTCAAGTATAACATAGTGTTCATCCATCATGCAAGGTTCGCCACCAGCAAAGTATATCTGTTCAACATGATCTAGATGTTCCATTAGTTGGTCCATCATGTCAGTTTCAAAACGCCCTGCATAGTTTAACACATTATTGTTTTTTGCCCATTCTGGACCTGCAAGTGCAGTTTGATCTTTGTACCAACTGCTTGAAAATATATGTCCACAACTTCGGCAACTCAGGTTACAAAGATTTGAAAAACGTATATCCCAATAGGTCATTTGAAAGTCGTTGTATGCACCGTCTGGTGCGGTGTCTTTTGTTCTGTGTATGTGATGTCCGTGATGCTTGTTTGCACTTTGTCTACCTGAGAAGAAGCCTGACTTCTCCTGTTCGTAACAACGTCCGCATGCACTGTTCTCTGTTTCTGTTAGCATGTCTTTACGCAGTTGCTTTTGTTCTGCACTATTCCATATTTCAGTCATGGTGTTTGTTTTACAGTTGCCTACCTGTCCTACACCCATTTCAGCATGACAACAAGGATATGCTTCGCCTGTTGGATATGCGTGTAGATGTATCCAAGGATACATACAAAATGTTTTGCTTTCGCTTAGTAGGAAACGCTCACGTGTTTCTAGATCATCTAACTTTATCTTTATTGGATCGCTACTGTTATAGTCGTAACTCATTGTGCCATTCTTTCATGCTTGGAAATGTTTTGTCAAAGTTTTTGTTACGACGTATATCGTATTGATTGTAAAATTGCCAAAAATCATTGTGTAGTTTTGGAGTCTCAAATGCCTCACTATGTGGCGTTTTTACCACGTCTAAATAGTCTAATAATCTTTGTGTATGATTTATCTCATGTTCGTGTAATAAATCGTTGTTGACATTTTGATCAAACCACTGTTGTAGTCTATCCTTGTGGTATGTGCGTAACTCATCTGGTAATGCTAATGCACTTTGAAAACTTGGAAAACGCAATATGTTAAGTGTGAAACTAGGAAAATCTCTGCCGTGTTGTTCTTTTACATGCAACAAATACGTGAGAAACTCAGGAAGGGATTCCAAACATAATGCATTAATAGTACACATGTTGTGCAAACCGCGTATCTTTCTGCTCTTGGCAAGCATGTGTAAGTTTCTAGACCATACACCCCAGTCTAATCCATCACGTATGTATTCACTTTGTTTTCCAAGACTTTCGTTTGAAGTATATATGTCAAGCGGAGCACTATCTGCCCTGTCAAGTAATTTTTCTATGTCTTCAATACTACATTGTAGGTTACTATTAATAGCAATACGTGTTTTACTTGCACCTTTATTCTCTTTAAACCAGTCTAATAGTTTCCATAAGTGCCCACTCATCATTGGTTCACCGCCAGTTATTCGTAACTCATCAAGTGTATGATGCAAGTCTGATTCCCACCACTTGAAAAATGCTTCAATGTAAGGGTTTGTTTCGTTGAACTTATACAGTTGCGAACTATCATGTGGATGTGTAAAATGATTCCTTCCATCAGATTCTAAATTGGTATATGTCCCGTGCTTCTTGATGTCTTTGACCCATGTTGTGGAGAATGCAGGGTTACAATAACTACAAGCCAGTTGACATGTTCTATCAAATGCTATCTCAAGTGTTTTTAAATTTATATCTTCGTTATGGTCTGTGGCATGGGCACACTGCAATTCATTATCAGTGTATATTACGCTTTTGTATACTCTATCGCTAATATTTTTACGCCCTATATCTTCTACTTTCCAGCAGTATTCGCAACCCTTTGGTCGCTCGCCAAACTGCATTTGCCTACGTTCTTCTTTTTTCTGTGGTGTATTGTGTAGTGCTTTTGGATTTGCTATAACATCTTCGACACTAACTTTATGCGGAAGAGGATGATGACAACTAGTGGTCATGCCACTGCCTAACCATATGGTTGCATTGTACCATTTGGCTCCGCACATACTTGAACTAAGCGGGTCCAATACTCTTTGCTTATAATCTAAATCTGTTTCGTTGGGTTGTTTTGGCATATGTATAATTATTTCTAAAAATTATCGGCCAAATATTTACACTCATTCCACCATGTTTTCATGTCAGGAAAGGTTTTTAAAAAGTTTGTACCTCTGCGCCTATCATGCTCATTAAAGAATCTGTAAAAGTCTGCTTTGTTTTGTTGTATATACTTAGAATCTAAGTTTTGTCCGTTACGCATCCAAGCAATGTCTCTGTCTAGTCTGGCTACTTCGTAATCTTTAAATCCTTTGAAACGTTTTTCTGGTTTTTCCAAATTATCATCCATCCACATCTTGCAAAGCTCTAACTCATGTACATAACTTTCAGGAAGTATTTGCAAACTTTGCCAAGTAGGTGTACGCAACACCGGTGTATCAAACCATATACGTTGATAAGTGTTGCTGTATATTTGCCTTAGTCCTAGTATGCCAGCAAATAAATTTTTAAGTGTGGTGATACTGAGATTGTTCATTGTAATAATAAACGTAATACTGTTACGTTCTGGAATATCATTAAGAAACTGGTTTACTCTGTCCCAAAGCAAATTAAAGTCCAATCCATGCCGCATGTATTCTGCTGGTTCAAACATTCCATCAAGACTAACATACTGCATGAAATGTTCTACAGTGCTTGATTTTTCACAAAGCATTGTTACATAGGCCTTATACTTTTGCCAAAGTTTTTCTTCAACACTGAAGTTAGATGTAGTACTCAAATGTAGTTTTGGTGATGGGTTTTGTAATACATGATCAAATACACGATATGTGTTTTTATCCATCATTGGTTCGCCACCAGTCATTCTAAAATGTTCAAGTTCTGGATACAGTGAGGGCCACCATTCCCAAAACGCTTCTACATATGGATTGTGTTCTCTTGCGGGTATTGGTCTGCGTTCTCCTACAAAGTGGCTAGGGTCGTTGTGTGGTGTTGAGGTTGGCCATGCACCTTCTCGTGTGGTTTCTTTCATCCAACTACTACTGTACTGCGGCGAACAATAACTACAACTAAGATTACAAGCACTGTTAAAGTCTACTTCAACATAACTAGGAACTATATTCTGATCCCACGGAACATTCTTTATAGTTTCGAAGTCCTTCATTGCCCAAGGCTCGCCAGAACGATAGTGTCTGTCACTTAGTTTGCCATTATCCTCCATTGCCCAACAGTAACTACACTCTGGCGGGCGTGTGCCTTCTAGCATCATCTTACGTTGTTGCTTCTTGTGTTCTGTGTTGTGTAATGCACCGGGGTCGAGTTTGATAGCATCAGCATCAGCTCTGTGCAGTGGAGGATGATAACAACTGTTGTTCATACCGGTTGTCAAATGCAAACTAAGTTGTTTCCATTTAGCCAAACAGAAACTTGAACTTACTGTATCCAGCTTTTGTTTTGCTATTTCAGCATCACTGAGAAACTTAGATTTAAAATCTTTGTTTACCTCATCGCCTTTATTTTGCTTCATACAACTTTTCTCTCACTGATGTATCAATGTATACCAATGGATGATCTAAAAACTGGGTACAAATTGACGCGGCTTCTTTATAATTAGCATGTTCTAATTGTAACACATCATGTTCATAAAAGTAACCGTTTTTTTGAGTCCACTCATCTGGTTGTGAAACATCTTGCAGATTCCAAGTCCCCCAATCACAAAGTTTTGACACTGCGCCACAAAATTGGTAGTGTTCGCATAATTTCACAAAGTTTTCTAAATCACGATAGTTATCTTTTTGTAGAGTAAAATTTAAAAATGTAAATTTTTGTTTCTTGTTTTTAACTAAGAAGTCAAAATTATCTAATAATATTTTCCAGTTTCCGCCGAGTCTAATTTTTTCAAACACATCTTTGCTGCCAGCATCAACACTAATACTGAAACGAGCACTGCGTAACATTTCAGTATTTTGCAATTGTTTTTTTATTAACATGCCGTTTGTTTTTATTGTTATCTTCTGCTTTGGTTTAAACTTCCAATTTTTTATTAATGGACGCATAACAAGACTTGCAAGAGGGTCACCATCACCGCTTGTTACAATATCGATCGGTTCGTCAAGCTGATCCAACCAGTTAAGTATTTGGTTTGCCGCGGCTATTTTTTTATCATACAGAGATCCAGACGTCAACATAAATTTATCTCGCCGACAGCTAGGACATTGCAGATTACAACTCCTGTCAATATTAATAACCACTTGATAATCAGATCTTAAAACATTATGATGCTTAATTCCACAATTTTGCACTGCACACCATGTATAGGTTTTAGCATCAATATCAGCTTGCAAAATTTTTGCTTTTGGGCTTGAAAAAATCTCAGGTAAACTTGTAAAGTCTTGCACTTGTCCAACAGGTATAGGCAACCAACCATCGCAAATACAAAGTATGCAATTTAAGTTGTCATCGATGCTTACTACTTTATGTGGCAAATTACAGGCAAAAGAAACTGATTTTTGTTCATCTTTGCCACGAGGCATTGCATTCATTGTATATTTGTAATCTTTGCTGAGATCAGCAAAAAGTTCTTTTACCATCCTTCTTGGCTCCGTATCACATCAATTTCGCGTGTCATAATATCTTGATTGTGCCAATTACTGCGATAATGATGTTTAAAAAACTTACTTTGTACTGGTGTAAGGATATTCATTGGTAAAGATAGTTGTCTAGCAAGATCATCGGCTTTGATACTTACTAATTCACCAGGTGCTAGATGTTTTACATCTTCCCATATAGCATCCAACTTTGCAAAGTCTTGTACGTCTTTATAGTTCCAATCCTTCTGCAACATTGTTTTATATGTTCCAAGTCTTGATCCTGCAATAGCCCATAGTCCGTGTTCTGTATCTGCACCTATATTGTGCCATATGGTTAAATGATCTAAGTTTCTATTATGTACACTTTCTTTAAACGCACTTGCACTGGGCTTGGTACCTTTATCAAGGCACATCTTTACGCCTTCTCTAAAGCCTGCACGGAAAGCATGTTTTGCACTTTCTCCAGGATATGTAGTTGAATAGCAGTTGTACATTGGCCAATATAGATCATCAAAGCAAAATTCTACGTCAGTTTCATCTGCACCCGCACTTGCTTCGTGTGTACGCATGTTTTGTACAAACGTTTTTGTCCATGAGCTAATACCTCCGTTGCCATACATAAGTCCGTTTATATCGTTGCGGGCACGCCATCTGTACACTGCTTGTTCGTACTGATCTGTTTTGTATTCGATCGTTTCGTTGAAAAAACTTTCTTGTGGCAAGTTATCGCCATCAATTAGTATAAAACGTTCTGTATCGCTTGCGTCAGCAGCCGCTTTGTGTGCCGCATCTGATCCATGTACTCCATCTACACGTTTAGCCCACGGAACCATGTTGCGTATTTTTACCCAAAATTCTTCTTTTTTGGGCTCGTCATAGCTCAAGTATATACAATCTAAATCAGCAACATCAATCATTCTTTCTATACTCACCTGAGAATGGTGTGAAATCTGTACCACCGGCAAGCACACATGCAATATTGTAGTCACCGACTTTTTGATAGCTAAAGATTGTAAACGTTCTTGTTTTAGGATTGACATACATTAATAAATCAACCGTGACCAAATCTGGCTTTGATACTGGTTTTATTGCAAACACTCCACTTGCAAACTCTTGTTCGCCGTGTTCGTTTACTATATCTGAAAGATACTCAATGCCTTGCTGACTACATGGAACCTGCATGTTTAATAATAATTGTGTTCTTTCTGGCTTCGGCATTGGTTTTGGTATTTCTTGAGCATGTGTAGTAAATGATATTAAGCCTAATATCACAATAATAATGTACTTCATAATAATTCCTTTGTCTTAAGTTTCCACTTAGTAGAACTTGTTTCATCTAAGATTAAAACATTTGTTTTATTACATGCTATACCATCAGCACTGGGCACTAATTTTCTTAGATATTGTATACTAGCTGTACTTACAAGACAATCATCTTTAACAATAACATCATATCTACCTACCGTATACTGCTCTTTTGTAACTGTGACAAAATCACCTTTTAGTTTTTCCATACTATATGCAATGGGTTCACCAGTTTCTTTATTATAGTACAATCTGTATGTGAAGTCAACCGGTTTGTTTACAAGTTCAGCACTGGCGTTTATTAATTTTATAAAGTCTTCAGCAAGCATAATATTTGCCAAATTCTACTGCAAGTTGTTTTTGATGATAGTGTACAAACCCATGTTGATTGTAACCGTTTATACGAAATACTCCTTTGTCTATCTCCCATATAAGTTCTTTATGCCAATCTTCGATCGATGTACGCAACACTTCTTGCTTACAATGTACAATCTGTGGGCCGTATCCTGGAGTAATATAACCATCAGCATTCAGTGCGTAAATTAAATCAGTATTTGCAACTTCGTCTTGTGCTCCTTGTATATCTGTTTTTACTTGATCCCATTTTTCAAAGCACTGTCTAACACTTTTAAAAAATTCTTGTGACTCTCTGCTAACACGCCAATAGGTAATTGCATTATAGACATCTGGAAGTTTATTTTTATCAAATATTTTTCTATAGTGTCTTGTGTATGCAGTTTTATTATATTGATTCCTACATCCAGTACTGATCCAAACAGGAAACTTGCGATAATGTGTCCACCAATGGTCCACCGGTCCACTGAGTATCATGTCTGCTTCTAACTTTACTGTTTCATGAAATGGACTAGCGTGATACACTTGCCAATCGTTTGACCAACCACCGGTGTTTCCCCATGGCAACTGTTTTACAAAATCAAATAGACTATTGGTATATTCAATATCAGTAAGCAAACATATTTTTACATCTGGATGCCAATAGCGTATGCTTTTTGCAAGTGTTTCAGCACATTGAATATATTCTTCTGTTGCAGGTATGATGTAGCCGTTGTCTGCTTCATATTGCATATAGATTCTCCAAATAACTTTTGCCCATTATGTGTAGATCCTGGTTACGTGTATAAAATTTTCCGTCAATGGACCACCGGTCCTCGTCTAAAGAGACTTCAACTGCAGGCTCAACATTAACAAGAGGCCATGGAATATCGCAATGCTCTGGTACAGTATTTCCGTTAGCAACTAAGAGTGCAATACTTAGGGCATAATCATTTCTAAATTTACGACCATCAAATTGAAATGCATTTGCATAGTGCTGATAATTTTGTTCAACCATTTGCCACATTCCAAACACATCTTCTGAGAATTGGCTTTTATCAAATACAACTACAGTTGCCCACCACATTGTGCTTTTGTGTAATCCAAATGTTTCTACAGTTGTTTTTTTGGTTGCTGGCATAACATTTTTGTGTGCAAAAAAACTTTGTGTACTGTTAAGTAAATTTTCAAGCACAGTACTGTTGATCATATAGTCTATATCCACCAGTAAGGTGCGTTCATAAGGTGTAACATCAAGTGCTCCACTTCTGCCAGCGTTGTGCCACAGTGTGGTTTTATCAGTGTCTTGCCAGTATTTGTAATTTTTTGTTACTGGTTTACTTACTATAATTTCTTTGTCAAATGTACTATTGTTTAAGGCAGTGTCTGTAACAATACTAACAGGAATATCTAAATATTCTTGAATCCTATTTGCACATTCTAAAGCAATTTTGGTATATTTTATATCACTGTTGAATGCATATAATAAAGCACCAACCGTCATCTTTGTTTTGACATTTCTTCATATTCAGCATGCCATGCATTCATCTGTTCTTGCCAGAGTTGTAAGGCGATTACTTGTAGTTCATCGGTGTTTACTTGTACTGGTGTATCGTATATGTCTAGTAGTATTGCAGTATCATCACAAATTTCACATAAACTTAAAAGCTCTGGACCAGCACGCCACATACCGCCATTGTGTGCAAATATCATTTTTGCTTGATATGTTTCTTTAAGCACCAGCCTTGCTTGCTGATGATCAAATCTTTTGCGTATTCTTTTGACTAAATCTTGCATGCGAATACTTAGCCACAAAAAAACCCTAGTTAATAAAAACTAGGGTTTGTAGTATTTGTTATAAAATTATGTCTGTGACCAACTTGGTGTGTTTTGTGTAACAGTTCCCCAAGTATCACTTAGTTGTGCTGTACTTGGCGGACGTACAGTTGATACCTGTGTTAATGTTCCGTCAATGTTATCAGGTGATGCTGGATCCGGTGGAGCATAGTCATCTGATAAGTCTGTGTAAATTGTTATTACATTACCCGATATGCTATATGAAACTTCAATTTCGTTTGAACCATATGGTGCACTTGGTACCTGTTTAAAGTTCAATGATGGTGTACCATCTAATGCGTATGCACCTTCTGTTGTATTAAGTGTAGTAGGTGAACCTGAGCCACCAATTTTTGTTAGGCCTGTGTATGAAACACCGTTAATAGTTTTAGCTGCGGCTGCACCAGTGAGTACCAATGTACCTGAAGCAGTTAACAAGTTTGTCCATGATGTGTTTTGATCACTGGTTGTACCACCTGATCTACTCCATGACAAACGAATTTGTCCACCTGCATTAAAAAAGTATCTCAACTGATTTGCACTTGCAAACGTAAATGTTTTTGATAGTGTTGCACTGTTGTTCCAACCTGCAGTTGAAGTAGTTGATACAGATGAGTCAGATCCTTCTGCGGCTGCAAAATTTCTGTTAGTATTTACATCTGTTATGTTCTGTGATAAAGCAGCAAAAACCGCAACTGTATCTCCAGCACTTGGCTGAGTAATTGATGTTATAGATATGCCTTGGTGTGCTGCGAGCGTAGCAGTTCTGGCTACTAAGTTTGCCCAGTTTGTGGCTGCTACAGTACCACCTGCACTAACTGCTGGCAAGGTAGTTGATTGCCCATAGCCTTTATCACCAGTTCCTGTACCCAATATAGTATTAATATTGTTTACACTGTCATCACCGGAGCCAGCGGCATTTCCCGTTGCAAATATATTGTAGTCGTCGTCTACAATGGTTGAACCTACTGTATATGTCATCTCTTTTTATTTCCTTTGTATTAGTATCTAATGATACGCTAATAGTTATACTATTAGCTGGATATCCTACATATTTATAATATTAAACTATTTTTACAATAGCTTCTATACTGCCAATTCCTTCGTCTGTTTTGCTTTCTAGAGCACGTCCAATTACGTTGAAACTTGTAATCTCATCTAAGTTTGCAGCTCTTGCGGTTCCGTTTCCGGCACTTACAAGTCTGTCACCTTTTGTAACAAATCCCATTACGTTTACAGGCACTCTTCCACTCATCGCAATTGGTGGATGCGTAGCATTTGACCCTGCATTGCCGTTCATCAAGTATGCTGGTTGTGTCGAAACAACACCAAATACTTTAGAACTTAATTCTTCTACGCAAAGTGTAACTTCGTTTACACCGCCTAGTTCAACAATTGTTCCTGGAGCGTATTCTGCATCTGCATGAAAACGCTCAGCCATATCAGCGTATTGTGCTGATGTTGCTTTAGCATGAACAGTATTGAATCCTACACTAGCAGTACCAATGTTTCCAACACCATCTGCTTGTAAATTTGTTATATCTCTTACGCCTACAGTTGCAGTTGCTCCATCAAGTTGAATCACTGTTGTAGTAACTCCACCATCGTTTACTGTTAATATAGTATCACCGTCTGATGTTTGGTTGGCTATAGTGACATCAGTTCCTGAAACTGAAATTTTAGCATCACTATCTGCACCAACAAATAATCCTGTGTCTGATAACACACTGATACTTGTGTTATTGCTTGTGGCCGCATCTGATCTCATAAAACTTGTTGAATTGAGTGTATCTAGTGTATCAGCATTTGTTGCGGTTCCGTTAAACACTGCGTTTGATACTGTTGTACTCATATTCAAACCTGGACCAATAGTAGCAAATCCTGAAATAGCTACTGCCGGAGTAAATGTAGCATCTTTTGAGAATATCGAAACTATAACGTTGTTTACATACATCTGTACCACAACGTGATCACTTGCAACGTTATCTGTAATAGTTGTTACAATAGCACCTGATGTTCCTTCGCCACTTGTAAAACTTGGACCAATAGTAATAAAAGTGGATCCATTATAAACTTTAAGTTGGTCGTTTGTTGTATCAAACCATAAGTCACCAGCTATATTTGAAGTTGGTTGGCTAGTGGATGCAGTCGCAGCCGAAATAACCTTAAAAGTTGTTCCGTTGTACACTTTCATCACATTGTTTGTTTTATCGTACCAAAGTTGACCTGTTAACGGTGCTCCTGGTGCTGATGTATTTGCCGCATTTTCAAGTAAACGTATGAAGTTCTCGTCTAAGAATTCACCGTAACCAGCGTAGTTTTTTCCGACTAGTACCTGACTCGAATCTGTGTTGATAGTACCATCCGCAACTACTGCAAAAATTGTACCATCTGTTAAGTTAATGGTATATGACATTTTGTTTTACTCCGTTTTCTAAGTGTATTTATGTTGCACTAAGATTAGTTAATGTTTGTATACGAACTGTATAATCAATTTGTATCTGTCTGTTCAATGATTTTTGAACTGGGTGAAAGATAACATGTGTTATCAATCTAAGGTCAGTTGCACTTCCGTTCCAAGTTTTTAATCCTAGTTCATCAAATACATAATCACCGTTGAAATCTGTTGAATTATCAAATGCTTGTTGCCCTGATGGCTCGCCATAATCTAACAGACAACTAACAAGTATATCTGAATAAACTTTACCTGTTGTATGTGTTATAGTAAGGTTATTACTGCTAGTGTCAGTGTTACTTGCACTGTTATCGTCTACTACTTTTGAGTAGGTTGGATTGTACAAGTTAGCATTCTGTCCTGTTGTGTTTGGTGGCAAGTAGGTAATCACTCCTGTAGGATCAACACTGCTACCGCCGTTGCCAAAACTCATACTATAAATTTGGCCAATAGTTTTATTTGCTAAACTATTTGCTATACTTTGACTTATATTTTCATAGTGTATAGCATTTCGTTTGTCAACAATAACTTCACCGCTATTAGGATCAAATATCTTAATATGCCCACTGATAGCAAGTTGTCCTGCTTCGTTTGGACGTTTTTCTTCTTGATCCACTATGGCCTCATTTTTTGTTTCTTGTTCCATACTGTATTTACCTTATTCATTAACTACCAGTTTAACTCTTTAAGAATGTTACTGCTGGTGTTGTTTGATCTTGTAACGGAATGCCGTTACTTGCAGTACCACTACCTTGTGCGTACATTACTTTAGCAGTAACTTGACTGAACCAAACTTCCACATTTGCAAGTGGTGGTGTTGTAAGTGTTACTTCTGTAAACGCACTATCTGTTGCAGTGATTGTGTAATCTGTGTCTGGTACAAGCACTGTACCAGCAACTGTGACTGTAATTGATTCAGCAAGTTCTGTACTGTCTAAGCCAGTTGGTACTATTATACTTGTTGTAAATCTAGTAGTTGTACCATCACCAACATTTGTTTTATCAGTTGTTGTTTTTTGTTGATATGTTGCAGGAAGTTGCTCTCCTGGGCCCACGTCGCTTACACTGGTTCCTGTTGCATGTGCATAGACTCCTGTGCCTGCAGTACCACGTCTGAGATCGCTAACAGTATTATTGCCTAAGTCTCTCACTCTGTATGTAATTCGTTCACCACCAACCATAAGTTGTCCAAAAATATTGTTATCTAAATCAGGCTCGCTAAGTTTACTTGCATCTTGTAGATGAATTTCTATATCGTCAATTGCAAGATCTTGTGCAAGTTGTGTTGTATTTTGCGTATTCATTCTTAGCAACTTTTGATTGCCTAACATGTCTTGAAAGATTCTAAAGTTTAAGCTGTTTGGAACCACTGTGTTTGTAAACATAGTTACTGCTAACACGTCGGCAGCATTAATAACATTTCTATCCAATACCAATGTGGTTTTGTTATCAGTGCCTGTGGTTAAATCATATTCTGATTGACTAATAAATGTTCCGTTTAATGTAACTATAAGTCTTTCAGGACTGTCTACAAGTCTGCCAAGTGCAAAGTTGTTTGTATCAATGGTTGTACCAACAGTTTCATCAAATTCACTTGCATCATAAGCATCTTCGTCGTATGCAACTCCTGTTGTAATACCTGTAGTAGTTGGTCCAACAAATACTTTTGTAAGTATGTTTTGTTGAGCAGTATCATTGTAGGTGTACACTGCGAATGTTGCGTTAGCGGCAGCACTAACACGTAAATCTAACTGATCGCCAAGTAAAATATAATCTGCTTCAGTTGTTGTGAAAATCTTAATATCACTATTAGCAGGAGGCATACTAGCAGTTGTAAATTCAACATATCTATCGCTTGATCCATCCCATGCACTTAGGTTCCAATCGACTGCTAAATTTTTCCTTACATTATCAACATAAACCAATAGATCATTATCTGCAACTAAACCTTGATTACTGATGCCAGTGGTGCTTATGTAATAAGGACCTGCACTTGAACCATCACCGGTGTATTCAATACCTTCTGGCGGACGAAGTCTTAATCCTTCACGTTGTACAACCATGTTTGCCTGGTTTGTACCACCTAAACTGTTTGTTAGTGGATCGAGTAAACTTGAACCATCGTATGTGATATACTGTACTAATGGAGTGCTCCATGAATATTGTACAGGTGTTGTTGCTCCTAGTACACCAAAAGTAATCCAATCACTAGCACCATATGTGCTTGTAAATGTAATTGCAGTAGCAAAACTACCACTAGCGGCAAACGCATAGTCTGATATTATTGTACCATTAACAAAAATTACCATTTGGTTAATCTCAGAGAACACTACTGGAATGGTTGCAACATTACTAGTAATATCACTTCCAACAATGCTTTCTTTGTAAATCTGTGAACCGCCACCTAGGCCATAAATCTTAATTGCAATATTACTTCCAATTGCACTTGGCATAGTTGCACCGAGTGTAACTACTTTGTTTACCCAGTCAATTGTGTATGCAGTGTTTGTAATGCTTTGTCCACTTGTAATATCAATTACTTCTATGCCAACTGGATGTAGCATTGCACTTGTAAAATCAAGTGTTGTTCCGGCTCCGTTAAACACAACATTTATTGTTGCAATGTTAAAGCCGTGTCCGTCACTGCTCCAATCACTGCCTGGACGTGTGTAAACTTTTAGATCAAGTGTGTCAAATTCGCTTCCAGGTATAAGTTCTTCAGGAGCATGTGAACTATAGGTATCTATAAAAGCGCCACCTACTACATTAATGTCTGTTGCACGGACACCTAAGTATGTGTCTGTAAATTCACTTTCGTAAATGACGTCAAGTATTGCAGGATCATATGTTGGTAATCCTTCTGGACCAAAATCTATGTTATCAAATGGATTTATGTCAAAGTTTCCAACATCATATCCAGTATTCTGATTAAAGTTTGGACCTTGAACTTGTACGCCAGGATAGTCTATACCTGTCATCACTTGTGCTAGTTCACGTCCTGGTTCATTTGGCTCTGGAGTATATAATCCAATAGTTCTGTCTGCACCATCTAGTGTTGATTGATCAACTTTAGTATAGTTGTCAGGATCAAATACTGTGCCACTTGTAAAATTAAAATTTACACTATAAACTTCTGGCAAACTAACGTTTACAACTCCAAGTGTTGGTACCGGATATCGAATTAATTGACCAGCAGTGTATACAGTACTTGCAGTCCAATCTAACACTTGACTGGTGTATGTAATTCTGTCATACTTGACTGTTGTTTTAAAGTCACGTACCTGTTGTGGTTCTAACACCACTACCGCAGTTGCGCCTGTTCCGTTGCCACCTGATATTGTTAATGTTGGCGTAGTTATATAACCACTTCCTAGAGTGTCTACGGTAATTCCGGTTACTACACCAGCAGTGTTTACAGTTGCAGTCATTGTTGCTTGTGTCGTTGCATCACCTGTCACTACCACTTGCGGAGGTACAGTGTAACCACTTCCGCCATTTAGAACTTTAACTTCTTTTACAATAAGTTTATAATTGTTGTACCATTGGCTCCATGGAAATGTAGTCCATACGCTAGAAGTACTTGGTACTGCACTTAGTGATGTTGGAAATTCGCTATCATCTAGTATAGGCGAAACAAATTGATTTCGCAATGCATCATAATATGCAGGAAGATCAAAGTCTGTAATACTACCGTTGTAAGTATCCTCGCCTTCATAGCGTAAGTTAAATTCTCTAACTTGTACATGATATGGTTTTACTTCTTCTATGTATTGACTTACAAAATCCTGATTGTCTCTTCTAAAAATTGGATATTCTATTAGGTCACGTATTTTATGATTGACATCAATCAGTGATGTCTTAATCAACCAGTCTGGAGCAGGTTGTTCACTCATAATAAATTCAAATGTAAGTATTAGAAGTTCGTTCCTGAATATCTTTAGTTCGTTTACAAAAATTTCTTCGTTTAATGCTTTAAGTATTTGTCTTGTTTCAACATCAGGCGCTTGTGCAAATCTTTGTGCATCAAATGCTTCAACATCAAAGCCAAAATTTCCAACTGAATAATCCCAAATTGTTTTGTCAACTGCAATGGTTCCATCTTCTAAGAAAACTCTTGTCCACTCACCAGTTGTTGTGCTATACTGATAGACTTCTTTCTTTCCAAAACTGTTTGATTCAACGGTAGCCCATGATTGATTTGGCACATCTTCGAGTGCAAGTAGATTACTATACACTTCTACTTCGTAAGCACTAGCATTTGCACTACTGTAGGTTGTTCCATCAGCATTTAAGCCATTCCAATCTACATAACTCCAATATAGTTGTGTATCATAGTTTTGTACTCTTGCTAACTGTAAACTAGGTCCAGCAATTACAGTATATATTGTCCATAGTCCTTCTTGGGTACTGTCACTTGCTACCAAATAGTTATAACCAACTGCTACTTGATTTAGATCTTGATACGTAAGTTCTGCATAGGTTAACACACGTTTATCCCACAAACCACTTACGCTTGTTGGTTCTGGATCTGAACTGTTTAGTAATTTAAAACTTTTGTCTTCTGATATAGGATACAGTTTCATTATCCTATTTGCACGTGTCATATAATTTTCAAGTGCAAGAAATCTATCTATAAAGAAACTTTGTCTTGGACGGAAACTTACACCATATTTGTCAGCAGGGCTCAAAGTAGGATCTGGCACATTGTTACCAAGTGTATCAACTCCACAATAACTATCTAAAAACTTTCTGTAAAGTCCTGTGCCTAAGAAACTGTTAGGATCATTGTCAGTGATTAAATCATATTCACTGTGTACTGCATCAGTGTTTTCTAGTTTATCAAATTCAACGTGCAGTATAGTGTCTGTCCCAACCAATTGTGTACGTACATTGTATAAACCAATTGTGTTTTGACTTAATGCCGCACTGTATGATACGCCACTTGATCTCGGATCAGATATGTATTGTGTAATAGCATTTGAACTAAGTGTTTTGCCAGTTGGAACTGCAGATAATCCTTTGACCCAATAATAATAATTTGAAACAAATGTTCCTGCACTATCAAGCTCGCTGGTTACAACGTAACTATCAGTTGTATAAACTGTGCCTGGTCCTGTGTAGTTTGCTGGTGCAACACTGTTCTTAGTCCATTGATAGACATCAACTGACGAACCTGGAAACAGTTGTCCCCAACGTCTTGCTTTGTATTCTATAGTGTCTTGATGATAATCAATGAATCTAACTGTGCTTAAATCCCACCAAAAGTGTCCTAAGTACTCATCTCTCCACTGCGAACCAAAATTGTTTACTGTGCCAGTGTTGTAGGCTGCAGGATCAATACCACCTTGATAGTTTATATTAGCACTCGCCGCTCCTAGTATTTTACCTTGTAGTGGATCAATGAAATCTAAATATGTATCTACTTCGTTACTTACTTTATCATATGTAAACACACTGTTAAGCAGAGCACTGTTGACCATTGGTTGCTGATTGTAAACAATTTTCCATGCACTTTCTTTGTTTGCATTAACAAGTTGTGTTACTCTTCCATAATCACCGGAACTATCATTTAAATCATCGTTTGGTGCTCCGACTAATAATACTCCGGCATAATAATCAACTGCACTACCAAACTTATCAAAACTTACCATGCTTGTATCGTAAATCTGTTGTCCAAAAACAAACTTGCCTGTATTGGTTGCACTTGCATTGGCGGCGTTTAAAAAGTTATAGGTATATGCTACGCCTGATTCCTCTAAAGGATCAATTAGCAGTGTGCTTTTACTATCAAAATATGTTGTATTGCTATCAAACGTGGTTGGCAAGTTAGCAGTAGCATCTGGAGCACCAACAACTAAGGTTGTTGCAGTGCTATCAATTTTAAGGCTTTGTCCAAAATGCCCAAACTGTTGTGCTACCGGAGATACAATAGTTTGTGCAAATACCATTTGAGCGAGTCCTAAATCTGCAAACGCAGTTCCTGCTCCTGGTGCTACTTGTAGTTTTATAAATGCTTCACCTGCTTGTACATCAACAAGTGTAATTTGTAATGCTCCACTGACTTCGGTTGCCTTAATGTTTGGCAAATCTGCAGTGGTGATATCAGTTACTAAACTAGCAACTGTGGTTCCAGTTAAGGTCACAAAATAATTGTTTATTCTTATACTATCAGTGGCAGTTAAAACTGGGTTAGTTACAGTACCAGTAATGGTTCCAAACAATCTGGATTGATTAATCCACCTATCAACACTTCCGCCTTGTTCTGTGATTGTACTATCATTTGGTTCTGCAATATATAGACTACAATTTGTACTACACATGTCTACCACTTGACCAAAATTGTATGCTTCACCTACTGTTGGCGAATTAATAGTTTGAACCAATCTAAAGTTGTTAGTTTCGATCTCAACAATGTCACCAACATTAAGTGTGTACGGATTTGTTGCAGTTCCAATTGTTATTGTAGTACCGCTAAAACTAAATTCTGCATTGTTATTTTGTGCAGTTGGTACTAGGTATGTTCCGTTTACTGTTACTGCTGGTGTGCCTTCGGGTGTGTCAGATGTTGTAAAACTTTGTGTGGTTGTTGATGCAGTTTGAACTTGGAAACGCTCTACACTTCTGTCATAAATGTACACCTTACCAGCATCAGTTGTTGTGGTAGATCCAACAGTAACTTCAGCACCAGGTGCTCCAATGATAACTTGTCTACCATCTGTTGTAGTGGATATGCTTTGCCCAGGTAAGTCACCAACACTACCACCGGTGTTAATAGTTTTTACAAAATCCCAATATGTTTTTGCATCAATTAGTAGTGTGCCAGAGCTAATTGCTACTAGCAACGTTACAGTATTGCCGGCAAATGTATAATCGTGTATTGGACGCAACAACGCACCATTATAGTAAACTGCAAAACTGTAAATGTCATTGACTGTGAATAAGGTAGCAGTGCTAAAAGCCGTAGTTGATCCTGAAGGTAGGTAAGTTACACCTTGACGTCTTGTTATTACAATAGTATCATTCTCATTTGGTGCAGTTCCAAATCTTACAACTTGATTTGTGCCACTTGTTTGTACTGTATAATCACTACCAGCAGTTTGTGATACATTGTTTCTGGTTACTGCTATTTGTGTTTGTGCAGTTGCATTTACCGCACTGACAACAATTGTTCCTGTAATAATAAAATCTGTTGTTGTAGCATCGCCAGTAAATTTAAGTGTTTGACTTTGCACACCAACTTGTTGATATGCCCAAACATAATCGCCACTAACAGTGGCTGTTGGAGCACTTACGTACAACCAACGCTCATCTGCACTTACTGCAACGTCTTGTCCAAAGTTGTCTACATCATTTGTTCCTGTGTTAAACAATTGTGTCTGCGAATATTCGCCGTTACTACTGTTTCTTCTTATACCGACTGCATAACCTTTATTACTATCACTTGCAGGTGCTCCTGCAACTATACGTTCGATAGTTCCAACACTTAAACTTGTGCCTGTGCCTACAAATCCAGCGGCAGTAGGTGTCATAATTGTGTTTTCTTTGTATGTATCAGTGTCTGATTTATTGTAACAGTATACGGCACCTTTTCCGCTTGCATATCCTGGTGCACCAATTGCTAGTCCACCTGTAACTCCTTGTTGAACTGTTGTACCATATAGGTCATTAAGTATCGGAGTGTCAGCATCTAATTCAGTAGCGGTACCAAATGGATTTATTTTTTGTAGTACTGCCCAGTTGCCATCACCGTAATCGTCAACCCATGCTTGGTTGCCTGGCACTATTGCATTTGCAAATGTTGAATTCACAACATCACTTGCTTGTGCAAATCTCACACTTTCAAGAGCAAGTGTCAATCCGATTCCTGTAAGAGAAGTTGTTTCTCCAGGCAAACTAAGTGTTACTGTGATAGTCTTTAAACTTGGAACACTTTCTATAATATAAGCACCGTCAACTGCAACGTCAAAATACTTTATAACGAGTCTAGTGCCTGTTAGCAAATTATGATTTGTATCAAATGTAAATGTACAAGTACCGTTTAGGTTATCAACTACAGTTGTGACCAGTGCATTAACTAAGTTGTTTCTATAAATGTTCCAATCATATGAATTTGCTTTTGCTACCCATATGTTTGTTCCGATAGCAATGTTTTCAAGATTAGCCGCAATATTGGTTAAGTCATCAAAGTTAAAGACTTTTATATCTACATCATCATAGTTTACATACCCTGCAGTAGGAAGTGCTACATCATCAGGGATTGTACCAACTGTTGGCAGTATATTCTTATTGGTAATTTTATAACTTTGTTTCCAAATATTTTCTAATAATATTTCTTGATTTGCAGTGGTTATCTCACCTGGGTCTATAACTGCAACAGTGCTTGGATTTCCAAGAAGTTTGCTTTCGTCTAATCTTAACTCAAAGTAACTTCTATTTGCATTAGCTCCATAAATGCCACGTTGTATTGCCCAGTTCTCTCGTATGTCATATTCAGCTTCTTCTTTGCCGAGGTTAGCAGATTTAAATTGTTCCGCTGCACCTAATGTGCCTTTTGTACCTAGAAACTGTGAATACAATCCTGCTTGCGAAATGTCATCTAAGTTTAGGTTCTGCATATACTGTCTTGGACGGAAACCAATTAGTCCTAATCCTAGTAACGTTGCATCGCTTTCTAAATTTGCAGTGTTGATATCATAGTTTTCACGTAGTGCATCTGCTTTAGTTGCAATGTTAGGCAATAATCCAGTTTGTATCTTATCGTAGTCACTCTTGATCCAATCAGCAAACACAAATTCTGGATTTGGTGACAACAATCTTGTTGCACTCCAGTATGCTTCTTTGTACAACACAATCTGTCCTTTTGTGTAAGACTGATTTGCTACCCATTCTTTGATATTATCTTGGTTAAGAATAAATCCTTGTGCATCAAGTGTACCGTTCCAATCAAAAACAGTGTTGCCGTTTAACAACAGTCTGTTCTGCCTTGCTCCAGTGACTGGATTATAAATTAAATCATTAAAAATACTTACATTATCAAATACAATAATGTGTTCGTAGGACGTATATCTTGCATTCAGAAAACTAAATGTTTGATTGTTTAGTCCTATAAGTTTAAGTTCGTTGTCCAAGCGTTCTACTGCATAGTCCTTACCAAACAGAGGCTCAAAGTTTTGATCAAGCATAATGTCGTTTATGTTTTCATTGTTTAAACTTTCAACAACTGCAAAGTCACGTTGTAACTTTAGTATATCTGCACCAGGATTGAGATTGATTAAACTACCGACTGTCCAGCTTTGCCCTACCCAGTATAAAAACTCTCTTGCCATCTGTGTCCAGTTAACAATTGTATCATTAACTTGGCTATCAAATTGCAATCCTTGCTTTTGTAATAATGCTCCGTAACTGCTAAGGAAATCTACAACTGCATTAGTGCTTGTAAAAGTATATCCATAAGGCACTTGCACAACATTGTCGCTATAAGAATTATTAATTCTGCTCTGTTGTCCATTTACGTCTATACTAGTAAATTTGCCAGTTGGAACACTTTGTAGTATTTCAAAATATGGCTTTGTTGTTGAGTAACCTGATACTGAATATCCTGCACTTGTTCTTTGTACTGTTACTGCACTAAATTGTATTTCAGCAAAACTAGGATTTTTATATAAAAATAAATTGTAACTCTCATCTGGTAAAAGCAAACTACTGTTTAAACTATTTGGCGATGACTTTTCGCTAAAAATCTTTAGGTATGACTTATCACTAAAACTAGCCATTCTATAGCATAATCTAACATCAAGATTAGCCAGTTTGTCTGTAACCACAACAGTGCTATCTATACCTGTTACTCTATTGTAGTCTACAACAAAATTTATGTAACTATTCTTACTGGTTCCGTTGCCATAAATTACAAGTTCTGATGATTCAATTCTAAATCTATCGTTGTACAAATATTGATTGTAATCTGTGTTGTATTTGTATAGGTCTCTGTCAGCAAACAAACTAAAATATTTTGCTGGTTCTGTAAGTGCTAATAATCTCTGTATTGCAAAGGGATAATTACTACTTCTTCTCCACGCAGTCTGTGTTGGAGCATAATCACCTGCTATCCAACTTTTTACAAAACTGCCTGAATCGTAACTACCAACAATACTTTGCATTGGACTTACAAGATTACCTTGTGAATCTGTTGGTAAACACTCGAGCAATTGTGGACGAACAAAATCTTCTACTACAACATTACCTGTTGGGTATGCAATAATTCCTTTTGCCATATCGTCCCATAATACAGTGTTACCACTTGTATAGGGTGCTGGACCATATCTAGTATTCCACCAACTTGGCTCAACACTAAGTCCTACCATTTCCCATGGACGTGTATGTGGACTATCAGTGTCATAGAGATCAAAATATATGCCTCTCCAGAACCCTAACAGTGGATCTCCATCTAGTCTGTTTTGACTGTTACTATAATTCCATGTAAACTGATCATCAGCATTATATGTTTGATCTTTATATGGCACACGGTTAGCACCAACCCATGCAAGGAAACTGGTGTTTAATATGTTGTTTATTTCTGTAAGCGTGTACGCCGTTGTTCTGAACTGTCCAGGTATGACATCGCTAGATCTTAACGGTGGATCGTACTTTTCAGCAACACTAATTTTAATATTGTTGTAGATACGTTTTTCTAATTCAAGTAATACATCGTTTCTGTAATCGCCAGTTTCCCAAGCAACGGTTAAACTTCCATCATGACCTTGAATAACAGTTGTAGGAGTCACATAAGTGTTGTCCACAAACGATTGCGGAAGATACACTGGGTAAAGTCCAAGCATACTCGGAGTGGCTGGAATATAACTTCCATAAGTTGCAGTATATTCGCGAATGGTAATAATATCATCATTTTCCAGCGTGATCTTTTCACTGTTAATTGTAATACGAGGACCATCGGTGGCTACTGTGTATTCGTCACCATCTCCAACTAATATAGTTTGTATGCCAGTGCTTTTTGGAGTGAGATAAACTAATATGCCGTTGTAATTGGCACTTGTAAAATCATAACTGTAAAGAGTGTCAAACACATATGTTGATATAGGACTAAAAGTATATGTTGTTGTTTCAAATTCGTTACCACTTGGAATTGCATCAGTCCAATAAAATGGTGCATTTGCAGTCTTTCCGGCGTTTACAGATAGTAAGGTAGTGTCTAATATGGTTGCAGTAGTTTTACCTGACCAATCGTTATTTGCAACAAAATCTAAAATTTTGTTTTTAGTTTTTGCATATTCTTGACTGTTAAATTCTAATGCACGGAAGTACTCAAACTCTCTGCCGTTAATAAACGGAGTAGTCATTGTTAGTGGCGCACTTTGTTGTAATATTAAATTGCCATATGGTACAACATTGCCAAGATCACGTACATTATTTGATCCGTGTATCTTACCACTAAACTCTTCTAAGTTTTGACAAATACTTTCATAGTGTGTACGTACAGTTCCAAGTGTAAAATTTTCACTGTTCTTGTTCAAAGCGTTTGATTCTAAGTTACTAGGAATAGTATAAAAACCAATTGTACTTGCACTGTTGCTTATAACTTGAATTTCAACCACTGCACCTGTTGCAGGCTCAGTAGCAGGTTGTCCTACAACATTTGCATTGAAAGTAATTACAGTGACGTTGTCTGTATTGGTAGTATAGGTATATGTGTTTGCAAGTACAAACTGTCCGTCAACAAAAACTTTTACAGGTATTTTTGCAGTATCTGTAATAACTGGCACATCTAAAACTAACGGAATACCTGCATAATCAAAAGTAAAACTTTGGCGTTGTACACTTGTATCAAAATGTGTTTGCCATCCAAGTAACTTATCAAAAGTTGATATTGTATCGTACTGTCGAATAATACCTGTGTCAATTTTTTGTGTTGAACTTGTTGCATTTTTTACGTAGGTAAATGTATCTGTATATAAGTTATTATCAAATACAATATCTCCAACATTACTGATTGAAAAATATTTCAAAGGTTGTTCAATAATGGTGTCAGTGGCGCCAGTTCCAACTGCGTAACTGAATATTTTTGTTCCTATAAATGTTGTACTAGGATACACTGATGTATCACTGAGACTATAACCGTTTGCATCGTATACATCAAAAAGTGGTGGTTGATTTGTATCAGTTTTTTGTTGCCCACTTACCCATGTTGTTCCGTTGAACCAATAACTTTTTCCTTGTTCAGTAGTACCACTTAGCACAACAACATTTGTGTTTGTTGGTACTTCTGGTGATGTTAGACTAGCAGCCTGTAGATCAATTGTCTTTACACTACTGTCTTCAAAGTCTACAAAATTTACAGTATAGATTTTATTTTTAACTTGTGGATCACTATCATTGGCAAATATAATTCTTGAGCCTTGTATAAGTGTGTATCCATCAACACTGTAACCTATGCTTCCGTTGACATTTTGAAAAGCGTTTGTTTGTGTAAAATCAATAATATCAACTGGCTCTGTTGCTAGGGTTCCATAGTTGAATAATTTTAAACTTTTTCTAAATTCAAGTATTGGTCGTTTGGCTCTAGCATTGTTATCTATGTCCAAGGCAACATTGTTATATGTTGCAGTAGCACTTAATACATCTATGTGAAACCATCTGTTGCCACGACTCCATGCATTTTGATCAAGACTAGCTCTGTTTATTAACATATAATCTTGTGCAGTAGGAGCATTAGAAGTTGCATCATATCCACCTTCGTCAAAGGATAAACTGTCAAAAGGAACACTTGCACTTATAGTATAGGTTTCAGGAGTTACAAAATCAGTTACTGGAAGTAATTCAATTGCAGTTCCAACACCTTCTACATAATATTGATTTCCTTCGTAACTTGCAGGAACAATTTGTCCTGTGAATTCAACTTTCAATCCATTAGTAAAAATAACTCCGTTTGGTGACGTATACGTTTTCTTTCCAACAATATCTTCGTCAACATTCAAATCTGAAATGTTTGCTTGATCAACTAATCTTATTATGCCAAAATTTAATTCATCACTTGCATCTTGATAGTAAAGTATATCTAAGTTTGCAGTGATAAGAGGTTGTCTTTCAAATACACCATCAGCATTTTTGTAAAAAGTTACGCCAGCATAGTCTGTACCATAGTTGATAATGCTTTTGCTTAGATTTGCAATGTCTTGTACTTTTGTAAGTTCCATAAAAGGACGTGTTGGATTTTCATAGTTGTAACTTATTCTCCATTGCACATAACGCTCTGGGTCAGTTGCCAACGCTACACTATTGTCAAAGCCTGGATTAGGTATACCAGGGTCGTCTTGGTCAAACAATGTATCATCAAACGGAGTAAGTATTTCCCAACCAGTGTCAGTATCAGTGGTAATAATAAGTGTACGATCTTGTAAGTCAGTGATGCCGTCAATGCCGCCATGCTCTTCTAAAAACACATCAACAAACACATTGTTAATTTGATTGAACTGTAATGTGTCTTCGAGTAAATCTGTGCTTCCGATATCAGCAAGTGTAAAATAAAAATTTTGTGCAGTATTACTTGGAACGTTAAATGTCACTGTGCCAAAGTCATCGCCGTTGTTTGTTACACCTAATACTTCTCTTGAGCTTTGGTTTGGTTGTTGTGATAGGACACCGCTTGTACCAGGTTGACTTTGAATCCAAAAATTACGCCCACTATCGCTTACGTTAAAATTATACTCACCTTGCCTAGCAAGATTAATTGTAGGTAACGTGCCTGCATATCCTGAAAATGTATAACCTGTGTTTACATATTTTACATCATAGTCCGCACGTATAGGAATTGCATTTGCAAATACACTTACACTATCAGGACCAGCTGGTACCCAGTAATACTGTCCAAAGTTGACATATTTGTCAAAATCAACCATTGGATCAAAACTATAATATTCACTGTCAAATAATCTGTCATGCCGTGTAGTATTTGCACCTTGTAATTGTAAACTGTCAATTATACCCGGATAGGTAATAGTGTTTAAAACTTCAGTACCGTTGTCGTTTGTTTGTACAACTCCCGGTTCCAATTGATAATTGCTACGTGTTGTTGTCGGCTCAAGCACATAACTGTCTGATGCAGTGACGCCAGGGCCAATCTTACGCCCAATGTAACCTTCAGTAGGTTTAAGTTTTGGATTTTGTGTAAGTTGATCCAGTGTACTACGTAACAACTGCTTGTTAGCAGGTGTTTGAAATATTTCTGGTAAGAAATCTTCTGAGCGTATACGCTTAGCCATACTAGACTACTCCGCTATTTGGTGCAGTTCTTAACTGGCTACCTGTTAGTGCATCAATTACTTGGACATCATTAACTGTGGCAGCATTTACAAATATTTCATTTGCTTGACTACGTATTTCATATAAATCTCCAAACGATTTAAGAGGATCAGTTGGTACTAACACCACTGAACTTATAATACTTCCCAGTCTATCATGCAGATATGCACTAAGCTCACTAAAGAAAAACGTATCACCAAAATCCCAGTTTTCTATTGTAAAATAGGTGTTCATTGCACTTACAACTTGACTTTTAATTTCACTTACACTAGCAGTACTTGCAGTGTTTTTCACACACTTGATAGTTGCTTGTAGTTCAACTGACGCCTTTGTTCCAAATAGTGGCTTAAAGGTTATACTATTCAAAATAATATTGTCACTTATCATCTTGTACTGATCTAGTGTACTATAACTGGTTGTTAACTCATCTATTGTAGGCTTTGCTGGTTCTGTAACAGTGCCTGTACTATCACGTATGTAATTTTGATAAGCAATATAATAAGATTGTGTTACAAGATATAGGTCAATAATATTTGTTGTTCCAGGATCAATACGTCTGCTTAATGGAGCGTTATGACGATATTGAAAATATAATCCTTGTCTGCCAACATAGGTATCATAACCCGTTACCTCTGTAATTGTTCGTAAACCTTCATAATCAACTGTGAGCTGATAAAACTTTTTATCGGTGTATGCATAAAATACTTGTTTATCAGCATACTCGCTTTTTACAAGTTCAATTGCATCTTTGGTTGCAATCGTTCCTATTACTACACCAGAGGCGAGAGGCAAATATCTTTCTAAATTGTCAAAGTCAACTGTTTGTTGCAAGTAGATTCTTTTGTTATTAGGATTCACTGTCGGAGCAACAAGATCTGTAAAGTAGTCTGGATTGTCTGGTATTCCATCATTGTCTGAATCTTTGTAACTTATTCTCACTCTAAAGTCATCGACAAAGCCATCAGTTTCAACAGGTTGATCAATAATGTCTAATACTTCATCACTGTTCAATGTTGTACTTGAATCTGGTTTGTTGTTTGTTTTAAGCACATTTATAAAGTCATTTATAACTGTTCCGGTTTTTGGATCATATACTTTCTGTGTGCCATCATAGAAGAATCTTGTTTCTAACACACTGGCCCAAAAGCGTTGTAGGCTTCTTGAGCTAACTGTATATGTAACTCCATCAGTTGTAAAATCAACCAGCCAGGAATTATCCAGTCCTGTGCCTGATGTATTCTGTGCATATGTTAAACTAAATGTTATTGCGTTGTTGATATTAGTGCTAGTAATCACATACCAAGTACTTGTTAGATTATCATATCCTAACCCAAAATTTCTATATAACTCAATGTTTTCACGCATTGTGGTTTCAATTGCAGTTGGCAAATCTGTAATAAAGTTTGGAATAACTTCAGTTGGTACTGCGTTAGTAGGAATAAAATTGTTTAGCGTGACAGGTCCGGTGCCATCTGCATTATTGCCGACTCCTTGATTTGTCCCGTCAAGTTCTAATGCAGTTACAGTTGCCCATAACACTGTTTTATCTCCAGGCAACGTTGGCGATCCAACTGCTAACCTATTCGTAGCAGTAAAATATTGTCCTGCAGGAGGTGTAAATTTAACTAATCCACCTTGTGCAATATACTTTTTGTTATCACTTGCTTGCGGTCCTACCGGTGCAGGCGCTCCGCTAGCGACAAATCTAAAAAATCCTGTGGTTTCGTTGTTGCTGGTTGTGCTTTGACTCCAGTCTAAATTCAATACTGCTAGGTCTGGTCGAGTAAAGTTTTCATAATAAAACTCTTGCATACCACGACTTGCTAATACCGGCTCGACTTGATTTACAATTACATCTGTAATATCATTTTGGTCAACAAATGTGAAAGTAAAACTAGGTACTGCGGTGTTTTCGTATATTAATCCATCACTAGCAAAAACATTTGTGCTTGAATATTTTCCAGTGATATCTACAAGATCCAAATATCTACTAGTACCAATTGAGCTACGATTAACAGCCTTGGACTTGATTATAGTTGAATAAAGTGTATATGGAAAATTGTTGTAGTCTTCTCCGTTAACCATTCTGTTTTGTGTGTAATATCTTGCAGGAGCACGTTGTTTTATATCGTTAATATTTTCTCTGTTGGCGGCATTGCTCACTGGTTGAGTTAATGCACATGTAAAAGTAAGTGTTTCATTCCTACCTGTACGACTTACATAGCCAATTGAGATGGTTACGTTTTGCATCTCATCTTGATTGATAATATAACTTAATCCGTTACTGGCACGGACATAAGTTCTAAAACTGCCAACTGGTATGCTACTGAACACACCATCTCCAAAGTTTAAATTGATTTGATCATTTGTTCGAGAACTTATTGTAAAGTACCGACGTTGTTCTGGAGTTAGTTCTTCAACTGCGCCTGAGTAAATGTTTTCGACATAGTCCCATTCATTGGTAATATTTCCTTGAGAATCAAGTTGGTACAACCATGTGTCCTCATTGTTAATACCTTCTATGTTTACGTTTACAACTCTGTTGCTTATACGCTCGCCCAAGTTAAAATCTAAGTCTTGTAGACTTCCTTGCTTGAACAAGAAGAAATAGCCAGTGTTTGCACTAGCATATCCTTGTTTATCATTTCTATATAAAATATTAAAAGCACCATTTGGAGCTGGTGATGGCTCGTACACAAATGTTTCATCTTGTGTTGTAGCACATACTGCCTCAAATCCCATTGATGTTCCGTTTACTGTACTGGTAAATGGTATGACTGGTAAAAACCCTTGTATCAGGTTAAGTGCATATTCATCGGTCTGTACGCCTAATATTGTCTGACTGTTTCCAGGACGACCAAAACGTTGACTATTATCTAAAGCCGCATTTACTATCACTGTAAACTGTTCTAGCCAGTTTGCGTTTGTAGTGTCATTCCAGTTTACTGTTACGTTTGAAAGATTTACACCAGTAAAGTCAATGACGCCTTCTGTGGTGCTTATACTTTGTACTTTTAAAAAGCCCGATGCCGCAGTATTACGCTTTGGTGTGTAACTTACTAGTTCTGCTAATCTATTGACACTGTCACGTCTTTCAGCAGTGTCAATGAAGTTCTCTCTAGTGTTTAGATCATTTCTAAAACTACCTGCTTGTCCCATAAATGCCATAACATCAAGCAGTGCTATAAATTCACTTGACTCAATATAGTCATTAAAACTTTCTGGGTAGTATAGACGTATATAATCTATAAAACTTTTACGCAGTGTTTCAAAATCATAACTTTGAAAGTCTGCTTCACGGTAAGTTTGGTAAATTCTCTTCCAATCCTCAACGCCAAATATACTAGTTTGTCTTGTAGTTTTAGCCATATGTATTTCCTTACCTAGTATTTATCATTAAAATAAACTACGTAGTTTATACTAGACGTCTGAGAACGCGGCTCGTTGTGTTTGATTGTCAAAGAACACAGTTAAACTATTTGCATCTTGTCCGGCAATAGTTTGCACTTCAAGTTCACATAAAAATCCATTTTCCTGTGCAAATACATTAATGTCTGATATTTCTATTCTTGGATCTTGAGCAACTACACGCTGTAATTCATTGATAATTGCTTTTGATGTTTGGGCACTTTGTGGTTCAAATATAAGACTCCACATACTAGTTCCAACATCAGGTCTGCCAGGCATTTCGCCTTGTCTGATGTTTAGTGCATTCAATAAGTCTACCTTAATGAGTTCAAAATCAGTAAGGGTATAATTTTTATATCTACCTACTGTGCTATATCCGATTACTGTTGTCATACCGTATTTATGTTTCTATTCCAGTGACTTTTTGACTAGCAATAACTGACTGTACTGCTGTATCTATTTCTTTTCTTATCACAGTGCCAGTTGTGCCAAGTGTACCAGTTGTAAAACCTTGTATTTCACTGCTGATTTTTTGTGTGGTAAGATTGACTGCATACTGCCCGCCCTTAACTAATTCATTCATTTGTCCTGCAGTGATATTTCCGCTATTGGCACCGTTAAAAGTTTTGCCTAGTATTGCACTGCCTTGTGTCCATTTCTTGACTGCGTCTACTCCAAATTTACTCGCACCGCTCACTAGTCCCGCTAGGTCAGCTTCATTTTCTAAACCTGTAACTATTCCTGCATTTTGTAAACTGTTAAGTCCTTTGGTAAACAAATCTGTTTTGGTCAGGTCTTGTATTGCTTCATTGTTTAAAAAGTCGCTTACTCCGTTTATGCCTTGATTTCCGCTCCACACACTCGAACTGCTTAACACAGTGTTTAGGTCTGAAGTAGCATCTTTGAGGAAGAAGTCACTAGTACCTGGTTTTAAGAATCCTGCAGTTTCAAGCTCTGGAGCACTGAAGCCAAATTTTCCAACACCAACTGTGTTTGATATTTCATTGAATCCTTGTGGCACTTCTTTACTTGCTTGTGCCAACATACCGGTAACTTTTTCTGGAGCAATCTTTCCAACATTACTTTTTGCTGACTCTTGTGCTTCGTAGTCGCCTTTTTCAATCTTTTTAATTTCTGTTTTTTCTGTGTTATCAACTGCGTCTTGTGTTTTTTTATCCAATGGTACCGTTTCACTTGTGCTGGCCAAATTAGTGGTTGCGTTTACACCTGTGCCACGCTCAGCATAAGGTTCGTGTGTCGGAGCACGTGTCACTATAGTTTCAATTGCGGCTGGTTCTGGTATCCATCCTTGTTGAGGACTAAATGCAGTGTCAGGTAACCTACGTTTTGGAATTTCTTGTGCTTTAGGGACATCTGGAGCTGATCCGCTGTTTAGTTTTATACATCCTGCTTCTAGTGTAAGTCCTGAGCCTGCTCCCCAACTGCCAGTGTTGCTTTTTAGCATCAATGACGAATCACTTTTTAAGCCTATCATGCTTTTACTGTAGGCGAGTAAACTGTTTGTTCCTGTTAGGTTTAAACTAGAACTTTCTAAACTCATTGAACCTTTAGCATTCATGTTTATACTGCCATTTTCGCTGTTAATATTAATATTTCTGTCAGCATGCATATTGATTTCACCAGCACTTCTTATGTTTAAACTGTTTGAAGCATATACATCTATGGTGCCTTCTTTGCCTAGTTCAACCCATGATTGCCCATTAGCATGCATAATATGTATTGTTTGCCCGTCGGGTGTATCGTTCATCATTATTTGATGACCTGCACTGGTACGTAATCGAATTAAATTATCTTCGTTGGATTGACTTCCATCATCCATTACGATACTATGCCCACCTTTACGGCCAATCACATTAACTTCATTTGCTTGTAGTGTTGAACTGTTTATCTTTTGTTGTAACTGTGCATCTGTTAGTCCACCTGAGTATACTGGTCTTCCTGGAGTACTGATACCAAAACAATTACTCGGTGACTCTCTTTGACTGTTTGATGTTATAGGTCCAAGCAGTGGATCAGCTATGACACCTTGTGACAACATTTGTCCAGCAAGGACACTATGCACTGGTTTTGTTTCTTCAAAAAATCTTGGATTTTCTGCAATGGCTTTGTTACTGTTGTTTATTTCAACCACTGGCAATTTTTGTTTGTTTGCAAACAATGGTGAATTACTGTCATCGACATATTTTTCACTGGCACCAATTGCAGGTACCATGTGATTAAGTCCTGGTTCAATTGGCATTCCGAGATAGTAACCTTGTGTAGGATCACCGTCTACAAAAAAGCAAATTACTTTTGTACCTAAATCTGGTGGTGTTCCCCAAAATCCATAACTGTGATTGTTTCCAACAAAACTTCCAGGGCCTGTTGGTTGTGGTGCACTCTGTTGTGTAAAACCATAGTAAGGTGTGATGTAACTTACAGTTCGCCATAAATCTTTGTTGTTTTTATCTGGTCCTGCAAGGTATTCTAAATACACCTGTACACGCCCACTTCTTGTGGGGTCTACATTGTTAACCACTTCACCTATATATGGTCCTGAAGGAGCAGGAATACCACCTTTGGTTTCTTTATAAGCCCTTGGAGTTCCTACACTGCGTTGATAATTTTCTGCCATATCCTACCTATCTAAATGCGGAGTCTGTTCTTACACCGCCTCCACTACTGCTTTGTACTTTAGCACCTGCCGCTACTCTGCGTTTTGATCTTTCTAAGGCAAGTTGATTCTTGCGTTTCAACAACGATCCTTGAAAACCGTTGTTGCCTCCTGCATCGTCGCTTATAACATTTGAAGCAGGCTTTGGTGGTACTTTTGGTTGCCAGTTTGCCTTGTTTACTATTGGGTCTACATAGTTAGTACTAGCATTTTGCATAGTGGCAATTCTTTTGTTACGCATAATTGCATCATCGTAGTTTTGCGTAGGTGCTACTTTACTGCCTTGGTTCTCAGTTGGCTTTAAACCACTAGGCCTACCACTGCCTGTAATATAGTCAGGACGTTCATTTACACCTGTCGGTGCTGAATTATTCGCAACACCTAGTCCTCTTGCTCTACGTTGCACTGCATCATCGTATGTTGGCACTGGTTCTTTCTTTGTGCTACGCACACCACTTGGTCGAGCAACTGGTGTTGCAACTTTTTCAACTTTGTTGGACTCTTCTTTTTTCATTTCTGGACTGTCAATGGCAGTAGCAAAGTCTCGTAGAGTGCCTAGTATCTCCTGTGTAAACTTTCCATTTTGAAACTTATTGGTAATTTTTTGTGCCATAAACACAATACTTTCTTCAGGAAGATTAACTTCACCAGTAATAGCACTTGACCCTGTATTGTTTTTAAACACTGGTGTCAACCCAGTTGGCAAATCATAGTCTGTTGGACGATTGAATCTCAATTCAAACAGTACTTCACTGGCTCTCATGTTACAACTTCCGTCACGCTCAAATGGTTTAAGATTTGATTCTGTATAGAACAATTCACTTTGTGTAATCCAGTCTGGATCGCCTATTATTTCTATATTTGTTTTTGCTACATCAGCTGGAGAATACAATCGAGAAGCAAGTTGTGCCGCTGGCAATGTACTTTCACCTTGTCCACCTTGTGTGCTTTCTTCAGCACTTGTTTGAAAAAACTGTTTTTCAGCAAACCTTGCATTGATTGTATTGTTAGCAAGTCCACTGTTGCTAATAGGAGAAAGATAGTTGGTATTTGCCTCTACTTCAAAGTTTATTACTTCTGTGTTTTGTCCTGTAAACCAATAGTTGTACAACTTGTGTACACCTCTGTACATTGCAGGCGGAAAGTATGGTGAACGTGGAGTGTTAATCTGGTACCTTGATATCTTGTAGTGTATGTCATATGCATAATCTTGACGCACAGGATCATACTCTGTAGGAGTTGCAGTTTGTGTAATTCTATACCATTGTACAGTTTTAACTGGAGTGTTTTTAATTTCCTTTTTGCTTATTTCATCAAACGCAACTGTTTGTTGAGCAGTTACATAGGTACTATTCTTCATCACTTGATCAATCAACTGCACAATCTGTGTACCAGCATTTATACTGTAATTTTTAGTATCTGTATCAAAGTTCTGCTTCTTTTGGTTAAGTTTTTGATTTGGATCTGGATTGTCTTGCAGTGGGGATCTACGTTTGTCAACAGTGCCTTGCTTACGCATTTTTGCATCTTTTAGTCCAGCAACGTCTTCTAATTCAATTGTGTACTTGTCTGGAATCATACCAGGAGTTTTTTCTGCTAACAACTGTTGATGTTCATTTAGAGCAGTAGCCAGTCCTTGTGTTATAGTTGCTCCTTTTAAGCCAATTTTTTTTGCAGGCGGAGCACGTTCAGAAACTTCCATGGCTTCGTCATCGTCAGTGTCTGTAATTTGTCTTTGAGTTGTTTGTATTTCTGTATCGCCATTTAACAAGGTTTGAACATCAACTGCACTAAGTTGAAAATTAAATGGGATTGTGCCTCGTGCAGTACTATAGCCAACTGTCATGATTGTTGGTGTTGCCTCAATAGTGTACATCACTGCTTCAGAAGCAATTTTGTATCTTAATTGGTTTATTTGAAACGGAATAAACTTTTCAACCAACGCATTTGGATCACTTGTTTGTTCTGGTTTTGGTTCTTGTCCAGGTGCACTACTTACTAAATTACCTTGATCATCGTAACCATAAAATCTGATCACCATAAGATAGTTTTGTCCATTAATGGTTTGTGATCTGTCGCCGGTATGCTCCCAAACTGCTTGCCTAAGTCTTTCAAGAAACGTAATGCCATTTGTTTCTAGTATCTCAAACGATAGCTTTACAACATTGTGAGGGGAACCAGTACCTTGTGTTCCAATTGTTGTAAGTAATTCTAAGTTCTCGATGTAAAAATCAAGATCAAAAAATTTGTTACGTTGGCCCACTGGTGCTCCACCACTTTGTACTATCAGTTGATCTGTTGGTAAAACTTTACTATCACTGCCTAATAGCTGTGTATACTCATCAGTGTTCATTAGGTATATCGATATGGCATATGTTTGGCTTGCTAATCCTGCTAATTTGTTTGGAGATGGTGTGATAGTTTGCATAAATTCAGCTGCGACTTCTGTTCGTCCTTCAACCACTTGACTAGCAGTACCAACGCTATTTGACACTACAGTGGTTGAATCATCATCAGTTGCCCTCTGTATATCTTGTCCTGTTGCTTGTACACTATTTTGATTTTGTGTAGCAGTAATTTTACGGACTGTATTTCCGCCGCCAACTGTGCTAGTTGATCCTGACCCTTTGGCATCTCCTAACTGTTGATCTTCGAGTCCACTTAGACTTGCTGACCTTGCATTAGTAGGTTTATTTAGACTTGCTACAACTGGTTTCACTACAGTGTCGTCAAGGAATAAATTATTACCTTCGATAGGTGTTGTGAATCGACCAGTGTTTTCAACTGCAATAGCATCGTTAGAAACAATAGTGCCAGCACTAGTTCTTGGCAAGTTGTTGGTTACCTCAAACGAGTTTTCGTTTTTAATTGTTGTTTCCTTTACAACTTGAAGATCGTTTACAAGCACATTTGTTTCTGTAATATTTCTAGTGAGTTTAACCTTTGTAGTAACATAGCCTGGTTTGTTCTTAAATCCTTCGTTTTGTCCGTTTAGATTTTGCAATGTGCTACGTGTAAGTTTAACGCTTTCATCACTGGTATCCCAGTCATCTTGAATATTGCTCCACTTTGCTCCTGTGCGAGCTTGTTGTTGCAAACTTTTAACTGCGAGCTTTTGACGATTGATCTCAAGTTGCTGACTTAGTCTGGCGCTGTTGATCTCTGCCGGATTTGCCATATTAGACGCCTAATACTGATTTTAGTGTAGACTCTTGTGGTAGGTAGATTGTTGTACCAGTGACAAAATCAAACAACGGGTCTTGTAATTGATTTGGATTACGTTGTGCAAATACCCACCAAAGTGCGGCATCGCCATATAAGTCAAATGCTAATACATCAGGACGTAGATTATATGTTTCGTTAATGGTAAAACTTAGATCATCAATTAATTTTGGTATTGGGCGATCAACCATAACACCAAGGTATTGATTTTGTACTATAGGAGTGTCAAAGTACATGCTATTTGAACCATATTCTATTTCAGCCATTACCACATTCCTCTTTTAATTAAGTTACCATTTGCATATTCTTTGAGACTAAATTGCTGACTGACCTGTTGTCTGCTAACAATTGGTAATAAGTTAATGGTCATTGCCAACTTAGTTGGCACATAGGTTGCACCTTTTGTACCCAGGTTACCTGGTGCTGGTTTAAATGGTTGAGCACCGACTTGTAATGGTTCAGTATTTCCGTTTAAAGCATTTGTTACTGCTGTTTTTAGCCTGTTTAACGCACTAAAATTTCCATTTGTTGTCGAACTTGCCAATGGCTTTTGAAATTGAAGTGCATCATCTCTTGTTATATGTCTACTCCTTGCCCGTATGTAGTTAACATCGTTTGGCAGGTTGTAGTTAAATTCTGTTATCGCACATGGTGCTTCGTTAAATTGATATTCGCCTAATCCAGTAAGATATATTAATGGTGGTGGAGATCCTCTTTGTGCATCTTGCCCATAAAACATTTTACTACAACTTTTTAAAAAGTGTATACATGCTAGTAGGTATTCTGCTTCGACAGTATCTTGTGCAGTAAATTCTGCTTGTAGTTGCACCGTTTGCACACTAGAACCTTTGTAAAAGTAATGCATGTAATTACTGTGTGTTGGCGAGTAATTTGTGTATTCTGCCCTGTACTGCACATCTATTGTTGGCGTATAAGGAAATATAATTCCATCTGTAACTGCTAATGGAGCAAGTATACCTGGATTAGGATCTTTGTACAAGTAAGTTGCCTGCGGAGCTAATCGGAGCTTAACACGCCAATCACCATCTGCGTTTTTAACACCTGATGCTTCACGCATCTGACTAATTGTTTGTTGTTGTTGTGCCTTTTGTTTTAATGCCATTGCGTTAATAGCGGCTTGTTCTTGTTGTGATATAGCTGCCTGCTCAACTCCGTCAATGCCATCACCTTCTGCGCCGTCGCCAATGTCAGCAACTGGATCATCGCCAACTAAATTTGTTCCATCGTTTTCAACTATTGGAGTAACTGGATTGCCAAATGCATCAAAGTCTGCTCCTGGTTCATCGATAAAGTCGCCATATTCCTCAAAGTCATTTACATCTGCTGGAGCTCTAAGTGGATCACCAAAGGCATCAAATTGTGCCGCTTCTGGATCACCAAAATCATCTACTCCAAATTGGTTTACTTGATTTGGACTTTGAAATTCTGCAAAGTCATCTACTTCTGTAACTGGTGGACGATATTCGGCAAAGTCATCAACCTGTGTAATATTTCTAGTAGGTCCACTAAAGTCATCAACTTGTGTAATTGGATAACCACTGAAATCATCTACAGGTGCATCAAAACTTTCTACTGGACGTGGCGGTGGAGGTGCAGGATATGGTGACGGTGCTGGTGGCTCCTCAAATGCATTACTAGCTTCGATTGCTCTACGCTCTTGATCACGTAGGGCATTTGCCAATCCAGGGTCAACTGTGTTCTGCGTAAGCTCTGATGTCCTACTAGTCGGAAAACGTGTGTCTGTTGGAATTGGCGTAACTTCTCGAAAACTTTCTCCGTATGCATCAGCAAATTCAACATCATCATCTTGTGGTTGCACAACTGGTGTAGGAATTGGTGTTGCTTGTCTAAAATTTTCACCATACGCATCTGTAAAATCTACATCACTATCTTGTGCCTGTACTGGTCTTGGTGGTGGAGCCGCTGGAAACGGATCCGGTTGAGGTCGCTTGCCAAATGCCTGTTCAGCAATAGTACCGCCACCTTGAAATGCAGTTCCTGATCCAGGAGTGTTACGTGCCGTATCAGTTGATTGAATATTCTGAGACTCTTCGCTGGTTACTCTGCCAAAGTTTGCATTACTTGCACGTGTGCCTACACTATCATTGGTATAGTTACCCAATTCACTTACAGGTATATTAGCCAACGTTGCTAAAGTACCAATAGGTGCTTTAGGATACTGCTGTGCAAGTTGATTCATTCTGTCAGCTTTTGCCTGTGAATATGCCATGTATACTCCTCTAGTCTTATTTATGCTTACCAAAAAGTGCGTAGTTAATGATTGACTTCTGATAAGTAATGTTGTATAATAAGCAAGTTATTAGGCTAAGGAGAATCATATGCCACCGGTGAAAGCACCTAGAAAAGTAAACTATCTAAACAACAGAGATATACTAAAAGAAATTTGGAAAAGCAAGAATACCTACTGTTCTTACTTAGAAAGAGAATTTGCACAGTATGATATTATTGTGCCTAGTGTTGACAAGATCAATCAGCGTAGTGTTGCAGAAGCAAGACGCAACAAAGCAGATAGAATCAAAAGACTAACTGGCGAAATACTCGATCCAACAAAACTAAACAACCAAGAACTTGTGTTCAGAGTAATTTGTTGGGATCATATTCCAATGGTGCCAAAGAAACTGACCAAAGCACAAGAAAAGAAAAAAAGCAAACTAGAAGAACTCCTCGAAATGGATGACGTTGATGTCGAAGATGATGGATTGCAAGAACTGATGAGTGATGTTGAACAAGATCTCAACTACGTAAAACTTAACTTTCCTCCTTTTTGGCACTACATGATTGATGAGAACAAAGTGCCGTATATTGTAGGTAAATCGCACTGGGTTGGTGGTATGGAGAACGGGCACTTCTCAAAAGACCATGGTAAGATGACTGACAAACTTGCACACATGTTTATAAAATTGTGTGAACGTTATGCTACTAGATCAAACTGGCGCGGATACACATACAATGAAGAAATGCGTGGACAAGCATTGCTACAACTGAGTCAAATTGGACTACAGTTTGATGAAAGCAAGAGCCAAAATCCATTTGCATACTACACTGCTACTATCACAAACAGTTTTACCAGAGTCTTAAACATTGAAAAGAAAAATCAAAACATACGCGATGACATACTAGAGCAAAACGGGTTGAACCCAAGTTGGACAAGACAGTTTAACAATTCACCAGATGCAAAAAAACTACAACCAGCAGAAGCCGCTAAAAAATAGGACACATATATGGGTTTGTTTAAGAAAGCTCTAGTGTTCACAGACATCCACTTTGGCATGAAAAGCAATAGCATCATGCACAATCAGGACTGTGAAAACTTTGTAGAATGGGCAGTACAACAAGGCAAAATACACAACTGTGAAACTGCTATCTTCATGGGAGACTGGCATCATCATAGAGCAAGTTTAAGTTTGCAAACCATGAGCCACAGTCTAAGAGCATTAGAAAATCTTTCACGTAGTTTTGACATAACCTACTTTATAACTGGCAATCACGACTTGTACTATAGAGACAAACGTGATATCTACAGTTTTGAATGGGCAAAGCACATACCAAACTTGAAAATATGCAACGACTGGTTTGAACAGGATGATGTGATACTTGTTCCTTGGCTGGTTGGAGATGATCACAAGCAGATTAAAACTGCAAGTGCTCAGTATATGTTTGGACACTTTGAACTGCCGCACTTTAAGATGAATGCTATGGTTGAAATGCCTGATCACGGAGAGATAAAATCAGAACACTTCCAACAGTATGGCACAGTGTTTAGTGGACACTTTCATTTACGTCAACAGAAAAACAACATCAACTACATTGGCAATGCATTTCCGCACAACTTTTCAGATGCAGGTGATGATCAACGTGGTTGCATGATACTTGAATGGGGCAAAGAGCCAGAGTACATTGCTTGGCCAGATCAACCATTGTACAAAGTGTTGGACCTTTCACAGGTAATTGACTATGCTGACACAATACTAAAACCAAACATGCATGTTAGAGTAAACTTAGACATAGAAATATCCTACGAAGAAGCAAACTACATCAAAGAACAGTTTGCAACCAAGTACAAACTGCGTGAGATGGCACTTATACCTAACAAACGCAGTGCATTGGAAGAAGAAATGCAACCAGGCGACATCAAGTTTGAAAGTGTTGACCAAATTGTTACAGAACAAATCATAAACATTGATAGTGAATTCTACGATAACAAATTGTTATTAGAAATCTATAGGAGTCTGTAATGCTTGTGCCAAAAAATGAGGCATTAGAAAGCAGAAACTTTATAGACTGTGTTGACTTTACTAAAGACGATCCATGCATATTTGTTGTATACCCAGCAGGATCCTCAGGCGACTTGCTTATATCGATAGTGGATAAACACTATCTACGTACTGGTTGTGAATACTATGGCATTGCAGACAACGGTAAGGTTCATATGTATACTACAGACTATGAGTTTATGGATCAATTTGATCACTATAAATTTGATGATACATTTTTCTATCATGTTGCTGAAAGTCTTGGCAAAAGAAATTTAAATTACAGTTTGCTTGATCAAGTGATCTTTGGTACACATATGTGGCGCGATACAAGTGTAAATTTAATACTAGATACATTCTCAAAAGCAAAAGTAATACGCATTTTACCGCATGATGAAAGAGGCAATAATATCTTACATGCACTTGCACAGAAAAAGTTAGGTGATCTAGATCCAGGGCAAAGCACTCTTAATCAAACACTGTCTGATAATCCTCGTGTCCTTGAGATACCTTTTGGTAGTTTGTTTGATCAAACAAACTATTATAAACAATATGACAGAATTATAAACTTTTTAAACCTAAACGGTAGACTTATTTGCTTTGATTATGTACAATATTACTTGACAAGACAAGGTCAAACATTGGCAAAAACCTTAGAAGATTATAGTAAAACAATATGATTCAAATTAAAGACCTTACGGTTAAAAACTTTATGAGTGTGGGTAATGCTACCCAAGCAATTAACTTTGACCGACAAGACCTCACGCTGGTACTTGGTGAGAACATCGACTTAGGTGGTGATGGTTCACGTAACGGAACTGGTAAGACCACAATCATAAACGCATTAAGTTATGCACTCTATGGCGAGGCACTCACAAACATACGTCGTGACAATCTCATAAACAAGACCAATTCAAAAGGAATGATGGTTAGTTTAGATTTTTGTGTTGGTGAACAATGCTATCGTATAGAACGTGGACGCAAGCCCAATGTACTAAAGTTTTATATCAATGACAGCGAACAAGAAGCAGATGACTATGCACAAGGTGATAGTAGAGAAACACAAGGTGCTATACTAAAACTGTTGAGCATGAGTCATACTATGTTCAAACACTTGGTAGCATTAAACACATACACTGAACCGTTTTTGAGTCTAAAACAAAACGATCAAAGAGAGATAATCGAGCAACTGCTAGGAATAACACAACTCAGTGAACGTGCTGACAAGATCAAAGAACTTAGCAAACGCACACGTGATGATATCAAGCAGGAAGAAATGACAATCAAAGCATTGCAAACTGCTAACGACAAAATTGGTGAACAAGTACAAGCACTTAAACGTAGACAAACACTGTGGATGAACAAGAAAGCAGAAGACGTAAAAAAGTTTGAAACTGCTATTGAGGATCTTGCACATGTTGATATTGATGCAGAATTAGCCGCTCAGGATGACCTCCTAACGTGGACTGAACTTAACAATACACAAACACAATTACAAAAAGACATTGCCGCACTAACTGCACAGGTTGGCAGAGCAGAAAAAGACGTTACTAGAACTAAAAAAGCACTAGACAGTTTAGAATCAGGCACTTGTGGCAGTTGCGGACAGAGTGTTGATCATATGGAAACACATCAACAACATGTGGCTAAAGCACAGGAGGAATACAATGGGGCAAGTGATTTCCTTAGAGAAATACAGGAAGGAATCTCTGCACTCAAGGCAGATAAAACGGAAGTTCCAGCGAGACCAAGAGTTTTTTATGATAGCGTGTCTGATGCACACAATCATAGATCAACTTTATCCTCACTTGAAACACAGTTACAAAGCAAGCGTGCAGAAGCCGATCCTTACGTTGATCAAATAGTAGAAATGCAGACCACTGCTGCCACTGAAATAAGTTATGACAAACTAAATGACCTTACTAGACTATACGATCATCAAGACTTTCTACTGAAACTCCTAACAAACAAAGACAGTTTTGTGCGTAAACGTATTATTGATCAAAATTTAAGTTATTTGAATTCAAGACTCACACACTATTTAGATAGAATAGGATTACCACACACAGTTATATTCCAGAACGATTTAACTGTTGAAATACAAGAACTTGGCAGAGATTTAGACTTTGACAACCTAAGTAGAGGTGAGAGAAACAGGCTAATTATCAGTATGAGTTGGGCTTTCCGTGACGTATGGGAGAGCTTGTATGGTGCAATCAACTTACTGTTCATTGATGAGATGATTGATTCAGGTATGGATACATCAGGAGTTGAGGCTGCACTTGCATTGCTTAAGAAAATGGCAAGAGAGCGTAGCAAAAGCATTTGGCTTGTATCACACAAAGATGAACTAGCAGGGCGTGTAAATAACTTGCTTAAAGTTGTTAAGGAAAACGGCTTCACAAGTTATAGTACGGATATAGACATAGCATGACTAATATAGCAATCACCGGACACACCAGTGGCATCGGCAAAGCATGTGTCGAACACTTCAATAACGACACAATTTTTGGATATAGCAGATCCAATGGATGGAACATACAATCGTCTGACGAAATAGTTGCAGATATTGTGGCAAAAAATTGCACCGTTTTAATTAATAATGCCTATGAAGACAGGGCACAACGTAGACTGCTTGAACGTTTGTATCGCGAATGGAGAAACAAACCAAATATTATTGTAAACATAGGAAGTTACATAACAGATTATCCACGTCTTGAACGCAGTAAAGACAACGAGCCGTGGGAATATAGAGTTCATAAGAACGATTTAAAAAACACATTTCGTCAGATTGCACAAGAGGACTCCGACTGTCGAGTACATTTGGTAAGTCCAGGGCCAGTAGATACACCAATGATTGATCATATAGAATGTGATAAACTACCAGCTGAAAAAGTTGCACAAGCAATTGGTTGTGCAATTAAGTATTCTTATCTAAAGGAAATAACAGTTTATGTATAACAAGTACGGTTGGCAATTTTATCATTGGCATATTGAACCTAGCAGTAAATGCAGTTTGAAGTGTCCAAGATGTCCTAGAACAGAAATGCCCGATACTCCTTGGCTAAACAAAGAACTAAGTTTGGAACAATTTCAGAGTGCTTTTACTGCTGATTTTATCAGCGAGTACGTACAACGTTTTACCATGTGCGGTGATGTTGGTGACAGTATCTATTGTAAAGATTATTTAAAAATTGTAGAATATATCAAAACTATCAAACCAACTTGCCATGTGTACACAATCACAAATGGAAGTTATAAAACTTCTACCTGGTGGGAACAATTTGCAGATATCAGCAACGAATATGATACCATAAACTTTAGTGTGGATGGTTATGATCAAGAAAGCAACAACTTGTATAGAGTAAACAATAATTTCAAAAGCATCATGGAGGGTATGCGTATTATGGGGCATAAGTCCTCGGCATTTGTAAACTGGGCAGCCATATACTTTGCTTTTAATCAAGATCATACCAGTGCTATCATTGACCTAGCAAAGCAAAATGGATGCGACAGTATACAATGGACCAAAAGCACAAAGTTCAGTAGCAAATATGATGGTGCTTATGGTAAGGATACACTAGAACCACGCAATGAGTACATAAGCAAAACAGATAGATATGAAAGACACATTCAAAAATTAAAAAATAGAATACAAAATACAGAACATTATATGACAACAAATTTGCAAAAATATTTGCATACAAAACCTATAAACGGCATTGTACCTCTTTGTAAGATTGGCAATAGAGGCATGTATGTAAATGCAGAAGGCACATTGCATCCATGCAGTTGGACTAGTTTCCCTTATGATGCAATGAGTTATGGTAACAAAACCAGTGTGTACAAAGAAAGTTTTTTTGAGAAATATAGACAGATTCTAAATATAAAAAACGGTTTGAGTTTTGAAGAAGTACTTAATCACGATCTGTGGCAAAAGTTTTTTGACAGTATGCACAAGGACACCTGGGTTGAGTGCAGTCTCAAATGCAGGGCCGAAGTAGTAGATGAAAATTATGCAGTTGGCTATGAAACAAACTGATGACATGGCTATACAAAAATAAAGAAGTAACTGAAATTCCTGCAGAGTTCATAGGGTTTGTATATTTGATAACAAATACTACCAATGATAGAAAGTACATTGGCAAGAAACTTACTCAGTTTAAACGCAGTAAGAAGCCTCTGAAGGGAAGAACAAACAAACGTAGGTATACAGTTGAAAGCGATTGGCGAGACTATTATGGAAGTAGTGATGAACTTACTGCAGATGTGGAACTATTAGGAAAAGACAAGTTTAAACGTGAAATCATGTTTTGGTGTAGCAGTAAAAGTGAACTCAGTTACATTGAAGCAAGAGAACAATTCACACACAAAGTACTAGAATCAAAACAATGGTATAATGGGCACATACGGGTCCGTGTACACCAAAAAGGCATATTAAAAGAGTAAATTAAACCCCCAGATTATATTGTCATAAACAAGTATGACACAGGCACTACTAGAGCAATGCTCAGAGCAACTTTTTAAATTTCCCAAGCTAATATGACATCGTTTGATCGAGGAACCTCGATCCACCTTGAGGTCTGCCAACGCGAGTTGTAGCCGACAGAACTGGTGCGTCAAAGGATAAGGCTAACTTAAGGCTAGAATGACATGGGCTCTGTGAAACAGATACAACCCATACGTTTGTATACTTTGTTTGAAGGGGTATACCAAACGCTCCGTTGTGAGACAAGGCTAGAGTAAGGGGTACAGCACAACCGCCCCTGATACAGTAATGTAAATCTCTTTATTCAAATGACTGGATAACTCAGATGATGACATCTTTTCAGTTCACTTGCCCGTAGTAGGGCAAGTATGACTAAACTATCTAGATGATAACTGATTACTTCGTTACACTCGTAATAAAAATATTGCTGAAGCAAAGCGAAGCAATAGATGTCTTTAGACATCTTATTAAATAAGCATATGGGATTGATAAAGTTTAAGCACAATAATAGAACTATAGCAATAGTGCGTAATCATAAATGTAGTACTACGACTATGTTGAGTTATGTAGCACAAGCATTATGGAATGCTGATCCTAAAGAAGAACAGTTCTATCAAAACTTTCAAAACGAAGCACCTGGTGTGTACAATAAGGCTAGATCATTTGAGGAGTTTGAGTCAGAGCTTCTAGACGCAGACATACGCATAGCACTGTGGCGTGATCCTATTGATAAGTTTGTAAGTGGTTTCTATCATACCATGAGCAATCCGGCAAATAAAAATTTGTGGATTAAATCACCTAGTCTAACCAACTTTCTCAAAGACATTGCAGTGTATCGACAAAATCCAAACGTAGCAGATCACTGCGAAACAAACACTGCACGACTTGGTTCCAACAGAGCTGTCTACACACATATCTACAATTATAAACATGTACATAAGATAGCAGGAATACTTGGTGTGCCAGCATTGGACACACATCATCGCCGTGACAACACCATGCGAGCAGGACCCACTGATCTACAACGACTGCGTATACGGCAGGTTATGTTAGAAGATTATTCTAATGGCTGGTGTTAGTCTGGATAGTCTCTGTAGAGAAAGTGTTGTATGGTTTCTACATCTACCCATTGATTGAAACCTACGTGTTCTGTTTCAATATCATCTACGTTTGCTACCACATGACTCATAGCATCATCCAGTGCCTGCATGGTTTCAAATTCCATATCAATTCTAAACTCTGGCAAGTCCATTGAACGGAATCCTAGCTTCATTCTTGTGATTCTGTAGGCATGCATAGTGGGTAATTTATCTAGGAAAAGCTTCATGTTAGCAACAAAAGTTCGTGCATCTATACCTTCTTTTACATCGGCATAAACTGTGTAAACGTTCATTATAATCTTCCTCCTAGTATTTCAAATCCGTCAATTTTTGTTTTGTAATCATCTGCTTGACCTAAGTACAAAAAGTCAAAACCGCGTTTTTTATATATTGCACATTCGTTTTTTAAACTGCGTATGCCTAAACGCAATCCTGGGTTTGCATAGTCCCAAGCAAATTGTACTGCTTCAACGTTCTTACTATTATAACATCGAAACAGACTGAATGCAACCAGTTTTTCTTCCTTGTCATAGTACCCAAATACTTCATTTTTTTCGTCATAGTATTCTTCGTCGAATATTGGCATAACACTTTTAAACTTTTTATGAATACAATAGGCATTATAGATTGCTTCTAGTGTGTTTGGAACTATTGGAGGAAGTTTTACTTTCTTGTATTCAGGTATAACTTCATAGTTAGTTTCGCTTAGGTTAATTCTTGCGTATATCATTTTCTTGGGTCTTTTCTGTGTGCAAATATTTCTTGCAGATATTCTTCGTCCCAATCATCATAGTATCCTCGGTGAGCTAACATACGTGCATGGTCCTGAAGTTTTGTTTTATCTTGTATGAGTACAAGTGCATATTTACCCATGTTAAAGCACACACCATTTTGTTCTTCAACAGTGTCTGGGTGGTCAGCAAGTGCCAAAAGATTACGTTTAGTAAATCCTTTTGAAGTGTTAACAACATCAACAACAAAATTAAAGTATGCATCATCATATTGCTCGGGAGGATAAGCATATATGACCACATCATTTTTGCCTAAGTATTTTTTCTTAGCAAACAGAAACAAATCACGTTCGAGATCATCTCCGAGTCTAACATCATACTTGTTGCGTAGTCTTGCTTGCCGGGCAAAAGGACAAGGCGGAAAGTTGCCTAATGCAGGGTGCGGAACTTCAACAAAGTTAACCAACCACTGTTCAATGTCTGCTTTTACTTGATCTATTACCAAAACGGTTGTCCGGTTTTCTTTGCAGTTTCTAAGTTTTCTTTAATTAGTTTACCCATCATTTCACGTTCAGGGCCACTCATACTTACAATTTCTTGATAGGTAACTCCGCCACGCATAAACCAACACATTTTTAACAAGTCTTGCTTCAGGCTCTTAACTTCGTTGTCCATATCTGAGATTATCTTTTCAATTTGTTCAGGTGTAGACGTTAAGAGCCTTATACGAAAAAATTTGCAACATTCAGTGTGAAAGGTGTATTGTATTCGTGTTTACAATCAGCACATACAATAAGCAATGGTTTGATTTCTTGACTTTCTTTTATACTTTCGATCTTCTTTCGTATCTTATCAAATGCTTTATTGTCGCAATTCTGTAGATATTCTTTGATGAATTCTTTGTCAACTACAACATCATCACCACTCTTTATCATAGCAATACTATCAGATATTGCATTTAGTGTGAGAACACTAATGTTTGTAAATGCCTGCCTTAGTGCTTCTATTTTTTCAGCTTCGGGAATCTCCGCAGTTGGCAGTGATTCTAACATTTTTTGATCTTGAAACTGTTGTGAGTTATTGTCGTTTTGATCTTTGTAAGATAACGGCTTGAAGTAAATTGTGATGTCACCGTTAGTGACTGGTTCGCTGAAATCCGGCATTTTGATCTGCTCTAATATTTGTCTTAAATCTATTGCAAAGTCGTTTGTTTCCTCACACTTTGGACATTTACTTGTGAAATCCATTTCATGACCAAAACTTGCAATGCGTATTGATATTAGTAGTGTGTCAAGATCAGCAGTGCTTATCTGCCATGGATCAATAATATCTGGAATACAACTTTTTATTACATCTGCTACTGCTGAACCGTTGAACAGTGCATCAGCAGTTCTGTAACTTATCTCATCAAGTGCAGTCATTGGATAAACTGCGTATTCTTGGTTTGGAGTAGTCTTTATACTTGTTTCATCATTCCATGCACCGCCAGTTGGTAATTTAATATAAATCGCTGGTTGCCTAAAATGTTTCGCAAGTGGATTCTCTTGTTTTACTTCCATGTTTTTTCCTACATAAATACAGTTGATAATGTACTTATACGGCAAAAAAACGGGCTTTTAATTAATGGCAGACGACCAAACCATCGAAGAACTTACCAGAGCTATACAGGCTTTACAACTTGAGATGAAAAACAACAAAACTGTTGATCCAAAAGAGGTCGATAGACTTGATAAAGCATTGCAAAAAATTTCAAAAGGTTCTAAGGCTCAAACTGATGCACAAAAAATACAAACAGATGAAACGTACAAAAACACCAAAGGTGCAGCAAGATTTGCAGGTGCGTTAGGCGGCACAGTAAGAAATCTTGGTAACTTTGCGTCAAGTACAATAGCAGCGGCAGCATCAGTACAAGAACAACAAGAAAGTTTTTCAAGCCTCAATGGTTCAATTGATTTAACTGCTGGTGTTTTAAAGACTGCTGGAAAGGCAGTTGGTGGTGTAACTGATAGCCTCGGTGAGGCACTGAAAGGCCTTCCTGTGCTAGGTGGCGTAATTGGCGGTCTTGTAAGTGGTGCTGGCAAGGCAGCCGCGGCTCTAGCAGAAGCAACTGCTGATGTAGCGGCACAGATAGGAAAACAAGTAACATCGCAACTTGATAACGCTGGCAGTGCATTTAGAATGGTTGCACAGTCAGGTGCTCTTGGTGCTGACGGAATGACCTCACTTGCCAATCAAGCAATTGGTGCTGGCATTAGTTTTAAAGACTTTGCAGATGTAACAAAAAATAGTTCTGAAGGACTAGCGTTTGCTTTTGGAACTGCAACTACCGGTGTAGACAGATTTGCTAATATAAGCAAAGCAATGACACCGTTTAGACGTGAACTAGAAGCAATGGGAATTGGCGCCAAGCAACAGAACGAAATGACTGCAAACTATTTGAAATTACAAGCAAGAACTGCAAGAGTAGATCAAATGAGCAGTGCTGAATTAGCACAAGGTTCAGCAAACTATGCAAAAGAACTTAGTACACTTGCAAGATTAACAGGTGTCAGTGTTGACGAAGCAGAGAAAGAACTACAAGGACAATTACGTAATGCACGTTTCAACGGTGCTGTACAAGATTTAAATGAACGAATTGGACAAAAGGCTGGTAGAAATGTCGAACTTGCAGCCGCTCAGCTCACAAAACAAAATGAAGCCATTGGTAAAGGTTTCCAAGACATCATGGCTGGAAACGCTCTTACTGATGAAGCACAAGGATTTTTATTAGCCGCAGGAGAGCGAGGACAACAAGCAGTAGCTGCCTTGCAAAAAGGACAAATATCAGCTGCCGAAGCAACTGCTGAAATAAATCGAGGAATGAAAGACCGTGTCGAAGCCATGGGCGGTCCTGGTGCATTAGCCAAAATAGTTGGTGCAGGTACTGCGTTTGATACTATTGCATTAGGCATGTTAGAAGCAAACAAACGTGTAGTACCGACCACTGCTGAAATAGCAAAAATGGGTGAAATGACCAAAGCGTCATTAGACCCTCAAGATGCAGCTACACAAGGTTTGGTTGACGGACAAATAGCAATGCGTAATTTTGCAACAGAAGTAAACAAGATTACTTTAAGTGCGTTGCCAGCTATGGGAACCGCAGCAACTACAGTGGCAGAAGGTATGACTGCAGCCATGGTTGAAATCAACAAGATGATTAGCATGGGTGCAGAAGCATATGCAAGAAATTTAACAGGTGTAGGAGCAAAAGACACTGTAGAAACAGGTGACGTTGCAGTCACCACAGGCGGTGGAGCATTAGGCGGAGCAGCCGCAGGTGCGGCTGCAGGTGCAGCTCTAGGTTTAATAGGCGGACCTCTAGCACCTCTTACCTCTAGTCTTGGTGCGATTGCTGGTGCATTAATTGGCGGAGTCGGTGGAGGTTTAGGTGGATTCTTTGCTGGTAAAGAAGGTCTTGGGCAGGATATGTTTGACTTTGATGACGACTCATGGTTGGGTAGTTTGTTTAACAAAAATCCCAACATACCAAAAAAAGCAGTCGGAGGACCAGTACAAGCAGGCAAATCATATATAGTCGGCGAAGACGGGCCTGAATTGCTAATGAGTGGCATGAATGGAAACATAGTTCCAAACGCAGGTCCGGCTGGCGGGTATAATGCTATGGACTTAGGCGGATCGGTATCTGCACTTGGCGGTACTGGCAACCAAATAGATGGAGCTTCACAAGCTATGGCCGGAAATACAACTAATAATCTAGCAGAAGCACAGTTAAACAGACTGGATGCAATTGCAACCACAATGGCCCGTAGCGTAAACATACAGACCGAATTATTACAGGCTGCACATAGATAGTGATAAATACACTATAACAAAAGCACATTGGAACTTATATGTCTTGGAAAAAATACTTTAAAGCAGTCGGAAACACCGGCGGACAACTTAGTCCAATAAGCGGACAAACACAACGCGGGCCTAGTTACGGAACTGGTTCCAATGGCGAATTTGGATTTAAAAACTATCAAAGTCATTTACCCGAAGTATACACAGGACATCCTAATAGAATAGAACGCTATAATCAGTATGAGAATATGGATACTGACAGTGAAGTAAATGCATGTTTAGATATACTTGCTGAATTTTCAACACAAGAAAACGAAAGCAACAACACACCTTTTGAAGTACAATACACAGATACTCCGACAAACAACGAAATAGAAATAATACGTACACAATTAAAACAGTGGACAAAACTTAACAAACTTGACCAACGTGTGTTTAAGATGTTTCGTAATGTGTTAAAATACGGAGATCAAGTGTTTGTACGTGATCCAGAAACATTTGAAATGTACTGGGTTGACATGGCCAAAGTTGTACGAGTGATTGTAAACGAGAATGATGGTAAACGTCCAGAACAATATGTAATTAGAGATATCAATCCAAACTTTGAAAACCTAAGTATCACTGCTAAAAACACCACTGACTATGGTGCAGGTAATGCTGGTCAAATAAATGGTACTGGTGGCGGCGGAGCCATGGGTGGCGGAGCAAACTACAATCTTCCTAACCAACCCAGCACTGGCAGTAGATTTGAACACACTATCAACGAAACTGTGATTGATGCAAAGAATGTTGTGCACCTAGGACTTAGTGAAGGTTTAGACTTTTACTGGCCTTTCAGTCAAAGTGTGCTGGAGATGATATTCAAAGTGTTCAAGCAAAAAGAACTGCTTGAAGATGCTATACTGATATACAGAGTACAACGTGCTCCAGAGCGTAGAGTGTTTTACATCGACGTAGGTAACATGCCATCACATCTTGCTATGCAGTTTGTTGAGCGTGTAAAAAATGAAGTGCACCAAAGACGTATTCCGTCTGCACAAGGTGGACAAGGTGCTACGACTATGGACACTATGTACAATCCACTTAGTATTAACGAAGATTACTTCTTTCCACAAACTGCTGAAGGTAGGGGTTCAAAAGTAGAAACATTACCAGGTGGTGAGAACCTAGGACAGATTGACGATCTAAAATACTTTAACAATAAGATGTGTAGAGGACTGCGTGTACCAAGTTCGTACTTGCCTACAGGTCCAGATGATTCAGATCGCCCAATGAACGACGGGCGTGTTGGTACTGCACTTATACAAGAATTTAGATTCAATCAGTACTGTGAAAGATTACAAAGACAAGTTATCCTTAAACTTGATGATGAATTTAAAATGTTCATGCGTTGGAGAGGCTTCAACATTGACAGTGGACTGTTTTCAATAAAATTTAATCCTCCACAAAACTTTGCAAGTTACAGACAAGCAGAACTAGATACAACAAGAATTCAAGCATTCAGTGCATTAGAACAGTTGCCTTATATGAGTAAACGTTTTCTTATGAAACGTTACTTAGGATTAACTGAAGACGAACTACAAGAGAACACAGAGCAGTGGGAACAAGAAACTGGACAACCAGTTGATGTAGAACCAACTGGCAGTGATTTACGTACTGTTGGAGTAAGTCCAGGTGATTTTGAAGGTGATGTAGAAATGGGAGACGCAGTAGCCGGCGAAGAAGCAATGGATCCAGCACTAGGCGGTGAAGAGATTGATGTAAATGTTGATGTTCCTGCAGAAGCGCCTCCGGTATAAATACTATTATGAAACTATTTGAATTTTATGATCACGATCAATCAGACGAAGATTACCAAGACCAAGAAGCTGACAACAGTGTTCCCGAGCTTGGAGAGCTACGCAAGACTAAACTTACGCTAAAGCAAATATCAAAGTTGCGTAAGATGTATGATATGCGTAACTATGAAAAAACTGAAGAACTTAAAAAGATACAAGCACAGTTTGCTCCACCTCCTCCGCAATTGTAGGCTTATCTTTATTAAAGTTTCATTTTATACCCATTTTACCCCTATAAACTACTAGTTTTTTAACTTTCTTGTAAGTACTATACTGAGCCCAATACTTAGAAGGAAAATTTTCACATGAACAAATTTGAGCAATTAATTGAATTCGTTATCAATGATGACGAAAAGAATGCAAAGGCACTTTTCCACGACATAGTTGTTGAGAAGTCAAGAGACATATACGAAGAGATTATGTCAGAAGAAGAAATTACAGAAAAGAAACAAGGTTACGACGATAGAGAAGACGAGTCAGAAGCTGCCAAAGATGGTAAAATAGCTGACAAGGATGTTTCTAAAAAAGGTCGTAGAGATGATTCAAGAGGAGACTTCGGCAAGCGTAAAGGCGATGGACCAATTGATGAATCAGAAGAATTAGGCGGATCACAGGTTGACGAACTCATTGACGAAGTCGAAGCTGAAGAGCAAGGCGTTAGAATGGAAGATGATGAAGAAGAAATCGAAATGATCGACATCGACGTTGATGATGACAACGGCGAAGAAGAGTTAGAAGACCGTGTAGTAAATATCGAAGACAAATTAGACGAACTAATGGGTGAATTCGAAGAGCTAATGGGTCAAGTTGATGACAACACAGACGACATCGAAGGCGAGCAGGATGAAATCTCAGACATTGATAGCGACACTGACATGGAGCAGGACGAGATTGATGCTATGCAAGACAAAATGGACGAGCCAATTGATGTTAACGTCGAAGTTGAAGGCTTTAATGAGAACGTAGATTTAGTTCCAGCACCAAAGCCAGTAACTACATCACCAGCTAGTAAAAGTCCGGTAGCTGCAAACTCAGGTCAAAAGGGAATGGATGCACATCCAGTAAACTTTGATGATGGTAACAAAGGCAAAGAAGGCCGCCCAACTCCAAAATTTGGTGACATGGACGGAACTACAAAGCCAGACGTTAAGCCAGCTCCAAAGCCTGAACTAGCACAAGCTTCTGGTGTTAACACCAAAAGTGTTATAGACTAATCTAGCGAGGAACCAAGTATATGGGACAGCTATACCTAAGAGAAGACCTTACTTTTGAAGCTGCAAAGATGCAAATCGTTGAGGGCAAAGACGGTAAGAATCTCTATATGGAGGGCATCTGCATACAAGGTGACGTCAAAAATGCCAACGAACGTGTTTATCCAGTAAGTCAAATTGCAGAAGCAGTTGACACACTGAACGAACAAATCAAAACTACAAGCGTTCTTGGCGAAGTAGATCATCCAGATGACCTCAAAATTAATTTAGACCGTGTATGCCACATGATAGAAAGTATGTGGATGGATGGACCTAATGGTTATGGAAAACTAAAAATTCTCCCAACTCCAATGGGCGAGCTAGTGAAAACTATGCTTCAGTCTGGTGTGAGATTGGGCGTTTCGAGTCGTGGATCGGGTAACGTTGATCCACATAACGGACGTGTCAGTGACTTTGAAATAGTAACTGTAGACGTGGTCGCACAACCCAGTGCTCCAAATGCTTATCCAAAAGCAATTTATGAAGGACTGATGAACATGAAACATGGACATCACATTTTAGAAATGGCTCGTGAGTCTGGGAAAGACGGCAAAATACAAAAGTACCTGAAAGACGAAGTTTCTCGTCTTATCAGAGACCTAAAAATTTAGGAGAATCGCATGTTAGATGCTATTAAACCACTATTAGATAGCGATCTCGTCAATGAGGACACTCGTACTGCTATTGCTGAACAATGGGAAGCAAAAATGGTAGAGGCCAAAGAGACAGTACGTAGTGAACTTCGTGAGGAGTTTGCACAACGCTATGAGCATGATAAGACTGTGATGGTAGACGCCCTAGATAAAATGGTTACAGAAGGCTTGGCAAGTGAAATCGCTGCTCTTAACGAGGAGAAGAAAGCACTTGCTGGTGATCGTGTTAAGTTTCATAACAAGATGAAAGAAAATGCTGATAAGTTTAACGGCTTTTTAGTAAAACAACTTTCAGAAGAGTTAAAAGAACTACGCACAGATCGTAAGGTATCAAAAACAGGTTTTGAGAAATTAGAATCATTTGTTGTTGGTGCTTTAGCTGAAGAGATCAAGGAATTTGCTGCAGACAAGAAAGACTTAGTGGAAACTAAGGTTAGACTTGTATCAAATGCACGTAATAAACTTGATAATCTAAAGAGCAAGTTTGTAAAAGAATCTGCTAAGAAGATGGCTTCAACTGTATCCACGCATCTTAAGGCTGAAATGGGTCAACTTAAAGAAGACATCCAAATTGCTCGTGAGAACAATTTTGGTCGTCGAATCTTCGAAGCATATGCAACAGAGTTTGGTGCTACACATTTAAATGAAAATGAGGAAGTACGTAAACTTAATGCAAAAATTGCTAAACAAGATAAACAGTTGGCAGAAGCCATCCAAACTCAAGACAAAGCGAAAGCACTTGTTGAGAGAAAAAATAACGAAATCAAAGTCATAAAGGAAGCCAATGAGCGTGATGCTACATTGGATGAGCTTCTATCTCCTCTTAATGATGAGAAGAGAGAAATTATGACTAACTTACTTGAAAACGTTCAGACATCTAGATTGAAGAACGCTTTTGAAAAATATTTGCCAGCAGTAATCAGTGAAACTAAAGGAACTAAGAAAGCCTCAAATTTAACTGAACAAACTGGTAATAAATCTGCGAAGGTTGTCGATAAAGCAACTGACGATGCTGATAGCAACGTCATTGCCTTGAAGCGCCTAGCAGGGCTTTAAACTAAAAAGGAGACATATAAATGTCACAAGAACTACTAGAAAGCCGTTGGGGTGAGACCAAAGAAGCCCTCCTAGAAGGATTACAAGGTGCTCGTCGCTCAACAATGGGTGTTATCTTAGAAAACACTCGCAAACACTTAGCTGAGAACGCAACAGCGGGATCAACTGCATCAGGTAACATTGCAACTCTAAACAGAGTTATTTTACCTGTAATAAGAAGGGTTATGCCTACTGTTATTGCTAACGAATTAGTTGGTGTTCAGCCTATGACTGGACCAGTTGGTCAAATTCACACACTTAGAGTACGTTATGCAGACTCAATGACTGATAACTCCCTAGCCGCAACATCAACAACTGCTGGCGAAGAAGCATTATCACCATTCAAGATTGCAACTGCATATTCTAACAACGCTGGAACCGCAACTGGTTACGGTGGTGGAAACACAGCAGTACTTGAAGGTACAGCAGGTAACAAAATTTCTGTACAGATCTTAAAGCAACCTGTAGAAGCAAAGACACGTAAATTGTCAGCTCGTTGGACTTTTGAAGCAGCTCAAGATGCACAAGCAATGCACGGTATCGATGTAGAAGCAGAAATCATGGCAGCATTAGCTCAAGAGATTACTGCTGAGATCGATCAAGAGATTCTATTATCTCTACGTACATTAGCCGCAACTGAATTCACATACAACCAGGCTGCAGTATCAGGTACTGCTACTTTCGTTGGTGATGAGCATGCCGCTTTAGCAGTGTTAATAAACAGAACAGCTAACTTAATTGCACAACGTACAAGACGTGGTGCAGGTAACTATGCAGTTGTTTCACCAGCTTCATTAACAGTGTTACAATCAGCTACAACTTCAGCATTTGCTAGAACAACAGAAGGTACTTTTGAAGCACCAACAAACACAAAGTTTGTAGGTACATTAAACGGTACAATGAGAGTATTCTGTGATTCATATGCATCAGACGCTCAAGCAGTATTAGTAGGATACAAAGGTGCATCAGAAACTGACGCTCCAGCATTCTACTGTCCATACGTACCGCTAATGAGTTCTGGCGTTGTATTAGATCCGTCAACATTTGAGCCAGTAGTAAGTTTCATGACTAGATATGGATATATCGAGTTATCAAACACTGCAAGTTCATTTGGTAATGCCGGTGACTATGTGGGTGAAATTGCAGTTAGCAACTTATCATTCTCATAATATACACTTAACTTTATTAAAAATAGCACCTTCGGGTGCTATTTTTTTGACTATAAATACATCATGATACTGAACATAAACTCAAAAGATCCTACATGTGCAACATTTGATCCTGGCAAAATTTGTAATCTTGCTTGTTCAACTTGCGACGAACATGCCAGTACACGTTGGCAAGCATTAAAAAAATTGCCTGTTGAGTCGTATGCCTTTAATCAAACAGTTGATGATTTAGACTTTACCGGTCTCAAACACATTATAATTGGCGGCGGCGAGCCAATACTACACAAATCGACACATGAGGTATTAGAAAAATTTAAAAACACGGATATGAGATTTCACATACACTTTAACGGCACAGTGAAACCAAGTTTAGAGTTTCTAAATACATGTTCGTATTATAAACGTATATCCATCTGTTTCAGCATTGACGGAGTTGGAGAACACTTTGAATATCTTCGTTGGCCAGCAAAATGGACTAAAGTTGATAGTAATGTAAAATGGATTGTGCAAAATGCGCCTGAAAGTGTAGACTTTGCAGTTAACATTACAATATCACATCTAAACAGACATACACATAAACATGTAGTGGACTGGGCAAAGGTAACACTTCCAGAAGACCATTACATATCTTATAACTATGCAGGTACAACTCTTGAACAATTTGATAAAGTCGATCGAATACGTGGTACAGACTGGCGTAAAACGTTTGATCCTATAAATACAGTTGCACAATAATGTGTTTATGCAGACACAACTGCGTACCCGCTAGAACGGGAACTTTATAAGGAGAAAACAAATGGGAAGACCGTTAAAAATAAAAATATCCGATACACAGGATGCTGGATTTAACAATCCAGGACCGTTAATTGGAATGACGCCAACTCCAGCAGGAGAATTGTTCTATGGTGTAGTTGGTGGAAACATTAGTACAAGTGACTATGACTTTCCAGTAACAACAACAAGAATTAGACCAGGTGGCGGAAGTATTACTGCTGAAGGTGACGGTTTTATAGTAAGACAAAAAGGTGCGTCAAAGTATCTTGTGTCAAGACTAGACGCAAGTGCAATTGACCCTGCAAACGCAGTAGTTGGTAGCATAGTAAGAATTGTGTCAGTTGGTGATACTGATTGGAATGCGATGGGAATGCCCGGAGACGGATTTGTCTCAAACGGAGCTATTTTTACTGTAGAAGCTGCTTCGGCTGCTGGTTCATCAGGAACTGTTGCTGAATGTGGAATATGCACATTAGCAAATGTTAACGATTCAGCTCTTGCAGTAGGTGATATGACAGTGTCATATACTGATATTGGATCATCAGCAGTTCGTCTAAAGCGTTTTAGTAACAAACACGGGATATCTTTTTCAGGTGGTGTAGTGTTGTTAAACTTTTTTAATCAACTAGATGACACAGTTGTTATTGGTGGATCAGGTTCATCTGCATCACCAAACACACGTGATCTAGTACAAATTGAGAATGCTTCACTAGGTTAATAGTTACTTTTTAACTAACCAAACCCTTACTGTATTAAGTACAGTGAGGGTTTTTTATGAGTACTGCATTTATTCTAGGAAATGGCAAAAGTAGACTGTCGGTTGATTTGACAAAGTTATCGCCATTGGGTGCTACCTATGGATGCAATTGGTTATGCAAAACCTTTACTCCAGATTGCTTAGTTGCAACAGATAGACCAATTGCAGATAGTATTCAACAAAGTGGCTATGCACAAAAGCATAGATTTCACACACGCAAACCTATAGTTGATTTAGGTGGTAAGCATTTAACTAACGAATACAAAGGATTTAGTAGCGGACCAAATGCGGCAGCTCTTGCATGTATTGATGGACACAGTGACATTTATCTAATTGGCATGGATTTAGGCACAACAAACGGAATGTTTAATAATGTTTATGTTGATACACAGTTTTATAAAAAAGAACTTGATCCACCAACATACGCTGGCAACTGGATAAATCAACTTGTAAAACTTACAGAAGACTATCCAAACAGACAGTTTTATAGAGTAGAGGGCGTAGAAAGTGCATTTGTAAAACAGTTTGGTAAAATTAACAACATGAAAATAATCAGTATGCAGAGCTTTCTAGAGATGGTAAATACTGCTAGAGGCCCATTATGAACACAAAGAAAAGAATTGACGGCGACTATTATATTGAAACCATAAATGCGACTGATATGGTTCATATTGCCAGTAACACAGAAATTGACGGTAACCTAACTGTCAACGGTAACGTTACATATATCAATACAGAACAATTGGATGTAAAAGATCCTTTTGTTATGGTTAACATGAGTAACACTTCAACTTATGCAAGTAATGCTGGATTGTTAACACATAAAACAGCTACAACATTTGCTGGCATTCGTTATAATACCAATGACAATAAATGGGAACTAAGCACAAGCACAGGTAGCACTGGTGAAACTGGTACTTGGAGTGAAATTGGAACTGCTGTATCTGGATCAGTTGCAGGAGCAAATACACAAGTACAGTTCAACAATTCGGGTGCATTTGGTGCTAGTGCAAATATGACATTTACAGACACTAGTCAGTTGAACCTAACCGGAAATGTAAATATCAGCACAGGATTACAACTCAAAGACAGTGCCGCTCCAGGTGCAGTAACAAATACCACGGTGTTACATGGCGGGATTGCTGGAAGTGGCGGAACAGGCGTTTACTTTGTAGACGATACAACAACAGATGAACTAGTAAGCAAAAGCAAGGCTATTGTTTTTGGAATTATATTTTAAGGAAAACAAATGACAATACAAACAACTGCCGTATCAAACAGTGCCACAACAGTATACACAAGTACCAACAATACTGCAATCACTTATATGCAATTAACAAATGAAACTGCTGGTGCATTAACTGTTGATATTCATGTAATACCAAGCGGAGATAGTTTAACCACAACAAACTTAGTTGCAAAAACACTGAGTATTGCAGCCACTGACAGTTATCAATTATACACAGGTGGCGAAAAACTACTGCTTGCAAATGGCGATACAATTCAAGTTATTGCGAGTTCAGCCTCTGGAATAAATTCAGTAGTATCATTTACGGCTATCTAGGATGGCAGGCACATTTCTAAAAAATAGAATAATCCAAAGTGGAGAAGCTGGAGTTGTTGTTCCCGGCGGGACTACTGCTGAACGTCCTGCAAATCCAGTATTTGGCGTTTTTAGATATAACACCAGCAATAACAATTTAGAATTTTTTAATGGCTCACAATATACTGCAATAGCAAACTCGGGTGAAGCCAACATAACTGTAGACAGTTTCACTGGCGACAACTCAACACTTACATTTACACTAAGCACTGCCGCAAGTGCAGCCGATCAGGTAATTGTTTTTGTTTCAAATATCTACCAACAACCAACTGGTGTTTATACCATTACAGGCAGTGGCAACGACATTACCTTTAGTTCTGCACCATTAGCCGCTGAACCTATCAACGTAATACACGGTGTTGGCAACACGCCTTAACAACTGCGATAAATACTGCAAAGTTTAAGGATAGTAATTAATGGCCATTGCAAGAGTCACCGGTAAAGCACTCGCAGACAATCTTGAAAGAACAACCAATCTAGCAGTCGACACTAGCACATTGTTCATTGATGTGACCAACAATCGTGTGGGTATTGGAACGGCTACACCTGCACAACCTTTACATGCTCCGGGTACGGCTAAAATTGCAAATCTGACACTTGCTGGAAACGCATTGACGTCTGAAAGCACGTTAAATTTAAGTGGCAGTGCAGTAAATTTAGGTGCAATGACTGCCGTTACAATCACTGGCGGAAGCAATGGGCAGGTACTTACAACAAACGGTAGCGGCACGTTAAGTTGGACAACTGGTGCAAACATAGCATCCGTACAAGGTAATACAATAAATCTTGGCACACCAGCTGATGGCAATATATCTGGACCAGACGTTGCATATGACGGTTGGACAACCACAACAAAGGTAACAACTGGTATCGACGATCTCAACCAAGTTGCCTTAAACATTGCAAATAACAAATATGTTGGACAAGCAAGTTTTGTAGGCACACCAACCAGCGGACCTTCGCCAACAACTGTGAACTTCACTGGTACATTTATTGGAAATGCAAATGGTTTTGAATGGAACTTTGGTGATGGCAATACTTCAACTTCGCAAAATCCATCACATACATATAACAATGCCTCTGGTGGACAATTTACAGTAAGTTTTACTGCTAAAAATACAAACGGAACACATGGAGGTGACATATCCGCTGGTGCAAAAGGAAGTGCTGACAGTTTTACAAGAACAAATTATATTACATTGTTTACTCCAACGCCTATACCAAGTTTTACACTTGATGATAGCACAATAGACACAGGTGCTACTGCAACTATAACAAACACAAGTCAGTTTGTTACAACCAGTTTTGATCTAAGTTGGGGACAAGGTGCAAACGTACAACCGGCAACAGATTTTACAACTGTAAGTAATACATATAACAACACAGGTGGAGACACACAATACAACATTGTGCTTACCGGTGTATCAAATACTGCTGGTGCTAGTCCTGTATCAGTAACAAGTGCACCGACTGTTATAAGTGTGTTTACTCCACAAACAACTCTATCAAGTGCCAACGTAGTTCGTGTGGTTAACCAAGAAGCAACTTCAGGTGGTGTTGTACAATTTACAAACAGTACTGCTACCGATCCTGGAACAACTGCGATATTTGGTAGTGGTCAAAAATACAGATGGACGTGGGGCGATGGTAATGTAAACACTGTCAATATACAATCAGGTGTAGCGGGTAATCCAGGATCAACTCTAAATCATACGTTCGCATTGAGCAGTGGACAACAAGCCGCTGGTACCACCGCAACTTATGCAGTTCAACTATCTACTCTAACAGGACACTCAAGCAGTCCATTCAATGCTGCCAACATTGCTATAGCAGTTGAACCAGACATACGCAGTATCTTCACAGGTACGTTAGTAACAGTCAGTGATAGAACAGGCGATGATGCACAAGACGGTTACTTGTTTACAGACTATAGATCAGGAGTAGAAACTGATCGAGGATTAGTTACATTTCAAAACACAAGTCAAAACGTTACAACAACAAATTTTACGTTTGGAGATGGCAACACAACTGGTGATATCACAACCGGAGCAGGTACACCAGGAGCGGCCAACATAACAAACAGTTATGGTAGTGTAGCAAGTTTTACAGTAGCATTGGTGTCATCAGGTACACCAGATACGATTGCACAAACTGACACAGAAACAAAAACAAATTTTATTACAATAAAAGCCAATCCAGCTGCACCTGGAGCACTAAGTTCAAAAACACTTAGTATGTCAACAGGTAGCCAAGGCACTTCTCCACTATTGGCGGCAGGAGCGACTGATAGAAGTAGTGGCAACATACCTGCAAATGGTAGTAGTGTAACACGTTACACAACTGCTGATCCAATTGTTACAAGCACAGTGACTGATGCAAACACTGCAATTTCAGGAACACTAACTGCAACATTTAACAATAGTGCAAGTGGAGCAGTAACATTTACTGCTGGCGGAGATGGCGCAGGAACTTACACAGACTTGGTTGTGGTTAACGACGGTGATGCACACAACGAAATCAGTGCCAGCACATATCCAACAGGATTTGCAAAAGTATTTGATGCACGTGTATCAAAGGCAACCAGCGGAATAAGTGTAGGATACAATGATACAAGTCTAATACACTCAACTGCCGGCGGTACGAACACAGTTGGATTTGTAAAAGATGACATGACCAGTGTGCCAACTGTTGGACAAGGCAGTGCAACAATAGCAGAAAGCACTGCAGGAACCTATAGATATATTTCAGGTGTGCCTTATTACAACACAGGATCACCAGCAGTTACTATTACGGGTTTAACAGTAACAAACTTTGTCGGACAAACATATAGAAATATGACTAACCCTTGGCAGGCAACAACAGGAACACTTGCAGAAAGCACATCGGGCAGTCTTATTAACACACAGACAAAAACATATGGTGATATTGATGGTTCACCAACATATCTTACCGGTGGTATTCCAAATGCTAGTACAGGCGTAGGCAGTGCATATACACTAGGTGCTATTATTGTCAGCATAAATGGAAGTGCAAGAGCAGTAGGTTATCTTGATGCACAAATGTTCAATGTTAACGGTTCAAGTAGTGTTGTTAACCTTACCAACAAGTACATACAGGTTTATAGTGCAAGTTTAACTGGATTTGACGAAGAAAACATTCCAGTAGCAGATGCACTTGGAAGCGTGTTTGATGATGATGGAAAGCGTGTAACAGGATTTGGCAGTGCCGCAGACACTCCAAGTTATAATAGTGCAACGAACTTTTATACCGCAAACGCATTTACAGGTGCGGCCACAGTTGCAGGAACAACAGAAGCAATAGTACGTTGGGGAACAGTCAAACATTTTACAACAAATTTAAGCAGTGGATACTTGCCAGCCGGTCCAGATTTGAATACAAATAGATCTGGCACACAGTATCTTACCTTTGCTTTTAGACGAGCAACAGTTGCTAACTTTGATATAACTTTGAACAGTTCAACTGGTATTACAGGCTTATGGATTGCTAGTCCAGGAACTGCTATTGATAGTGCAAGTACACTCAATGGATGGGTAGAAGGCACTACACAGTACGCAGGTGCTGGAGTTCCAGGTGCAGACACAGGCAATGGCGGTAACGGCGGAAACGGATGTGCATTAACTGGTGCAGACGTAATACCAACCGGCAGTGCTTTGAGCAGTGCGTACACAATGACACTAGGAAGTGCAAACAGTTCAAATGCAACAGGAAATAATATACTAGTGCGTATTGCATTAGCAAGTGGCCAAACTCTTACCAGCGTTAGCGTAGGAGTACAAACCTAATGGCATTAGCAGATAGCACCAAAGTTGACTTCTTATGGAAGAAACTAGGATTCGGAGTTGCAAAAACTGCACCCCCGGCTAACAAAGAAGCGTTCAACGAAAGTATTCCATCACCACTGTTGATGCGTGGGGATAAAGTATGGCAAAGTTCAGGTAGTATACCTGGTGTAAAACCAGCCGCTACTAGTTCTATTGTACAAATATATCAAGATGCCGTAGGCGGTAGTGCAACTGTTGAGTGTACAGAAGATTTAACTGCTCCGGACAACCAAACATGGAAAACAAATGCCACTGATTGGATACCAACTGAATTTGGATCAACTTATTTGGTAAAAGTTTATGTTGATGACACAGGATCAACTGATCCACAAACAGGCGGAACACAGCTATTCCAAGCAGGCTCAGGTAACGAAGATGGATGGTTCTTTGATTATCAAGCGGGTGTGCTTAACTTTAACGGCGCTAATATTCCTAGTCAAATTGCGGCTGGCATTACCGGTAAAGCAGTTTATATTGTTGGTGCTAGATACGTTGGACCATTTGGTGTAGGCGGCGGAACTGGTATTGGAAACCTAACTGTTACTGATACAACTTTCAGTACTAATAATGCCGGAAGTGATATAGGATTCACCACAACCGGACAAGGCACAGTTGAAATTAATAATACAACTGCTCTGAACATTTCAGTAGGAACCACTGCACAAAGACCAACAACTCCAACTGCTGGAGATTTGAGATTCAATACCACAACCACTGGCGTAGAAGTTTATAATGGCTCTGCATGGTCAACAGTTGGTTCAAATGACAGTATCACAAGTCAAAGTTTCTCAGGTGATAATTCAACAGTTGCATTTACACTTAACGCCGCGGCTACTACTGCAAGTGTTATTGTTAGTATAAATGGTACAGTGCAAACACCAACAACTGCTTATGCAGTGTCAAGCACAACATTGACTTTTACAGAAGCACCATCTGCTGGCGATGCTATTGAAGTACGTAGTATTAGTACGTTAACTACTGTAACCAGCATCACAAACGGCACAGGTGATTTTATTGAGGTTGATGCAAATGGAGTCGCACAATTTGCAACAGTACACAGTTTACAATTGCCAATATACACAGTTGCACAGGCAAATGCACTCAGTAACAAAGCCGCTGGACAATTGATTTATGTCAGCAATGGCAATGGTGGGGCACCTTGCTTGGCCGTATATAACGGTTCAAACTGGCAACAAGTTCGCTTTGATGGAACAATTTCGGCGGCCTAAGATCTAGTCTGTTATACCCTTAAACCTTCTTTTTCACCATAGATTAAAAATTACACCCACCGGTAAATATTATCATAAGAGTGTGTCGGTGGCAAATGACCGTAGCACTTTGGAAATAATTTTTCTTAAGAAAGCGGAGAAAACACAACATGCCTATTACAAGAATTAAAAATAACCAGATTACGGATGCAACGATTGTCGCGTCGGCTAAGTTAGTTGATGCATCGATTACCGCAGGTAAACTGGCAGCAGACTTAACCTATGGTAGTAACCTTACTGTCACAGGAAACTTAACCGTTAACGGAACAACCACAGCGTTGGATACAGTTAACACAGTGATTGAAGATCCGGTAATTCTTCTTGCTAAAAACGAAACTGGTGTACCATCAAAGGACATTGGTTTTATTGGAGAGCGTGGAGATTCAAACAACGTTGCATGGATTTTTGACGAAACAGACGATACATTTAAAGCAGGTCTAACAACAGACGATGGTACAGGTACTGCAATCACACTAGCAAGTTTAGTTGATTCACAGTTCAAAGACATCACAATGGTTAACCTTGCTCCATCAGGTAACGTAACAACTACATTGAATGCTTCTGGTGCAATAAATGCAGGAAGTTCCATATCAGCAGTTACAACAATTACTGCAACTGGAAACGTAGCAGGTGGTAACATAACCACTGGTGCAAAAGTTACAGCAGTTGGTGAAGTAAAAGGTGGATCTATCACAGATGGTACTGCTACAATGGCATCAGGAAGTATTACTTCAGGACTAGTAAACGTAACTGGTTCAGGAACAATACAAGGTGCTACACTAACAGATGGTGTTGCAAGTCTTGCTTCAGGTTCTCTCACTAGTGCAGTAAACGGTACATTTTCAGGTACTGTTACAGGAACTACAAAAGTTAGTACTCCAGACGTAGAAGGTGCCGCAATAACAATTACTGCTACAGGTACAGACGATACAGTAACAATTGTTCCAACAGGAACAGGTACTGTTGCAGTGTCAGGTAAAAGAGTTAGTGGAGTTGCTACTCCAACTGCTACTACAGACGCAGCCAACAAAGCATATGTTGACTCAGTTGCTGAAGGCTTAGACATCAAAGAATCAGTTGTTGCCGCTACAACTGCTGTATTACCAGCAGTGACATACGACAACGGTACATCTGGTGTCGGTGCTACATTAACAGCTGACGCAAACGGTGTATTAGCCGCAATTGACGGTGTTACCATGGTAGCCGGTGAAAGACTACTTGTTCAGAACCAAGCAGCCGCTTTACAAAACGGTATCTATGTTTGTACATCAATTGGTGCAGTAGGTGCAGCTTTCGTACTAACAAGAGCAGGCGACATGGATGGTTCACCAGCTAGTGAAATTCCAGGTGCATTCGTATTTGTTGAAGAAGGTACTACTAACGCTGATAACGGTTTTGTTTGTACAACAAACGCTCCGGTAACAATGGGTACTACTGCAATTAACTTTACACAGTTCTCAGGTGCTGGTCAAATTACTGCAGGTGCTGGTTTAGCAAAAACAGGTGATACATTAAGTGTCAACGTTGATGATGTAACAACTGCTATATCAGGCGATGCAGTTATTGTTAAGACAAGTGCCAACCTAACAACTCCAAATATTGGTGTTGCTAACGGTGACAGTTTTACTGCTACTGGTACAGTACAAGGTGCTACAATAACAGACGGCGTTGCAACTATCACATCAGGTGCTATTGCAAGTGTAACAACACTTACTACAAGTGGTAACGTTACAACTGGTGCAGGAAACGTAATAGCAGGTAACGTAACCGGTGCTATTGGTGACTTTTCAGGTGCATTAAGTTCTGTTTCATATACATCAGACAGTGGACTTACCATAAGTGGTAACGACATTGACTCATCAGGTGCAGCAATTACTGTTAACCAAGCATCAGCAGACTTAGACTTTGTTGTTGAAGGTAACGGCGATGCAAACTTGTTTAGAACAGATGCTGGTTCAGACACTGTATTAATTGGAACTGCAACTGCAACAACAGGTGCAACACTTAAAGTTTCTAGTACAGATTCGATACTGATTCCGGTTGGAACAACTGCACAAAGACCAACTGCCGCAACTGGTATGATACGTTTTAATACATCCATTGATGCGTTTGAATTCTATGATTCAGCAGCTTGGACAACAGCTGGTAGTGACTTTACAGTTATTGCAACACAGGCATTTGCAGGTGATAATTCAACTGTAGCATTTACACTCAGTGAAGCACAAACAACTGCAAGTTGTATAGTATCCATAAACGGTGTGGTACAGTTACCAACAACTGCTTATGCTGTATCCGGTACAACATTAACATTTACTGAAGCTCCGCTATCAGGTGATGCAATTGAAGTTAGAAAAATTACTACTACAACAACTATTACATCTCTTGCAAACTCTGATACAACTGCTGTTATTGAAGCAGTAGATGGAGCAGCTCGAGTTGCAATAACAGGAGCACTTACACCATCAGCTGCTGACGGTGGTGCACTTGGATCAGCAACATTAGAGTGGGCAGACTTGTTCCTTGCAGATGCAAGTACAATACAAATGGGTGCAGATCAAGACGTAACATTAACTCACGTTGCAGACACAGGTATATTACTTAACAGCACTAGAGCAATACAGTTTAACGATGCCGCTGAAAGTATTGCCTCAAATGCTTCAAGACTTGTGTTAACATCAAACAGTGTTGCATTTAGAATGCCAACTGCTGATGGTACAAGTGGACAAGCACTGGTAACAGACTCAAGTGGTAACTTATCATTCGCAGCAGCGGGTGCTACAGTATCACAAGATACCGCTTCTAATACTGCATTCAACTTATACTTTGCCCCAACAACTTCTGGTGCATTGACAGCAGTTCTATATGATGGTAATACTTTAACCTTTAATCCTAGTACAGAAACATTAGCAGTTACTAATACAACTACTCTTGCTTCTACAGCAAAATACGCTGACTTGGCTGAGATGTATGCTTCAGATGCAGAAATTGAAGCAGGTACAGTTGTATGTTTTGCAGGTGAAGGCAAAGTTGCAGAATGTGGCGATGCAAATCATCATGCAGTAGCAGGTATTGTTTCTACAAATCCTGGTTACTTGATGAACGGTGATCAAGAAGGTACTGCATTAGCAATAGCAGGACGTGTACCAACTAAAGTAACAGGCGCAGTAGCGGCTGGTGACTTAATGGTTAGTGCAGGAAATGGTAGAGCAATGGCAAACAACAGTCCAGCAATTGGTACAGTGATTGGTAAAGCAATCGAATCCAACGAAGGTGGAGATGCTGTTATCGAGGTACTAGCATTAATGATGTAAATCATAAACAAATTTAAGAATAGCACCTTCGGGTGCTATTTTTTTGAATACATTTTCTGATAAATACGTTCATATAAGGATACACAATGGGATTAACTAGGCCTCGTGCCCATCAACTACAAGATATAGATTACAAGCAAACTGCTAGAGCAGTTACAGTTGCTAACGTTACACTCAGTGGCGGTGCTCCAGCTACAGTTGACGGAACAAGTCTAGCACTAAGAGACAGAGTATTAGTTACTGCACAAACCACAGGCAGTGAAAACGGAATCTACTATGTAACCACAGTAGGTGCAGGTTCAAACGGAACTTGGGCAAGAAGTTTAGATGCAGATGCAACCGGCGAAATAAAAGCCGGCACAATAATAATGATCACCGAAGGTACTACCTACGCTGATACACAGTGGAAGTTGACAACAGACGATCCGATCACAGTTGGCTCAACCACAATGACATTTGTTCGAGCTGGTAATGCCGCATATGGTACGTTTGCAGTGTCAGGTCAAAACAGTATTGTAGCAGATCAGATTGGAGATACACTCACACTGGTCGCCGGAACCAACGTAGCATTAACAACTAACGATAGTACTGATACACTAACAATCACACCAAGTTTAACTCCTGCGTTGACAACTGCCACTTTTACTAATACAACAACAGATGATAGTTTGTTAATAACCACCACTGAAGATTCAAACAGTGCTGGTCCAGTCATTACAATGAAACGCAACAGTGCATCACCAGCAGATGCAGATTACTTAGGACAGTTGAAGTTTAAAGGCGAAAATGATGCCGACCAAGAAGTTGTATATGCAAAAATCACAGGAAAAATACAAGACGCAAGTGATGGCTCAGAAGACGGTATTATAGAATTTGCAAACAGAAAAGCAGGTTCAAATAATATTAACATGAGACTAAGGTCTGACAGTTTACAATTAATAAACGGCACAAACTTAACCGTTGCCGGCACATCAACTTTAACAGGCAATGTGTCAATAGAAGATGCAAGCTCATTATTACTATATGATACTGATAGTAGCAATTATATAGGATTCAAAGCACCTGGTACAGTAACTACAAACGTAACCTACACATTACCAGCAGATGGTTCGAGCGGGCAAGTATTACAAACAAACGGAAGTGGCACATTATCATTTGTTGATCAATCTGGAGGCGGCGAAGGAGGATCATCATTTCCAAATTGTACAGTTACACCATTACCAAGTAGTGAAGGTAACTTTGATTTGGCAAAACAATTTGATCAAACAGGCAGTGTAGAATCACCGTTTGTATCTGGTGCAACAGATGCATTTGGAGTAAGCCTTGGACAAATATACACTATGATGGATCCTGTGGGATCAACATTATCGCCAACAGATTTAGGTGTATTAAGTTAATAAATACACTGTTAGGAGAACAGAATGCCAACCGTACTGCAATTTAGACGTGGAACAACTACACAAAACAACAACTTCACAGGTACTGCTGGTGAACTTAGTGTTGATACAACCTTAGATACTCTTAGGGTACACGATGGTAGTACTGCTGGTGGCTTTGCTTTATTGAAAGAAACTGGTATAAGCAATCTTACACTTAATGCACAAGCAGAAATAAGACTTGGCGACTCAGATAGTTCAAACTATGTAGGATTTAAATCACCTGGCACAGTCGCTTCAAATTTAATTTTTACTTTACCTAGTGCAGATGGCACAAGTGGACAAGCATTGGTTACCGATGCTAGTGGCAATCTAAGTTTTGCGGCCGCAGGTGCTACAGTGTCACAGGATAACAGTTCTAATACTGCATTTAACTTATACTTTGCCGCTACAACAAGTGGTGCTTTGACTGCTGTAAAATATGATGGTGGTACCCTTACTTTTAATCCAAGTAGTGAAACCTTGGCCTGTACAAATATTACAGGTTTGTCTAGCAGTGCAAAATATGCTGACTTGGCTGAACGTTACACTGCTGATGCAGATTATGAAGCAGGCACAGTAGTTGAGCTTGGAGGAACTGAAGAAGTTACACAAACCAAAAGACCTCGAAGCGTTGCAATTGCAGGCGTAGTATCAACTGACCCAGCCTATTTAATGAACAGTGGTCTGGAAAATGGTGTAAGTATTGCTTTACTAGGAAGAGTACCTTGCAAAGTTGTAGGAACCATTAACAAAGGCGATATATTAGTGAGCAGTTCAACACCAGGACACGCAGAAGCACATAGAGACATACACAATCCACCTTCTGGAAGTGCAATCGGCAAAGCAATAGAAGACAAAACTGATGAAGGTCCGGGAATAATAGAAGTACTTGTAGGGCGTATGTAATGCCTGAACGGTATCGACTTGAATACGATGGCGAGTTTGTTATTGTAGAACATAAGATTTCTGGCGGTAAAAAGCATCAGGAACGTGAATGGATTAGTAATCCAATTGATAACCAACATATATCAGGCAGAGCCGCAGTGATTGGAAATGGTTCTAGTCGTTACAATACTAAGTTCAACGGCAAACTGGACCTACAAACAAAAATTGAACAACATGCTGGTTGGCATCTAGGACGTAAACGTTTGCAAACTTATGGATCTGAAGACTGCTGGCGAGAAATGCAATGCGATTTTTATGTTGAATTTGATAAAGAAAAATTAGCAGAAATCAAAGAAGCAAAGTATCAAGAGAAAGTAAGTGTATACAGTCATGCACGTAACTGTATAGATGATCCAGGTGAGTTTTATCTTGTGCCTTATGGTGTACGGGGAAAAAGTCTTGCAGTTGCTATGTGGCTTGCTTGTTTTGACGGTCATAAAGAAGTTTTTTTAATTGGTGCAGATGCACAAGACAAATTTAATCAGCCAGACGAAAAGAAAGTCAAATCTGTGAACAAAGTAATTGGTGATTATCCTAGTGTAATTTTTTACTATGTATCAGATGGAGCTAGTGCCCATGATATGTGGAGGAAAAACGCAAACTTCAATCAAATGCGTTACGCAGAGTTCATTTCATATTGTGATATTTGAAACTTTTTTATAGTATCAATTTTAAGTAATATTTCATCAAAATTTATTGTTGTCCATAAACCTGGATGTAAAGGTTTTGGCCACACACCAGATTTAATCCAACTGTAACCGTGATGTTCGTTATTAAGTATTGGTGTAAATTCGTTATTAATAAGACAAAAAAATGTATGATAACTAAAATGATTATCTGCACTGGTAAATTTTTCTATTGGAACAAGTTTTACAATCTCAGGCCATATTCCAATCTCTTCTAAACATTCGCGTTGTATTGCATCAGTAAGATTTTCTCCACTATCAACTTTACCACCTGGCAATCCCCAACATCCTGGATTTTTATTGTCGTTACGAAGTAGATACAAATATCTATTGGTACTAATACTGTAGAACCATACACCAACTGCATTGATCAAAGAACTAAACTCCAGTTACCTTCTGTGTATAAGCCTTCATAGCTCTTTAACCATTCGCCTGCAGCCCATCTGTATTGAACACTAGTAGTAAGGTTGCTTACATATTGTACATTGCTTTCATTACTAGAATCAAATGCAATGTTCCATCTTGTACCATCATATTCTACTATATCGTTTGTATTTGCTACAAGTGTTGAACCGTCAGTGCCTCTCCATGCTTGTGCAAATCCTGGATCTGTTGTACTACCACTACCTGTATCGTTGATAAACAAATATCTTTGGCCAGCGGCTGCCGCGGGTAAACCGTTTATAGTGTTAGGACCTTTTGCTTGTGGATCAACAATAGCATTTACTGCATCAAGTGTGTTAGCAGGAATAGTATCAGCATCTACGGTAAAAAGTAAAAATCTATCATCAGTTGGATCATAGGATACAGTACCAACAATAATTGAGTCATCATATGGATTGTCTAATCTAACTTGGCTTATACCATTACGTAGTGCACCGTATAAATCAACTACAGTATGCCATAATAAGTTGCTAGGTGGTGCAGTTGGAACCTGTACACCTGCGTTGTTTGTGACTACTGCTTTGGTTTCTAATACTTGTAGTTTGTTGCTAATTAGTAAGGTTTGATAATTGAAGGGTGTAAATTTTTGTCTGGTGCCTAGTAGTAGATCACTATCAAAAATGGCTTCTGCCATATCGCCGTTGCCGTCAAATACACTAGCAACAATTTTTTCTACCACACCAAGTTTTTTAACCTTTGCTGGTGGCGAAATATAGATTGGCATTACAAATCTTAGTGTAGCAATGTCAATAGGATCGTCTGTGCCCTGGGGGATAGAACGTGAGCTCCATGTAACTTGTTCTAAGTACATAACACTTAAACTGGTCCAGTCTATAAAGTTTTCTGTGCTTTGTATTTCTAAACTTGGGTTAAACAGTGTTAACAACTGTTCTAGTAATTGCAATTTTTGATTGGTATTTGATGTCCATATGTCTAAGTTAACTTCTAAATCAAATGGAACAGGCATCATTTTTTCAATTGTAAATGCATTGCCTTGTGTGGTTTCGTAGGATTCTGATTCGGTATCCCAATAACGTTGTCTTACATTTTGCTTTTGTACAAAATAAGGTTCTTGTATTCTATCACGTGCATAGTTTAAATTTGTTACATGAAATGTCATCAGTGGTGTTGCTGGCAAACTGTTTGCACTGTTTTGTTGTATAATTGTTTGTGCTTGTCTTGTAGCGTCGCCGTAACGTACAGGCACTCTATACAATGCTTTTTGTGAATTGTCTTCTGTTCTGCCGTATTCTACTTGAAAGTTTGAAAATACCCTAGTAAACTGCAATAAGAACCTGCGTATCTGTTCATCATAAAAAAACTGTTGCATTATGCTTTTCTCCAGTTTGCTATGTATCTAAAGATAGGAATAAAAACAAGTCCAATTAAACAACCAAGTGCAGTACCAATTGCAAGGTCCCAACTAGCAGTACTTGCACCACCTAAGAAGTCACTGAGAGCGTTGCCTAAACCTGCTCCAACCACTGTACCAATGCCTTTTTGAAATGCTGGTGGTAGATACTTTTCAACACTTAGTCCAGTCATTGCACCAAGAATCATTATAGCATTATCTACTATTCCAAATATTATAAATTCTAACATTAGTTGTCGGCCTGCGGTTTGAGTATCTTACTAAGTGGTTGTCTTTCGTCGATCTGTCCACGATCCTCTGTATCTGTTTTATTTGTGTTGTTTACAAAACTGCTACGTTGTGTTTGAGATTTAACATTTCCATAGTTTGCAACTGCTTTTTCTTTATCACCTGGTGTCAAATTAGTCCTCACATCGTCTTCATACTTAACCCATCTTGAACCACTGTAGCGAAAAAGTCTATTTGGGTAATAGTCTAAACGTAGTGCAAAGTCACCTTCTTGTGCGCCTTGTGGGAAACTTGTGCCTGGTGTAACCGGTAATCCGTTTGGTGCAATACCATCGCCAGTTAGATATCCAAGTGTGTAACCATTTGCTCTTGGGCTTTGTGGTTGTCCATCAACATCAACATTGGTTGTGTCGACTGTTATTCCTGTGTTGTCAACTGTGTAGCTGTTTGGATCTGCTGGTTTTCCATCTTCGTTGGTTGGTACAATGTAAAATTTTACACTATCATAACCACTATAAGGTACTTCATATTCTGCTTGTGTAAGAATAGCATCGTTTATTTCTCTATCCTTAACCATAGTGGAAAAGGTTTCTTGTTCTGTAAGAGGTGTAAACTCTTCCCACTTTGTGGTATCAGTAATCTCGACACCAGGATCTACATCATCTATTGCCTTATAGTATGTGTCTCCACTTAGTACTATACTGCCTTTTGGATAGTAGTTTCCGTTGTCCCAAATGTTTTTCTCTTCAAACGGCTTTTTAAGTATATCATAATACTCTTGAGCACTTACAAGTGGCGTTGCTTTCACACGCCACAAGTGCGGTAACCAAGTTTGTGAAAATCCTTCACTGGCAAAAGCTGCATCTTGTATTACGTAGTATTTTGGAATAGCACGTGCAATACCACTGTCTAATGGATTGTAGTCTTTTAGGTTTGGAAGCTCTAATACATCACCACTCATAAGTTTACGACCAAGTGTGTCAATCATAAAGTTATAATGAAAAGTAATAAACAGTGTGTCGTTGTTGAGAAATAAACCAAATTGGCTTAGATCAAAGTCAATGTCTTGTGCATTGTATACTCCACGCATCTGGTATACATCATCGTCATACTTTCTGTCTCTGTTTTCTAATAGAAACAAATCTTCAATGAACAGTGGAGACTCACTGCTATAAGCAGGCTGTGTGGCATCTTGTGTGCCGCCGCTTACACTTGAGCTATCATCACCATGTGGTGTTGGTCCAAGATATTTGTGAATAAACATATCAACACCGCCAACCTGATACATTTCCATAACAGTGCGGTCAATAAATTTGTAATCGTTTTGACGATTTGGGCGATATAAACTTAGTCTAGGCATACAGTAATCCTTCTTACTGTATTTATGGCCTTAGATAGCAACCTTCACTGGATCGTTACCAGTGATAGTAGATAACTTCTTACAGATGCCACCAACTTCTTCCAATGTCAAGAAGCCTTTTACAGTATCTCCCTCTGCGGTTATTCCTGGAAGTTCGACACCGTGACCACTTTTATCACTTACCATTATTTCAAACAATCCTTGCGGTCCACCATAACTTCCATCATGTTTTACAATGCTCAGCTCGTACTTTTTATAATCAAGTACAAGTTGGATGCCTTTATGGTATTTGCTTACATCAAACTGCAAACCTAATAATGATTCATTCATTGTTTTGCCTTCATGGTTTCTAATTTGGTGATAAATTGCATCATGTTTGCAATCATTTTATCACTTGCAGTTTGTTGTTCAATGCCAGCAGGTATACACACTGCTTCTATATCGACACTTTTAAGTGCATCTACTGCGGTAAGACATGTTGTCTTATCTGCATATGTCATTGGATTGGCCAACACCATTGTAACTAACATAAATTTCATTTTTCAGTTCCTCCGTTTAAAAAACAGTTCATTCTACGTAGCAGATACATTGCATTCTGAGTCCAATATTCTCTGCCCCATGTGCCATCAGCAAAATGTTCTGCGGCTTGCCAGCAGTTGTCTATACGTCTTTCGTATAGTTCCATTTTTTTATGATCCATATTTTAACTCCATTTCATCCTTATAACACTCAACAAAGTTGTAGATAGTTTTAATTAGTTTAACATTATTAACTGGAAAAGGACCTGATTGTGTGTAGTCCATCATAGTGAGCAATTCAGCTTCTGCACTACTAACACTATCGTGCTTGCCAGTTTCATATTCTACATTAACACTATCTTCTTTTACTATTCCAGTAATTTGTATTTTCTTCTTCATATACTGTTCCTTTTTTCTAACTGTACATACATAATAACACAGTTAGAGTATAAGTCAACCTTTTTATTTGAAAAGAATAACAAAAGTCTTGGAACTTTTTGGTTGACATACACTATATACATGTTATACTCTTTGTAACAGTTAGATATAGGAGCAGAATATGGCAAAAGGCAAAAACTTATTAAAGCCAGGCACTCGTAAGAAGAAGCCGGTAATAAGAAAGCAACGCAGTAAAGCACTAGACCCTGATTGGTCAACGGCATTGCAAATGAGCGGACAAGCCTATCATAAACACAAGATGGTTTCAGTTGATTGGTATTACCAAGAACGTAAACCTATAGAACTGTTTCCTGATTTACTTGCATGGATGAAAGAAAATGACTATAGTAAGGATGATATTTCCACTATGAAACGTCATGGACACAACGGGATGGTATATGCAAGTATCTATGCAAGATGTTTGAGACAAGGAATGCCGGACATACATCCTGAACACAATGCACACTGGCAAACATTAGCAGGCACTGTTGGCGACGTACAACCAACAACTGATTATGTGAAGAAGAGTGTCAAAGAAGCAATGGCAAGAACTATGCCAGCACCAAAGTTAGTAGTCGATAATACAAAGCCAGCGGTTGCACGTAAAAGTATACAAGAGAACATGCGTGATAAGACCATGGATATCGAAGGTGCAGTGCATGAACTAGTTGATCAGTTTATGGCAAACGACTGTAAGGATCCTGACAAGTACAGTCTTATGAAATTGCTACGTGATGAAGGATGCCCTCCGCAAACAATTGATATTATTGCTGATCCACTTAAGGCACAACTAAGTGAAATAAATGAGTTGATGAATCCGCCTAGTAAAAAAGAACAGGCAAAGATGTCAGAACAAGAACTTGATATGATAGCACAACTTGAAGAAGGATATAGCCATTTAGGCAAGTTACAGATACGTAGTTTGCAAAAGTTTTTTGAACGTGTGGTTGCTGAGTGTGCAAGTTATGTACAGGTTAAAAAAGCAGACAGACAACCGCGTCCAACAAAACAAAAGACACCGGCACAGTTGGTAAGAAAGTTTAAGTATCTTAAGAAGTTTGAAGAACTAGGACTTGTGAGTGTTAGTGCAGAGAAGATGGTGCATGGTACAGAAGCCTGGCTTTATAATACAAAAACACGTAAGTTGATCTATATAGTTGCTGATGAAACTATAAAAACATATAGTATAAAGAGTAACAGTGTAATTGGTTTTGATCCAAACAAAAGTGTGCAGAAAACACTGCGTAAACCAGCAGAGCAGATCAAAGAACTGATGAAAGGCGGCAAGCCTAACAATAGAAAACAGTTTGCTGGGATTAAAGCAACCGAAATAAAGTATAACGGTAGAGGCAACGAACACGTAGTTATACTGAAGGCCTGGTAAATTGCATAAATACTGTCATAGGATGGTATTATGGCAGAAGCACAGCAAACACTAGATCAAACACTAGACACTAAAAAGCAAGAAGCATTTGACTACGTCAAGTTGCAGTTAGGCGAAGGCATAATTGACACTGAACTTGACGCAAGTCATTATGAAAGTATCTACCAAAGAACGATTGGCACATATAGACAACGTGCTGAAAATGCGTTTGAAGAGAGCTATAACTTCTTAACACTTTCAGAAGATACAAATATCTATACATTGCCACAAGAAATACAAACCGTGCGTCAGATATTTAGACGTACAATTGGTTTTAGTAATGGTGGCGAAGGCTCTGCATTTGAACCGTTCAGTGCAGCCGCCTTAAACACATATCTGCTTAACGGAAATCAAATGGGCGGACTTGCTACATACGATTTTTATTCACAGTATGTCGAGCTCACTGCAAAAATGTTTGGTGGGTTTATGAATTACAATTACAATACTGCTACTAAACAACTTACCATAATGAGAGATATCAAAGCCACTGGAGAAGTAGTTCTGCTTTGGTGCTATAATCTGCGTCCTGAAGTACAGTTACTTTCAGACTTTTCAACTTCGCAGTGGATAAGAGATTACATGGTTGGCAATGCTAAACTTATTATTGGTGAAGCAAGAGAAAAGTTTGCTACCATTGCCGGACCACAAGGTGGTACTGCACTAAACGGTGCACAGATGAAAGCAGAAGGCAATGCTATTATGGATGCTAAAATTGAAGAACTTAAAAACTATGTTGATGGATCGCAGCCACTTACTTGGGTAATTGGCTAATGCGTGTTGAAGAGTTTGTTACCAAACCTGAGATTGTCAACGAACACGAAATGGTGTTCAGTAGATCAGGGAATAAATTAAAAACAAAATGGCGTTGTACTAGCGGGACAAGAAGAGGTCGTGTTGTTGGCAATGCCAAAGACTGTGATGCACCAATAGATCAACGTAAGCGAGCACAAATGAAAGTGACTCGTAAAACCAAAAGCAAAGTTGCCGCAAGAAAAGCAAAGAAGACCAAAAGAGTAAATCCAGCAAGTAGACTATTAGGCATGCTAAACAAACTGCGTAAAGGCAGTGTAAGTGCCGGTGGCAAAGTTCAAAAAGCATACAAGCCACCAAAGACAAGCCTTAAAGGCACAGTTGGTACAAAGAAAACAGTTAAGACAAGAAAATAGGTTGACATAGTTTCATTTACTGTTATAATGATAATATGGATATTATGATAGATATAGAAACTGTAGGTACTGGCCCTGATGCTTGTATTCTTACAATAGCAGCCCAAACCTTTGATCCACTTAGTGTTGGTTACCAAAAACAAGATTACTATGCAAGAGTTGATGTAGACAGTCAACCAGATAGAGAAGTAGATGATTCAACTGTTGAATGGTGGGCAACACAACCCAAAGAAGCACAGGATGAAGCATTTGGTGAAGAAGGTCGAATACCACTTAAACAAGCATTAGAAGAACTGAGCAAGTTGTGCTTTCATTGTAAACTAACTTGGGCCAATGGTACAACCTTTGATATGGTTATACTTGAGAATGCATTCAAACAACTTGGATTGCCTATACCTTGGCAATTTTGGAATGTGAGAGATGCAAGAACTGTTTATAGTTTGTATCCAGACTTGCCTAAGCCACGTGCAAGTCACCATGCATTAGAAGATTGTAGAAGACAGATTGATTTACTACAACAAACACTTAAACACCTAAGGGTAGCAGGACTTAAATGATAGTTGGTATTTGCGGACTTATAGGTAGCGGTAAAGGAACTGTTGCTGACATATTAGTAGAACAAGGTTTTACTAAAGTAAGTTTTGCAGACAAACTCAAAGACGGTGTCGCCACAATATTTGGTTGGGATAGAGCAATGCTCGAAGGAGATACAGACGAAAGCCGAGATTGGCGAGAACAAGCAGATGCGTTTTGGACACAAGAAACTGGAAGGACTATAACACCAAGGATAGTACTACAAGAATTTGGTACCGAATGTATGCGTGATGGGTTTGACAACGGTGTGTGGGTAAGCCTCCTTAAGAAACACATGATCGACAATCCTGGGAACTATGTTGTACCAGATGTACGTTTTCGCAACGAACAAAACATGATACGTGACCTTGGCGGAAAAGTTTGGCAAGTAAAAAGAGGCAAGGATCCTGAATGGTTTCAACGAGCAATATTAGACAATGCAAACCCAGACACAAGTAATTTAATGAGTGGCTTTGATGTTCACGAAAGCGAATACAAGTGGATAGATGTTAATACTAAATTTGATTGTATTCTTTATAATAACAGTAGCCTCAATGATTTACAATCATTGGTCCTCAACAAGATCACCTACTTTCCAAGGCAGATCTAATCTTATTATTTCCACACTACAATTTAAACAGATGCTTCTAAGATTAGCAAGATTAATATTTTTTAAATTTCCATCAACATGATAAACTAATATTTGTGCTCCACTTTTAGCAACAAAGCCGCAACGGTCACATATCTTTTTCTTTTGGTAACCTTCTAGTTGCCAACGAGGAACTGGAGCTTTCCTTTGTCTTTTTTTGCGTGTACAACTGTCGCATCGACTTCTATAGTGCTTCTTTCCTTCAGCGACATAGTTTATTGCTACAAAACGGCGGTTACAAGCATTGCAAATAGGTCTACTCATACGGATATTTAGTTGCACAAACCTTTGCAAAGGGCAGTTGTAACGGCTTATTTTGGCATATTCATATAAATATCATTAACAGATTATAAAGCATTCAAAAGGAATCAAAACATGGCACTAACATCACCAGGCGTAGAAGTTACAATTATTGACGAAAGTAATTATCTTCCAGCCGCAACTAATTCGGTACCATTTATAATGATAGCAACTGCTCAAAATAAAGTAAGTGGAACAGGCACAGGCGTTGCCGCAGGTACAACTGCCGCAAATGCAAACAAGCCGTACTTGATAACTTCGCAAAGAGATTTGGCTGCTACATTTGGAACACCGTTCTTTTACAGTACATCAGCTGGAACTTCAATTAACGGATACGAACTGAACGAATATGGACTACTTGCAGCCTATAGTACATTAGGTGTAAGCAACAGAGCATACGTACAAAGAGCAGATGTTGATCTAAGTCAACTTACTGCAACATTAGTACGTCCAACCGGCGACCCAGCAAACGGAGTATACTGGTTTGATACAAGTGTAAGTGCATTCGGAATATTTCAATGGTCAGAAACAACACAAACATTTACTAATTATGTGCCAACAGTAATAACAAAAACTGCTGATTTAGTTGGTGGTGTTGCAAGTGGTATACCATTAGCCAGTATAGGAAGTATTGGCGACTATGCAGTGAACGTCACTAACACACTTAACCCTGTTTACTATAAATCACCAGGCAACACTGTAAGTGATCCTGTTGTAACTGCAAACAGTTGGGTACTAGTAGGTAGTGATGCATGGAAAAATTCGTGGGCAACTGTGATTGGCACAGCTACTAATCCAACTATTACTGCTGGAAACAGCATGGTATTTAACGATACAACAATTACTTCATCCGGAACAAGTTTAACTACAGTAGCAAGTGACATTAATAGTGCAAGTGTTGCAGGTGTTAGTGCAAAAGTTGTAGATGGAAAATTAAACATCTACGTTGATTCAGCTGGTACTAACGATGGTTCAACTGATAATGGCAACGGAATCTTAATGATAGATGATGGTAACAATTCAACATTGTTAACAGAAATTGGAATTGCAACAAGCACATCAAAAGACGGCAAGCCTTATTATGCTCCAGTATTGCATTATGGAAAAAATTATAACAACCCGAGTTGGCAAACAACTGGTACAGAGCCTCATCCAACAGGATCAGTTTGGGCAAAACAAAATAATGTCAATCTTGGTGCAAATTATGTTATTAAACAATATTCAAGTGCAACAGATACATTTACCACACTGACAAATCCATCTTATTCGAGCGATGAAAGTGCAAACAAAAATTTAGATCCAGCAGGTGGAGGATTAAACATCACTGCAGGTTCTTTATACACACAGTCAAATGTAAATGCTGATGAAACATTTACACATAAGTTTCTTGTAAGATATGCAACTGGTGCAACACTGGTTACAGGTAGTACAACTACCCCGTCATTTACAAACCTTGACACATTTACAATTCAAGCAAGTGTGAAAGGTTCTACTACACTTACTGCCGCAGTGACTGCAACTGTACAAGGAACAACTGCAACTGATTTTGTAACTGCATTTACTGCGGCAAACGTAGCGAATACAACTGCAAGAGTGTTATCAACTGGTGCAGTTCAAATTGAACATACACAGGGTGGTGTAATTGATCTTACTAATACAAGTGGAACTCCAGTTACAGATGCAGGATTTACAAGTGCAGTTACAACTGGACAAGTAAGAGCTGACGCTGCAAGTGGTGTGCTTTTAAGTAACTGGATTCCGTTAGGATTTGGACTTACACCAGTCTACACTGCAGGCACAACTGCACCTAGTGTTGATCCAGCAGACGGAACCAACTGGTACTTTAGTGCTACTACTGAAAATGACATAATGATTATGAGTGGCGGTACGTGGAAAGGTTATCAAAACGTAACTGCTGATCAGAGAGGATTTAATCTTTCAACTACAAGTCCAGATGGACCAATTGTATCTTCAACTGCACCAACAAAGCAAAGCGATGATAGTGCATTGGTATACGGTGACATATGGATTTCAACTGCCGACTTAGATAACTGGCCTGTAATTTACAGATGGCAGAGTGTCGAATCAGTTGATCAATGGGTATTATTAGACAACACTGACCAAACTACACAAAATGGAGTGTTATTTGCTGATATGCGTTGGGCAGATGATGGATCAACAGATCCGATCACTGGTGATATTGACACAATTAAAACTTTATTAACAAGTGACTATGTAGATTTAGACAAACCAGATCCTGCACTTTATCCTGAAGGTATATTAGCGTTTAATACTAGACGTAGTGGATTTAATGTAAAGTCTTATCAAGTAGATTATTTTAATTCAACTGACTTTCCATTTGCTACATACGGTGCATTGCCAACAGTAAAAGATGCATGGGTAACTGCAAGTCTCAATAACAGCGATGGGTCACCTAGTATGGGTAGAAAAGCAGTGAGAAACATTGTAGTATCTGCACTTAAAGCTGGTATTGATGGAACACAAGAGTTACGTGAAGAACAAAAAATATACAACTTATTATGTTGTCCAAACTATGAAGAGGTTGCAACTAACCTAGTTGCACTTAACAATGAGCGTAACAATACCGGCTTTATCCTAAGTGATACTCCGATGCGTTTAGCAGATACAGGCACAGACATTACCAATTGGGCAACCAATGCAAATGGCGATGGCCTAACAACTGCTGATCCATACTTTGCAGTATTTTATCCAAGTGCTCAAACAACTGACTTATCAGGAACAACAGTTGTTGTACCGCCAACACATATGATGCTTAGAACCGTTGTGCGTTCAGATGATGTTGCTTTTCCTTGGCTAGCACCAGCAGGTACTAGACGTGGTACGGTAGACAATGCAAGTCAATTAGGATATGTAGATGCCCAGACAGGTGAGTTTACGCAAACTGCTGTAAGACAAGGATTACGTGATACATTGTATGAGAATTCAATAAATCCAATTACATTCATTCCTGGATCAGGCATACTAAACTATGGTAACAAAACTACATTTACAGGTAGTTCACTAGACAGAATAAACGTTGCAAGACTTGTAGCATTTATTAGAGGAAGACTAGAAACTATTGGTAAGAACTTTGTATTTGAGCCGAATGATACTACAACACGTGATGAGATTAAGAACACCATAGAGAGCTTGATGATTGATCTAGTAGCAAAGCGTGGTATATATGACTACTTGGTAGTATGTGATGAATCAAACAACACACCAACAAGGATTGATGCAAATGAATTATATGTTGATGTTGCAATTGAACCAGTAAAAGCAATTGAATTCATCTACATACCTGTTAGAATTAAGAACACAGGCGAGATAGCAGCCGGTAACGTAGCCAGCTCAGCCGCAGTTTAAAGCACTTTAAATAAAGAAAAATGAGGTTTAGGCCTCATTTTTTTGTGGCGAAATTTAGATAAATAATATTTGTAATAAGGAGAATTATAAAATGGCCGTATCATCGCTAACAAGAATGACAGTTCCTTTGGCATCAGACCAATCAAGTCCAACTCAAGGACTGTTAATGCCAAAACTAAAATATCGCTACCGGGTGGTATTTGAAAATCTTGGCGTGTCTACACCTAGAACAGAACTTACCAAACAGGTAATGACTTTTACTAGACCTACTATAAACTTTGAAGAAATTGAAGTACCAATTTACAACAGTAGGATTTATCTTGCTGGACGTCAAACATGGGACGCTGTATCAGCAACATTTAGAGATGATGCTGGCGGAAATGTAAGTAGATTAATTGGTGAGCAAATACAAAAGCAAATGGATACACTAGAACAAGCAAGTGCAAGTTCAGGTATTGATTACAAATTTACTACACGTTGTGAAGTATTAGATGGTGGTAACGGAACAAGCACACCAAACGTACTTGAAACTTGGGAATTATATGGTTGCTTTTTAGTAAATGCTAACTATGGTGATTTAGATTACGGTTCAAACGATCCAGTAACTATTGAAACATCAATACGTTATGACAACGCAGTACAGACACCACTTGGAACAGGAATCGGAGCAACAGTAGGAAGAACACTGGGTGACGTCGTAACTGGCTAATTAAGTTAGAGGAGTAACTTATGGCTTTCGGTGAAGACTTTCTCAAAGGATTCTTTGGTAACGATTTCTTAAAAGACTACGCACATGCGAGTAAGACGTTCCGTAGCAATAACGGAGCTCTTTCTCCACGTCGTAAATTTCTATTCCACGTAGTCTTCAGTCTAAATATACAACAAATACCACAACTTGCCAATGTTTTTCAAACAGACGACTTACAGAATTTAAATTTACTTGTAAAAGAAATAAAATTACCTTCTTATAAGTTTGATGTTGAGACTATGAATCAGTACAACAGAAAACGTAAAGTACAAACAAGTATTAATTATGATCCTATTACATGTATAATGCATGATGATGCTAGTGATTTAAGTAGAACACTTTGGTACAATTACTTTTCATACTACTACAAAGACGCTAGCCAAAAGTACTTTGATGCTGCAGTTACCAATGGAAGTTTAGGGCCTAACGCACAAGGTGTTGACCCAGGAGCTGCCTTTCCATATGGATTCAGAGATATCTACACACAAGACAGAGAAATAAACGACTGGGGTTATATCGGTGAAAGTTATATGGATGGTGCACGGCAAGGTAAGCCAGCATTTTTCCGAGACATAACAATTTTTGGAATGAACGATCACAAGTGGGCAGCTTATACACTAATAAATCCAATCATCAGTAGTTTTGAACATGATACTTACAATTATTCAGAAGGTGCTGGTATAATGCAAAACACTTTCACCTTTGATTATGAAACTGTAAAATACTATCACGGAGCATTATCAGGTGGCAAGCCAGATGGTGCAATACCAAGTTTTGCTAATCCAGCAAACTATGATACTAAACCAAGTCCATTAAGTCGACCAGGCAGTGCCGCTACAGTATTTGGACAAGGCGGACTAATTGATGCCGCTGGAGGTATTATAACCGATCTAAGTGCAGGTAACTTAGCAGGTGTTGTTGGTGCTATACAAAAAGGCGGTACGGCATATGAAACATTTAAAGGCAGAGACCTTAATCAGATTATAGAAACAGAATCGCTTAATATAGCACGTGGTGAAATTAAACAGACACTACCAGGTGCAGCTCGAGGTGTGCTATTTCCAAACAAACCAAATATTCAAGCAGTTGGTAACAACGCTCCGGCAACTTTGCGACCAAACAATATCAGTTTAAATGTAACAGGTCCTGTAACAATAAATGATCAAACTGGCACTAAACCAAAAACAACAGGTCCGTAATGGCAACATTAAATTATACAAATCCAGGAACTGATCCTACTGTAAGAGCATTTGACGAATTCTACAATAGAGAACTTGTTATCGATGCTAATGCATACGACACTGTGTTAAGTTTTTTTAGTAGTATATTTGATGATGAGTTTGCAGCCAAGAATTTTACTCTTACAGTATTTCAAATAAGCGAAGATACAGGATCAACAGTAGAAGATATTTTAAGCGAACTTAGTAATCAAAATCAAGTGCAAATTACTGCCACACTGGCTTTTTATCTAAACAATAATCGAAGTAATACAACACTACTTGGCATTACAAATACTGCTACTCCAAACCAATATGTTGCACGTAACATACTCATATAGGTGAGTTATGTCAAAGTTTCAACAAGGCACATACACAGTAATGAATCCGCAAAAGTATGCTGGCAAAGGTGCTCCTAAGTTTCGTAGCGGTTGGGAACTGGCATTTATGCGATTCTGCGATAGCAATGATCATATTATAACATGGTCGAGCGAGTCACTAGCAATACCTTACAGAAATCCAATGACTGGCAAACCAACAAGATATATTCCTGATTTTCTAATACAGTATAGAAACAAAAACAATCAAGTCGTTACGGAACTTATAGAAATCAAACCAAAAAAACAAAGCATACTCGAAAGCAAAGCCAGTAACAGAGATAAAATGGTTGTTGCAGTGAACTATGCCAAATGGGATGCCGCACAAAAGTGGTGCAAACGTAACGGACTAACCTTTAGAGTTGTAACTGAAGAAGATATATTCCATCAAGGTAAAAAGCGTCGATAAGTATAGACATGGATAAGATAGATTTCTCCGGCGGGTGTCACGGTAACTTTTTAGAAGTGATGCTTGACATGTTTGTATACGGTAACAATACCATGAAAGGCAAACAGTTGTTTAATAGTGCTGGAGCCGCTCACGAAAAAGTTAACACCGACGGCTATGTTCCATTGATCACAACCGGCCATTATTCAGCTGAAAACGTGCCATTTAATGATGATGATAGAGTAATTGAAATACATTGTTGCGAAGAGTATCGTTTAGCAGCTCTTACTAATTATCTTTTACGTGCAGGTGATCAAACAGTAGATATAATCAATCTTCACCAGAATACAATTTTTAAATTAAAGGCAGTACCAAAAGCGTATCTCGATCTTCAAGATCTTATTGATGAACATGGCATACAAGAGAATTATGATAAACAAATTTTAAGAAATCATTTTTACAGTAAATTTGAGTATGACAATTACGGTATTTCAATGTGGAATACTTTCAAGCATACAGGACAAAAATATGTATTTCCATTATCTGCTTTTTACAATTTAGAAGCATTTTATTATCATTTGAATAAATGTGCATATTTTCTAAATCTTAATTTTTATCCAACAAGAGAAACTGCAAACATATGGCATAATTTTATAACACGTAACCAAGGCTACCAAAGTCAAAAAAAGTGTAATAAAATTATTCAAAGTGTATTAGAAAACGTAGAATTATCTACAGAAAATTTAACTTTAGTTGAGGAAGCATATATCGCACATCGTCTAGCAAAACTATTTAGATGTTATGACCATCCATTGTTAACTGATGAAACGTTCCCTACAAACACAATTCAAATTGCTGATGCAATTTATACCTGGAAAAGCAAAGATTATGCTACCAAAACAAAGTAAATAAGTACAATGAAAACTTGCGAACTATGTAACATTAGATTTACCTGTGATAGTGATTTCACCTGTTGGTGTATGCTAGAGCCAGTTGTAGAATGGAATCAAAAGTTACAAGATTGTATATGTCCTAAATGTTTAAAGGAAGCACATGACCAAGAAACTAGAAGAACTGTTTGATTTGCCAACTGACGAAGGGCTTACTGAAGAAGTAACTCCAGACAACGTTCCTGAACCAACGCCAGAAAACAACCCAATCATGCAAAACACACTTAGCGAGCTTGATAAAGTGCAAGCCGCATTGCCACAAGTGCGTGGATTAGAAGCCAGCGATACTGAAATGGATGATCTTGCTGACAAAGCCACAAAAGGTTTTGATGATATGATGGATTTGGGTATGAATGTAGACAGCAGATGGGCAAGTGATATATTTGGAGTGGCTAGTACAATGCTAGGACATGCGATCACTGCTAAAACTGCAAAATTAAACAAGAAACTTAAGATGGTTGATTTACAACTTAAAAAAGCAAACCTCGATCAAAAAGCCAACACAAATAAAGAAGAAACAGTAGACGGAACCGGCGTTGTACTAGATAGAAACGCACTTTTAGATAGACTTTTATCTAAAGACAAAGAAACAAAATAGGTTGTATTCTGCTAAATACTGCATAGAAGGAACATAAGATGAAATCATTTGCACAATACCTGGTTGAAACTCGTCAAACTTTTGATTATAGAATCAAAATACTAGGCGATTGCGAGCCAGAACTAATAAACGCATTGGAAGAAAAACTTCAGCAGTTTGATGTCGTAAAGATGACAGAACCAAAGAAAACTCCAATACAAAAAGTACTAGCAGACTTTCCTGATGCAGAGAACGATAGTTGCACATTTATGGACGTAACTTTCAATTATCCGGCAACACCTCCGCAGATTACACAAATAGCTGAGTTGTTAGGAATGAATCCAAATCACATCATTATTCAACAATTAGATTATGCTAACAGTGTTGATGAGGAAGTCAAAGGATATGCAGAGCAACCTAATCCAGTATTAGGCACTGAAGAAGGTGAAGAACCAGAAAGTTCAGAAAGCAAAAAAGCAAGTGAATACTATGCCGCTGATCCTTACAAAAGAGAAATAGTAGGCAACGAATACTCAAGTGATTTTACAATAGCAGGTGGTAAAACACCTCCAGCAAAATTTACAACAGATTACCCTAACGGCGTAGACAGTCCTATTATGGGTACTAACAAGATTCCGGTCGTAAAAGCTGCCAACGGTAGTTCGGCTCCGGAGAATCGCAAAGACGGCCCTCCGGGTAAAAATGTTAAAGGAAAAAGGAACTACTAATGGACAACATATACGACACACTAGCCAAACTAAACAAGGTAGCAAATGCACCTGAGATAGTGAAAGAGGATAGTAACGCTCTTATGAAAAAAGGTCTAGAGGACCTTATGAAAAAAACAAAGTTTAACAAAGATGCTGACTACAAGCCATTTGGCAAAGATGACAAAGACTACGAAGACGGTCTAGCAAAAGATGCCAAGAAGGACAAGATGTTTGATGACATGGCAGCCGCTGATGCAGCCAAAATGAACAAGCAAAGCACTTACACACCATTTAGCGACAAACAAAGTCCAGATGGTTTACCAGAGAAGAAAAAAGACACTAAGATGTTTGAAAAAGAGTCAGACGTTGAAAGAGATGATCGTGCAGAGAAAGCAGGACGTGAAGTAAAGCGTGATGCAAAGTATGATCGTTATCATCATGCTGGTAGAGATGGCAAAGACGTAACCAAAGACATTGAGTATGATGAGAAGCATGACAAAGACGGAATGCACGAAGCTCAAGGCTATGACGACAAAGAAGACGAGTCATTGGGTATGCGTACTGGTAAAGAGTCAGGCAAGAAACAGTCAATGAAAGATCGTAGAGATGATTCATACGGAAAGTTTGGCAAACGTGACAAAGAACATGCTGATGGAAAGATGCACGAATCAGAGATAGCTGAAATTTCAAATAAAACAATAGATAGCTATATGGATAAAGTCGGTCAAGAAGATGGGCATGAACAAGATATGGAATCTGGTTCTGCTAAAAGAGAAAAAGGTATTGATTTAGCCACTGCAAAACAATTAGGCAATGCTAAAGTAAAGGCTACTGAAAACGCAGGCACACTTAAAGATGCAGCCAGACAAGGTGTTATGGCACGTCTAGCAGAACTAGCCGGTTTACCAGCACAAGAAATTGAAGAAGCACTAGGTACTCCGCAGGACATTGCTAATAAGATCATGTCTGAGAATCCAATAAATGAAGCATCAGTTGGAGACGCAATCAAACATGCATATGATTCAGTTTATGAATTTGTAGGAAAATATGATGATGCGGCACTTGAGTATTTAGACAATAATGCACCTACATTTGGTAAGATGTTTGAAAAATATGAAGACCTAGATGTCATGATAAGCAATTGCGACGATGCTACATGTAGGATAATGGCAGACGAATTATATGATGTTGCGGATGAGTTAGAAAGTGGTGTTTTAGAATCTGTAGAAGAAGGCAACGAATTCTCAGGTGAGAGAGACAAAGCAATCAAAGCAGGCAAGAATGACTTTACAGTAGACGGTAAAACATATCCTGTAAAAGGCGACAAAAACGAGTCAATCGAAGAAGATGAAGAGAAGCTAGACGAAGGCGCTGTAAAAGACATGATGCAGGATGTCGAAGAAGGCATGGGTAAGAAAGAATTTGAGAAAAAATATCCAGGACAAGACTACGACGGTATCAAAAAAGATATCGAAGATAGAATGGACGAAGGCGAGCATGACAAAGAAGAAAAAGTTGAAGAGACAACCGGTTCTGGTGCAATAGCAGACGGAGCAGGTGCTGGTAAGCCTTTGTACAAAAATGCAAGTATCTATGAAAACAATGAAATTGTAAAACGTGCAATGCAAATAAACGAAGACATGAGTGTTACAGTGAGTGCAGGTACCGATGCAGAACCAAACATTAATATAAATGCAAGTGGTGAAGATGCAGCTAAAATGGCAGAACTATGTAAACTTGCAGGCATAGGCATGATGGGAATGGGATCACAACCACAATCACCATACGGTGAAGTTGAAATACAAGTTGCTGAAGATCAAGAATTTGCTAACGGTGCAGACGATCAGAACACAATGGACACTGAGTATATGACACAGGATATTGCAGGCGGACTTAATGGTCCAAAGAAAATGGCATACCCTAAAGTTGCTGGTGGTGATAATCCAATGTCAGTTTTAGAAGCATCAGAGCTTAACGAAGTTAGCGAAGGACGTTTAATGAAACTATATCAGGCATATAAGGCAAAATAATGACACTAAAGAAGTATATCACAGAAAGCGAAAGAGCAACTGCATTTCCTGTTACAGGTGATGTACTTGAAGTTGTTGTTCGAGAAGATTTTGATGACGAAATTGCTATTGACTTTCCTGTTGTAGAACACACAGACGATAGTATTACATTTTTATCAGACGATTATGCTTATGGTATACTAGAAGATTGTAACTATGTTGGTGATGAAACAGACGGTGTTATTGATCCTCCTTCAGAAGAATTAGACGAAGGCATAGTTAAAGTAACTAATATCAAATGGGACGCTGAAGATGATGTAAGTGATTTAAGTACAACTATGACAGTTCCTGTTCCAGTTGGACTAGACGATGAAGATACAGAAGAATTTATTGCAGACTATCTAACAAATAAAACTGGCATTACACATGATGGTTTTAGAATTGCAGAAGCTAGAGTAAAGGAAAGCAGTAAAAGCCAGTATCGTGCTATCACCAACGAAGGTACTGTTATGGAACGTATCAAGGACGGTAAGATTTATTGTCCTGAAGCATGTTGTGGTGTAAAAGTTATGGACTGCACATGTGGATCAAAATGTTCTCATTGTAATTGTAAAACAATACAAAAACTTGCTGGCGATATAAAGATGTTTGAAGAGCAGGCCGCACTGCACAAACGTTTAGGTGCAGCTGATACTGCAAATTACTATAACAGAAAACTAACTGAAGCAGTAGAACAAACTGAAAAACTTATCGAAGATGTTGAAGAAGTTGAAGCAATGATCACACGCAGGATTATGAATCATCCTGAGTTCAGTGACATGGTAAGAGAATACGGCATTGAGCAAATTACACAAGCAATTGCTGACACTGCTGAATTTCACGGCGATGACGATGATGAAATTGGATCAAGCGACATCAGTGCAATGGTAAACGATACTATAAAAAGTTTAAAACGTGTTATTGAAAATGACCTAGCAGAAGCAGAGTATCAAGGACGTAAGGTAAAACTAAACAAGCCTATGCAAGGTGATGTGAAAAAGTTTAAAGTATATGTTAAAGATCCAAAAACAGGCAACGTAAAAAAAGTTAACTTTGGTCATGGCGGAAGTAGCGTCAAGGGCAAAGCAATGAAGATTAGAAAAAACAATCCTAAAGCACGTAAGAGTTTTAGAGCTAGACACAACTGTGACAATCCAGGACCAAAAACAAAAGCACGTTACTGGTCATGTCGCAAGTGGTAATAAAAGGAACTAGATAATGGCAATCACATCATACGCAGGCGCAATATCCGACACAGTGTGGACAACAGATAAAGCACAAATTACAAGTGGTTCAAACGCACTAACATTTCAAGTTAAACTGGCAGGTAAGCCAACTAGCGATGCTACACACTTTTTATACAACGACGGCACAGTAACAAACAGTGTGCCATTAGTAATACCACACCAAACTAAAATAGATGTATATGTTGGAGTAGGTAATCAAGTTACTATTACTGGCGCCAATGGTTCATGCACTGAAATTGGCACTGCATCAAGTGCTAACGCAGGTGTCTACAGCTAATGAGATCCAAAGAGTTCATATCTGAACGTAGAGGCACTAACCTACCACAAGGTAATATGCCTCATACTATTGAAAAAGCAAGCCCTGGTAGTTTGCGTAACAACGGATACTACGACTTGTACCGTGCTAGTTTAGCAATGGCCGCTATGGATGCAGATGGTAACACAGAACATGAGATGGACCCGTCAAGCTGGTTAGCAGGCGACGGATATGTTGGTACTTACACAGACGTAGAAGAGAAACTAGCCACAGACGCATTTAAGTCAATCGGACTTACTGCTAAAAAACGCTCCTCAGCTAAAGGTAGCCAAGAATTAGACGCAGTTAATACAGAATCGCCAGTTGTAGCATTTAAAGGCTACCCAAGATAATGTACGAGTATCGTGCAACAATAATCAAAATTGTAGATGGTGATACTGTTGATGTTGACATTGACTTAGGATTCAATGTTGTTCTTAGAGACGAACGAGTACGTATAGCAGGCATTGATACTCCAGAATCACGCACAAGAGATCTTGAAGAAAAGAAGTTTGGATTAGCCGCAAAAGCAAGAGTAAAACAACTACTTGGCAAAAGTTGTGTGCTTAAAACACAAATAAACAAAAGCGGCGAAGATATGAAAGGCAAGTTTGGACGTATCTTAGGTGATTTTAATGTCTATGACAGTGACACAGACAGTTGGAAACTACTTACAAGCATATTAATAAGTGAAGGACACGCAGTTCCGTATCATGGGCAAAACAAAGACGATGTACAAAAAGCTCATCTGGCCAATAGAGTAAAACTCCTAGAAGACGGCATTGTAGAATGATCACTGCAATTAACTTTGGTGGGCTTTCTAAGCCTACTCCAAAACCTCAGCCACTAGTTGCTCCTTTACCAGAAGAGTATAAACAACCAGCTCCAAACCAAACAATTAAGAACCACAGCCCAAAGCCACAATAAGTACTTGCATGGAACCTGTAAAGAAATATTGTGCCTCTCCTTGGCGAGGACTACATCTAAACTTCGAAGGGCAAGTGCAAACATGTTGTGCCGCCAATCCTAATATGTTAGGCAAAAAACGAGAAGAATCAATAGAATCTATTTTAAATAGTAAAGCAATACAAGAAGTTAGAGCTAGTATAAAACAAGGAATATTACATCCTAAATACTGTCATGGGTGTATAGAACGGGAAGAAAAAGGTTTTTCAAGCGAGAGAGACTGGCACAACAACATAAGTCCAGATTTTGATTGTACAACTGCAGACATAGAAGAACATAAGCCTGCCCTAATTGATGTTCGTTGGAACAATACATGTAACCTGGCTTGCACATACTGCAGCGCCTACTTTAGTTCAAAATGGGCTGCAATAAGAGAAGCTAAAGAACAGTTTGGCGAAAATCTAAATCAAACAATTAACACAAAATATCAAAAGATTATTGATTATATTAAAAAACATCAGTCGCATGTAAAAGAAGTGGCACTTGTAGGCGGTGAACCATTGATGATGAAAGAAAATAATGCTTTGCTTGATATATTACCAGACGATGTATTAATCACTGTAATTACAAATATGACAACTGACTTTGATACACTGCCAGTCCCTCAAAAACTACTTAAAAGATCGCGTGTTGGTTGGAGCATGAGTTTTGATAATATCGGCAAAAGGTTTGAATATGTTAGATGGGGAAGTAGCTGGGAACGAATGGACAAGAATGTATCTCGTGTTGCTGATAAAATAGAAAAAAGTCAGCATCACGGCGGAATTCAAGCAGTTTATACACTATATAATTGTACAAGATTATGCGAATTAAAACAATATTCACTTGATAAGAAAATTAATATTATTTGGCAACGTGTGTGGGGAGACCATCTTAATCCTGTTAATCATAACAAAGCAGTGCGAACTTTAGCAATTGATGAACTACACAAGTATCAAAATAATTTTGAACTTACAGCTCATGAAAAAGATTTTGTAGTGCAACAGATACAGCAATTAGAACAAAGTGTAGGAAAAGGTAATAGTTTAAGTCCCGACAACCAAAACTTTAAAAATTTTACAGAATCACTTGAAAGTGATTGGCATCCCGATCAAAAAGGCCAATTCAACAAATTATGGCCAGAATTGGCAGAAGTACTATGGTAGCAAGAGAAGAAGATGGGGTCTTAGTAAAAAGCCCTTACAAAAAACAAGAATTCACAGACGACCAACTGCAGGAGTTTGTAAAATGTGCTGACCCTGAAACAGGTCCTGAGTATTTTCTACGTAACTTTTTCTATATACAACATCCAATACAAGGTAAAATGAAGTATGATCCTTGGGAGTTCCAAGAAAGACTAATAAAAACATATCACAACTATAGGTTTAGTATATCAATGATGCCAAGGCAAACAGGCAAGAGTACCAGTGCTGCCGGATATCTGTTATGGTATGCTATGTTCAAACCTGATAGTACAATACTGGTTGCGGCACACAAGTATGCAGGTGCTCAAGAGATTATGCAACGTGTGAGATATTCATACGAAGCCTGTCCAGACCACATACGTGCTGGAGCAACAAGTTATAATAAAGGCTCAATAGAATTTGATAATGGATCGAGAATAGTTGCACAAACAACAACTGAAAATACCGGACGTGGTATGAGTATTACACTGCTATACTGTGATGAGTTTGCATTTGTGCGACCCACAATAGCAAGAGAATTCTGGACATCAATATCGCCTACACTATCAACAGGTGGTGGTGCTATTATTACAAGTACTCCAAACTCAGATGAAGATCAGTTTGCATTTATATGGAAAGGTGCAAACAAAACTGAAGACGAGTTTGGCAATCAAAAAGAACTGGGCATCAATGGCTTCAAAGCATACAGAGCATTTTGGCGAGAGCATCCAGACAGAGATGATGATTGGGCAGAAGAACAACGTAACATATTAGGTGTTGAACGTTTCCGTCGTGAGATGGACTGTGAATTTATTATCTCAGATGAAACGCTTATATCTCCAACAAAACTTATTGACCTTGAAGGAGTTAGCGAGCCACTTTATAAAACTGGACAGGTACGTTGGTATAAAAATCCTCAAAAGGGCAGAATATACACTGTGGCACTTGATCCAAGTTTAGGCACAGGAGGTGATCCTAGTGCAATACAAGTGTTTGAAGCAAATAGTACAGTACAGATAGCAGAATGGCGCCATAACAAAACACCAATTACAGATCAAATACGTATACTTGTAGAAATAGTAAAGCATATTAACGAAACTGTGCAAGAACCACAAAGTGTTTATTATAGTGTAGAAAATAATACAATTGGCGAGGCAGCCTTGTTATGTATCGAGCAGTATGGCGAGCAAAATATTGAAGGATACTTTTTAAGCGACAATACTATTGTAAGTGCCAGTGGTAGAAGATACAGAAAAGGTTTCAACACAACCAATAAAAGTAAAATAGCAGCCTGTGCTAAGTTAAAAACACTAGTCGAAACAAACAAGATGACAATAAGCTCTCCTAGTTTAATTGGTGAGCTTAAAAACTTTGTTGCACATGGCACAAGTTATGCAGGCAAGCCCGGCGAAACAGACGATTTGGTAATGAGTACGCTTCTAGCGATTCGTATGCTACAGGTTCTTACAAGTTATCACAAAGAACTTGATTCACACCTAACAGATTTCAGCGAGGAGAATATTGAACCAATGCCGTTTGTGGCAATGTTTTAATAAATACGTACATGGCACAAGAAAACACAGCATCACAACAAATATATGATTTGTTAGTAACTAGAGATTTAGATCCAAAGAGCTTGGATTCGATGGGTAAGCCTACGGTAAATCCAAGTGAAGCAGACCTATTCTCATTTAATTTTAGTGTGAATGGCAACGAGTACGGAACAGTTGTAGTACTAATCAACGGTGACAATGATTTAGAAGTATACTATGGTGATAATCTCGGCAAGGGTATGGAAGTTGGCGATAAGGGCGAATGGTATGATTTTCTCGCTATGCTAAGACAAACTGCCAAGCGTAACCTACTGACATTTAGTTTGAATAATATGAACAAACTCAAGTATAGTATGGCTACTATGGCTGACCTAAGCGAGAGCTTGGTAATGGAAGCATGGAAAGCCCAAGGTAAAAGCAAGAGCTATAGCAATCAACCCGGCAAAGCAAAAGTTGTAATACAACACTCACGTGCCATAGGTGAAGGCGAGCAACGTTTTAGAAACATTGCAAGTTTGTTTGTTGAGAATAGTCAAGGTGAAAGATTTCGCATGCCGTTTGAAAGCATTGCCGGTGCTAAAGCAATGGCACGTCATGTAAGTGAAGGTGGCACGCCATATGATGCATTTGGACAGTACATAAGCGAAACAATAAATGAAATTAAAACACTAGGCAAATTTGTAAGAGCAAGTCGCAGTAATGCATTTGCACAAAACGAACAAGCACTAGGCATAGTAGAAGATGCAGTAAAGCATTATGCAGATCTAAAACGCAAAGCCAAGAAGATGATTGGCAAACGTGGATACAAAGAAATTTTTAGTACGTACGACCCAATGATAGTAACAGAATTAGACGAAACAATTGAAAGTGTAAGAGAAGTATTTGTAAACAGTGCAGTTGATAGCCGTATCGAAGAAGCATTGCCTATACTAGCAAAAATAAGGGAAAGCACAATGAAAGAAGCAAACCAATTTGAAAACTGGACCAACCAAATAATGGAAGGTACATGGGCATTGCCAGAAACTGCAGAAGACATGGCAAGGCTACAAGAGCTTATGTCAAAGCCTCTACCATGTGGACCTGATGGCGAGTATGCTTCAGAACAACTTTATGACTTGATTGGCGATGACAGTTTGTTTGATGACATTGGTGAACTAGCAGACAAAGATCCAGATGCAGATTGCAGAAAATTAGTAATGGCACGTGCTCAAGAACTTGGTATAGACAATATAGAATTCACAGACACTCCTGCAAGTATGAGCATGAAGGATGATGGTAAACTTGGATATGATGAAAGTGTGAGCGAAGATGAAGGACCTGATCCACAAGTTATGCAAGTAAATAAAAAAGTAATGTCACAAAATGCTGGTGTAGTATCCGTAAGTGATATTACCACTTACACAAATCCAGGTATTGGTTCGAATATAGTAGTTGGAATAAGTGGCGCCGATATTGATGACTTAATGTATGACAAAAAGTTTAGAGCAGGCATAGAAAAAATAACAGGTAAAAAACTTGAAGACGGTGAATCAGGCGAAAACAGTGATGAAAGTATCACATTCTACGTTGTTGAGAATATAAACGAAAATCCAACTGATCAAGAAACTGCTAGTGGATATCAAGCAGGACAGGCAGCGGCAGCCGCAGGTAAAGAACGCAGTTTAGAAATGGGCATGGGCGGACAAGATGTGGTTAAAACTGCTGGCGGTTCAGATGTTGAAGAAGGCATGGATAGTTTTGTTAATCCAAACGACCAAGATGGCACTGATAACGAAAAAGCAGTTGATCCAATGGCACAGGATGATTTAGCAGACGATGACCTAGATGAAAATCGCGAGATGGCAGAGCTATTAAGACTTGCAGGACAACAAAACGAAGTTGAAGAAACACAAGATGTTGATACTGGCAAACAAGCACTTAAAGCAGAACGTGATCCAGCGTTAACAAACGAAGCATTAGAAAGAATGCTTTACCTCGTAAATAGGTAATTTTACCAAAACAGTTGATTTCTCCTACTATCATGCTATTATAAAGCATGTTTAATTTTATGCGACATAAAACTACACCAACTGGTGTATCTATGCTAAATAAAAGTGCAAGTAATGTAGTTGCATTATTTGTTGACAAACATAAACAGGCAAATGATAGAGTAGTAGTTGCTACTCGTAGGCAATAGGAGAAACAAAATGGCTTCATTAGCAGAAATAAGAGCTCGCCTTGCAGCGGCAGATAACAAGCAAGGCAACCAATCATCCGGCGGCGATGGTGCAATTTACCCACATTGGAATATGAACGAAGGCGATAGTGCAGTACTACGTTTCCTTCCCGATATGGATAACAATAACACGTTCTTTTGGATTGAACGTGCAATGATCAAACTCCCATTCAATGGTATCAAAGGACAGATGGACAGTAAGAGTGTTCAAGTACAGGTTCCTTGTGTTGAAATGTGGGGAGATACTTGTCCAATCCTAACAGAAGTACGTCCGTGGTTCAAAGACAAAAGTTTAGAAGATATGGGTCGTAAGTACTGGAAGAAACGTAGTTATGTAATGCAAGGATTTGTAAGAGAGAATCCTATCACAGATGACAAATCAGATAAAGCAATCAGACGTTTCATCATTGGTCCGCAGATTTTTCAAATTATTAAGAGTGCATTGATGGATCCTGAGTTAGAGGAACTACCTACAGACTATGCAAGAGGTTTAGACTTCAGAGTAAGTAAAACTTCTAAGGGTGGTTATGCTGACTATAGTACATCAAAGTGGTCAAGAAAAGAAACTGCATTAACTGAAGCAGAAGCCACTGCTATTGACTCACAAGGTTTATATAATTTAGGTGACTTCCGACCTAAAAAG